>Ga0326597_10008528_pt1 | contig 13816 bp, 17 predicted proteins | sample RVTome_12_FD_203789 | JGI IMG/M metagenome (GOLD analysis project Ga0326597, IMG submission 203789) | Soil microbial communities from uranium-contaminated site in the Upper Colorado River Basin, Wyoming, United States - RVT100D185 | ecosystem: Environmental > Terrestrial > Soil > Contaminated >... | reverse complement strand
CGCCAGTCCGGCCTTCCTGGCGCGCAGGCAGTAATCGGTATCCTCGTACCCGTATCCCGGGAACCGCTCCTCCAAGGAGCCTACAATCTCCAGAGCCATCTTTGACAGGTAGACGCAGATGAAGGAGATGAAGGGGACCTCAGGATGATCCTGACCCTCTTTCTGCCAAGGCGGTCCAACGCGGCCTCGGATCGAGGGGGAAAGAATCCGGATCGTGGCCGTTTCCGCCAGGATATCGAAGGCATTTCTCGTGATCACTTCGACATCGTCGCCCATCACGACCACGTCCTTGCCCTTCATAACATTCAGACCGAGGTTGATCCGCCGGGCGAATGAGAACTCCTCAGTGGGGTCCAGCAAAAAGCCCACGTCCCGGAGAATGCCAACCTGCCGATCCTGAGTAAGTGCCCGTGAAACGACCAGGATGTCCTTCGGCTCCATGGCCGGATGCGCGCACAGGAGAGACGTCACGCTCAAGCGGAGGTTCTCCGCGGAATCCGAAGCAATGACGACGGCCCACCGTGGCATGACTCTCTCCTTGAGGTCAATTCTAGCACACCGTTTCCAGAGCGCCAATCATTTGTTAACATCCGAGGAAATCCTTAGAATCAAAGGATCGCCATCACGCCCACCGCTAGGAGGTAGATCTTGCGGCACTCGGTCATCTTGACCAGCTACAACCGTCCCGTCTTCGTCAAACAGGCTATCAACTCCGTCCTCCAGCAGACGCATCCAGATTGGGAGTTGATCGTCGTAGACGACGGCTCCAACGCCGAAACACGCTCAACCATCAAGGGCCTCATCGCTGACGAGCCACGCGGCTTCCTACTGGACGGCTTGGAGCCGTATCCGGCTGATCGCTCGGATGGCTGTAGCCGCCTCGTCGATTGCGTCAACATCGGACTTGAGCGCGCAACCGGAGACGTGATCCACTATCTGGCGGACGACGATTTCTACGAAGTCGGACGTTTCAAGGTGTTCGAGATATTGTTCAAGGACCCGCAGGTCATCGTCGGCTTCGGAAGACTTATGTATACCCGTCATGATGGCCGCCCTACCGGCCGAACGCGGTACTACAGAACCATAGATATCGACGATCCTCGCGGCATGTTAGACCATAACCAAGTCGCTCATCGAAGGGATGTCTTGAGCAAGGTGGGATACTGGGACCGCGATACTTTTACGAATTACGATCCGGACGGGTACTTCTTCCGAAAGCTCAGAGCGCTTTGGATATTCCATGCGATCGACGCTGTCGTGGCCTACAAGCGAGAGCACTCGCTCAACATACAGGTAACCAGGGAACGCACAGGCGAGCAGAGGGAATAGCGCTAGATCGAGCCCCAGGTTGCTCCTGGAGGAGGCACCGCAAACCTGGGACGTTGCCTTGCCGTGTCGTAGGTTCCCGCCTGAATGGCCGCATCCACGCTCTTATGCCACTTGTGGAAGGACATGGCGTGCGTGCAGAGGCCGACCTTATAGCCCGCCTGGATCGTCCTGTAGTTGAAATCGTAGTCGTTGCCGGTGAACGGGATCTTCTCGTCGAAGCCGTGAACCTTCGCCCATGCGCTCTTTCGGATCACGCAGCAGTGCGCGGGCGTCAGCCGCTTGTCCTGGCTGAGGATGAAGCGCCGGTCCTTGAAGGCGGCGCGTACCTCCGCCGTGATCGACCCAATCTCATCGAGAGCCAGCTTGTCCGGAACGATCGCGGGATAGCTCTCCCGGATGGGATCGTGGTTCGTATAGGGTGCCGCTACCGCGCAGTTAGGGTTTACCTCAAGGCAGGCGACCGTCTCCGTATCCCATCCAGGCCCAACCAAGACGTCTGGGTTGACGAGCGCCACGAACTCCCGCTGGCTCTGCTCGATGAAGCGGTTCCAAAGCCAGGAAAGCGGGTAGTTCTTCTCTGAGTTGTCATGGATGGTGAGCCGGTAGCCAGGAGCAGACCAGCGGACGATGCTGGAGAGTGCCTCAGAAAGAGACTCCTGGGCTAAGTATCCGACTACAAGAATGTCCAGATTCAAGCGCTGACCTTCTGATCGTCGGTAGGATTAGTTCCTAGACGTCACCATGTATTGGGTGATTGAGAACGTGCTCTCAGGTACGCAGATGAATAAGTTCTGGCTCTTCTCCGGCCGGTCGTGGCGAGACAGGCGCTTCGGGTCGCCCTTCCAGTTCAGGAACTCCTTTCCGTCCAGGAGCACCACGACGCAATCCTGACGGACAGCGCATGCGATCTTCACGACCTTCCGAGGAGCGAACACCTTCCCATTCACTCGCGTCTCGTTCTCGGTGACGCGCCGCCCATCGACAGCGCTCAAGCCTGAGTAACTACCATTCCCGCAATCGAACATGACGCAGAAGGGTTTTCCGAGTGCGACGAGGCCGACCATGAAGTCGCTCGTGCCCTCGCGCCGCTCAACAGTAAGTTCGACGTCATACGAGCCAGTGGGGATGTGGGGCACTTCGAGAGTCCCATTCTTGCCTGTAAGCGCGCCAGCGACGAATTTCCATTCACCCGAGCCCTGCTCCTTCGGCTTTATGAGGGCGAGCAGGTTGGCAGGCTTTCCACCCTTGGTGCTATCGCCGGTGAAGGTCGCTCCCGTAAGCGGTGCCGTGGGGGTGATGAGCCGGACCTCTTTGATGTCCTTCTTAGCGATCGTCAGGATCTTCGCGTCAAGCGTCTGGACCTCGATGGAGTCGCCGGTGTCCTTGAGGACCCTGAACTCGACCACCTTGCCCCCTTCCTTGAGGATTAGTTCATCTCCGATGGCGATCCCGCTAAGGAGAAGAAGGGCCGCGAACGTTCCTAGCCTTACCATCTCTAATTCCTCCTTGGACTCCAGTCTCACATATCATAACAGATGTGGACCTAGCCGTCAAGCATCTTATGATATATGCCATTCCCAATGGTTGACTCCGATCACCTTCTCGGTCAAATATATACTTATGGACTTCGTCTTTGCGGAGGACGTTCCCAGCGCCGTAACCAGGGATGAATGCCACAAACTAGCTGCACTAGCAGAGGGTAAGGCCGTACTCGAACTAGGCGCACATTTAGGCCGGTCCACGATTGCACTCTGCTCAACTGCCAGAATCGTTCATAGCGTGGATTGGCACTTGGGGGATATCCACGCCGGTCATATGGACAGCCTACCTAAATTCATTCAGAATCTAGCAGTCTACAAGCTGCGTCAAAAGGTCGTAGCGCATGTCGGGCGTTTCGCGGATGTGCTGCCACTGTTTCGTTCGGGCCTGTTCGATCTGGCGTTCCTTGACGGTCTGCACCAGACGACAGCGGTCGAAGATGATACCAGAATGATCCTTCCGCTGATGAAGCCTGGCGGCATAATCGCATTCCACGACTATGGGCAACGTCAGTTTGGCGTGACCGAAGCGGTCGATCGGTTCGTGAAGTCCAGGAACCTGCGGAAAGATGGCGTTCGCACACTCGCCGTGGTCTACCTTCCATGAAGCGCAACCTACTCTTCTACATCTACCCGATCCGTGGCTCTTGCTGGTCCTGGCACTTTGACCGCCTGACTGAGTATAAAGAGGTCTTCACGGGCAAGCGCATGATCGTGATTGCGAAGGACGAGCGTACCGAGGATATCGCGAAAGTCCGAGAGCAGGCAGCGGCTCTCCGCGCCCAAATCTTCGAGGTTACGAACGACTCGAAGTTCGGCGAACTCAACCCATTTCACGAACACCTCAAGTATTTTGAGTCCGTCAATCGGGATGAACTCCTCTTCTACGCTCACGGAAAAGGAGTAACCCACACATGGTATCGGGAGAACGTCTTGGCTTGGGCGAACGGCCTCTACAAGATGAACCTCGCCTGCCCTGCGCTAATCGACAAGCTTGCTATCAAATATCAAGCCATCGGCGCATTGCGTGGTAAAGGATCGCACGGAGGAGGTTCGTGGCATTTTTCCGGTACGTTCTTTTGGCTTCGTCATGACGGCTTATTCAGTTCGCCTAAGTGGCGCGAGCGATATGCTGACCGCTACGGCGTAGAAGGATTTCCAGGACGGGTTATCCCTTTCGAGCGATCCTTTTGCCTATCGCCAGAAGGAAACTTTGGAAACCTCTACCTCAAGAAACTACCTGCCGAGCTACCAGATGAATGGCTGAGGCTACTCAAGAAACAGTTCGGGGTCTGACGATGCGATTCGACGAACTTCCAACTTGGTTCCAGGATCTTCCTCGGGAAGAGCAGCGCCTCATTAGAGAGCTTGGTACCAGGAAGCGGGAGACCGTCACGAATCGCATCGTTCCATTGGATCACGGCCAGTCGTTCAACGAGCACCTTCTAGCTGCAAAAGCTAGGTTTCTGGCCCAGAAAGAACCGTTTTCAATGATTCGCCTTGGGGATTTTGAGCTTGGCCTTTTGGGTGCCGGTTACTTTCCATTCAACAAAGAGCCCAATTTTTCGGTCATGCATGGACGGGCTGGTTATGGGCGAGGCGCATTTCATCTAAGAGCACCGTTCATTCGAGCGGTCCGTGAAAGTGAACTGGTAGGGGTCCTCGAAAACTGGCCTTCACAGCGCATAGAGACCGCGGTTTTGCTTTCCATGCTGGACTTGGAGACCCCCTTGGATCGAGCAGTCGAGGTTCATCTACCATATCGACTCTTGATAGATGGGACCCTCTTCTCATGGCTTTCCGGTCGCAAAGTACTCTTGATAGGCAATTTGGCCCCTAAGTTGTCTGAGGCTTGGCCTAACGCCTCCTTCCAGGCAGGCTATGCACACTTCGGATTGACCGATAAAGTTAAGATCGTCGGAGCTATCCCAATGAGGTCGCGCGAGGAGGGAGGAGCTTGGCAAGATTATGAGCGCGCTCTAAACCTGTCGGTCTCCTTCGATTATGATGTGGCTCTTGTGTCGTGTGGAACGACAGCCAAACCGCTTGCCCATCAGCTATCCTTGATGGGTAGAACAGCGCTTGATGTTGGATTCGTCTTCGACGCACTTGCGGGGGAGAGGGTTGACGCACGCAAGCGGAGACCGGTGCTTGGTGAAGCAATGTTTCCGGACCCATGCTGGTAGTACTTGGAAAAAGGGGGCGCCTTGAGAGTTCTCATCGCCGGTGTGGACGGTTACCTGGGCTGGCCTCTTGCTCTCCACCTGGCTGAACTTGGCCATGCCGTAGGTGGTATCGACTGCCACCTTAGAAGAAAGCTGGTCTCTGAAGTTGGGTCCCATTCGGCGACGCCAATTCAAGAAATGGGAGAACGCCTCACCCAGTTCAGAAAGCGTTTTGGCATGGAGCTTTCATTTGTAGCCGACGACTTGCGGGACTATTCGCCTATCCAACAACTAATCCGATCCTTCCAACCGGATGCGATCGTCCATTTAGCTGAAATCCCGTCAGCCCCCTACAGTATGATGGATGTTCATCGCTGCGTATTTACGCAGATGAACAACATCACAGGTACCCTCCACCTTATCCATGCGATGCGAGACGAATGTCCAAACTCACACCTCGTCAAACTAGGAACAATGGGCGAATACGGGACGCCCAACGTGGATATTCCAGAAGGCTTCTTTGAAATTGAGTACCGTGGAAGAAAAGACCGTTTACCATTCCCGCGCCAAGCCGGTAGTTGGTATCACCAATCTAAGGTTCACGATTCAAACAACATCATGATGGCCTGTAAGCTCTGGAAATTGAGAGCTACGGACGTTATGCAAGGCGTGGTTTATGGGACCAGAATCGAGGCAATGGGATCGAATGAGACATTCCTTACCCGGTTTGACTTCGATCAATGTTTCGGAACGGCCATCAATCGGTTCTGCTCACAAGCGGTCATTGGCCAACCGCTGACGCCCTTCGGAGCCGGAGGTCAGAAACGAGGCTTTCTCCCGCTCAAGGATTCGATCCAGTGCCTTACGCTCGCGATCGAGCATCCACCTAAAGCAGGTGAGTACCGCGTCTTCAATCAGTTCGAAGAGGTGTATACGCTATCTGAACTCGCGGGCAACGTGAAGCGGGCTGCCGAGGCAATGGGGCTCGCAGTCGAGATCCGTAATATAGAGAATCCTCGGGTCGAAGCAGAGGAACACTATTACAAGCCTGATCGGCGCCATCTCCTAGACCTCGGATATCGCCCAAGCCGTGACATGGCGTCCGAATTGAAGATCATCCTGAACGACCTAGTCCGCTACAAAATGCGGATCTTGGAGCGTGCGGACGTTCTATTACCAGATATACGCTGGGACGGCACACGACGGCCCTGCGCTTACAAGACATAGGCACTCTTAAAGGAGAGCTTCCAGGACCGTCTTGGCCCTGTGGGTCGAGAGGTGACGCTCCAGGCAGGCTTTCTGAACTTTCTTTCCAAATTCCATGGCCACCAGAGGCTCAAGCAACAGCCTCTTCAGCTTTTTGCTAAACTCATCCATACTTTCGAATAGGATCACCTCCTCGTCTTCCAGGAAATCGCCTGGGATGACAAGCGAATGACGCTGTGAGAGCAGGGCGCATCCAAAGTACGCAATTTCCCAGTATCGGTACGTGTCCCATCCGGCGCCGCGCGCCGATACGCCCACAAGGGCGCCCGCCAATATGCGGTTGTACTCATCCTTCGATACAGGGTTCGTCTGTATGGGCAGCCCAAGATCCTCGATCTCCTTGAGAATCATAGGCCGAATGGCATCCGTCCTGGTCGCCCTAAAAAACACTGGAAGTTTTCGCTCGGCTACGGATGGCCGTGACTCCGGTATGGCTCCGAAGGGAAGGGGAATTACATTTGAATGGTACTGCCTTCCTTTTAAGTACTCTCGCTTCGCATAGACCTTTACCCGCAAGTGCTCGCGCCGCACAATGCTGTCATCCTCTCCATCAACCAAAGCGACTGGCTTGCCCGTAGCATTCATCCAGTCTTCAACGAACTTGAAGTCGCTCCTGGTGGAGGCGATGAGACAGTCTGCCTCCACGATCGGGAATGTGTTCTCCCCACCAAAACCAGAGAACAGGTGGGAGATTTTGCTTTCGTTAGGAGAGGTTCTGTTGTAGACCAGATGTGCGTTCTCGCGTCCCAGAACTCGGATCATCCCATCCGTAACGATGTCGATCAGGTAGTCTGGACTTCCATAGGAGACTAGCGCGACTCGCGTCATGAATTCGCCCTCGCCCGCTCGATAAGGTGTTCAACTCGCAGTTTGTTCTTCTCCCAGTTCGAGAACTCCAGTAGGCGTTCCCTTGCTGCCAACCCAATCCGGCGGTTCTCGGATGAGTCTTTCAACCTCTCGAAGACCTCGGCGAGATGCTGCTCAGTTTCCTGCACCTGTGGGACAAGGACACAAGTCTTCCCATCCTCAAAAAGGTTCGTCATTTCCGTCGTCCTCAAGAAGACCGGCGGAAGGATGACGGGGACACCCTGTAGGACCGCTTCCATGACGGCATAGCCTGGAGTATCGGTCGTCTTCAGATGGAACATCGCGCAGGCTTTTCGAATTCGGGCGAGCATTTTGGGATGCGGCACCACCCTAGACCAGTCGGGCGGACCTCCTCCATAGAGTTCCAGCCGAGTCCTTGGATTGTCGCGGAGCTTCTCGAAGAGCGGCACGTTGGTCCATCCCGACGCATTTTGGATCACCGTGATCATGAACTGGTCAAAATCAGGACGAGCCGACGAGTCGAACATCCTGTAGTAGGGCGGCCACATGAACTCAACCGGGCATAGCTGTTTTTCGGCGATAACCCTGCCAATCGCCCTGTTGAATGCCAGCACCCCAACTCGCTTACCCGGCTTGAAGTTCACCTCCACCCAGTCCGGACCGACCGGAAGAATCCAGTACATCAGAAAGACGCCCTCCCACCCCCGTTTTCGAAGCTCGCCTTCGGTCTCTGGATGCGTGTCGATGAAGATGGCGTCCTTTGGTATGTTTCCGAACTCCATGATCCCGGAGCACAGTTCCTGCTGCCAAGCCTCGTGGGTGTTGTGGTGATGACTCATGACGGCATTGAATGAATTACCGGCAATGTAGACCTTGTAGCCGAGGTCACGGAACATCCAGCTTGCGATCTTATAGCCGACGCGGTGGCAATCGTTGATCACGACGATCTTAGGCATGAGATCCTTCGCCTTTCTTGGCTCCAGCGATCCTATTGTACCGAGGATTTCGACGAATCTCCGCGCGCTCAAGATCCGATAGATCGTGCCAGCGCTTTAGCGAGCCTTGCCGAAGAGGCTCAAGGACTTTCCCGATGCGAACGTACTCTTCTTGAAGGTGGATGTCTCCATTCTCCACAGCCCTCTTCGTAGAAAGACTTCCTCCGTGCCAGAAAGGTGCAGAGACAAGGGCTCCCGTCTGCATCCCTAGCCCGCGAATACGATCCTGCATGTCGTGATCCTGTGCGTAAAGGGTGAAGCGCTCGTCAAAGCCCTTGAGTCTCACGAAGATCTCCCGCTTCATGAGGACCGCAAAGTATGCGCAAGGGTCCGTCTCGCAGTAGACATAGATCCCGTCATCTCCGGCGATCGCAGCCTTGATCTCGCCCATATCCTTCTGGGTCGGCGGATCTCCCCAGTTGCCATGGATTGTCCGGCCGAAACATTGGACCGGCCTTTCAGATCCCATCGAAATTGGAAGAATCGCGCCAAGATGTTTATGCCGAGCCAATGCGTCGATCAGCATCTTGTCCCATTCAGGGCAGATCACGATGTCCGGGTTGAAGAACGCGATGTACTCCCCGATACCTTGGGCGGCGAGATCGTTCCAGGCGATGGTGAGCGTCTTCGGATTTCCAGTGTTGTCGAAGACATGTAGCGTGTAGGGATTGAACGTGGACTGCTTGAGGTCGGACGTGAGCCGAGCGACCTCCATTTCCGTGCGATAGGAGACGACTACCACGTCAATCTCTTGCACTGACATGCTCCTCCAGAATCTTGATCAGCAGAACCGCCCGAGCTTTCCAGTTGTGTTTCACCTGGACGTGGTTGAACCCAACGCGCCGGATTGTCTCTCTTTCCTGGTCCTTGGAGATCCAGTACCCCAGCTTCGCGCAAAGTTCTTCCATGGAATCGTAGACGTCCAGGTGCTTCCCGATCTCAAACTGCTTCTCCAGGCCAGGTACCCGCGCCGTGAGAAGGAAGCCACCCGATCCTGGGATAATATAGTTCCGGCTGGACCAGTATCCTGGGCAGTCATTGACCGCATTGTCGCCCACGATGACCTTGGTCGTCTGTACGTAGTCCGCCAGCGCCTTCCCGTAGACCCAGCCACCGGGTTGCATTCTGACCTCGCCACCAAGTCCCATAACGAGCTTCGCGATCTGGCGGCGCCGCTCGTTGTACAGGCTGCCCAGGAAGGCGCATGGGCGCTTCGGCTTGGCGTCCAGGTTGATGGAGATTCCTTCACAGGCACCGGGAAGGTAGTGGTGGTTCGTGACCCCGTAGACGCCCTTCCAGTCGTATTCATCGGAACTCAGGAAGAGCGTGGCCTGCCGGGCGGCCTCGATCATGCTCTCCCGGCCGTAGTTCGGAATCCAATCAAGCGTCCAGAAGATGGTCTTGTGGGTCTTCGCCCATGCTGGAATGAGTCCGCGGGAGCCCGGATGACCCGTGAAAAAGGCCCAATCCACACCCGGCTGCGGGCCTTGGTGCTTGTTCTGGTCGATCCGGAGGACGTCCGCTCCCACCGCCTGAAGGGCGTCCGCCACGTAGGCTTCGTCGGGATGCTGACCCCAGGGCCAGCGTTCGAACTTCCCGATGACCGCGATCTTCAATCGCCGCTCCGAAGGCCCTATGGCTTCCAGTGGAACTCGACCGCATCCAACTGCTCGTTTCCGCGGTAGAAATCGAGCCAGATTACCTGTTGCTTGTAGCGGTCGATGAAGCTGCCGACCATACTTTTCACAAGGCGCACGAATTCCTCGTCGGGGCAGTTGCTGTACTTTTGATCGTTTTCAACGAGGACGCGGACGGACGTTTCCGTCCTCCCTACCCACCAGCCAAGCTGAATGATGATGGAGCCGCCCCATGGAAAGACCTTCATCACCTCGGCGCGGACTTCCTTTTCGTCGTATTCCTCAACTGGACCGAACTTCACATCCGACGTCAGCCCAAGAACAAAACTCGCGACAAGATTCGGCGACTCCATCCGCTTCCGAGGGACCTCCTCGTAGCCCATCAGGAAGACGGAAGATGCCCGGCGCGGCACAAATTGCTGCTCTTCGAGAAAGCGTCGATTAGTGGCGGCAATGGTCAGCCATTGTGAAACCGGAAGCGCTTCGTACGGCATACTCTCATCCTACCAGTTCTAATGGGCGCCCTCAAGCGCCTCGGAACCTTCAACTCCGAACCTTCCGGCACTCCCCGCTCTTGAGGCGGACTATGACACCTTCAAGCAATTCTGGGTCGGGCTCGTACTGGAACTCCTTCGGCCTACTGAGGAAGACCGGCTCCTTGAAATCATTTCCTTCGTAGAGCCTCACGATGAGCAATCCGATATCCGCTCGTTCCACCTTCTCGTTGAAGCCCGTGAGATCGTAGACATCTCCACTTCTGCTCTTGATGCAGGAGGCTTCCAGGAGGAGGCCCGGGGTCATTGCGAAGTACGTTGCCGAGGAATACCGCCTGAACTCCGCCACCTGCCCCCAGCCACGCTGTAACTCTGAGAGAGACGCCTTCAGTTCAACCGCGATGACCTTGCACTGCTTCTTGAATAGGGACCGCGACTCCTGGAGGGATACGAGATCGCAGCGATTGGCTCCCAAGACGACCTCGTCGTAGACCTCGTGCCGACAGGTTTCCAGGAATCTAACCACAGGACTCTTGAGTTCCTCTTCCTTGGCCTCATAGGGCCAATAGGGGTCACCGATCAGACCATTGATAACGCCAGCCGAAAACGTCCCGCGCTTTGCCGACCGGACGGCGTGAAGGAACACAAGTTCTTCATCCGTAAGCTCGTCGGACGAGATAGCGCTCTCGTTGATCCGGAGCGTCTCTACGAGATCCTGGTACATGGCCTTAGGGTCGTCGCCCTTCATGGTCGCCGTACGGATGTTGAGACAGTGCGCAAGGAGATCCCGAAGCCTCTTCGGGCTTTCTTCGATCTCCTTATGGAACACGTCCATGCTCATGAGGTCCGAGTAGCGCATGGAGACCTACCGGCTCAGCCCTTCGCGCACGCACTCGTCGAACTTCCGGCGGACGTGCCAATAGGCCCGCGCGGCGCGCTCCGGCTCCTTCTTCTCGTACTCCTTGAGGTCGCCGCTCTTCTCGCGATGGAGGCAGTCAATGTAGTAGGAAGCGGCGTCATGGAATGCCTTGAGCGCCTCGACCCACTTGACCTGCTTCTGAGCCTCCTCGTCCTTGAGCGTTTCCAAGGCACGTTCAAGGCGGTAGAGGACGGACCGGGCGTCATCCTTCCCGAGAAGAGCATAGAGGTACGACTCCGTGTAGAAAGGAATCCGCTCGCCCTTCTTGACGTCGGGGTCCTTCCGGACTTCGTCCGGCATGAAGTCGGGCTTGAACTCGAACATCTCCTGGACGATCCCGAGCGCCTTGGCGACGCGCGTCCGCTCTACGGTCAGTTCGGCCTTCAGGCGCCGGACCTCGTTCTGGAGCGACTCCACGATCTCCGGCGTCAACGGAACGGTTGCCTGATCATCATTTGCCATCCGATCCTCCACGGCGATTCTTTAGAGTTTCACGGAGGCGCCCAAACGCCCCCCTCATGCTCACGAACATGACCTTCATTGAACGGGAACCCAAGCGGCACAGAAGGCTTGTCGAACATCTTGAATGCGGAGCCCATCATCCCGCCCTTTTAGGTAGAGTTGAAGAAGGATGAGCGTCGAGTTCAAGTACATTCCTCGAACGAGAATCGGGAACGTCCTCTTCCAGTATGCTTGCGCCAGGCTCTTCGCAGAGACTCATGGTCTCCGTCTGTTGACGCCCTTCAATCCACCCAATGGGAGCGAGATCGTCCGAGTCCTTCCGAACGCCGGGGGAGAGGTCGTCCAGGAGCCAACAGTTCATCTCACGGATTCCAGTTGGGTCCTCCGGGAGAACCCTCAAACACAGTTTCGCTTCCTCCGGATGGAGGACAGCCCCTTCGCTGGCTCCTGGCCGCGTGCCAGATACGTTATGGAGGGCTTTTTCCAGAGGTCTTCCTGGTATCACGAGCGGCGCGCGGCCATCGAGCGTTTCATGGCCCCGGAGCCGATTGGGGCCATCAACACCAAGGACATCGTCATCAGCCTCAGAATCGGACAGGACTGGAAGGCTCTGAACTGGGTTATTCACCCACAGTGGTATCTCGACATCCTCGCGAAAGAGCGCTTCGATGCGCTCCACATCGTCACGGATACGCTCGACGAGAAGTACCTGGCCCATTTCGCTGGCTACTCCCCCAGGGTCATTTCTTCCGGCCCGAAGGGGGACTGGGAGTACCTCCGGTCCTTCGATCGGATCGTGTGCTCCAACAGTTCCTTCGCCTGGTGGGCCTGCTTTTTCAGCAGAGCGTCTAGGATCTACACCTTCAAGCGCTGGAATGCAGACCCCATCGTCCGGATCGAACGATTCCCGAACGGGGTTGAGGTTGACGGACAATTTCTTCATGAGCGTGCCGACTGATCCTTCCGGAGCGGGCACCGTTTCCAGCCGTTGAGCCGTCCGTACCCCAAGGCCCGCATAGACTTCTCGACAGCCCGTTCCGCTCCGGCAAGATTACCGATCGAGGATCGGAGCGGGATGTTGTTCCAGCCGACCCTAAGCGCGAAGACCGGCTCTCCACAGGAACACCCCAGGACGCTGACGTACCTCCAAGGCGGCCGACAGTTGATCGCGAAGCTGGCCGTCGATCGGACGCGCCATTTCGGAGCCCCGTGGTGCATCACCTGGTCAATACCTCGTAGCCGTCCTTCTTGATCGCGACCGTGTGCTCAAAATGAGCCGCGAGCGCCTTGTACTCCAGCGTGGCGATCGTCCAGTTGTCGTTCCGCTTGACCACTTTCCCGGAACCCTCTGTCAGCATGGGTTCGATTGCGATTACATGGCCCGGCTGGAGCACGAAATTGTCATTCGAGGGGTTGCCGGAGACAAAATTGAGCACGTTCGGGTCCTCGTGCATCTCGCGGCCGATCCCATGACCGCAGAAGTCACGGACGACCCCGAACCCGCGGGTCTCGGCGTACTTCTGGATGGCCCCACCCAGCGTCCCAAGTGTCACCCCAGGCCCCAGGGTCGCGATCCCGGCCTCCAGAGCCTCCCGGGTCGCATCAAGCAGCCGGAGGGCCTTGTCTGAGATCCGGCCGACCCCTACCGTGATCGCGGCATCCCCGACGTAGCCCTTGTAGGTCGCCCCGGCGTCCAGCTTGAGAAGGTCCCCCTCCTTGAGCACGACCTTCTTCGACGGGATGCCGTGAACGACCTCTTCGTTGAGCGACGTACAGACCGTGGCTGGGAATCCTTGGTAGCCCTTGAAGGTCGGGGTGGCCCCCGAACCACGGACGTGCGCCTCATAGGCTGAATCCAGGTCGGCGGTCGTGACCCCAGGCTTCACCATGCCTCGGAGCATCTTGAGCCCGCGGGCCACGATCTGGCCCGCATCGCGCATGACGTCGATCTCCCAGGGCTCCTTGACGGTCACCATGGTTAGGTGGGGAGCTTGACCCCGAGAGCCTCGCCGACCTTGTAGTTCGAGAAGTAACCCCCGGACGCCTTGTGGCGCCGGAGATCGGCCGCCACGGTCTGCCCGAGTGACGTCATCCGGACGTAGCCGTTGGCTTCGCTGATGACCTCGATGAACCCGGCAGCTTCCAGGTCGTTCAGGCAGTCCCAGTCGTCGTGCGACTTGATC
>Ga0326597_10008527_pt1 | contig 13817 bp, 17 predicted proteins | sample RVTome_12_FD_203789 | JGI IMG/M metagenome (GOLD analysis project Ga0326597, IMG submission 203789) | Soil microbial communities from uranium-contaminated site in the Upper Colorado River Basin, Wyoming, United States - RVT100D185 | ecosystem: Environmental > Terrestrial > Soil > Contaminated >... | reverse complement strand
TGCAACAGCGCCGGGTCTTTCACCGCTGGCGTGGCTTGGTAAATCGCCTGGATCCGTTGTTCGATCCGCTTCGCACTGCGGCAGTTGTGTTGCCGGAAGAACTTTCGCAAGGTCCCCGGATGACACCGCTGTAATTGCTCCAGCGTGGGCCAGCGGCTCAGCAGCGCACAGCCCAGCGGCGAATCGATGTCGTCGATCCAGTCCAGCACCTGGGGAAAATAGGTTTTCAGCCAAGCCGTGAGCCGATTGCTCAGGCGCGTTTTCTCATTCACCAGTTTGCGCCGATGCTCGACCAGCATCTGCAACAGACGGGTTTCGGGCGTGTCCGGATCGAGCCGCCGCAGCCGGTCCCGGTGATGGATCACCAACTCCAAGCAACAGCGCGGTGTCGCCGGGGTCATTCTTGCTCCCCCGAGGGAAAGAACGCCTGCCGGTAGTTGGCCGCCGCAGCCGGGTGCACCGGGTACAACACCAGATGGGGAAATTGGCTGAGCTGGAACACCACCGCCCCGCGCGACTGCTCCAGGTAAACGGCGACCGGACGGCCCTCAAACCGGGAATACAATTCGGCCGCCCACATCTGCATCTGCTCCGGTGTGCTTTTCATTTCGCCTTGTTCCGACGTCGTCGAGCCGGCGACGGTGAGCTTCCAGCAGTGTTTCTGATCCGCCCAGTCCAAACCGACGAAGGCGGCGAACTCCGGCTCGGCGGTGGTCTGGGTTGTTGGGTCGTTCAAAGATTCTCGTTGCATCGGGAAACACTCCTTTCCGAGCGGGCTGGCTTGGTCCCGTCGAAAGGCCTATAGTGGAGTCTGGAACCAGACAGCATCTGAGAATTCGTCATGGGACCAAGGCATCCCGCTGCTCGAAACACCCCCCAAAACATCGGATGTTGGCGGGTCCAATTCGTAGCAGCGGGACGCCTGCTCGCTCCATCTCTATCGCAAATCCAGCCCCGGTGGGAGCGCCTGGTACACTTGCCACCAGTGGCATGGATGCCCACTCCACGCCCAATAAATAAATCTCTCTTTCGGATCTACTATAGGTCCGACTTTTTTCAGTGCCAGGGCAGCCGCCAAGAGCGCCCACGACGCCAGCCGGCGGCCCACCTCCTGCCTGTTCTGAGCGAGGTTTCAACTCGCTTTCCGCAAGCGTGGTGGCGGCCAAGACCGACGAGCTGAAACCGAACTCCGGCAAGATTTTCCGGTTTGGCTCCCAACCTGGAATCTTGATCGAGACGCCGCAAGGTGAAGTGCGAGCCTTTTCCGGGGTCTGCACGCACCTGAGCTGTACGGTCCAATACCGCGATGACCTGCAACAAATCTGGTGCGCCTGCCACAACGGCCACTACGATCTGAACGGCAAGAACGTCTCGGGCCCACCTCCGCGACCGCTCACCCGTTACAGCGTCAACATTCGCGGCGGCGACATTGTTGTCTCGAGAGGATAGGCAGTGAACTCTCTCTCCAACCAGGACAACAAAACAATCGCCTGGCTGCGCGAACGGCTCGGCTTGCTGCCGCTTCTCCAATTGGTGCGGGAGAAGAAGGTTCCGCTCCACCGGCATACGCTCTGGTACTACCTCGGAGGCATGACGCTGTTCCTGTTCCTGGTTCAGGTGACGACGGGAATCCTGCTGCTGCTCTACTACCGGCCCAGTGCAGAGAACGCTTTTGAAAGCGTGCAGTTCATCATGACCTCCGTAAACTTCGGGTGGCTCATCCGCTCCATCCACAGTTGGTCGGCCAACCTTATGATCGCCACGATGTTTGTGCATATGTTCAGCGTCTACCTGCTGAAGGCCTATCGTAAGCCGCGAGAGATGACCTGGGTCACCGGGTCGCTGTTGCTGTTTATCGTTCTCGGCTTCGGTTTCAGCGGCTATCTGTTGCCGTGGAACAAGACCGCGTTCTTCGCCACAAAAGTCGGGACTGAGATCGCGGGCATCGTTCCCGTAGCCGGCGGGTTCCTGCTGCGTTTCCTCCGGGGCGGAGACAACGTAACCGGAGCGACCCTGACACGCTTCTTCGGATTTCACGTGGCCGTTTTGCCCGCGCTCACTACTCTGGTACTTGGTGTGCATCTGTGGCTGGTTCAGTGGCACGGAATGAGCCTGCCGCCGGGAGTCAGGGACACCGACGTGAAGCAGCGGAACTTCGTGCCGGACTTCGCGATGCATGATGCGATGGGCTGGCTGGTGGCGCTCGGCATTCTCGCCGCGCTGGCGGCCATCTTTCCATGGGAGCTGGGACAAAAGGCCGATCCTTTCGCGCCGGCGCCGGCGGGCATCCGGCCCGAGTGGTTCTTCCTCTTCATGTTCGAGACCTTGAAGTTCATCCCGGCCAAGATCGGCTTCGTGGACGGTGACGTGATCGGGATTCTCGCGTTTGGCCTGGCTGGGGTCTGGTGGCTGTCCGTTCCTTTTCTCGACCGCGGCCGTCCGAATGGAAAAGTTGGGCGCCTGTTCACCGCAATGGGCGCGGTTGCGGTGCTCTACATCGTGGTGATGACGATGGTTGGGTACCTCGCCTGATGGGGGTGGCAAGAATGCACGCGGTTCGAACGCTAATCGTCGCGGGGCTCCTAGTCCCCTGGGCGATGGGGCAAACAAGCGGCGCGGCGACCGACACTGCGGGAGGAACTTGCGTCTCCTGCCACGGCTCCCTGGGCGGTGAGTTTGCCGCTCCGGTTGAGGTGGAGCAGACAAGCGTCCACCATCAGCACGGCATCTCGTGTGCTGACTGTCACGGCGGGAACCCCGCCCAGGCGGATCCCGACCAAGCGATGAGCCCGGCGGCGGGATTCGTCGGCCGGCCCAAGCGTCACGATATTCCGCGCTTCTGCGGCAAGTGCCACAGCGACGCTGTCTACATGAAACGGTTCGATCCTTCGCTGAGGGTGGATCAGGAAACCGAGTACCGTACGAGCGTTCACGGCACCCTGCTCCGCCAGGGCGACCAAAAGGTTGCCAACTGCATTAGTTGCCATGGTCATCACGGCATCTTACCGGTTGCCAGCCCGAAGGCGCCGGTCTATCCGACCAACGTGGCCCGGACCTGTGGCGCCTGCCACGCCGACGCCGCATACATGCAGCCATACGCCATCCCCACGAATCAGGTGGAGGAGTACAAGAAGAGCGTACACGCCAATGCGCTAATGAACAAGCAGGACCTTTCCGCACCGACGTGCAATGATTGCCACGGAAACCACGGAGCCACGCCGCCCGGCGTCGATTCCGTCGCCAACGTGTGCGGAACCTGCCACGTGCGCCAGTCTGAGATGTTCCAGGACAGCCCGCACCGCCCGGCATTTGCAGCCATGCAGCTCCCCGGATGCGTTGCCTGTCACGGAAACCACCAGGTTGAGCCCACCACCGATGAGATGCTGGGTGTCGGTGACGGAGCCTTCTGTGTACGGTGCCATGTGGCGGACGACCCGGGCTTTCAAGCGGCCCGGCAGATGCGAGCCTCCGTCGATGAGCTTGCCGGGCACATCAGCAGCGCCGAGCAGGTGCTGCAACAGGCACAGAACGCCGGCATGGAGGTGAGCCGGCCCTTGTTCGATCTTCAGGAGGCCGGGAGCGCGCTGGTTCAGGCCCGGGTATCGGTCCACAGCTTCTCGCCCGCCCAGTTGGAATCCGTCGTGAAGCCTGGCCTGGACGTTGCCTCCAAAGCGCATCAGGCCGGTGAGGACGCCCTCCATGAGCTCAATGTTCGCCGACTCGGACTGGCTGCTTCGCTGGTAGTCATTTTGCTCGCTGTGGTAGCCATCTACTTCAAAGTCCGGCAGATGGATAGCGGAGCTTAGCACCAAGCTACCGCCGCGACAGTATTCCTCGCTGCAGAATGCATCCGTGGAACAGGTAGGCGAAACAGACCTTGCCTGGGAGCGATCTTCCTATATAAGTCTAAGAAGCCCTCTGCAATAAGGCCTGAGGGTGGCGTGTCACATCACCCAGCGCGGGGGCCGACCGCTAATCGATCTTCTTCTCCCGCCGGGACCGGGAACCCTATCTCGGCCTGATCGCCGACAATGTCGCGCGGACCTGAGGCGATGCACGCATTCCGCCCAAGCCGTTCGGCGAAGCGGAGTTCGTCGGGCGGCAGTTCCCGCAGCACGTTTGTGAAGGACCGGTTCGACGAAGACAGCCGGACCGAAAAGGTGCCGCCCTTCGAAATGTCGACTGTGCGGAATTCGCCAGTCCACGAGGACATTACATTGCTGGAAGATGTGCCGGTGGTCGTAGCCAAGGGTGGCTTGCGTGATTGAAACCCTTATTCTACGCATCATGTGCGGAGAATACTTCCCACCTGCGGCAGATTTGTAGGCTATAATCTCCGCAGAAGATGCGGAGATTATATATCCATCAGCTTCAGTACTGGCCCCGGTTCCATTGGGACCTGGAGCGTCTAGCCGAGCCTCTGGCTTCCGTCCGTCACCGGCAGGGCAGGTTTATCGGCCACATGGAGGCTCTCGGATTCCGCCTTCAGCAGGAAGCCGTCCTGCAAACCCTTACTGCCGATGTGCTTAAGAGCAGCGAGATCGAGGGGGAGAAGCTGGACGCGGAACAGGTCCGATCGTCAATCGCCCGCCGCCTCGGCGTGGATATTGGCGCCCTCAAGCCCGCGGACGGTAACGTCGAGGGCGTCGTTGAGATGATGCTCGACGCCACGCGCCGCTATGATCAACCGCTTGCCGCCGAACGGCTGTTCGCGTGGCATGCGTCCCTGTTTCCCACCGGGCGGAGCGGCATGACCAGGATCAGGGCAGGGGCCTGGCGCGACGACAGCACGGGACCGATGGAAGTGGTCTCCGGCCCGGCCGGCAAGGAGCGCGTCCATTTCCAAGCCCCCAAGCGGAACGTCTCGACGCGGAACTGCAGGCATTCCTGGACTGGTTTGAGACCGCTTCCGGCATCGACCTGGTGCTGAAGGCCGGGTTGGCCCATCTCTGGTTCGTCACCATCCACCCGTTTCGATGATGGCAACGGCCGGATCGCGCGCGCCATCGCCGACATGGCCCTTGCGCGTTCGGAGAACAGCCCGCAACGCTTCTACAGCATGTCGGCGCAAATCCGGCAGGAGCGCAACGCCTATTACGACATTCTTGAGGAGACGCAGAAGGGGCCGCTGGAGATCACACGCTGGATGGACTGGTTTCTCGGCTGTCTGGGGCGCGCCATCGACGGGGCACAAACAACTTTGGGCGCCGTTCTCACCAAGGCACGTTTTTGGGAGCGCATTCAGGCCGTCCCCCTGAACGATCGTCAGCGCGTAGTCCTGAACCGCTTGCTGGACGGCTTGGAGGGCAAGCTGACGACATCGAAGTATGCGAGGCTCGCCAAGTGCTCCCAGGACACGGCCCTGCGAGACATCCTGCCGCTCGTCGAGCGGGGAATTCTCGTCCGCAACCCGGAAGGCGGCCGCAGCACGAGCTATGATCTCACTGCCCGCACTGCCCCGACCCCACTGGATCGGTAACCCGGAACAGGGCGAAAGGCTTATAGACCGGCACCCGGATACGGGGATGGGGTTGAAGACCTTTGCCATAACGTTCGCATCGTTCCGTCGTTCTCTAGTCTGCCAGGGCGGTGCCGCTGGGCCGGCAGTGCAGTTCGAAAAGCAGCGTCAACGCGGCTTTGTCCAAGACGCCGGACGCCACCGAAATCACGAGATCGGCGAGTTCGTCCGGCCTGAAGTCCGGTTCCCAATGATTCATCAGAAGGAATGTGATCGCCGCGTTGGCGCCCACGCGCTTGTTGCCGTCGATGAACGGGTGGTTCTGGCAGATGTGAAACAGATAGGCGGCAGCCATGGCCGGGATGGACCGGTGAAGATATTCGCCACCGAAGGTGGCCTGTGGAGTCGCCCGCGCGGACTGCAGCCCGCCGGAATCCCGGATGCCGGATGATCCGCCATACCGGTCAATCTGCTGCTGGTGCATCTCCAGCACTTCATCAAGCGAAAGGAACAGAGGGTCCACGCAGATCCGGCGGCTTCTTTACTTGGCCAGCTTCTCGAAAGCCTTCCCGTACCGCTTGTGCGCCCACTCCTGCGCGGCGTCGAACTTCTTCCTCCGGGCGAGAGGCGCCGCGGCAGGAGCGACGATGAGTCGCGTGCCATCCGTACTGATGTCCAGCGGCGTCTCCGTGTCGATCTTCAGCAGATCCAGAATCGGCCGGTCGATGACCAGCGCCAGGCTGTTCCCGTGTTTGGTGAGCTTCTTAAGCATTAGACACCTCGTCTTCCGTACTTCCAATGTTACACCAATGGATATACCGATAAAACTGCGCTTCCGGGAGTTGGAAGCTGTTCGAATGCGGGGGCCTCTCTCAACAGGCTGTCAACTACCGCGAACCTTCAGTAATGTCGTGTGGCCGCGTCCCAGAGAATCTGCCCGTCCGGGTCAAAATATGCATGCACGATCCTGTGCCGTACCGCGGTGATTTACCGCCACGGTGACCTTGTCTTTGAGGAATGAATCTTCGTTGGTTGCCGCAACAATCGCTTCAATCTTGCGGCAGGCAGAGAGGATGTCCTTCAGGAACGACGGCTCATGCCGCATAGATGACCCGGGCATCTTTGAGAACCTGCGGGCGTACCCAAGGCTTCAGTCCGCGCTTGGTAACCAAATCGACTCTGCGCCCAGCTAGCGACTCCAACTCCCCGGCGAGGGACTCGAACTTGATCAAAGCGATGCGTGCCCCCGGCTCGAACTCCACCATGATATCGATGTCACTTTCCGGACGCATCTCGCCGCGGACTGTGGACCCAAACAGTGAAAGCTCCTTGACACCGTAACGGCGGCACACTTCCCCGAGCGACCCACTGTCGACCTGTGTGTCGCCGAGTTGGAGCGTCTGGCTCATGGATTCAACGTCTTATTATGCGCTAGCGAGCCGCAGAAAGAAGGCCCGGTCAAACAAAGGCATTCTCCGATTCAGCCACGTCGGACCGACGAGTAGTTCGAATTGCATCCGAGGTGGGTGCCCAGCCTGGACGACTGGGCCGGTCTCGCGGCATTAGTACTATCGGCCTTGGATGTCGTGAATCCTGAAGTATAACTATCTTGTGCGACCACCTGGTGAGCCTCCCGAAGCCGGTTCTGACTGGCGGCGCACAAGTGCCGCTTTCACTCGGCGCCATAACGCTATACTGGAGGGAAATGCGCTTGGCGGGTGTGTTAATTGAGTGTTTTCTGTAGGTTCCGCCGCGCTCTTATCTCATGTGTGGAATCGCCGGTTACGTTGCGGCTTCGCCCGTATCAGACTCTCCAGCCGTGCTGGAGCAGATGACCGATGTCATTTCACACCGGGGTCCGGATGGGTTCGGATATTACCGCGATGAACATGCCCGGTTGGGGCACAGGCGCCTGAGCATCATCGATCTGGCCGGAGGCGGCCAGCCGATGTATAACGAAGACCGGTCGCTGGTTGTGGTCTACAACGGCGAGATTTTCAACCACTCCGACTTGCGCGAGCCTCTTGAGCGGGCCGGACACCGGTATCAGAGCCGGTGCGATACCGAAACCATCCTCCACGCCTATGAAGAATATGGTCCGGCCAGCCTGGATCGATACCGGGGCATGTTCGCGTTCGTGATCTGGGATGCCCGGAACCGGAGCTTGTTCGGCGCGCGGGACCGGCTGGGAATCAAGCCCTTCTATTACTACTGGGATGGACGGCTGTTCGCTTTCGCAAGCGAAATCAAGGCGCTGCTGGAGCACCCCGGGATCGCGGCGCGGCTGGATGGGGACTCTCTGGCCGAGTACCTGGCCTTCGGCTACACGAGCGGCGACGGAACGATGTTCGCGGGAATCCGGCAGTTGCCTCCGGGCCACTGGCTGCGGCTGGCGCTCGATGGCCGGGGCGGGGCCGAATTGGAGATCCGGCGATATTGGGACGCACCGAAGGAAGCTTCGGACGGCGAGGATCAGAGCGATGAGGCCTGGGTAGCCGATTGCCGGCGCCGCCTCGAGGAGACTGTCAGGATGCGGCTCATGAGCGACGTGCCGCTGGGGATGTTTCTGTCGGGCGGGGTGGATTCGAGCGCGATCGCGGCGCTGATGAAGCGAATGGTGGACGGGCCGGTAGTGACGTTCGCGGTCGGCTACCAGGAGGCCCGGTTCAGCGAGTTGACGTATGCGCACGAGGTGGCCGAACACCTCGGAACGCGGCATCAGGAAGTGGTGGTCGGAGCGCGGGACTTCTTCAACGCTCTGCCCCGGCTGGTGTGGCACGAGGACGAGCCGGTGACGTGGCCCTCGAGCGTGTCGCTGTACTTCGTTTCGGCTCTGGCGGCGCGGGAGGTGAAGGTCGTGCTGACCGGCGAGGGAAGCGACGAATTGTTCGGCGGCTACGGACGGTACGGGCATTATCTGCGGAGCCTCCAGTGGATGCGGTATTACGGAGTGGTCCCGGCAGCGGTGCGGTCGGCGGTGCGGGGGGCGATTGCCGGGTCGCGGCTGTTGTCGGCGGACTGGCGGCGGAAGCTGGGACACACGGTGCTGGGCCGCGTGGACGGTCTGCCGTCGCTGTACCTGGACAACTTCTATTGCGCCTTCGATGAGCCGGGGCTGAAGTCGCTGGGCGCCTCCGGGCGGAATCCGTATGCGAGCTATCTGGAGTATTGGGATGCGGCCGGGAGCGCCTCGTCCACAATGCAGCGGCTGCTGTATTGCGACCAGAAGACCTACCTTGCCGAGCTGCTGCGGAAGCAGGACCGGATGAGCATGGCCTGCTCGATTGAAAGCCGCGTGCCGTTTCTCGATCATCCGTTCGTGGAGTTCGCGGGTCGCGTGCCGGACCGGTTGAAGATCCGCGGTGGGGTGGCCAAGTACATTTTAAAGAAGGCCGCGGGCGACCTGCTGCCGGACTCGATCGTGCACCGTCGGAAGATGGGCTTCCCTACTCCCCTATCGGCGTGGCTGTTCGGCGATGCCGGGCGAGCCGTGTTCGATCTGCTCCGGGAGCCGGGTGGTCTGGTTGGCGAGACTCTCGATATGGGCGCTGTGGAGAGCCTGTTGGATCGACACCTACGGCGGATCGAAGATGCGACAGACAGAATCTGGCGGCTTCTGAATCTGCAGCTTTGGGGGGATATGTATCTGACGGGACGGCGGCAGGAGCGCTGGGAAGGATTTGTCGCCGCTCCGAGCCGATGAAGATTCTGTGGGTCAACGCCAATTTCCTTCACCCGACGACGAAAGGCGGGCAGATCCGAACGCTGGAGATGTTGCGCCGGCTGAACCAGCGCCACGAAGTGCACTACGCCGCCTTTGAGGACCCGGAGGCGCCGGAGGGTGTCCGGCGGGCAGGCGAATATTGCCGGAAGGCCTATCCGTTCCGGCTGCGGCTGCGGGCGAAAACCTCTCTCGCCTTTGCCCTGGACTTGGCGCAAGGGCTGATCTCCCCGGTGCCTCTGGCGGTGAGCCGCTTCGCCACGGCGGAGATGCGGCGGTTTCTGGATGGGATCGGGCCAATTGGGTTTGACCGTGTAGTATGCGATTTTCTCGCGCCGGCGGCGAATTTTTCCAGCCTGAGGAACGTGGTTTTGTTCCAGCACAATGTCGAGACCGTGATCTGGCAGCGCAGGGTCGAGCAGGCGCGGAACCTCGCCGAGCGATGGTATGTGGGTCTGCAGGCCAAGCGGATGAAAGCCTACGAAGGGCGGAAATGCCGGGAGGCGGGCCGCGTGGTGGCCGTGTCGCAGGCCGATGGCGAGGCCATGCGACGACTGTTCGGCGTCACCGGACCGCTGCCGCATGTGCCGACCGGAGTGGATGTGAGCTACTTCACTCCTCCCGAGGAGAGCGACCGCGCCGGGCTGGTGTTTGTCGGGTCGATGGACTGGCTGCCCAACATTGACGGGATCGGCTTCTTTGTGGAAAAGGTGCTGCCGAAGATCCGGGCGAGGCTGCCGCGGTGCTCTCTGACCATTGTCGGGCGGAAGCCGCCGGCGGCGATTCAGGCGCTGGCCGCAGGAGATCCCTTGATCACGGTGACGGGCACGGTTCCGGACGTGCGTCCCTACCTGTGGGCGGCAGCCGTATCGGTGGTGCCGCTGCGGATAGGGGGCGGGACTCGGTTGAAGATTTACGAAGCGATGGCGGCGGGTGCGGCCGTCGTCTCGACCACGATTGGGGCGGAGGGATTGCCGCTGACGGACGGAGAGCATATCGCCCTAGCCGATGATGCCGAGGGGTTGGCGGCCCGGTGCTGCGCGCTGCTGGAGGGTCGGGCGGAACGGACCCGGATGGCACGGGCAGCCTGGGAGCGGGTGGCAGCATGCTTCTCGTGGGACACCGTAGTGAGCCGGTTCGAGGAAATCCTCGAGCAGGCGCCTGCCTACACGGACCGGGAGCGGGGCTAGCCGATGAACACGGCAGCCGTCGCCGTCTTCCTGGGGTCCGCGGCATTCATCTTGTATGTCCTATTTGGATATCCGGCGATGCTGGCTCTGCTGGCACGATGGAGGAAGAATCCGGTCCGGAAACGGTCCGTGGAACAGACCGTCACGGTGCTGCTGACAGTGCGCGACGGCGAGAGGTGGATCCGGCAAAAGCTGGAATCGATTCTGCAGCTTGACTACCCGCGAGAATTACTAAAGATACTGGTGATCTCCGATGGGAGCGTGGACGGGACGGTGGAGATCACCCGCGAGTTCGCCGCGCGGGACGATCGGATCGAACTGATACAGATGGATGCCGTAGGAAAGGCCGCGGCGATCAACGCCGGACTGGCGAAAGCCGGCGGCGAGATCCTGTTCTTCACGGACGTGCGGCAACCGCTGAACCGGTCGAGTTTGCGGGAACTGGTGGCCTGCCTGGGCGATCCCTCGGTGGGGGTGGTGAGCGGCGAACTGATCATCCGCGAGGGTGCGAGCCTGGAAGAGGCGCGCGTCGGTTTGTATTGGGAATACGAGAAATGGATCCGCAAACGCCAGAGCGCGATCGATTCGATGATTGGAGCGACGGGGGCAATCTATGCGATGCGGCGGCGCCTGGCGAGGCCGATTCCTCCCGGGACGCTGCTCGACGATGTGTATCTGCCGTTGTGCGCGTTCTTCGAAGGCTACCGCCTCGTGTGGGATGACATGGCGCAGGCTTACGATTATCCGACGGCGCTCCAGCAGGAGTTTCCGCGGAAAGTGCGGACACTGGCCGGCGTCTACCAGATCATTGGCTACTTCCCTTCGCTCCTGTGGCCCGGAAAGAACCGTATGTGGTTCCACTTCATGTCGCATAAGCTGGGACGGATGCTGCTTCCCTGGGCGCTGATCCTGATGGGAGTGGCAAGCCTGGGTCTCCCCGGAAGATGGCGGATCACGACCCTGGTCGGCTGGTTTGTGCTCGGCGTTCTGGGCTGGGCGGACCAACGTCTGCCGGAGAGGTTTCCGTTAAGGAGGCTCACTTCACTGGCGCGGACGTTTCTCGCGCTGATGCTGGCCACGGCGTGCGCGGCTTCGATTGCGTTCCTGCCCGCGGAGCGGTTCTGGCAACCGGGCCAGAAGATGCCGTCCGCCAAACAGGCATCCTGAAAAACCCCATGAACCGATCACGCGTACCGGTCCTGCTGGTGGCCCAGGAGTTGGGACAGGGCGGCAGCGAGCGGCAACTGACGGAGCTTGCCAAGGCACTCGACCGGGAACGGTTTGTTCCCCACGTGGGATGCCTGCGTCCGACGGGATTCCGCATCGAAGAGCTGAGGCGGTGCGGCGTACCGGTGGAGGTGTTTCCATTGCGGTCGTTCGCGAGCCTGGATGTACCGCGGGCCGGGGCTGCTCTGGGCCGTTATGTGAAGCGGCATGGCATTGGGATCGTGCACAGCTTTGACACTCCCGGCAACGTGCTCGCGGCGCCGGCGGCGCGGATGTCGGGGGTACCGGTCGTGCTGTCGAGCCAGCGGGCATTCCGGGAACTGAACACGGCTTTGTTTCGCCATTTATTGCGAGTGACGGATCAGATTGCAGACGCGGTGATTGTGAACTGCCGCGCCCTGGAGCGGCACCTGGTGGAGGACGAGAAGATCAGTCCACGCCGGATACGACTGTGCTACAACGGCATCGATTCGGAAATATTTCACCCCGGAGCCGGTGCGCGTCCGGGTCCGCTGGTACAAGCCGGGATCGTAGTGGGCGTGGTGTGCGCCTTGCGTCCGGAGAAGGATTTGCCGACGCTGATCGATGCATTCGCACGGGTGCTGCCACGTTATCCCGGAGCGCGTCTGGCCATTGTAGGCAGCGGCAGCGAGCGGCAGCCGCTGGAAGCGAGAGCCAGGGAACTGGGTGTGGCGGAAGCTACGTGGCTCGAACCATCCACGCCAGAGGTAGTGCCCTGGTTCAGCGCGATCGATGTGTTCGTGCTGCCTTCGAGGTCGGAGGCCCTGTCCAACTCTCTGATGGAGGCGATGGCATGCGGTTGCTGCGCGGTGGCGTCGGCGGTGGGAGGCAACTGCGAGCTGGTCGAGCACGGGGAGACGGGGCTGCTGTTCCAGCCGGGAAGCGCCGGCGAACTGGCCGGGCACCTGGAAATGCTGATGCGGGACGAATCGATACGGCGGCGGCTGGCGGCGGCGGGGCGGGAACGGATGGTCCGAGAATTTTCGCTGGCGGCCTCGGCCCGGCGAATGGCGGAGATTTATGGGGAGTATCTGGAGGATAGTCTGAGATGGCGGAGTTCGCCTTGATATGGACGTTCTCGATCCAACGGGTCAGGCCGCTCGGGCGGTTTCGAGCCTGTAAGGGTGGAACGCGGCAGATCGCCAGCCTAGCTGAGGTATGGCAACGGTTCGCCGGGGATGGGGCCACATCGCTGCTTCTGGCCTGATCGGTAAACGCTACGCCGTGCTGTTTCTCCAAGTCCTGGTAACGTCATCAAAACAAGGCGTTGGGGGTACAATCAAAGCATGAAGTTTCGAGTTATCCTGGAGTTCGATCCGGACACAGATAGCTACTCGGCTGTCTGCCCGGAACTGCCCGGATGCTCTTCGGCAGGCGTGACCGAAGACGACGCAAGGGCCAACATCGAAGAGGCGATCCGGCTCTACCTGGCGCCGGCCGAGATTACATTGTCCAGCACGGCCAAACTCTCTGAGGTCACGATTGGGTGACCGGGGTACGCCAAGGCTCACCGCCGATCAAGTTGTCAGGGTCTTGAAGCAACATGACTTTGCATTGGCTGGCCAGTCCGGCAGTCACCAGAAGTCATGATCAACATCCCATATCTCGCCGTCTTTGACCTGGAACTCAAGCGCCAGTTGCGCGTGACGTGCAGGGCTCCAGACACCCTTACGATTAACCGGTGAGCTATTCTCCGAATAGGCCGCATTGTGGGCATTCACTGACGATAACCGTCAAGCCGGTCACGTCTCTCGGTCAATAGCCAAGTCTATTCAAATAAACCACTTACCTCGAACCTGCAGTCAGAACGTGCCAAAGGCCAGGGTAATCTCGGAATAGGGGGAGAGAGATTGGCGAGTTTTCCGTCTCGCTCGCACCAGAGGTTCGTCATGACAGAAATCAAAACTTGCAAAACCCGTAATTTATCGAGGACTTCTCTTGCTTGGGGAGGACTTGCCGCGGCGCTGCTGTGCGTGATGCCGCTGGCCGCGCAGACTAAGATCAGTCTCTCCCGCCAGTCGCGGGACGTGGATTTCACCGCTGCCGCAATCACGAAGCCGTTGAAGCTGGGCATTGGCTTGCCTTCGACCTGTTCGGTAGGCGAGATGTATTTCCGTACCGATGCTCCCGCCGGCGAGAATCTGTATGGCTGCACCGAGGCGAATGTCTGGTCGCTGCTGGGATCGGGCGCGCCGAACCT
>Ga0326597_10008526_pt1 | contig 13817 bp, 7 predicted proteins | sample RVTome_12_FD_203789 | JGI IMG/M metagenome (GOLD analysis project Ga0326597, IMG submission 203789) | Soil microbial communities from uranium-contaminated site in the Upper Colorado River Basin, Wyoming, United States - RVT100D185 | ecosystem: Environmental > Terrestrial > Soil > Contaminated >... | reverse complement strand
CGTCGTCGCCGCCAGCACCTGATCATTCCACCGTTCCGTTCCCGGATCCATAGGGGGGCACCGGGAACGGAACGCTTGTGCCACCGCTCATGCAACGAGCGCGGTCTGGGGGCGTGCAACGCAACAGCACCTCGCTCCAGGCCCTCGGGCCCGGGGTGGGGCCGCTCACGCTTCCCGCCGAGATCACGGGAGGTCCGGGGGGCCTCGGGGGTGTCTTTCTCGCCGTCGCACCCTACCTGCCAGCCGAGAGCCACCTCCTGCACGGGCTGGAGCTGGAGCTCATCCTGAGGCGGGAGTCCCTGAGCGACGAGAGGCGAAGCTGGATCCTCGATCGCGTGGGTGGAGCATTGAAAACTCTCCATGATCTGTCAGGAGAGGAGTCGGCACTCCCCTTCCGGATCGTGTCGTCTCTCGCCACCCGCATCGACCGCGCGGGCCGGACCCTCTTCGTGGGCCCATGGCTCTTCCCCACCGAAGACGCCGACAGGACGGGAGAGCTCGAGGTGGCGCGCGCCGTGGCCTCGCACTACTTCGGCGAGAAGCTCGCCGTCGCCGGCCCGGGCTCCTACTGGACCTCGGGCATGGCCCGGTATGCGGCGTGCCTCGCCGCCGACGGCTGGGGGCGAGCCGGCCGCGATCAGCTCCGGAGCTCGCGCATCATCTACTTCCAGGTGAAAGGACAGCCTCTCGACGTTCCCCTGGCCGCCACCCGCGAGACTCAAACCGAGATCACGCTGCACAAGGGATCTCTCGTGCTGCGCACCCTCCATCTGCTGCTCGGAGACGAGGTCTTCCCGGCCGCCCTCGCCGCGGCGTTTCGCAAAGCGCAGGCCGGCCCTCTGACCCTGCCCGAGCTCCGGTCCGCCCTGGAGCGAGGCTCCGGCCGCGACCTCGGTGCGTTCTTTGACCAGTGGGTGGAAGGACGCGGGATCCCCGTGGCGCGGGTCGAGAGGCGGGAAGGTGCGTTCTTTGTCCTCAACGACGGACCCGGGCAGATCGTGTTCGAGACCCTGCCCGAAGCGGGCGAGGAGGTCCGGATTCATGTGCTGGAGGCGGGAGAGTCGACGCGGATCCCTGCCGCCCCCGGCGCCGACCCCCGAGCTCTCATCGACCCCGAGAAGCTCGCCCTCGTCGACTGGAGGCTGGCCCCGGGATGATCGGAGGGGGGAAGTGACCCCCGGCCGGCCGAAGCCGACCGGGGATCCGTGCAAGGAGTCCCGTTTCAGGGATCCGATATCGAGAAGCACCAGGGTCGGGTCTCGGCGTTCTCGCCGGCCTCGACACCCGGGTAGAGGCGAGAAGGCTGCGGCGGACTCGGCTCGAAGACGTTGAGGCAGTCGAGACCCAGAGCATTGCGGTTGAGAAGGAAGAAGATCACCTCTGCCCCGAGGTTATCGGTGCAGTCGGTGAGCCTGATGGTGGCCGCACCGAAGGTCGCGCGGCAATCGTCCGGCCCGATGACGTTCAGGCCACCGAACCCGCTGATGACGAGGCCACAGTCGATGTCGCCGTCCCCGTCGCAGTCGGGCACCTCCGCGTCCTTGTAGGGACCGGCGGGCAAGAACTCGACGATCTTCCACCAGTCGAACTTCTGGGTGCCGACTCCCGGGAACAGGGTCGGATCGATGGACACGGCCACGATCGCCTCGTAGGGGAGAGGACCGGAGGGGAAGAACGACGGCGGGAAGAAGACGTCATTGATGATCAGCACCGGAATGTTGGGGGAACCACCCAGGGGACGGCAGATGTCCTCACCATCCGGATTGGCCATGGTGATGGGATTGCAGGGCTGGAAGAAGTAGTCGGCGCACACGCCATCGGGATAGCCCCCGGCGGGAACCTTGTACTTGTCCAGCAGCACGATGGGCTGGTTCGGATCGCGCACGAAGGTGTACTCCTCGCACTCGCCTCCCGACGCCAGCGTCGAGTCGATCGACGCCGTCCAGCCATCCTCCACCACGCACGGGGCATCACAGATGGTCAGGAGCTCGCAGCAATACCCGAAGATCGCGTTTCCACTGGGAAGATCCTCGTAGGTCGCGATCATGATCGAGTACGTCACCCCCGCCTGCTGGTTGAACACCAGCTCCGAGTCGGCCTCGAAGATGCTCTTGTCGTCGTGGCAGGCCACCTGCACGAACGAACCCGGGCTTCCCGTGTACACCGACAGCACCGTGTCGTAATCCGACCCGCACGTGTCCACTCGTGTCGTGCAGTCGAAGCTGCTCGTCGTCACGTACCAGATCGTGTTCCTGTCGTCTCCCGAGCCGCACGACCCCTGGGGGTCCGTCCCCTCCAGCGTCGCTGCCACCGTGCTCTGGGTATCCGCGAACTTCCCGCTCGTCCCCGGGAGGGGATCCGGGATCACGATCGCGTTCGCGTGGTCGTCATTGGGCGGTGGCGTGCACACGATGGGCACGAAACCCACGTTCAGGGTCAGCGCACCGCCTCCGGGAGCCCCGAAGTCCGCCACCTCGATCAGCACCTCCTGACCGGGCTGCAGGCAGATGTCCGTCGCCGCCGACTGCAATCCGCCCGCCGGCTTGTCGTCGTTGCACGCCAGCTCCACCGAGGGCGTGGGACAGGCGCTCGTGCCTCCGTCCCACACCGCCAGCACCGTGTCGAAGGCCGAACCGCAGGTGTCCACCGACAGCAGACCCTCCGACGGCGCCGTGAACGTGAACCACACCGTGTTCGAGTTCTGATCCGGACCCCCGAACGTGCAGGCCATGTTGGGATCGTCGGGATCCGAGCTCGCCGCCGCGGTATTTCCCGTGAAGGCCGGGCTTCCCGTGGTCACGGCAATGGCCCCCGAGCAATCGTCGTTGACCGGCGGAGCCACGAAACCGAGGTTCAGGATCAGCGAGCCACCACCCGGGCCGCCGAAGTCCGCCACCTCGATGAGCACCACCTGGCCCGACGTGAGCGGGATCACCAGCTGCGACTGCAGGCCTCCCGAGTCGTCGTTGCAACCCAGGCTCACCGCCGGCGTCGGGCAAGAGGCGATACCTCCCGCCCACACCGCCAGCACCGTGTCGTAGCTGGAGCCGAAGGTGTTCACCGTCATCGTCCCCGCCGCCGGAGCCGTGAACTCGTACCACACCGTGTTCGAGTTCGTCGGCGTCCCGCCGCTTCCGCACCCCATCAGCGGGTCGGTTCCCGCCACCGTGGCGCAGGTGGTGGTCTGCGTATCCGCCGGAGAGCCCACACCCACCACGATGGCCGACGCGCAGGCGTCGTTGGGAGGCGCCACCGCACCGGTGTGACCTTCCTCGGACTGCTCGCGATCGAGACGCAGCTTCTCGCGCCAGAAGGCACCGTCTACCGGCTCGTACGCGTCGCCTCCATCCAGCGCCCGCTTGGCATTCACGTCGACGCCCGCCGATCCCTTGCCGGGAATCGGCTCCGCCACCGTGTTCGCGGGACGACGTCTCTGCGGCCACGCATCGCGCGGAAGAGCCACCGGCTCCACGCCGCGCGTGTCGCGTACCTTGAACACCTTCACCCCGGGAGCGATCTCGATGATCGGGGGTGACGCGAGGAGAGGTTCTCCGACGGAGGATCGCTGCTGAGCGAGAGCATTGTCGCCGGGAACAAGAAGGAAGATGAGGAAGAGAAGTGAAGAGCCGAGACTCAGGGCGAGGACTGCGGTCTGGCCGGGGAGACCTCCCCGAGGCCGCCGCCCTCTCGAGGGACAGCAATACATGGCCTACCTCCTATCCGATCGTTGTCACGAGCCGGGAACCCCGAGGCCATGATAGGCGGAGGGGGGAGCGCGCTGCAACAAGAAACAGGCGCTCCCGGACCGTTCTCGCCGCACGTCCCCCTGGCCACGCAGACAGTAGGACAAGTAATTCATTGAGCGGACTGTCGTTACAACAATGGGTGTGATGGTCCAGGGAGGCGGAGAAAGGTGGGTCGGGCCCACGTCCGGGTCGCCCGCGCCTACTCCGTCTTCGCCTCGACATGGGAGACCGATGTGCCGGCGTCGCGAATGGCTTTCCGGAGCTGTCCCTTGCCGAGCAGGAAGAGAACGAATCCCGGAATCATCCAGACGTACGCGCAGGCGCGCCAGAGCAGGAACACGTTTCCGCCCTGCTCCACCCGGCCATGGGTGGCGGTGGAGAGAAGCTCCCGGAATGCCGTCTCACCGACCCCGAGTCCTCCCGGCGTCAGCGGCACCGCGTTGGCGAAGAGCCCGAGGGGACCCACCACGAAGTACGTCGCGGCGGGCACGGCGGCATCCGGCGCCACGGCCCGGGCACACAGGATGATCATGACCACCAGGGAGGCATGACACACCACCGAGATCCCGACGCTGGCCAGGAGGGTCCCGAGACTCGACCGGTAGACGAAGAGCGCCTCCGAGATCCTGACGAGATGACGACCCAGGGGCAACCGGGCCAGAAGTTCGTCGACCCGGAAAAGGCTCCGGATCCAGCGCGAGAGAACGAGACACGAGAGGACGAGGGCAACTCCCAGCACGATGATGACGAAGAGCGAGAGGGCACGAAGAGACGGGCTCGAGGAGAGCTCCTCGTGGGTCACCCCGACCGCGATCGCGGCCACCACGAAAAGGGCGAAGAGCCCCACCAGTCGATCGACCCCCACCGCGATGAAGGCCTCGTGCTTGCGATCCGGATTGGATGCCGCCACGTAGTAGGCCTTGATGACGTCGCCCCCGACCGCCCCCGGTACGGCAAGGTTCCAGAAGTGGCCGATGAGGGTGAGCCGGAGCGCTTCACCGTAGGTGAGGGTGATGGCCTGAGCGCGCGAAAGGAGGATCCAGCGCACGATCCCGAGCTGAAGGACCCCGAAGAAGATCGCCGCGGAGAGCATGACCAGGTCCGTCCGCCGGGCGACCGCGGCTCCCACGAGGTCGAGACGCAAGGCATCGCTCTGGATCATCCAGATGAGGATGGCCAGGGCGACGGCGTACTTGAGCACGGAAACGAGAGAGCTGCGAGTCACGAGGCGCGGTCCTCCGGAGGGTCGACTTCGAGCCGGACAAGGTAGCATCAGACCCCCGCCAGCCCCATCAGGACGGACCCCTCCCGATGGCTCCGGGTTCCGGACCCCTTCTTCCGGCTTTTTCCTGCCGGTGCTAACCTCGGGACGACCAGGGGCTCGAGACGAGGCTGGATCCATGACCATGGACGGCGAGGACACCATTTCCATCCGAGGCGGAGACGAGCCGGCCCGTACCCGGCCGGAGAGGGTCGGTCCCTATCGCCTGCTGGAGACCCTGGGTGAGGGGGGAATGGGCGTCGTCTATCTCGCCGAGCAAGAGGCTCCCGTACGCCGGCGCGTCGCCGTCAAGCTCATCAAGCCGGGCATGGACAGCCGGGAGGTCATCGCCCGCTTCCAGACCGAGCGCCAGGCCCTTGCGCTCATGAGCCATCCCAACATCGCCCGGGTCCTCGATGCCGGAGCCACCGACCACGGGTATCCCTACTTCGTGATGGAGCTGGTCAAGGGCGTTCGCATCACCCAGTACCTCGACAAGAAGAATCTGCCCACCCGGGACCGCCTCCGCCTCTTTCTCCAGATCTGCCACGGCGTCCAGCATGCCCACCAGAAGGGGATCATCCACCGCGACCTCAAGCCCTCCAACATCCTTGTCTCCCTCCAGGAGCAGGAGGTCGTTCCCAAGATCATCGACTTCGGCCTCGCCAAGGCCATGGGCCAGAGCCTCACCGACAACACCCTCTTCACGGGCCGGGGCCTCTTCGTGGGGACACCGGCCTACATGAGCCCGGAGCAGGCCGACGAGAGCGGAATCGACGTCGACACCCGCAGCGACATCTACTCCCTGGGAGTCCTGCTCTTCGAGATCCTGGTGGGTTGTCTTCCCTTCGACTTCCGGGACAGCCTCAAGAAGGCCGCCTACCAGGAGATTCGCCACGCCATCTGCGAGGTCAATCCTCCCAAACCGAGCACCCGCATCAGCACCATGGGCGCCGCGGCGGCCGAGCTCGCCCGCTGCCGCTCGACCGATCCCGCGGGGCTGTCGCGTCGCCTGCGTGGCGATCTCGACTGGATCGTCATGCGCGCCATGGAGAAGGACCGGTCACGCCGCTACCAGACGGTGTCCGAGCTCATCCAGGACATCGAGGCCCACCTCGCCAGCCGTCCCGTCTCCGCGGGTCCCCCGAGCATCGCCTACCGGACGTCCAAGTTCGTGTCCCGGAATCGCGTGGTGGTGGTGACGGGAACCCTGGTCCTGCTCTCCATCCTCGCCGGACTGGTGGGAACGGCGCTGGGATGGAAGAAGGCCCTTGCCGAGCAAGAGGTCGCCCAGCAGGCCCTCGAACAGGCGAGAATCGCTCGCGCCGACGCCGATCTGGCCAGGGTCGACGCCGAAAAGAGCCGCGACCTCGCCCGGGAGAGCGAGCAGAAGGTTCTGGCCCGGAACCGGCAGCTCCGCGTCCGCTCCGCCATCACCGAGCTTCCGGCCCTCATGCGCGAAGCCGAGGACAAGCTGTGGCCCGTTGCTCCCGCGAGCTGTCTTCGCATGCAGGCCTGGCTGGAGGATGCGACGGCGCTTGTCTCGGGACGGCCGGAGTACGAAAGATACCTCGAAGAGCTGCGGGCGCAGGGAGAGCTCAGACGCGACGCGGTCGGAAGCATGGCCTGGGCCTTCGACTCGATCCAGGACCGGCGCCTGCATGACCAGCTCGTCGAGCTCATGGACGGCTTCGCGATCTTCGCGGGCTCGGATCCGATTCCCGGGACCATTGCGCGCATCCGAGAACGGCTCTCTCTGGCCGAGGGGATGACCACGATCCAGGAGCGCCACGAGAAGGAGTGGCGGAACGCCATCGCCGAGATCCGTGACCCGGCCATCTGCCCCCTTTACCACGGCCTCGAGATCGAGCCCCAGCTCGGGCTTCTCCCCCTGGGCCGCGACCCGGAGAGCGGGCTCCATGAGTTCACTCACCTCGCCTCGGGGGATCCTCCACGCCGCGACGACGATGGCGACCTCCTCTTCGACGAGAAGTCGGCCATGGTGCTCGTGCTGATTCCCGGAGGACCGTTCCCGATGGGGGCAGAGCCGCCTTCCCCCGACCGCCCCGAGGGCAGCCCCAACGTGGACGTCAATGCGACCTCGATCGAGGGACCCGTCCACGACGTGACGCTCGAACCCTATTTCATCGGCAAGTACGAGATCACCCAGCTCCAGTGGAAAAGGATCACGGGAACGAATCCGAGCCGCCATTCCGTGGCGACCTTCGATCCGAGCTGGGCCAGGGACGTCCAGAGACTCAACCTCGACCTCCTCCCCGTCGAGAGAGTGAGCTGGGACGACAGCCAGCGCTGGCTCCCGCGGGTGGGCCTGCGCTTGCCACGAGAAGCCGAGTGGGAGAAAGCGGCGCGAGGGGGAACCACCTCTGTCTGGTGGACAGGTGATACCCCGACCACCCTCAGGCGAGCGGCCAATATCGCCGACGGCTCGCGGGTAGGACATGACACAACCCTCCGGGAGGGAGCCTATGATCCCGAGATCAACGATGGCTTCGTGGTGTCGGCTCCCATCAGCAGCTTTCTGGAGAATCCCTACGGGCTCGGAGATGTGGCCGGAAACGTCAGCGAGTGGTGCGACGATCTGCTCGTACCCTACGCTCTGAAGTTACCGAGGGAAGAGCTGGCCCGCGTGGTGAACCGGGTCCACCGGGGCGGGTCCTGGTACACCCCGTCCAGCACCGCGAGCTCGGCCAAGAGGCAAGGCACCGGCCCGGACACCGTCAACGAGGAGATCGGCGTGCGGGCGGCGCGCAGCCTCGACCAGCCGCGCAAGACCCGCTGAAGAACCCGGAGGTTCGACCCCGAAGCCGGGAGGGCGCGGCCGGGAGAGACTCGTCTCCCGGCCCGCCACGGCCACCCTCAGGGACGCTTCTGGACCTCCACATACCTCCCGAGCTCACGCAGGGAAGCTCCTTCGGCCGTCCCGCTCCGCCTTTCCGGACTCGCCGACGTGCCGAGGTAACCGCCCACGTCGAGACGGATCTCGAGGTCGTCCTGCTGGAACCTGGTGACGGGCAGCGTGCGGGCCAGCAGCGTGGACGAGTTTCCGATGAACGTTCCGGCCGCCCCCGCCGAACCGACGGCGGTCACGCTGGCTCCGGTGTCTCCCGGATTGAGGAAGGCCAGGGCGAAGAGGTTGATGGCCAGTGCCGGATTGGTCGGTGTCGCCACGTAGTTCGTGAAGTCGACGAGAACGGTGGTCACGGGGAGGCCCGTGGCGATTCCGTCGGCGTTACCCGGGTCCCCGACCGTCCCCACGGCGCGGAACAGACCCTGGGGCGAGAGATCGGGGTTGCGCGCCACCACCGCATCCTCACGCCTCAGCTCGAGGGCGTCGAGTCCGGCCAGACCCGAGGCTCCGAACTCGCCGGCCACGATCTGGACCCCGGTCACGTCGAGCGTGCTGTTGACCGGCGGGAGGTCGACGGCATCGAAGCGGACGCCCAGGGCGTCTCCGGTGAGCACCGGGCTCTGGGTGAAGAAGAAGCCACCGGCGTGGCTGTCGTTGTCGTAGTAGCCCGCTATGGGGCGAAGCCCCATGGGTCCACTCTCCGAATCGGGGACGATGTTGGGATCGTTCGGATCCTGGAGACGGATATCGAAGGGGAGGTCCACCGGAAAGAGCGGCAGGAACTTGCTGGCGATGCACACCTTGATATTCAGGGTGAAGACGGTTCTTCCGTTGGGAAACGTCAGAGGATTCATGAGAGCGAGCCCACCGCCAACGGGCTTGAACAGATTCGTCACGTCCTTCGGGCCGAGCTTGGGGTTGATGACCGAGCGATCCGCCTCGATGATGAGGTTGAGCGGACGCGGCGCAGCCAACGTGTTGTTGTCAACGGACAGCCGGGACGTGATGAAGCTGTTGGTCGTGGTCGGCACCATTCGAGCGAGACACGACACGCAGTCGCTACTCACCGCGCATTCCTGCCGGGCAAAGGCCACCGGCAATCCGCGATCGCCGGCGAACCGGGACGATCCCGTCATCCTGATGTTGAGATCGAACTCCTTGGGCTCGAACACCACGGCCTCCACGAAGTGGTTGAAGCCGATGGAGGTCGTGGCGCCACCCGGAGCGTAGCCCTGGGAACGGGCCGAGTTGGCGAACACCGAGTTGGTGTCCAGCAGGATGCCGCAGAAGTCGATCCCCTCGGCCGGATCGTTGTTGGCCGGCTGGGCCATCGTGATGAGGAACGAGGTGAGCGGATCGGCAACTCCGGCGCCACCGCCGTACGTACCGGTACGGAAGGCACCGGTCGTCGAGCAGCTCGGGACGGAGTTGACGTCGCCCGCAATGATGAGTCCGCCGCCGGTAAGGTCGGCGTACGTCGCGGCGTTCGGATCCTCGCTGCGAAGATCGAGGCCCATGGTGTAGCCGTCGACACCGGCAGTGACAACGCTCTGATCGAGCTCGGCATAGCGAACACCGCAGATCACGGCGTTGATGTCGAACTCACCGGCGTTGTAGAAGGCGCAGTAGCGGCCGGCAGCGTTGCCGAGGGCATTGTAGTAGTAACCATCAGGCCCATTGTCGGTCTTGAGCTTCACCTGCCCACCCGAGGCCAGCACCGGTACCCCGGTGACGAGCACGGCCAGGACGGCGGTCACGACGGACCATCCTCGGAGCATCCTGAGCATCATCATCTCCTTGTGGGCCCCCTTCCGGGGGGCACGCAACCTGTGAATCGTCTCCCAGCGTGGACACCCAACCTCGGACCCATTGTCGCGCAGACCACGAGGTGCCGTCAAGACAGGGGGGCAGGAGAGGCCTGGAGGTGAAGCCGGGAATCGACCCGGGGAAATGTCTTCGAGCGGAGCCCCGGGGCCGGCCAGCCGATCGGGGCCGGCCAGCCGATCAGGGCCGCCAACCGATCAGGACCAGCCGATCAGGAGCGCCTCTCGGCATCGTCCAGGCGAGTGGAGTCTCCCAGGCGCGTGGAGACCTTGAGGCTCTCCTCGGGGTCGTCGGGGGGAACGACATCTTCCAGAGGATAGCGGGTGACATCGAGCCCCGACTCGGGAAGCCACTGGAGGCGCTTCCAGGCTCGAGTGACCACACTCTCGACCAGACGGCGCGTCGCGTCGTCCATGGCCGACTTGTCGTGCTCGGGATCGACCTTGATGGGATGGTCGAAAGCAGGGTCGACGATGAACTGGGCAAGATTCCCGTTGCACCAGACGTGGGCCTCGGGAGTGTCGGCAAGCTGGTCGATCTGCACGTCACAGAGGACATAGCGCAGATAGAGCTCGCTCTCGATGATCTCATCGACGGGCACGCCACAAATACGACAGCGATAGCCGGAGTCGCACTCCGCCATCGGACCCCTTCCTCGGCCTCTGGTGGACCGGCATCACCCCACGCCCCGGTTCTCTCGACCCTGAAGGACTACTTTATCATGACTCGCTCTCCCCGTCACGCGCCGGGCCGGCAGATCGGGGGGCATAGAGCTCGGGATCGATCTGCGGAAGAAAGCCGTGTCGAACCTCGATCTCGGCCAGGAGGCTCTCGTCAGCGGGATGGCCTTCACCCAGCCCCCAGGCCATCGAGGAGAGGGCCCAGAAGCCGGTGAGGATCTGGAGGAAGGACGCGCGGGCCTTGGCTGCGTGGTCGGAAGTCGCGATGGCGCGGGCCAGCTCGCCCTCTTGCGCCAGGAGCAGCTGCCGAGCCGCCTGGGCCAGGACCCGGGACTCCAGGGCCGAGAGATCGTGATGGCGGAATGCCTCCGCGGTCAGACGCACCATTTCCTCGGTGGCCCGGTGGAGGTGCCGCACGAGTGGCCCCAGCTGGGGACGGAGTACCGACGCACGTCCCTGGTCATCCCCGCAGGAGCCCCGCAGAGAGATCTCCTGGAGGGTGGCGCTCTCGCCAAGGAGGTCGCTCCCCGTGGTCACCTCGATCGAGCTCTGATCGAAGTGGAGCTTGCGGAAGAGGATGTCCAGGAAATCGATGCCCTCGAACCAGGGCGAACCTGCGCTGCGAAGCGGGATGCCCACCGCCACCACGGGAGCCCCCCAGCTCTCGCGGCAACCCTGCTCGAGAGCATGCCCCACCACCTCCAGGACCCGATCCGCCTCCCGGGCCGCCTCCTCCCGGCCACGCTCCTGGTCATAGAGGTCGCGCTGCTCCAGACCCGGAGTGGAGGTCCGGTGATAACGCAGCGCGCGTCCGAACGACTCCGGATCGAGGTAGGATGCGCTCTCGGGCACTCCTTCTCCGGCGAGAGGAAGGATCTCGTCCCGAAGCCGCTCATCCAGGGGAATGGCCACCACGTCGGATTCCGAGAGCAGGTAGGGAGCCCGCTTCCCCCTCTCGAGGGGCGCATCCGCCGCCAGCAGGGCCGATGAGGGACACAGGGCGAACCGCACCCCGATGTCCGAGAGCATGCGCCCCGCCTCCTTCGCCAGGTAGCCATGGGTGAGCCAGGCCCCGTGGGACTCGCGACCGAACACCTGGACGTGCTCCGCGGCGGCCGCCTCGATCTGGGCGCGCAGGATCTCGAGGCGTGCATCCGAGAAGTAGACGTCAGGCGCCGTGGCCGGAGCCAGGAGCACCTCCAGCCGGCCCGCGTCCTGCTGGCGACGCAGCGGGACGGTGAGGTCCAGGCGGCACGACAGGAGATGGTCGTGGGTCCGTTGCAGTCTCGCGAGCTGCGCTTCCGCGGTGGCCAGCAAGTGCGGCTCGTGCCGGCGACATCGATCGGTGTCCAACCAGCCGAGGGCGAGGCGACGCTCGACTCTCCGCAGGAGCTGTTCCTGGTGGAGGGGACATCGAAGCGTGCCGATGAAGGACGAGGAGAGGGCCATCGACAGCTTGAGGTCGACTTCCTCACGGCCGAGGTCCTCGAGCAAGGACAGGAGCGGCACCAGGGAGTCGATGCAAAGATCCAGTGCGCCGCCGGAGGGGTAGGACAGCGGAGCGGGCAGGCCACCGTCGACCAGCGTGGTCCGGGGCACCACGAACGGGGTGTGGGCCTGGATCAGGAGCAGCAGTCGCCCACGAGCGTGGCGCGCGGTGTCTCGCGGCGACACCAGCGGTCGCACCGTCGGATGATCGGGGATCCGGTTCGTGGTCCGATGCCGGATGGGGGCCGTGCCGGGTACCTCGTGGGGCGTGGTGACCTCGCCCGACCAGATCGTCAGCTCCTTGGGCCCCTTTCCTCTCACCGAGGCCATGAGCCGCGCCCGGTACGTCGTTCCCGGGGCGGCCGGAAGTCGCAACGCCGAGGCCTGGCCCGCCACCACATCCTCGCGATGATCAACGGCCTCCACGATGCACCCCCCCTCGACCCGATGGAGGTCGATGGCGAGCCGGACCTCGACGTCCTTGCCGCGGGTCATCGCCACACTCGCCGCCACCTCCCCTCCCCACACGGCGAGGAGAGCACGGGATGAGACGGGCAACAGGGTCACGAAGGCATCCTGACGGGGCAGAACCGCTCGCTCGGACCTCTGGAACGCCGGCCCGACCTGCTGTCCGGTGTCCCTCCGGCGCAGGAGGAGCTCGGCACAATAGGCGTGGCCGGGCTCGAGCCCCGAGAAGCACCAGCTCTCGGAGGTGGTGATCACCGGACTCTCATCGGGACGAACGGTGAAGCTCTCTCCGGTGACGTCGAGGAGCTCGATATGGACATCGACGTCGGCCCAGTGCAGTCCCGACGGAGCCAGGATCTTCTCCTCCAGCTCGGCCCAATCCTCGTGATCGAGATCCCAGCGCGCGCGGAGCTGGAGACCTTCGGGCTCGGCCATCTCACGCAGGAGGCGGAGCCTCGGCCTCTGCGGCGGGGTCCGGAACGAGAGCTTGTCCACGATCTCGAGCGTCTTGCGCACGTTGACGTGGAGCGAGAAGAGTCTCTTGAGGCAGCGACCATCCTCGCGGGACACGGCCAGCATGTCGACCTGGCGCACCGGGCCCAGAAGCACGTGCCGGTCGGTGAGCCCGGGAAACACCACCTCCTCCTCCGGGAGCACTCCCTGGGCATACCAACGCTGCACGTGCAGCGCCACGTCGACATCGAGCTCCCAGTCGATCCGGTGCAGCCTCTCGGTCTCCTCACGGATGCGCTTCCAGTCGAGACCCGACCAGTGGACGATCGATCGTCCCGGCTCCTCGGTGACGAAAGCGATCGACGGAAGCTGGGGGAGGGAGGTCGTGCAGGAAAAGCTCTGACGCTCCTTGCGCACGAGGAGCGCCTCGTGGAGGCAATCGGCGGGAAGCTGCACGATCTTGGCCGAGAGGTGGCTCACCCGCTCCTCGGTTCCTCCCCTCTCGGAATCGGGGTCCCGCACCACGAGGAAAAGATCCTCGTCGGCGTAGCTCACCTGGGAGTGGACGGAGGAATCCCACTGGAAGTGTCCCGAGGTGGCCGTGCTGCGCACCGAGAGCACACTCGACGACGCTTCGACGAATGCCGGCCCCGGGTCCGCATCCTGCCACGAGAGGGCCCCGAACGCGGTCGTGGTGAATGGCTTGGCTCGTCCCATCGCTTCCCTCCCCGCTGCCCACTCCCGGCCGGGCTCGTCAGCCAAGGAGGGATCACGCCCTGTCTGGCCCGGCCGAACGGTGGCCGGCGCCCGGAGAACCTCGTCGCGTCCCCGCGCAGCCGCCCGCCGCGAGGGACCGGGAAAAAGCAATGACCGATTGTAACTTCCGTGGATACCGACTTCTCTAGCCCAACTTGAAAGGTTGGGCCCTCTTTTTGACTTTTTTCGGCCGCATCGCGGCCTGTCCCTGCCCCCAGTTTGACCTCGGCTCCCTCTCGTCGTCCAGACCCGATGTAGTGCCAACCTTCCTT
>Ga0326597_10008525_pt1 | contig 13819 bp, 16 predicted proteins | sample RVTome_12_FD_203789 | JGI IMG/M metagenome (GOLD analysis project Ga0326597, IMG submission 203789) | Soil microbial communities from uranium-contaminated site in the Upper Colorado River Basin, Wyoming, United States - RVT100D185 | ecosystem: Environmental > Terrestrial > Soil > Contaminated >... | reverse complement strand
TGATGACGGAATGACGACCGGATGACCATACGACGACTCTTCCTGCCGGTGCTCGTCCTCGCCGCCGCGATGTTCGCCTACGCGCCGATCGTCATCGCGAACGCGCCCTTCGAATCGACGATGCTCATGGTGCAGAAGATCTTCTACTTCCACGTGCCCTCGTGGATCGCGATGTATTCGGCGATCTTCGTGTGCGGTGTCGCGAGCGCCATCTATCTCTTCATGGGCGGGCCGAAGGCCGATCGGATTGCGGTTGCGGCGGCGGAGATCGCGGTCCTCTTCGGAGCCTTCGGGCTGGTGACGGGCTCCCTGTGGGGCCGGAAGGCGTGGGGCGTCTGGTGGCAATGGGACGCGCGCCTGACAACGGCGCTGCTGCTCGAGCTGATCCTGCTCGCGTACCTGCTGCTGCGCCGGTACGGCGGACCCGGGTCGGAGAAGCTGGCCGCGGGCGTTGCGCTCTTCGGCATGGCCGATTCGGTCATCGTCTACAAGTCCGTCGACTGGTGGCGCACGGTCCATCCGACAACCAACGTCGTCCGGTCGCTCGGCGAGACGTCGCCCGAGATGTACGGCGCCCTCCTGTACTGCACCGTGGCGTTCCTGCTCCTGTTCTCGCTGCTGTTGATGGCGCGCGTCAGCCTCGAGGAGCGGCGCGCCGAGGTCGACACCCTCTACCTCGCGGAAGAATCCTGACCATGACGAAAGTGCTCCTGGCAGCATGGATGTGGCTCGTGGCGGCGCCCCTCCTGGCATTCCAGCCTCCGGCGGGGCAGGAGGAGTTCGTGCCGATTGACCAGTTGCCGCCGACCGAGCAACTGCCGGGCGGGGCGTTCGTCGTCGTCGCGTACGCCTTTATCTGGGTCGCGGCGATGTTCTACCTCTGGTCCCTGTGGCGGCGCCTGGCGAAGGTCGAAGGCGAGATTCGCACGCTCCAGCGACGCACCGCCAGAGACGGCCGGTGACCGCCGGGCACTTCATCTTCATTCCGGCGGTGCTCCTCGTCGGCGTCATCATCGGCTGGATCCTCGGGTCCAGGGCTGCGAAGGACGCGTTCGGCGCCGAACTGCGGCGCCGCGAGGAGCGGGCAGCCCGGTCTCGATGAACCTGCTCGTCACCAACTCGCACACGCCGCAGGCCTACGCCATCATCAGGGCCCTACGCCCGCATGCCAGACGGGTGGTGGCCACGATCGAGGGCGATGGCTGGTTCGCGCACTTCTCGCACGGCGCCCACTCCCGGCTGGTGGACGCCCGGTGCCGCCTGCCGGCGGCGTCGGGCGACTGGTGGCGCGGCCGCATCGACTCGGAAAACACCCCCGCCGAGGAGCTCTACATCGAGGCGCTCCTCAAGGTCTGCGGGCACGAACACATCGACGTCGTCTACCCGTCGTGGGATCCTTACGTCTATGTCCTGTCGAAGAACCTGCCGCGCCTGACGGCGGCAGGCATCACCGCGCCGGTGCCAGGGATTGCGACCGTACTCACGGCGATGGACAAATACCGGACCGTGCAGGCAGGCCAGGCCGTCGGCGTGCCGTGTCCCGTGACGCACCTCTACGAGAATCGCGAGCAGCTCACGCGGATAGTGGGCGAAATCGGGTTCCCGCTGGTCCTGAAACCCCGATTCACGTCCGGTGGCCACGGCATGGCCGTGGTGAAGACCGCGGAGGAACTCGACGCCGTGCTGCCGGGCATCGTCGAGAAACACGGCGCGCCCGTCGTCCAGGAGTACATCCCTGGCGGGAAGCGCGACTCGATTCAACTGGTGATCGGAAGAGACGGTGAGGTCCTCTTCGCGTTTCACAAGTCGCGCCTGCGCACGTTCCGTCGGACGGCCCGCTTCGGCACCGTGTCGCGATCAGCAAGACACGATGTGCGCCTCGCGCAGGTGTCGGCGCTGTTCAGGAAGGTGGGCTGGTGGGGCGCGATGGGCGTCGAGATGATGCGGGATCCCCGCGACGAAACCGACAAGCTCATGGAGATCAACCCCCGTTTCGCGCGGCAGCTGTGGAACCGCACCGAACTCGGGATCAACGAGCCGTTGATGTGCATCCGGCTCGCGCGTGGCGAGACCGTGCCCCCGGTCGAGGACTATCCGCTCGGCGTGCTGTTTGTGAGTCCTCTCGAGGACGTGCAGCTCTTCGTGTGGCAGCTGCTCGACCTGCTGCTCTACAACATCCGCACGCGCGGGCGGGCAGACCGCGTGCTCGACTCCCTCAGCGAGCCCCCGGCGTTCCGCGATCAGGTGCAATCGTTCGTGTCGACCTACACGAGCCGCGATCGGCGGGTCTGGGATCCGTACTTCAAGCACTTCTTTCAGGACCCGGTGACGGCGACGCTCTGGTGGCTGCAGTTCTCGACGTGGCTGGCCGGCTCGTGGCGCCAGCTGGGGCGATAGGTGCTGACGCGAAGGGGCGCGATTTATCGACTGGGCCTGTGTGCCGGCGCGGCACTGGCCACGGGCATCGCGTGCCGGGAGACCGGCTCGGCGGGCGGCGCATGCCCGACGCTTGCCGGCCAAAGAATCCGGTGGGTTGTGCCCAACGCACCGGGAGGCGGGTACGACACCGAGTCCCGGGTACTCCAGCCGTTCCTCGAGAAGCGGCTCGGCGCGACCATCGTGGTCAACAATCAGCCCGGCGCCGGCGGTCTTATCGGCGCGCGTACCATTGTCGAAGCCCGTCCCGACGGGCGCACCCTCGGCCTCGTCGGTCTCCCCGGTTTCACCGTGGCCCGGCTGCTCGGACAGGAGTCTGCCCCTGAGCCTGCGCGGGACTTCACCCTGCTCGGTCGGATGTCGCGAAGCGTCCACGTCTGGGCCGTCGGATCGCGCAGCCCGATCGAGACGATCGACGACGTGCTGTCCGCAGCGCGTCGCCGGCCGCTCGTGTTCCCGCTCAACGAGATTACCAGTGTCGACTTCATCGGCATCGCCGTTCCCGCGGCGCTCCTTGGCGTGCCACTCGAGGTCGTCCCAGGGTTCGAGGGGACGAGAGCCATCGCCCTCGCAGCCCTTCGTGGCGACGTCGACCTCATCGACGGCAACGTCGAATCCCTGCGGTCGATGCTCGTGGCGGGCGAACTCCGCCCGCTCCTTCACATCAGCACCGGGCCGGTCGAGGATGACGCGATGTTCACCGGCGTCCGCGTGCTCGGCGGCGCGGACGGTGCAGCGGCGCGCTACGCGCCGTCGGTGGGACACGATGTGGTGTGGGCAATCGAGACGGCCGCGTCGCTCACCCGCGTCATCGGCAGCGGACGGGTCATCGTCGGACCTCGCGGATTGGCGTCCGAGACCACGGAGTGCCTGTCAAAGGTCCTGGCGGAGGTCCTGACGAGCGACGACCTGCGCCGCGTCGCTCCGGCATCGCTCGACCCCGCTGCTGCGGCCGTTGTCCGGCAGGATACGCTCGCGCTGCCGGCCGATGCGGCGCGCCTGCTGCCGCTCCTCCAGCCGATGCTGCGGAAGGTTCGTGGCTGACTGATGCTCGAGCCAATCCTGCGGGCTGCGTGGGAGGGACTGGGTCTCGTCTTCTCGTGGCCGAACCTGCTGTATCCGGTCGCGGGCACCCTGCTGTCGATGGTCGTGGCGTTTCTGCCCGGCGTGAGCGGGGTCACCCTCATGGCCCTCGCCGTGCCCTTCACGCTCTTCTGGGAACCCCTTCCCGTGATCCTGACCTTCGGCGGCCTGATCGGCGGCGCCACCTTCATGGGATCGGTCACGGCCATTCTCTTCAACGTCCCCGGTTCGGGACCGAGCGCGGCCACGCTGCTCGACGGATACCCCCTGGCGCAACAGGGGCAGGCGAAGACGGCGATCGGGTGCGCGGCGTTCTCGTCCGCCCTGGGCTCGACATTCGGCATCCTGGTGCTCGTCGCGCTCATTCCCCTGATGCACCTTGCCGTCCTGGCTTTCGGCCCTCCGGAACTCCTGATGCTGCTCCTGTGGGGGCTGACGACGATCGCGGTCGTGATGCAGGGCTCGGTCGTCCGGGCGCTCATCGCGACCGGCATCGGCCTGCTGCTCGCTCTCGTCGGGCAGGATGTGCGGACGGGGGAGTTCCGGTTCACGTTCGGGACGCTGCACCTCTGGGAGGGACTGGGACTGGTGCCCGTCATGCTCGGGCTGTTCTCGATGGCCGAGATGCTCGAGCTGAGCGCATCCGGACGCCGCACAATCGCGGGCCGCGGCCATGCCGAACTGACGGGCAGCGTTCGGGAAGGCGCGATGACGGTCGTGAGGCACCCCGGCCTCTTCCTCCGCAGTGCGTTCATCGGCACCTGCGTGGGCGTCATCCCCGGCGTCGGCGGGACCGTGGCGAGCTTCCTGGCGTACGGTCAGGCGGTGGCGACCTCGCCGGATCGCGAGCGCTTCGGGAAAGGAGACATCCGCGGCGTGCTCGCGCCGGAAGCGGCCCACGACGCGAAAGATGGAGGGGCGCTCATCCCGATGCTCACCTTCGGTATCCCGGGCAGCGACGGAACGGCGGTGCTCCTCGGGGTCCTCCTCCTGCACGGCCTGGTGCCCGGGCGCGACCTGCTGACGCACCAGCTCGCCCTCGTCTTTGTGCTCATTTGGTCGCTGTTCCTGTCGAACTGGCTCACGTCGATCCTCGGAATCTTGCTCGTCAGCCCCCTTGCCAGGCTGACGACGGTCCGGCTGGAACGACTGGCCCCCATCGGCCTCGCCCTGGCGGCGGCCGGGGCGTTCGTGGACCAGCAGCGGATTGGCGACGTGCTGGTGGCGGTCCTCTTCGGCCTGCTCGGGTACTACATGAAGAGGCACGACTGGCCGCGGATCGCGCTCGTCGTGGCCTTCCTGCTCGGCAGCGGGATTGAGCGCAACCTCCACATCACCACGACGCTCTACCAGCTGGATCGCCTCGACTTATTGGGGCGCCCGCTCCTCGGCCTCCTCGCGGTGTTGACGCTCGTGAACCTCGCCCTGCCGTCTCTACGTGCGGCGCGGCTGTCCCGGGCGAGGACCGCGTCATGACGTGGCGTGTAGAGCGGACCGCGGTCACGGCGGTGCTGACCGGGCTGGTCGGCGGACTCATCGTCCTCAGCTTGGGGCTCAGTCCGGTCGCACGGATGGCTCCGCTCGCAGTGGGAGTGCCGACCTTCTGTCTGTTGTGCCTCGAGCTTGCGTCAGACATCTTCCGGGCGGCACCAGCGCCCGGATCGGGGGGCCACAGCGCCACGGAGAGCCTCGGACCTCAGCGCATGTTCGGGTGGCTGGGGTTCCTGGTCGCGGCCGCATTCCTCGCGGGGCTTGCCGCGGGTCTCTCCATCTTCGTTCTCGCATTCCTGCGCATCCGGTCGGAGGAGCGATGGCGGGTGGCGCTCGGATTCGCCGTCGGCATGTGGTTGATGCTGCACGTCGGTCTCGAGCAGTTCCTGCGAATCAACCTCTACGGCGGGCTCCTTGGTGGCTGGATCGGATAGCGGCGCGGGGGGGCGACCTGGCGGGCTGACGGACGCGCAGTCGAGCGTGCGTAACGCCGGCCTGCTGATGGCGCAATGGAGCCTGCATGTCGTCGGGGCCGCGTCGTTTGCCGTCCTCGTCCCCCGCATGATGGGCCCGGAGACGTTCGGACGCTACTCGTTGCTGACGTCGGTGGCGATGTGGTTCGCGTTCCTGAGTGGCCTCGGGGCCCTCTCGGTGCTCACGCGCGCCGTGCCGCAGCTCGTCGCCGCGGGAGACATGCCTGGTGTTCGCCGGCTCGTGACGAGCCTGGTCACGCTGCGGACCATGACGGGCGTGCTCACGGCGACGACCTACGCGGTCCTCGTGACACTCGTGTTCGGTTTCACGGATTGGCCCTCGGTGCTGCTCGTGGCCGCGGCCGTCTGGAGCCGTACCGCGGCGAACATCTGCTACGCCCTCTTTCTGGGACTGAACAAGGCGGCCCGGTGGGGCATGGGCGATCTGCTCCGGCGCTGGTTGATTCTGGCCTTCATCGTCGTCGGCTTTCCGATCGCCGGGTTGCGCGGCGCCTGCGCGGGCTTCTTTCTCGCCAACGTCATCGTCCTCGCCACCGGCTTCACCCAGGCGTGGCCGTACCTGCAGTGGAAGAAACTCGATTTGAGCCGGCGGTATCTCGGGCCCTTCATCCGCACGGGAACATCGTTTGCCGCCGGCAACCTCCTCATCGCAATGGTGCAGCGGAGCGGCGAGGCCGTCCTCACGCTGTCGTCCGGCGACTACGTGGAGGTGGGGTACTTCGGCGCGGCCTATGCGATCTACCTGACCCTCGCCCAGGCCCTATGGCAGTCGGCCATCACCTTCGCTCCGCTTCTCGTCAGGCAGATGCACGGCGGGGAAGTGGAGCTCGCCAGGGTGTGGCTCGGACGCATCCTGAAGTGGATGCTCATCGCCGTTTCGGTCACCGGCGCGAGCATCATCGTGCTCGGGCGGGACCTCGTCCCGCTCCTGCTCGGACCCGCGTATGCGCCGGTGGCCGTCAACCTCCTCCCGCTGGCCTGCGCGCTCTTCTCCCTCTCGCTCGGCTGCGTGGGCCGCCTTGCGGCGCTGACGCTCGATCGACCGAAGGTTGTAGTGGCGGCGGGGGGCATCGAACTCGCGGTCTTCTGGACCGTGGGGCTGCTGTTCGCGCCGCAGGGTGGCAGCCTCGCCGTATGCGTCGCTGCCGCGCTGGCGTCGGGCTGCTACGCGAGCTGGATCACCTGGCGCGTCCGTCGTGAGTTGCCGTACCCGCCGAGGGCAGCGCTGACCGTGGCTGCGCTGGCCCTGGTCTTTCTGCCCCTGGCGTGGGTACCGGCCGGCCTCGTCATAAAGGCTGCGCTCTTTGCCGGCGCCTGCGTCATCTACGGCTGGCTGCTCTGGCGCTGCGGGATGGTGACGCTCGAGGAGATTGCGGCGCTCAGGCGCGTGGTGAAGCCGGTCCCGACGGCCGGGTAGGGTCAGCGTCCGACGGCCAGCCGCCGGGCGAGGGGCTCCGGGAGGCCTGCATCGATGATCTTCCGCTGGGCCGTCTCGATGTCGTACTCGAGGCGGAACAGATCGACCCGGCGCGCCGCGACATCGACGATGGCGTAGGCGGCGCGCGCATCGCCATCTCGAGGCTGGCCGACCGACCCCGGATTCAGCAGATACTTCACGCCGTCCTCGACCTCGATCGTGGCCGCACAGGCCTGCTCGGACCGGATCACGTCCACGTCGTCGTTCTTGAGGACGAAAGTAATGGGGTAGTGCGTGTGTCCGAACAGGCACAACGGCCGCACCGAGACCTGGAGCCCCCGGGATGCGTCGGCGTCGTCGAACAGGTACGTGTCCTCGTCGAAGGGCGATCCGTGGCAGATCTCGACGAGATCGTCAACCACGCGCGGTCCCGCGGGGAGCGCCGCCAGCCAATCGCGGTGGGCAGGCGTCAACGTCTCGAGCGTCCATTGGGCGGCCTTCCGTGCCACGGCGTTGAAGCCCTCGGGGCGTTCGAGGCCTGACGCGACCTTGTCGTGATTCCCGCGGACGATCGCCGTCGGCCGGAGCGCCAGGACGCGGTCCACAACGGCGTCGGGGTCGGCCCCGTAGCCAACGAGGTCGCCAAGGACGAGCGTCTCGTCGTAGCCGTGCGCCTCGGCATCCCGCAGGCAGGCGTCGAGGGCTTCAAGATTCGCGTGGATGTCGCTCAGGATGAGATATCGCATGCGCGCCGGGCGGCCTATTGTCCTATCTTTCGAGCCAGTCCACCAGTTGCTCGACGACCGCATGGACGCTCCCGCGCGAGGCGTCGATTCTGAGGTCCGCCTGCTCGTATGCCGCGCGCCTGAGCGTGTACAGGCGCTCGAACTCCGACCGGTCGGCGGCGAGGGGCCGACGGCCGTCGGCTGGCACGCGGGCGATCAGCCGCTCGAGCGGGACGTCGAGCCACACCGACAGGCCGTCGCCGGCGATCATCGCCCGGTTCTGCGGATCGACGAAGGTGCCGCCCCCCGTCGCCACGACCGCGTGCCGGATGCCAATCAGGCTCGCGAGTACCTCGCGCTCCATCGCCCGGAAGTACCCCTCGCCGCGGCGCGCGAACACGTCGGCGACCGTCTGGTGTTCCCGCCGTTCGATGAGGTCATCGATATCGAGCGCCCGCCAGTCGAGGTGGCGTGACAGGGCGCGGGCGACGGTGCTCTTGCCGGCACCCATGAATCCGACGAGATAGACCTTGTCGGTTCTCACGCCGCGATCTGGCTGAGGATCTCGAAGAAGCCGGGGTAGGAGATCACCACGGCGTCGGCGCCCTCGATACGCGACGGCTGGCGAGCCGTGAGGGCGGCAATCGCGAACGCCATCGCCATGCGGTGGTCGCCACGCGCATCGGCCACGCCGCCCGTCGGATCGCCGGATCCTTCAATCGAAAAGCCGTCGGCATGCTCGTCGGCCACGATGCCGAGGCCGCGGAACCCGGCCACGAGGGTCGCGATGCGGTCGCTCTCCTTCACGCGGAGTTCCGCGGCCCCACGTACCGAAACGCGGCCGCCGTGCGCAGCGAGGGCGGCGATGGCGGGAAGTTCGTCGATGAGCCCGGGGACCTCGGCCGGCGCCACGTCGACCGTCCCGGTCCTGTCGCCTTCGACCACGACGGTGCCTGACGGCTCACCGGCGGCCGTGCCGGTCTGTCGGACCTCGACTTGCGCGCCGAACCGCCGCAGAACGTCGATGAGCCCCGTCCGGGTCGGATTGAGGCCGACGTCACGGATCTCGACGCGTGAACCGGGAAGGGCCGCTGCTGCGACCATCCAGAAGGCTGCCGAAGAGAAATCGCCGGGAATCGTCAGTGCCTGGCCGGCGGGCCGCTGGTCCCCGGCCACCGACACGGTCAGCCCGTCGACATCGATGGCGACACCGAACGCGGCGAGGGCGCGCTCGGTGTGGTCGCGAGTCCGGGCCGGCTCGGTCACCGATGTCGTACCGGCGGCGTGGAGGCCGGCGAGCAGCACCGCGCTCTTCACCTGGGCGCTCGGGACGTCGGGACGGTATGCGATGGCGCGAAGCGCCGTCCCGTGAATGGTGAGTGGTGCATGGCCGTCGGCCGCCTCAATGCGCGCGCCCATCCGGGTGAGCGGATCGATCACGCGGCGCATCGGGCGCCGCGAGAGCGACTCGTCGCCGACGATGGTCGATGTGAAGGTCTGGCCCGCGAGCACGCCTGCCAGCATGCGCATGGTCGATCCGGAGTTGCCCGCGTCGAGCGCGTCGCGCGACGGCGACAGGCCGCCGAGGCCGGCCCCGACGATGTCGACGACGTGATCCGGGTCTTCCCGGACGAACACGCCGAGCTGCGCGAGGCACGACAGCGTCGATCGGCAGTCGGCGCCAGGAGCGTAGTTCGTGAGGTGCGACGGCCCGTCCGCCAGCGCGGCGAGCAGCGCGTACCGGTGCGAGATCGACTTGTCGCCGGGGACCTGCAGCGTGGCGCGCACCGAACGTGCCGGGGTGACGGTCGCAGCCGAGAGCGAAGGCATCGCGTGATCTTACGCCAGTCGGCTTGACATCGCGCAGGAGATGGGATGGTATTCGAAGTCACCCATGGCGGAAGACGGTCATCGCGCCGTGCACCTGACCATTACCAGCACTCCCGAAATGCCCGACTTCGTGCAGGTCGTCGGCGATCATTTCGCGCGGGGCGCGGGACTCGATGAAGATGCTCTGCACTGGGTCAGCGTCGCCGTCCGCGAATGCATCGTCAATGCGATCAAGCACGGCAACCAGTACGACGTCGATCGCCGCGTCTTCGTGGACTTCGAGGTGCGGCCCCTGACAGACTGCGTCGAGTTGCTCATCAGAGTTCGCGATCAGGGGGAAGGCTTCGACCCCGAAGAGGTAGCCGACCCGCTGGCTCCCGAGAACCTCCTGCGGACGAGCGGGCGCGGCATCTTCCTGATCCGCAGCTTCATGGACGACGTGCGCGTCGAGCGCGCGTCGGGGGGCGGCACCGAAGTGACGATGATCAAGCGCGGGCAGGCCTCCGGATCCGCCTGACTCCCTCAGACTCCTGACGTGATACGGCATCCGCTGTTTCTGACCACTGCGATCGAGGCGGTCGTGCGCGCCGGCGACATCATGCTGGCTCGCTTCGGTCACGATGTGCGCGTCGACAAGAAGAGCGCCATCGATCTCGTCACGGAGGTCGACCTGGCTATCGAGCGCGAGTTCCGGGAGATGATCGCCGACCGCTTTCCCGATCATGCGGTGCTGGCGGAGGAGTTCGGGGGCCGCGCCGGGCCCATCGAAGGGCCCTGCTGGGTGTTCGATCCGATCGACGGCACGACGAACTTCGCGCACGGCCTGCCCATCTTTTGTGCCTCGCTTGCTCTCGAGGTCGACGGCGTGGCGGAGGTGGCCGCGGTGTACGATCCCACGCGCCGCGAGTTGTTCACTGCGGAGCGCGGCGGTGGCGCGCACCTCAACGGGCGTGCCATTCACGTGTCGGCGGCCGAGCACCTGGTCGATGCCGTCCTCGTCACCGGATTCCCCTACGACGTACACGAGCGCGTCGAGGAGATCGTGGGGCTGTTCGGCAATTTTGTCGGGCGCGCCCGGGCGGTACGGCGACTGGGGTCGGCTGCCATCGACCTCTGCTATGTCGCGGCCGGCCGCATGGACGGCTTCTGGGAGGTCGACCTGAAGCCGTGGGACATCGCGGGGGGCGCCCTGCTCGTCGCCGAGGCCGGCGGTCGCGTGACCAGCCTCAGCGGTGAGGCGTTCTCGTCGAGATCGGGCAAGGTCCTGGCCACCAACGGCGCGCTGCACGAACAGATGCTCGCTGTCGTACGCGACCACCAGCCGCCCGAATCCCGCCTGTCTGTCGACTGAAGCGGACGCATTTGCCCCCCGGGAGAGACACCGGCGACCGGCGCGGCCGGCCTCCGAGGGCCTCCACGGCCTGTTCCTGGCCGTTTCCCGGCCGGAAGCCTGCTGGCATCGCTCCTGCTATGAACGGAGTGGACGGGCGCGCGGCGCCCACTTCCTTCCGGAGCGTTGTCATGCGTCGACGCGTGCCTTTTGCGGCCGTGGCCGTCATCGTGAGCCTGTTCACGCCCTCGCTCGTCCGCGCTCAGCAGGCGGTCGGTCTTCAGATCGGCGGTTTCTCCCCGCGCGGCATCGACGCGCGTGAAGACTCCGACGTGCTCATCGGCAACCTGTTCAACGGCGACGAATCGCTGGCCTTCGAGGTCGAGGACTTCCGGGGGGGCCACGTCGGGCTCGAGTGGCTCGGTGCACTCGGTCCGAATCTCGAAGCCAGCCTCGGGATCGGCTACTACCGCCGCACCGTGCCCAGCGTCTATGCCTTTCTGGTGGAAGACGACGGCACGGAGATCGAACAGGATCTGCGGCTCCGCGTCGTGCCGTTCAGCGCGACGGTGCGCCTGCTGCCGTTTGGCCGGGACACCGCGATTCAGCCGTACGTGGGGGCGGGCATCGCTGTTCTGTCGTGGCGCTACAGCGAAGTGGGAGAGTTCGTGGACTTCGACGGGCTGGTCTTCCAGGGCCGCTTCGTCGAAACCGGAACCGATACAGGGCCGCTCGTGCTCGTCGGCGCACGGTTCCCGGCCGGCAACTGGACGGTTGGCGGCGAGGTCAGGTACCAGCGGGCCGAGGGCGAGCTGCCCGCCGACGAGTTCCTCGGGTCGAGTATCGACCTTGGCGGCTTCAACTACCTGCTGACCTTCACGGCGCGGTTCTGACGCCGCCTTCGCGGTCAGTCGCGACGGTAGAGCGCGACGGCGCCGCCCTCGCAGACTCGGGAGAAGCCCCGCAGAAGAGCGGGCTTCTCGTACGCGGGCCCGAAAAGGGCATCACGCCCGTGCGCGCTCTCCGAGATCAGGATCCAGCCGATCTCCGGCCCCGGGCGTTCGAGCGCCTGCCGCCAGGCTTCGCCATTGCCTTCGTGCACGAAGTCGCGCAGCCGCAGTCCGGTGTGCGACAACTCCTGCATGTAGTGCCCGAGTGAATTCATGCTCGCCAGGATGAGCCGGCCGTCGTGCCCGGCCTGCAGGCACGCGGTCACGCGCGCTCGTTCGCGGGCACTCGGTCGATCCCACTGGGCCTCGAGGACCATCGGTGCGGTAGAGGACAGCGGTCGGAGGTCGACGGCCGCCAGAATCAGTACGATCGCCATCGTCGCGGCCCAGGCTCGCCGCGAGGCGGCGGCAAACAAGCCGGCGCCGACGGCGACGGCGGCAACGAGCGGGACCATGTACCGAATTCGATACGGATGGCCGCTCACGAAGGCCGCAAACGGCAGCGCGGCCACCGCGAGGAGCGACGACGGCAGCACGGCCCGGGCCCGGGCGCGATCGACGAGCCCAGCCCCGAGGGCCGCAGCCAGACCGAGCGACGCGACAATCACGAGCCCGCGCCCTCCGAGCGCGTCAATCCCGTGAACGATGCTGGCGGCCGCGGCGAGGGGACGGCCTCTCGCCGGGTTGTCGGGAACGAAGAATCCACTCGACACGAACCACTCGCCGACGACCACCCGGCTGAACGCCAGGAAGCCGGCAACGGCCGCGGCCGGGAGCGCACCGATCCGCAACGCATCGAGGAACGATGACTTCCACGCGGTCCCGGTGCGGCGCCGAATCCAGACAGCTGCGGTCAGCGCGACGATGGTCACCGGCCACGCTTCGTAGCGCGTCAGGCACGCCAGGGCGAAGACCAGGCCAATGAGAGCCGGCGCGGGTCGCCCGTCGCGACACCACGCCATGAGCATCGCCAGCGCGGGCAGCAGCAGCCCGAGCAGCAATGGCTCGGTCATGGGTGTTGCCTGCAGGTACAGGACGTTCGGGTTCAGCGCGAAGACGGCAGCGCCGATGAGCGCCGCCGCGCGGGATCCGGTGATCGCGACGACCATCCAGCCAATGGCGGTCGTCGCCGCCGCGAACGAGACAACGGAGATGGCCACAGCGGATGCACCCGTCCGGTAGAAGGGATCGAACTGGACGGGGACCGCGTTCAGGAGATGGGGCAGCGGGAGCCATACCGCGCCGATCTGTCGCCATCCCGGCGTGAGGCTGTCGAAGATGCGCCGGGCGACGACCAGATGGCCGCGGGCGTCGTAGTGACTGAGCGTGAGATCGGCCTGCTGATAGTTGATGGCGGCGAGCGTGCCGACGACCGCGGCGGTCAGGGCCAGGGCGCGGAGGAGCGCGCGAGGACCCGACGGTATAATCACCCGTTCATTGTATGAGGAGATTCGCTGACTGGCTTCAGGCGACCGCGCTGTCGCTCGGCGCACCAGGCCTGTTCGTCGTCGCGTTCCTCGACTCGTCGTTTCTTTCCCTCCCGGAAATCAACGATCTCCTCCTCATCTGGATGGTCACCCGGCACAAGGAGCTGATGCCGTTGTACGCCTCGGCCGCCACGCTGGGGTCGATGGCCGGCTGTCTCACGCTCTACTACCTGGGGCGCAAGGGCGGGGAAGCGTTCGTCCGGAAGCGCTTCGGCTCGGCGTCGGTCGATCGGGGCATCGCGACGTTCCGGCGCTACGGGGTGATGGCGGTGCTCATCCCGTCGCTCCTGCCTCCGCCGGCCCCCTTCAAGATCTTCGTGCTGCTGTCGGGCGTCGCCGGGATCAGCCCCTGGCGGTTCTCGACCGCGATTGCGATCGGGCGGGGTATCCGCTACTTCGGCGAAGGGTGGCTCGCTGTGCGCTACGGGGAGGGGGCGATTGCCTTCCTGCACGAGCATGCACGGACCGTCTCGCTCGGCCTCGTGGGCGCGTGCCTGATCGGTTTCGCGGCCTATCTGGCCTGGCGCCGGATACGCGCGGCCCAGGGCCGATAACCGTATACTGGTCGCCCGGAGG
>Ga0326597_10008524_pt1 | contig 13819 bp, 13 predicted proteins | sample RVTome_12_FD_203789 | JGI IMG/M metagenome (GOLD analysis project Ga0326597, IMG submission 203789) | Soil microbial communities from uranium-contaminated site in the Upper Colorado River Basin, Wyoming, United States - RVT100D185 | ecosystem: Environmental > Terrestrial > Soil > Contaminated >... | reverse complement strand
CGAGCGAAACCAGTTCATCCACGGCTTCGTCCATGTCTACAATCGAACCCGACTCAGATGCCTCGGATACCACACACCACTCCAGGCCCTGTCCAATCCCCCGGAACACAACACGAAGGCGGGGGTCGACGGCTGGCAGACCCTCGCCACCAAGCCCATCGACCGGCCGATTGACCTGGCCGCCTGAACCGATACCTTCAACCCGCCGGAGGCCGCGTCACGCGAATTTCCACACAACCCGCGACGGTACCAGCCAAAACGTCTCGATCAAATACACCGAGCGCCTGGCCGAGGCCGGGATCGAACCGTCCGTGGGCAGCGTCGGGGACTCCTGCGACAATGCGCTCGCGGAAACCATCAACGGGCTCTACAAGGCCGAGGTCATCCACCGGCGCGGGCCGTGGCGCAGCCTCGAGGCCGTCGAGTTCGCGACGCTGGAATGGGTGGACTGGTTCAACAACAGGCGGCTGCTCGAGCCGATCGGCAATATCCCGCCGGCCGAAGCCGAGGCGCGCTACTATGCGCAATCCGATGAGCTCGCCATGGTGGCGTGACTCAAACCAAACAGCCTCCGGCAAACCCGGGGCGGTTCAGATCGCCCTGAGGCCTCGAATGGGCATGGAAATTGGGTTGAATTCTGGAATTTTCGCCTTTAATCTGTCCGCAGACGTTCCAAATGGAGAATGTTGGTCAACATAACGTCTTGATTCTGTTACAGCTTCCGAGGAAGTGATGAGAAAAAGAAGAATTTTTTTCAGCTTTGCACCTATCTTGCTGATTGCCATTTCGTCAGCGGCTCATAGGGCAACGATGTATGTCCACGACTCCTTGGGTACTCTGGGCACAGTAGGTACGGACAACGGCGACGTTTCCGTTATCGGTGATATGGGCGCCACAATGACAGACATTGCCTTCGATCCCGGCGGCAACCTGTTTTGCATCACCTTTACCGGCCTTTTTAGCATCGATCCGAAAGCCTTATGCCGTTGGTTCCGGTGAGATCAACATCTTGTAGGTGATGGGCTTGAGGGCGAGGCCGATTGCGAGGAGGGCCCGGAAGGCGTCGTGGCGGGTGCGGCGGCGGTTGAAGCGGAAGACGAACTCGTCGAGATAGGCTTGCAGGTGCTTGTTCCTGAGGCCGTGATAGACGCCGAGTGCCCAGGTCTTGAGGTTGGAGAAGACGCGGTGGATCCAGGGCAGGACGACATGGGCGGCCATCTTGCCGATGACATGGGGCTCGTGGATGAGATCGGGGGCGCCCGGATAGGCGGACCAGCCGTCGGTCTTGGTCCGGCTGCCGGCGGCGATGCCGCTCGCGAGGCAGCGGTGCAGGCTGGTGGCCGAGAAGTCCTCGATGACGGCGAGGCGCAGGCGGCCGGGCTTGCCGTCGCCGACCTCGACGGCGCCGGCGAGGAAGAGCTTGCTCTGCCGGCTGCGTCCGCCGCCGCCGGCGGGCGGGTCGTCCTTGGTGCGGAACGCGATTTCGGTCTCGTCGACCTCGACCAGGCCGGCGAGCGGCGTGCGATCCGGCGCCACCATGGCGCGCCGCAGCTTGTGGGTGAGCAGCCAGGCGGTCTTGTAGGAGCCGAGGCCGAGCTGCTTCATGAGTTGCAGCGCCGAGATGCCGTTGGAATGCATCGCCATCAGCCAGGCGGCCCAGAACCACACGGAAAGCTTGAGCTTCGAGCCGTGCATCACGGTGCCGGCGGTGACCGAGGTCTGGCGATGGCAGGCCGCGCATTCATAAGTGTTGGCCCTGGTCTCCAGCGCCCAGCCCTTGGCGTGGCCGCAGGCCGGGCAGACGAAGCCCCCGGGCCAACGCGCTTCGGCCAGCCAGCCGGCGGCGATCCTCGACAGCCAGTCGGTCAGGACGGCCGATCAAAAAGGGGATCAAAGGGTTACGACGCGGGCAAGAAGATCAGGGGCCGCAAGCGCCATATCCTGACCGACACCGATGGCCGCCTGCTCACCGTTCGGGTTCATGGCGCCGACATCCAGGACCGCGACGGCGGCAAGGGAGTGCTGAAAGCTTCGCGCGCCCGATATCCATTCGTGACCCGCGCCTTCGCCGATGCCGGCTATGCCGGACGCTTGGTTCGCTGGGCCAGCGACAACACCCACATCATCATCGAGATCGTCCGCCGCACCCCCGGCGCCAAAGGCTTCGAGGTCGTGGCCCGGCGCTGGGTGGTCGAGCGGACCTTCGCCTGGATCGTCAAGAACCGACGCTTCGTGCGCGACTACGAGCAGCTCACCTCGGTCGCCGAGACCCTCATCACCATCGCCGCATCCGCGACCCTCATCCGACGATGGGCGTGACCGAAACCGCGCCTTCTCAAACACGCTCTAAGGCTTATAGAGAACACACATCTTGTTGCCAGTTACTGATCTATGGCCCGCAAACGTAGTCGAGGACGGCAAAGATGATGAGCAGATTAGCTTTATGTGTGGCAGTTCTTGCGTGGTTCCTGCCGGATACAGTGACGGCAAGTACTGTTTTTGCCGTCGATCACGCCGCCTCCTACGTCACTATTGTTAACCAGCAAAGTGATGCCCAGTGTGGTCAATCCACCTGTGGTTTCAGCGCCGAGCTTGCGTTCGACTCTGATTTTGCATTTTCTGTGGATGTGGGTCAAACATTTACCTTCGACTTTGTAGAATGGACGACGGAAGGAACGGGCGGGTTTTTGTACGATGTTGAAGCATTCCTCTCCTTCACATCTCCTGCTGGAGCTTCAACACACAGCGCAGGAGAGGGCTTTGGTGTGGTTCTTAATGGCTCCATGGTATTGGGTTCGGTGTCGTGGAAAGATGTTCCGAATCTTGTGACGCTAAGTAACGGGAGCCAACTTACCGTTGATTTCGAAAGTGGGGTTAATCTGCTACCGGGCGGCGCAATCACCACCAGCACTGCTTCTGTTTTTGCTGAAGCTGGCGCAAACCCGGATTTTGTCCCGGACTTGCGCTTCCCTTTGTACAGCACTGAGCCCGTCTGGTTAAATACCGAGGCTTATACAGGTCTCTCTGCCTTCGGTGAACCGGGTCCTTATGTACTATCCGATTTCGAAAAGTTGGAACTCCAGCGCCTGCGTAATCAGGGAAAGACCTTTTTGACCGAGGAGTACGTTGTCCAAAAACTAATCGAAACCAGTGGCCACTACGACTTTTACCATGATGGCACGACAGCGTTGGATATTGACGTTAATGCTGGGACGGCGGATGTTATTGCTGCACAGGCCGGTACAATTGTCGCAATAACTGGCTTGGGAAGGTGCGCGAGCGCCACATATCCTTGTCTTGTGATATCGCATGGTGATTACCAAACCGAGTACCGGGAGTTCTCGGCTCTAACCCCGGAATTGGTAGAGCTCGCTGAAATGACGGCAGATCAGTTCGAGCAGTTGCCCGATAGTCAGAAAATGGTCGTGGCGGGCCAGACACTCGGGAGGCTGGATGGCGTTCAAGGAGATCATCTACATTTCCAGATCATCCAAGACAGCTCCGTGCTCCGTTCTATCGGCGGCACTCCTATTGAGGATTTCGTTCTACCGCTGGGATTGACGCAAGGCAAAGAAGGCTTCGTTGCCAGTCGCGGCGACGTCTTCGACCAGCTCAACAGCACGGTGGGCGTTCACACGAATTCGGCGATCCACATCGGCGAAAGTTTGCCTGGCGAAGTTCTTGCGAACGGGCCGATCGCTGCGGATGTGGATGGGTCCATTTTTGTCGGGCCATCAGGCAAGCTCACTGTGGTGAACAATGCAACAATCAGGGCAGATCAGGTCTTCTCGAGCGGCGGTATTCTTCACCTCGCTCAGACCCTTCGCGCCGGCGTCGATTGCGCGGGCTTTGATTGCCCAGGTATTCACGGTGATGTCACCATTGAGGGCGGTCGGGTCATCGTCGGTTCGTCACCTGGTTATGGGCTCATATTGGGAAATGTTCTCTTTGAGGACACGCTCTGGGAAGTTGATATCAGTGGTCTGGAGCCGGGTGAGTACGACCTGCTGGAGGTAATGGGGTCAGCAACCCTGCGAGGTGGCACGGTCCGGTTCAACTTCCTCGACGGTTTCCTTCCGTCCGCAGGTGATATGGTGAGCTTCATTTTTGCCCATGGACTGCTTGGGTTCTCGGAGGTAAACCTTGAATACTTGGGAGCGGCTCCGGGGTTCTTGTTCGATGTTGTGGTTGGCGAAAACGGATCGCTGCGGTTCATGGCGTTGTCCGACGCAGCGCCGGTCCCAATCCCGGCTGCGTTGCCACTGTTCGCGGCGGGCCTGGGTGGGCTTGGTTTAGTAAGCTGGCTAAGCTGGCGTCGTCGCCGCGTGCTCCACCAGCCAGCCTCCTAAGAGACCGTTTTGAAACTCGGCGAAGGCGCGATCGTTGGAGCGCTTGAAGGTGCGGATGCGGTGCGGCTGCAGGCGATGCGCCTCCCAGATGCGCTGCACCGATCGCAAGCTGATGCCGACCGCCTTGGCCATTGCCCGGCCGGTCCAGTGCGTCGCCTCGCCCGGCGGCTCGGCGCAGGTCAGCGCTGGGAGGAGAGGCATGGGCTCATCCGGCGCCTCCCCGGCCTGTCGTCGGCCGAGATTGCCGAAATCATCGCGACCAAAGAGCGTGAGCGAAAAGTTCTTTCCGTGCGGTGGACGCATGACGCGGAGGCTGTTGAACGGGAGCTGATCGCGCAGGCAAGTGGAGACTTCGCGGCCGGTTTGGAAGCCGGCCGTGGGGGAGCATATGGGCTGGCCGCGCTCCGGCTCGAGGCGGCGTGGTTCCTGCTCGAACCGGAAATGCTGCGGGGAAGGCAGGGCGTCGACATAGATCGGGCCCGGACCCTCATGAACCGGGGCAATGCGCGAGCCGACCTCGGCGACCTCGCCGACGCGGTCGCCGACTACGATGCCGCGCTCGCCCTCTATGCCGAGCAGCGGACGCAGGAGAACGTGGTCTCCTTCTCGCTTCTCCACTTCGCCTGCCACGGTCGCCCCGATGCGCGCGACCGCATCTATCTCAACCTCGGTGCCGACAGCACGGTCGATATGGGCCGGATCATGGAGGAGCGGGTTTTGGCCGATCAGGTGCTGGCCGGCGTATGCATCGGCGGCCGGGTCAAGGAAGGCCTCGATGGCGAGCCGAGCGGCATCGTCGGGGGATACTTCTATCGCGGCGCCCGCCAGGTTGCGGCGAGCATCGTCGTCCTCCCCGATGCCTGGATGATGGTGGCCTCGATCCTGATCCACCAGGCCTGGCTCGAGAGCCATGACCTCCGCTCGGCCGTCGCCGAGGCCAAGGAGCGGCTCGCGACCGGCATCTGGTACGACGATACCGGTGACATCCTATCGACCGCCGCGCTCCCGGTTCTCGATGAGATCGAGAAACGCCTCGAGCGGATGCTGATCACCAGGAACCACCAAGCATGGGCCCACGCCGTGGCGCCGCTCGTCGCCAACGACCCTGCCTGCGGCACGCGAGCCCAGATACAGGCCGTTCCCGACGCTGGAGCAGATCCGCACGGTTCTCCAATCGATGTCGGCCGACGCGCCGGTCGTGCGCCGCGACCGGGCTCTGATCGTATTCGCGATTCTGACCGGCATGCGGGACAAGGCGCTCGCCACGCTCCGCCTGAAGCACGTGGATATCGAGCGGCGTCTCGTCGTGCAGGACCCGCGCGAGGTTCACACCAAGCGGCACAAGCGGATCGACACCTATTTCTTCCCGGTGGGAGACGACATCGAGGAGATCGCGGTGAAGTGGGTGCGCTATCTGCGCGAGGACATGCTGTTTGGAAACGATGATCCCGTCTTCCCCCGAACGCGCCTTCTCCAGGACGAGAACGGCTCGCTCAAGGCGGACGGTCTCGAACCCGCGTTCTGGTCGAGTACCGGATCGATCCGCAAAATCTTCAAGGAGGCATTTGCAGGCGCCGGGCTCCCCTACTTCAACCCGCATTCCTTCCGTGACACCCTGGTGCAGCTGGGCGAGCGGACCGCGCCTTCGATCGAGCACTTCAAGGCGTGGAGCCAGAACCTTGGTCACGAGCACGTCCGGACGACCCTGACAAGCTACGGGGCGATCGGCACGCACCGCCAGGGTGAGCTGATCCGGTCGATGGAATCCGAGGACGGTGACAGCCAGGACGAAGGGGCAGACAGGGCACTCTTCCAAGAGTTCCGCCGGCTGATGCGGAAGCGCCGGTAGGACGTTTCGATGTGCGAGATAGCGAAGTCTGTTACCTCAGATGTTACCTGTCACTACATTTATCTCGCGGACGGGGCGGTCGGTGTGGCTATTTGTGTTGTTGTCCAATAGGTAATTTGGAACCTTGCTGATCAGACGCGCGGATTAGTGATCCGTGTGCCTATGCCGTGTGGAGCTCCTTGCTTGTCCTCGATGGGAAGCGATTGGCGCGTTCTCTATCAAATCACGCAACACCAAGAGCAGTGAGATCATTTCCTTTTCGCGCCGGGTATCATCCTGTTCGGCGTATTTCTGCCCCCCTTCGCCTCCGAGGAGGATTCCGTTAGCCTTCTTGCGCAAGCGGTGAAGTGCCGCAGCGTTTGCGTGACCGCCCAGCAAACCGCGCCTTTCGGCCGTTTGGATTCTCTCGTTCAAATCCGCGCCAGCTGCGCCATAGTGGTCGCGCAGCACCGCCTCCAGCACAGAACGCATCAGTGCAAGCGCTGCATGATCCGCTCCGTAGATGAAAGCTTTATGGGCCTGTTGCAGATTCCCGAGCATCGATAGCACCTCGGCCCCGGCACCCCTGTTTGCGACATGGCGCGGGATCAGAACGAAAGGAATCAACCCTCTGCGGCGAAATACTCCGCGCAGGTCAAAACCAACCTCCTCTTCCAAGCGGGCCATGCATCAACGCCGTTCTGTAACACAAGCCCCCAATCGTCGCCGGCAAACTCGGGATGGACTTCATTGTAGTTCCTCGCAAAATCGATTGCTTCCCAAATCGCGCCCGCCTGCTCGTCGGCTTCGTTATCTTCGACCGACCATTTCTGATCTGCGTGCGCAGGTCCAATACCCTCCGAATATTTATCTAACTCGATATCCGCCAACAAGGTCGAAAGGCCAATGTTGGAAACGATCTGGTCGTATCGCGACTGATAATCCCTCCAGGCGGAAATGAATCGTGGATCGACTGGCGAGGCGAGCAAACTCTGATGTCGTCGCTCCTTGCACTCAAGAGCGTCAGCCGCGAAGAAGAGATCGCCACAAAAGTCGCTTACTGACGGATCAGATGCTGCGACATCCTTCAGCCGATCTGGCCGGTCATCGCACAATTCTTTCAGCCGCGTGAATAGAGTCATGAACTCGACGACCTCATTCGAATCTTTTGCGCTACTCACCGCCGCACCTCCTAAGCCCTGCACAACACTATGGTTGCACGTCCCATACCTCCGAGTCCAAAATGTTCACCGTTTCCAGCCGGGGGCGGGACGTCTTATGGCAAAACCGTTCTACGAACAGCCGATCCTGAATTCGCCTTATTACCCGCCGAGGCGGCATCACGCGCTTGGCGAGGACGGCCAGCCGCTCGACCAGCCGCCGATCCATGGGCGGCGGGAGTCGAAATACGTCACGCCGGTTCCGGCCGCGCGGAGGGCGAGGGCGAGAAACACCGGCCAGGCGGACCTGGACCTCGACCGCGCGGAGGGCGAAGCGCAGGGCTACAATCCGAGCCCGATCATCAATGAAATTCGGGGGCATCTGGAGACCTGGCGCGGGCTGCCCAGCCCGCACGACTGGGGCGTCACACCCGCCACCCAGCAGCTGCTCCAGTATTGGCGCACCCACGAGTTCAATGCCTTCCGGCCGTTCTTCTGCCAGCTCGAGGCGGTCGAGACGGTGATCTGGCTGACCGAGGTCGCGCGGGGGCGCCGGCAATATGCTCACATCTTCCGCCATCTCGACGAGGCCAACCGGGAGGCCAATCCGGATCTTTATCGCCTGGCGCTGAAGCTCGCGACCGGCGCCGGCAAGACCACGGTAATGGCGATGCTGATCGCCTGGCAGGCGATCAATTCGGCAAGGCAGCCGAACTCATCGCTGTTCTCGCGCGGGTTTCTCATCATCACGCCGGGAATCACGATCAAGGACCGGCTGCGGGTTCTCCTCCCCTCCGACCGCGACCGCGACAGCTACTACCGCTCGCGCGAGCTCGTGCCGCCTCACCTGATGCGCGAGCTGGGAGACGCCAAGATCGAGATCACCAACTATCACGCGTTCCAGCGGCGCAAGCGGTTCCAGACCAACGCGGTCGGCGAGCGGCTGATCGACGGGCGCACCGGCGAGCCGGTCGAGAAGCTCGAGACCGAGGGCGAGATGCTGACGCGCACCTGCCGCGATCTTCTGTCCCTGAAGAACATCGTCGTCATCAATGACGAGGCGCACCACTGCTACCGCGAACGGCCGCCGACGGAAGCGGAGAACAAGCTGCGCGGCGAGGACCGGGAGGAGGCGGAGAAGAACAGCAAGGCCGCGCGCTTGTGGATCTCCGGCATCGAGGCGCTCAAGCGCAAGAAGGGCATCCGCGCGGTGTACGATCTGTCGGCGACTCCGTTCTTCCTGCGCGGGTCCGGCTATGATGAAGGAACGCTGTTTCCGTGGGTGGTGTCGGACTTCTCACTGGTCGATGCGATCGAGTGTGGCATCGTCAAGCTGCCGCGGGTGCCGGTCTCGGACAACGCGATCAACCAGAACCTGCCGGTCTACCGCCACCTGTGGGACCACATCGGCAAAGACATGCCGAAAAAGGGGACGAAAAAGGCCGGCGAGCTCGACCCGTTCCACATTCCAAACGAGCTGAGAACGGCGCTTACCTCGCTCTACACGCATTACAAGCAGGAGTTCGAGAACTGGCAGCGGGCCGGCATCAAGGTGCCGCCGGTGTTCATCGTGGTCTGCAACAATACCGCGAGCTCCAAACTCGTCTATGAGTGGATTTCCGGCTGGGAGCGCAAGGTCGAGGGCGGGCGGCAGACAATTCACAGAGGGCACCTCGACCTGTTCCGTAACTACGACGACCATGGCAACCGCCTGCCGCGCATGAACACGCTCCTGATCGACAGCGAGCAGATCGAGTCCGGTGAGGCGCTGGACGCAAGCTTTCGCGAGGCTGCCGCCGGCGAGATCGCGCAGTTCCGGCGCGAGAAGTCCGAGCGCGAAGGCGCGGCCGCTGAGGGCATCTCGGACAGCGAGCTCCTGCGCGAGGTGATGAACACCGTCGGTCAGGAAGGCCGGCTCGGCGAGCAGATCCGCTGCGTCGTCTCCGTCTCGATGCTGACCGAGGGATGGGACGCAAAGACCGTGACCCACATCGTCGGCGTGCGAGCGTTCGGCACCCAGCTTCTCTGCGAGCAGGTGATCGGCCGAGCACTCCGGCGCCTGTCCTACGAATTCGACGACGATTCGGGCACCAATCCGGATGGCCATCGCCTGTTCGGAACAAGATATGCTGACATTCTCGGCATCCCATTCGACTTCGCCTCGGAACAATACAGCGGCAAGACGAAGGCGCCGAAGCCGGTGACGCGTGTGTTCGCGGTCCGCGAGCGCGACCCGCTCGCCATCCGGTTCCCCCGGGTGGCGGGTTATCGGACCGAGATGCCCGGCGACCGCATCACGGCAACCTTCACCGAGGACTCGAAACTGACGCTGACCCAGGAGCTGGTCGGTCCGTGCACGACCCGGCTCGAGGGGCTTGTGGGCGAGGGCCATGACATCTCGCCCGCCGTGCTCGACGACATGCGGGCGAACACCGTCGCCGTCCACCTGACCAAGCGGCTGGTCGAGCGCTACCTGCGCGACGGCGACGAGCCGCCGCCCTACCACCTCTACAACAAGGTCCAGCCGATCACCCGGCGCTGGATCAGGGACTGCCTCGTCCTCAAGGGTGGCACCAAGGCCGGCATGCTGACCTATGCCGAGATCGCGGATATGGCGGCGGCCTTGATCCATGGCGCGATCATGCGCGATGCCGGCGCCGACGGCACGCCGGTCGTGAAGGCGATGCTCGATCCCTACAACCCGGCCGGCTCGACCAGCCACGTCTCGTTCATCACCTCCAAGCAGACGCTCTACCGAACGGCGCCCGATAAGTGCCATATCAACTACGTTGTCGCGGACAGCGACTGGGAGGCCGAGTTCGCCCGTGTCGCCGAGGCCCACCCGGCAACGATCTCCTACGTCAAGAACCAGGCGCTCGGCTTCGATGTTCCCTATTCGACCGGAAGCCAGTCCCGGCGTTACGTCCCGGACTTCATCGTCTCACTCGACGACGGACATGGCGCGGACGATCCCCTAAATCTGGTCGTCGAGATCAAGGGCTTTCGCGGGCTCGACGCCCAGTTCAAGGCCGAGACCATGCGAACGCTCTGGGTTCCCGGCGTCAACAATCTGGGGACGTTCGGGCGCTGGGACTTCGGTGAGCTTACCGACGGGCTCGACATGGAATCGGACTACAAGCGGCTGGTCGACGGACTTGTCGCTGCCGGAACGAGCGAGGTGGAAACAGTTTGATGGCCGGATCGACGATCATGGTGGCGGCGTGACCGGAACCCGAGCCGGATGAGGCGGCGACGTGAAAACCACCCGCTATTTCGAGGAGCAGGTCCTGCGCAAGCGTCCCTATATCCGACGCGAGTGGTGCGCCGAGGTGCTGGCCGCGCCGATCCGGCGCGTCGAACAGGCGGACGGGCGCATCCGGTTCTGGGGGGAGGTCGCGCCGGAGGGCGAGGACCGGCCCCGCATTCTTCGCGTTGTCACTTTGGCGGACGGCGAAACCGTTCATAATGCCTTCTTCGATCGCGGCTTCCGTGAGGATGAGCCATGAAGCTTCATTACTATCCCGAGACCGACAGCCTCTATATCGAGCTGAAGGACACGCCCGGCACCGAGACGCGGGAGATCGTCGAGGGGCTCCTCGTCGATCTTGACGCAACCGGCGCCGTCGTCGGCTTCGATATCGACCATGCCTCGCGCAAGCTCGATCTTTCCAAGATCGAGACGATCGCCCTGCCGCCAGCCAGCGCGGCCGAGTGAGGGGCACGCATGAGTCACCGTTCGCTCCCGCGAAAGCGGGGGCTGGATTCCCGCTTTCGCGGGAACGAACGAACGGGTTCGGCGCGGAAATGAACGAAGGGGTTCGGCGCGGGAATGAACGGAGTGGTTCGGCACGGGAATGAACGGAGCGGTTCGGTACAAGACTGAACAAGTGGATTTGGAATAAGCGTACCGAGCAGGGGATGCTCTCCAACGTTCGTCCCCGCGAAAGCGGGGACCCAGCGGGACTTGGCGATGAGCTTCTGGGTCTACATTCTGGCGAGGCGCCGCAACGGAACGCTTTACATCGGAATGACCGATGATCTCATCCGACGCGTGTGGCAGCATAGACAGGGGCTGATCCCAGGATTTACCAAGAGATACGATGTCAAGATGCTGGTTTGGTACGAGCAACATGCGACACGTGACTCAGCCCTGCGACGCGAGCGGCAAATGAAAAAGTGGAACCGGGCGTGGAAGCTGCAGGTGATCGAGCGGTTCAACCCGGCATGGGAGGACCTTGCTGAGCGATTTACCGCATAGAAGGCTGGGTCCCCGCTTTCGCGGGGACGAACGGGAAGGGGACGTGGCGTAGCCACAAAATGGCAAGCTGATGGCGAAGGCGCCGAAACGGAAAGAGGTCAAGTCGCTCCGCCACAAGGCGAAGCGCATCAATGTGCCGACCGCCGAGATGGCGCCGCTCTACGAGCAGCAGGCGGAGAAGGAGGGCGGCGGGCGGGTCACGATGCGCGTCGCCCGCGACCGGCCGCTGGCCAAGGGCGAGACGCGCGAGCGCGATCCGGACCTCGACCCGCAGATCGTCTGGAACGGGGTCAGGATCAGCCTCACCAAGGACCAGGTGGCGCAGCTTGCCGAGACCGGCACGGTCGAGATCGGCGATGCCCAGCTCGTCTGGCGCGGCAAGGACGCGCAAGACTGGTCCGACCTCGTGGTCAATGCGCCGCCGCTCTACATCCAGGAGAAGGTGCACCCCAAGGCGATCATCGACGATCTGAAGCGGCGCTCGAACAATAAGCGCGAGGCGGAGACCGACGCTCCGGACCTCTTCGCCGACTTCAACGGGCTCGATGATATCGAGGCGCGCGCCGAGTTCTACCAGCACGCGACGAACTGGCAGAACCGGATGATCCTCGGCGATTCGCTCCAGGTGATGGCGAGCCTCGCCAGGCGCGAGGGGCTGAAGGGCCAGGTGCAGTGCATCTATATCGACCCGCCCTACGGCATCAAATTCAACTCGAACTGGCAGGTCTCGACGCTCAGCCGAGACGTGAAGGACGGCAAGGTGGCTGACGTGTCGCGCGAGCCCGAGCAGGTCAAGGCGTTCCGCGATACCTGGAAGGACGGCATCCACTCCTACCTCACCTATCTGCGCGACCGGCTGACCGTGGCGCGCGAGCTTCTGACCGAGTCCGGCTCGGTGTTCGTGCAGATCGGCGACGAGAACGTGCACCGAGTTCGCGCGCTGATGGACGAGGTGTTTGGGGAGGAGAATTTTGTAGCCAATATTGTTGCAAAGAAGAAAGGAAGTCAGGTTGGAAATCTACTCGAAGCAGTTAATGATCATATCATTTGGTTCGGAAAATCTAACAAAACTTCTGGTCACGTAAAGATGAGGCCGATATTCTTATTGCGTAACAAATCGGCACTGTCGCAAGATTTTCCGTATTTAGAGATGCCTGACGGACAACGAGTGTCAATCCGCGATCTTTCTGCAGTAGATAATATTTCGTATGGCGATGATCCGGATCGATTGATGGAGAGCTATCCGGACGCGCGGTTATTTGCGCTTCATCCTCTAAAAAGCGGAGGATACAGAAAAAACCAATCCCATCCGCTGAGATTTTGGGGTCGCGTTTTTCCGATACGCGACATGCAATGCTGGAAGCACACAGTAATATCAGAGGACGGAGATGTCCCTGGTATGACGCGTTTATTTAGATCTTGTCGCCTTTACCCGCTAACGAACGATGTACGGTTCGTGCGCTACGCTCCCTCACCTCCAGTTTTGAGGTTGTCCAACTGGTGGGATAATCTTGGAGGGGCGTCTTCTCCGGTTTACATTGTGCAGTCGAGCGAGGAAATCGTTAAACGCTGCATCCTCATGACCACCGATCCCGGCGACCTGGTGCTTGACCCGACCTGCGGCTCGGGCACCGCGGCCTTCGTCGCCGAGCAGTGGGGCCGGCGCTGGATCACCATCGACACCAGCCGCGTCGCGCTGGCCCTCGCCCGGGCGCGGATGATGGGGGCGCGCTATCCCTATTACCTCCTTGCCGACAGCGCGCAGGGCCGCGCCAAGGAGCAGCAGATCACCGGCCGGGTGCAGCCCGATACGCCCACCCATGGCGACGTGCGCCAGGGATTCGTCTACGAACGGGCGACTTGGAATACGTCTGGTTCGATCGCCAACAACGCCGAGATCGACATGATCTGGGAGACGTGGCAAGAGACGCTGGAGCCGCTCAGGGCGGCACTCAACGAGGCGCTGGGGCGGGGAACGCCGGGCTCCCCCCCGTTCGTCCCCGCGCAGGCGGGGACCCAGAACCTGTCGGCGCTGGATTCCCGCTTGCGCGGGAACGAACGGAGTGAGGACGCGGCATCCTCCGACCCTCCCCGTCACGCAGGGCTATCGCATATGAGTCATGATGCGGAGCAAGTCTTGATCGGCCCATCTTGCCTTGAGTCGTTTGTGGCTGAGGGGGATGTTTTCAGTGTCGGTCCTGAGGATATTGAGGGCGAGGCGGCG
>Ga0326597_10008523_pt1 | contig 13820 bp, 15 predicted proteins | sample RVTome_12_FD_203789 | JGI IMG/M metagenome (GOLD analysis project Ga0326597, IMG submission 203789) | Soil microbial communities from uranium-contaminated site in the Upper Colorado River Basin, Wyoming, United States - RVT100D185 | ecosystem: Environmental > Terrestrial > Soil > Contaminated >... | reverse complement strand
TCTCGCCGCTCACCCTGCGGCGTGCACGCTCGCATTCTGGCACCACCCTCGCTCCAGCTCCGGCGTGCACACCGGGGGCAAGGGGCTCCGCCCGTTCCCGTCCACCCCGCGGGCCAACAGCGAGGTGCGCCAGGCCGACACGTTCGGTGTCCTGAAGCTGATCCTTCGCCCGACCGGCTACGACTGGCAGTTCGTGCCGGAGGCGGGTGGGACGTTCACCGACGTGGGCGTCGCCAGCTGTCACTGAACCGGGCTGGCTCCAAGACCCGACATGTCCGGCCCCTACAGGGATACTTCGACCGTGGTCGGCGCCAAGATCGACGTCGTCATCGTCGAGGACAACGAGGTCTTCCGCGAGGCGCTCGAGGTCCTCTTCGGGCTCACGCCCGACCTGAGGGTCGTGGCGGCTGTCGCCGACGGGGGAGCGGCCGTCGAGGCGTGCCGCGACCTGCGCCCCGACGTCGCGCTCGTGGACTACCGCCTGCCGGGGCTCGACGGCGTCGAGACGACGCGGGCGGTCCTCGCCGCCTGCCCGGGGACGGCGGTCGTCGCGCTGACGGCGGCGGCGGACGCCCCCGAGATCGAAGCGCTGCTCGCCGCGGGGGCGGTCGCGTGCCTGACGAAGGACCGGGGCATGGAGGAGATCGTCGCGGCGATCCGCGATGCGGCCCGCTGAGGCCATCCGCCCGTTCGCGGGCCTCGAGGCCGCGGGCGGGCTGGGGCCGCACGTGCCGCGGCCGGAGCGGCTCGACGCCACGGTCCAGAGCCTTCCCGGCGTGGGGCCGAAGCTCGGCGCGAGCCTCGGCGCGCTCGGGATCGGGACCGTGCGCGACCTCCTCTTCCACCGCCCGCGCCGCTACGAGCCGCCCGCGCCGCTCCGGCGGACGTGCGACCTGCTGGCGGGCGAGGAGGCGACGATCGAGGGCGAGGTGGAGCACGCGGCGAAGCGCCCGACGCGCCGCCGCGGCCTCACGATCGTCGAGGCCCGCGTGCGCGACTCGGGCGGCGCCCTGACGGCGATCTGGTTCAACCAGGTCTGGCTCGCCGACCGCCTCCAGGCCGGAACCCGCGTTCGGCTTCGCGGTGCGCTCGAGCGCGGCGAGTTCGTCGTGCGCGACTACGATCTCGGCGAGAGCGCCACGATGACCCTCCCGGCGCCGGTCTACCGGGCGAGCGAGGCGGTCTCGTCCCGGCGCCTGCGCGAGCTGATCGGGCGGACGCTGCCGGCGGTCCAGGATCTGCACGACCCCCTGCCCGCGACGCTCCGGACCGGGCTGCGCCTGCCGCTCAAGCCCGACGCGCTCTCCGTCCTCCATCACCCGGACTCGGCTGTCCAAGCCGAGTCCGGGCGAAAGAGGCTCGCCTTCGAGGAGCTTCTCGTCCTCCAGCTCGGCCTCCTCCGCCGGCGGGCGGAGGGGGCGGGCGCGGTTGCGCCCTCGCTCGGGCCGCCGGGAGAGCTCGCCGCCCGCTACCGCGCTGCGCTGCCGTTCACGCTCACCGAGGCGCAGGAGCGGGCGATCGCCGAGATCGACCGCGATCTCGCGAGGACGGCGCCGATGGAGCGGCTGCTCCAGGGCGACGTCGGCTCCGGGAAGACCGTGGTCGCCCTGTACGCGCTCCTCCGCGCCGTCGAGCGGGGTCATCAGGGCGCGCTGATGGCGCCCACCGAGACCCTCGCCGAGCAGCACTTCCTCACGCTCGAGGGGATCTGCGCGAAGCTCGGCGTGCGCTGCCGGCTCGTGACCAGCAGCCTGCCGGCGAAGGAGCACGCGGCCGCCCTGCGTGGGCTCGCCGGCGGGGAGGAGGGCCTCGCAGTGGGCACGCACGCCCTCATCCAGGAGGGTGTCCAGTTCCGCTCGCTCGCCGTCGCCGTCGTCGACGAGCAGCACCGCTTCGGCGTGGAGCAGCGGGCCGCGTTGGCGGGCGACCGCGCCCCGCACCGCCTGCACATGACGGCGACGCCGATCCCGCGGACCCTGGCCTTCACGGTCTACGGCGACCTCGCCGTCTCGGAGATCGACCGGCCGCCGGTCGGCCGCAAGCCGGTGATCACCCGCTGGGTCTCGCACGAGCGCAGCTCGGAGGCGTACACGCGCCTGCACCGCCACCTCGAGGCCGGCCGCCAGGCATACGTCGTCTGCCCGCTGGTCTCCCCGTCCGAGGCTATCGAGGCCCGGGCCGCCGAGGCCGAGGCGGCGCGGCTGCGCGATGCGGAGCTCGCCGGCTTCCGCGTCGGCTGCCTGCACGGCCAGCTCCGCCCGGCCGAGCGGCGCACGGTCATGGACGCGTTCGCCCGCGGCGAGATCGACGTCCTCGTCGCAACGACGGTGATCGAGGTCGGAGTCGACGTCCCGAACGCGACGATCATGATCGTGCAGGAGGCGGACCGCTTCGGCCTCGCCCAGCTCCACCAGCTCCGCGGCCGGGTGGGGCGCAGCGAGGAGCAGTCCTACTGCCTGCTCGTCTCGCGCCCGAAGGAGGAGCTGACCGAGGCGGCGTCCGAGCGGCTCCAGGCCCTCGTCGGCACGAACGACGGCTTCGAGCTCGCCGAGGTCGACCTCGAGCTGCGCGGCGAGGGGCAGCTCCTCGGGACGCGCCAGACCGGCCTCTCCGACCTCGTCTTCACGCGCCTGCGCCAGGACCGCGCGCTCCTCGAGCAGGCGCGGCGCTGCGCGCGCGACCTCGTGTCCTACGAGGGCCCCCTGAGCGAGGAGGTCGTGCGAGTGTTCGGGGATGCGGATCATCGCGGGCTCGCGTAAGGGGGCGCGGATCTTCGCCCCGGCGGGGCGGGAGACACGCCCGACGGGCGACCGCGTGCGCGAGGCGGCCTTCAACCTGATCGGCCCCGTCGACGGCGCGCGTGTCCTCGACCTCTACGCCGGCTCGGGGGCCATGGGCCTCGAGGCGCTCTCCCGCGGCGCCGCCCGGGTCACCTTCGTCGAGAGCGGCCGCGAGGCGCTGAGGACGATCGAGCGCAACCTCGACAAGCTCCGCCTGGCCGGGGCGGAGGTCGTCGCCGGCGACGCCGCGAGGCGGGTGGCGGCCGATGCCTCGGCGGGTAGACGGTACGATCTCGTCCTGATCGACCCTCCCTACCGGATGCTCGAGACCGCCCTCGCCAAGCTCGCCCCGCACCTCGCCGCCGTCGTCGAGCCGCACGGCCTCGTCGTCGTCGAGTCGGACGCCCGCGAGACGCCGGAACTGCCTCTGCCGCTCCGCACGAGCCGGCGCTACGGCTCGTCGCGCGTCACGGTCTTCGAGGGCCCAACCCCTGTAGGGGCGAGGCTTGCCTCGCCCGAGGCTCCGTGAGCGGCGACGCGCCCGTGACCGCCATCTGCCCGGGAAGCTACGACCCGGTCACGAACGGCCACCTCGACGTCATCCGCCGCGCCGCCATCATCTTCGACCGGGTCGTCGTCGGCGTCGTGCGCGAGCCGCAGCACAAGGCGCTCATGTTCACGGTCGAGGAGCGGGTGGACTTCCTGCGCCAGGCTCTCGCCGGCGTCTCGAACGTCGAGGTCGAGGTCTTCGCCGAGCTCGTCGTCGACTTCGTCCGGCGCTGGGGGGCGAGCACGATGGTCAAGGGGCTCCGCGCCGTCTCGGACTTCGAGTGGGAGTTCCAGATGCACCACCTGAACCGCAAGCTCGCCCCCGACGTCGAGACGATGTACCTGCTCGCGAACTCGCAATACAGCTTCGTCTCGTCGAGCGGCGTGAAGGAGATTGCCGCCTTTGGCGGAAACGTAGACGACCTGGTCCCGGCGCCCGTCGCGCGCCGGTTCCAGGAGATGTTCCCCCGCCCTCTGCCCGGAGCCCCGGTCAGTCCCCAGGAGTAGACTGGAAACGACGTGGACGTACTCGTTCTCATCGACAAGCTCGACGATCTCGTGCACAACGCCAAGGCCGTGCCGCTCACGGATCAGGTCCGGATCGACCGCGAGGAGATCTACGACATCCTCGACCAGATGCGGGCGACGATCCCCGAGGAGATCAAGCAGGCCCGCTGGATCGTCAAGGAGCGCCAGGAGATGCTGGCCGAGGCGAAGCGCGAGGCCGACCGCATCCTCGGCGAGGCGCGCGAGCAGGCGGTGCGTGAGGCCTCCCAGACCGAGATCGTCAAGCTCGCCGAGCGCCAGGCGCAGGAGATCGTCGACGACGCGCGCCGCCAGGCGCGGGAGACCCGCCTCGAGATGGAGGACTGGGCCGACCAGATCCTCTCGACGCTCGAGAACAACCTGGACAAGTTCCTCGGCGCCGTCCGGCGAGGCCGCGAGCGGCTGCACGAGCGCTCGCAGGAGTCGGTCTTCGTCGGCACCGGCGACGACTCGCTGCCGTAGGCGTCACCTCCGCCGGGCGGCCCAAGGGCCGCTGGCAGCTCGTTTCGGTGCGCTACGCTCGTCGCGTGACCCTCTTCAACCTCCGCAACGTCAGGCTGCGCCCGGGCGAGGAGTTCCATGACACGCTGCCGGTCGAGCTCGAGCCGCTCGCGCTCGGCGGCCAGCGCTACCTTCCCGTTCCGGAGAGCCCGGAGGCCTCGTTCACGGTGGGCCGGGCGACCTCGGGGACGGTCTTCCGGCTCTCCTTCGAGGCGTCGCTCGTCGGCCCGTGCGTCCGCTGCCTCGGCGACGCGGTGATTCGGATCCGGGTCGACGCGACGGAGTACCAGGCCGAGCACCCCGATTCCGACGAGCTGCGGACCCCCTACCTCGTGGACGGCCGCCGCCTCGACCTCTCCGCCTGGGCGCGCGACGCGGTGGTCCTCTCCCTCCCCGACAAGATCCTCTGCCGGGACGATTGCGCCGGGCTCTGCGCCGGCTGCGGCGCCGACCTGAACCGGGAGGCGTGCAGCTGTGCGCCGGCCGAGCCCGAGGGCGCGTTCGCGAAGCTCGCGGAGCTGAAGGACCTCCTGGGCGGCTGACGCCGTCTCGCATCCCGGGCCCGGCTTCGCCGTCCCCGGGATGCGGGCGGGACAGGTCCCGCCCCTACATTTGCGGTTGGCGAGGCCAGCCTCGCCAACCGTGGGTATACCTTCCGGCTTCGGCTTTGCCGTAGCCGGAAGGTATACTCCGGCGCTTATGGCAGTTCCCAAGAGGAAAACCTCCAAGTCGCGGCGCGACAAGCGCCGCGCGACCTACAAGCTGCGGCCGCAGGGCCTCGTCGAGTGCCGGCAGTGCCACCAGCCCAAGCGACCCCATCACGTCTGTCCGACCTGCGGCACCTACCGGGGCCGCGAGGTCGTGCCGCTCGAAACTCCAGCGCCGTAAATGGCCATACGAGTCGCCGTCGACGCGATGGGCGGTGACCGGGCGCCGGAGGAGATCGTGGCCGGGGCGCGCGCTGCCCGCGCGGACGGGATCGTCCCCGTGCTCTACGGCCCGCGCGAGGTGATTCAGCCGCTGGCGCCGGACCTCGAGGTCGTCGATGCCCCCCAGGTGGTCGGGATGCACGAGAAGCCGGCCGACGCGGCGCGCGAGAAGCGCGACAGCTCGCTCTTCGGGGCGTGCCGGGCCGTGGGGGCGGGCGAGGCCGACGTCGTCGTCTCGGCCGGGAACACGGGCGCGATGCTGGCCGCGGGCCTGCTCGAGATCGGCCGGCTGCCGGACGTGAGCCGGCCCGCGATCGCCGCCCCGCTGCCCGCACGGCGAGGGCCGTCGGTCCTGATCGACGCGGGCGCGAACGCCGACGCGAGGCCCGAGCACCTCCTCCAGTTCGCCTACATGGGCACGATCTTCGCCGCCGAGATCCTCGGCATCGACAACCCGAGCGTCGGCCTGCTCTCGATCGGCGAGGAGCCCGAGAAGGGGAACCGCCTCACGCGCGAGGCGCACGCCCTGCTCGCGGCGAACGGCCTTCGCTTCGTCGGCAACGTCGAGGGCCGGCTCCTGCTCGAGGGTGCAGCAGACGTGGTCGTCTGCGACGGCTTCACCGGCAACATGGCGCTCAAGGTTCTCGAGGGGACGATCCGAAGCGTCCTCGACAGCTTCCGCGAGGAGATGGTGAGCTCGCGGCGCGGCAAGATCGGCGGCCTGATGATCCGCCCGGCGGCGCGCGGCCTCCGGCGCCGGCTCGATCCGGACACCTACGGCGGCGGGTATCTCCTCGGCCTCAAGGGCCTCGCCGTCGTCGCTCACGGGAACTCCTCGCGGAAGGCCATCGTGAGCGCGATCCAGCTCGGAGCACGCGGCGTCGAGCACAGCGTGGTCGAGCGCATGGCAGAGCGCCTTTCGGGGCGTGCGGGTGTCGCGCAGAGCGCGTGAACCATGCTGCGCGGCGTGGTAGCATCCCCCGTTCGCTGGCCCTGGAGACGACGAGAGCAAGGAGAGAGAACGACATGGCAGCTTCGCGCGAGGAGATCTTCGAGCGGGTCAAGGACGTGCTCGTCGAGCAGCTCGGCGTTGACGAATCCGACATCGTCGAGTCGGCCGCGTTCCAGGAGGATCTCGACGCCGACTCGCTCGACCTCGTCGAGCTGATCATGGAGCTCGAGGATCAGTTCGGGGTCAAGATCTCGGACGAGGACGCGCAGGGCATCCAGACCGTCGGCCAGGCCGTCGACTACATCGCCGCCAGAAGCTAGGTCCGGCGAGGCCGACGCCGTCGCCGAGCTCCTCGAGCTCATCGAGGGGCTCCCGCCGGCGCTCAGGGAGCGCGTCTTCACGCATCCCTCGTTCGTCGAGGACCGGTCGCGGTCGTACGAGCGGCTCGAGTTCCTCGGCGACAGCGTGCTCGACCTCGCCGTCGCCCAGGAGCTCTACGAGCGCTTTCCCCACTTCCCCGAGGGCCGGCTCACGAAGATCTGGGCCTACGTCGTGAGCCGTGCGAGCTGCGCGGTCGTCGGTCGCCGGCTCGGCCTCGGCGCCCGGCTGGCGGAGGGGGCCGGCTCGCCCTCGGAGGAGGAGGTCGCCCTTCTCGCCAGGAACCGCAACGTGGTCGCCAAGCTCGTCGAGGCGGCGCTCGGCGCCCTCTACCTCGAGCACGGCTTCGAGCGAATTCGCGGCGCGGTCGTCTCGGCCTTCTCGGAGCGGATCGAGTACGCCCTCACGTCGCACGTCGACCACAAGACGCAGCTCCAGGAGGAGCTCGCGCGCCTCTCCCGCCAGGTGAGCTACGCGGTGCTCGAGATCGAGGGCCCCCCGCACGCGCGCCGCTTCACCTGCGCCGCGGTCGTCGACGGCGAGCGGTACGGCGTCGGCTCGGGCAGCTCGAAGAAGGCAGCCGAGCAGGCCGCCGCCAGGGAGGCGCTCGAGCGGCTGACGGTCGGGCCGTAGCGGCGGGGCGTCCGCAGCGCCCTTCAGACTTGGCGGCGCATGCACCTGCGCTCTATCAAGCTGCGCGGCTTCAAGTCGTTCCCGGACGCGGTCGAGGTCCGCCTCGAGCCGGGCGTTGCCGTCATCGTGGGCCCGAACGGCTCGGGGAAGTCGAACGTCGCGGACGGGATCGTCTGGGCGGCGGGGAGCCTAGCGCCGAGCGCGCTCAGGGCGGAGAAGCCCGAGGACGTTCTCTTCTCCGGCTCCGCGGGACGCCAGGGCGTCGACCACTGCGAGGTCGAGCTCCTCTTCGACAACACGGCCGGCGACGGGCCGCTCCCGTACGCGGAGCTCTCGATCGCGCGGCGTCTCCACCGGGGTGGCGAGGGCCAGTACCTCGTCAACCGGGCGCACGTCCGGCGCACCGACGTCGTCGAGCTCCTCGGCGACGCGGGCCTCGGCCACGAGATGCACGCCGTCATCGGACAGGGCCGCGTCGAGCAGGTTCTCGCCTCGAAGCCGGCCGAGCGGCGCGCGCTGATCGAGGAGGCCGCCGGGCTCGGGAGCTTCAAGCAGCGCCGTCACCGGGCCGAGCTGAAGCTCGGACGCGTGCAGATCCAGGTCGACCGCGCCCGCGCTCTCGAGGAGGAGGCCCGCAAGCGCCTGCGGCCGCTCGCCCTCCAGGCGACGGCTGCCCAGCGGGCGGAGCGGCTCGGGCAGGAGATCGAGCGGATCCGCGCCCGGCTCGGCGCCGCGGCGCTCGCTGGGCTCCAAGGGGGCCTCGACGAGCTGGCCGGGAAGCGGAGCGAGGCAGAGCTCGAGCGCCGGCGCCGTGACGAGCGGCTCGAGGGTCTCCTGACCGAGCGCCGGCGCGCGGAGGAGGAGCTCGAGCAGGCGGCGCGCCGCCACGAGCAGGCGACGGCCGCGCTCTACCGCCAGCGCAGCGCCGTCGAGCGGCTGGCGCTGCGGCGCGAGAGCGCCGAGGAGGCGGCGCACACGCTCCGGCGCGACGCGGAGCGCGCGCGCCGGCTCGCCGACGGGCCGCGCGACACGGCTCCGCTCGACGAGCTCGCCGCCGCCGAGCGAGCGCTCGCCCAGGCAGGCGAGCGTTCGCGCGCCGCCCTCCACGAGCGGGAGAGCCTCGAGGCCGCGGCGCGCCTGGCGGCCGAGCGCCTGGAGGCGCTCGACCGCAGCCTTGCCGAACGCGAGGGCCTACCGCCGGCCGCGCGGGCGCTCGCCGACGCCGGCGAGCAGCTCGCGCTCGCGGCGCTCGACGTCGAGCCCGGCTACGAGCGAGCGGTTGCGGCCGCGCTCGCCTGGCGGGCCGCTGCGGTGGTCGCGGGCGACCCTGCCCGGGCCCTCGCGCTCGCCGAGCGCGCCCGCGTCGAGGGCCTCGGGCCGCTCTGCGTCCTCGTTCCGCCGCGCGGCGGGAGCCAGGCCGATCCCCGCCCGCCCGTCCCGGGTGCCGAGCCGCTGGCCGCCCACGCGCGGCCGCTCCCCGGCGGCGAGCGTGTCGCCTCGCTCCTCGACGGCCTCTGGATCGTCGAGCCGGCGGACCTCGCCTCGGTCGATCGTGGTGTCGCCGTCACCCGCGACGGCCACGGCTTCGACCCGCTGAGGGGCGAGCTCTGGTTCGCCGGCGTCGCCGCCGAGAGCGTCCTGATCGAGCAGCATGCGCGCCGGCGGGCGCTCGCCGCCGAGGTCGAGCGACTGCGCGCCGACCTGGAGCGCGCCGCGACCGCGGCTGCGGAGGCCTTCTCCGAGGAGCGGGCGGCCCGCGAGCGGGTGACACGCGCCCGGGCCTCGGTCGCGCTGATGCCGTCCACGGTCGAGCCCGGGCAGGCCGACCTGCTCGAGCGTCTCGCCGGCGCCGCCGAGTCGCTCGTCACGAGCCTCGCAGCCGCGGTCGAGGTGGGCTCGCGCTTCGAGGCGCCGCTCTCGGCTCGCGTCGACGCCGGCGGGACGTCCACGGCCGAGCTCGGCGAGGAGCTCCGCCGCCTCGGCGCGCAGGAGGCAGAGCTTCGCCGGTCGGCTGCGGAGGCGGCGCAGCGTGTCGCCTCGCTCGAGGTCGAGACCGCCCGCCTCCAGACGGAGCGCGACGACCTGCGCCGGCGGCTCCCCGAGGACGTCGAGGCCGAGGAGCTCTCGCCCGAGGAGCGGGCGGAGCTCGAGACGAAGCTCGCGCGCCTCGACCGCCGCCGCGAGGCGCTCGGCCAGGTGAACCCGCTCGCGGCCGAGGAGCTCGAGCAGGAGCGCGGGCGATTGAGCGAGCTCTCGACCCAGCGCGAGGACCTCGAGCGCTCGCTGGCGGAGCTCGAGGCGCTCAGGGCCGAGCTGACCGAGACGGTCGAGAAGCGCTTCGAGGAGACGTACGCCGCGGTCGATCGTCACTTCACCGAGGTCGCCTCGACGCTCTTCCCGGGCGGGGAAGGGCGGCTGCGGCTGACGATCCCCGAGGAGGAGGGGGAGGAGCCGGGCGTGGAGGTGGAGCTTCGCCCGGCCGGGAAGCGGGTCACGCGGCTCTCGCTCCTGTCCGGCGGCGAGAAGGCGCTCGGCGCGCTCTCGTTCCTGTTCGCGCTCTTCCTCGCTCGCCCCTGCCCCTTCTACGTCCTGGACGAGGTCGAGGCCGCCCTCGACGATACGAACATCGGCCGCTTCGTCGATCTCCTGCGCCGCTACGCCGACCACGCCCAGTTCATCGTCATCACGCACCAGAAACGCACGATGGAGGCCGCGGATATCCTCTACGGGGTGACGATGGGCTCCGACGGCGTCTCCCAGGTCGTGTCGAAGCGACTGCGCGCGCCCGCCGTGGAGGCCGCGTCGGCGTGACGCGGACGTGGGCCTCCCTCCTCGGCGACGAGGAGCCGGGAGCGGCGAACGAGGACGAGGGCGAGGAGCGGCGGAGGCGCTTCCGGCGGTTGCGCTCCGGGCTCGCGAAGAGCCGTCGCGCGATCGTCGGCGGGCTCACCGGCTGGCGCTACGACCCCTCCGACCTCGAGACGTGGGAGCGGCTCGAGGAGGCGCTCATCTCGGCCGACGTGGGCGTCGTGACGACGCAGGAGATCGTCGAGCGGCTCGAGAAGAGCCGGCCGAAGACGAACGAGGACGTAATCGACGGGCTCCAGGAGGTGCTCGCCGAGCTCGCATCGCCGGCGGAGGAGCCACGGCTCCACCTCGACGCGAAGCCGGCCGTCATCCTGGTCGTCGGCGTCAACGGCGCCGGCAAGACCACGACGATCGGGAAGCTCGCGTCGCGCCTCGCGGAGCACGGCCGCTCGGTGATCGTGGCCGCCGCGGACACCTACCGCGCGGCCGCCGACGAGCAGCTCGACGTGTGGGCCGAGCGCGCAGGGGCCGACTTCGTCGGCTCGACCCACGGCGGCGACCCGGCCGCCGTCGCCTTCGACTCGATCGAGGCGGCGCAGGCGCGGGGCCACGACGTCGTCATCGTCGACACTGCCGGTCGCTTGCACACGCAGACGAACCTGATGGAGGAGCTCGCCAAGATCCGCCGCGTGATCGCGCAGCGGCTCGAAGGAGCGCCGCACGAGACGCTCCTCGTCGTCGATGCGACGACCGGCCAGAACGGCCTGCGTCAGGCGCAGCTCTTCGACGAGGCCGTCGGCGTGACCGGCATCGTCCTGACGAAGCTCGACGGCACCGCCAGGGGCGGCATCGTCGTCGCCATCGGCCACGAGCTCGGCCTGCCGGTGAAGCTCGTCGGCCTTGGGGAGAGTCTCGAGGACCTGCAGCCCTTCGACGCCGCCGACTTCGCCCGGGCGCTCGTCTCGGACGCCGAGTAGCGCGGGCCGCCGGGGCCGGGGCCGGGGCCGGAGCTGGAGCAGGGGCCGAGGGTCTGACCCCGGGGTCAGACCCCGGGGTCAGACCCCTTGACAGCGGTGGACTCAGATCTCGGGCGGGCGGCAGGGCGGTGGGCCGCATCGATCCGGCCCGTACAATGCCCTGGGCTCATGTTCGACTCGCTCTCCGACAAGCTCCAGGCGACCCTCGGCGGCCTGCGCAGCCGCGGCAAGCTCTCCGAGGAGGATCTCGACAAGGCGCTCCGCGAGATCCGCCTCGCGCTGCTCGAGGCCGACGTCAACTTCAAGGTCGTCAAGGAGCTCGTCGCCAGGGTCAAGGAGCGCTCGCTCGGCTCCGAGGTTGCGAAGAGCCTCACGCCGGGCCAGCAGGTCGTGAAGATCGTCTACGAGGAGCTGACGGCGCTCATGGGGCAGGGGAGCTCGAAGCTCGCCTTCTCGGGGCGGCCGCCGACGGTGATCCTCCTCGTCGGGCTCCAGGGCTCGGGCAAGACGACGGCGGCCGCGAAGCTCGCCCTCTTCCTGCGCAAGAAGGAGGGGAAAGCGCCGGCGCTCGCCGCCTGCGACCTGCAGCGGCCCGCCGCGATCGACCAGCTCGAGCAGCTCGGCAAGCAGATCCAGGTCCCCGTGTACCTCGACCGCGGCTCGCAGGACCCCGTCGCCGTCGCAGCGTCGGCGCTCGAGCAGGCGAGAGCGCAGGGCCGGGACGTCCTGATCGTCGACACCGCCGGGCGCCTTCACGTGGACGAGGAGCTGATGGACGAGCTCGTGCGGGTTCACCGCCAGGTGAAGCCGCACAACGTCCTCCTCGTCCTCGACTCGATGACCGGCCAGGACGCCGTCAACGTCGCCGAGGCCTTCGCCGACCGCGTCGCCTTCGACGGCGTCGTCCTGACGAAGCTCGACGGCGACGCTCGCGGCGGCGCGGCGCTCTCCGTCAAGGCGGTCACGGGCAAGCCGGTCAAGCTCGCCTCGACCGGCGAGAAGCTCGACCAGCTCGACTACTTCCACCCCGACCGGATGGCGTCGCGCATCCTCGGGATGGGCGACGTCCTGACGCTGATCGAGAGGGCGGAGGAGGCGGCGGAGCAGGACGAGCAGGAGGAGATGGAGCGCAGGCTCCGGTCCGGCCAGTTCACGTTCGACGACTTCCTGAAGTCGTACGAGATGATGAAGAAGATGGGGTCGCTCAGGAGCGTGCTCTCGATGGTGCCCGGCCTCGGAAAGCAGCTTCAGGGCGTGGACGTGGACGATCGCCAGCTCGAGTGGGCGCGGGCGATCGTCCTCTCGATGACGTCTGAGGAGCGCCGCCGGCCCGACGTCATCAACGGGTCGCGGCGGGCCCGGATCGCCCGCGGCAGCGGCACCACCGTTCAGCAGGTCAACCAGCTGCTGAACGGCCGCAAGCAGATGGAGAAGATGATGAAGCAGATGGGGCGCGGCAAGATGCCGAACATCCAGTCGATGGCCGCGCAGATGAAACGGTAAAAAGGAGAAGAATGGCAGCCAGGATCAGACTCGCCCGCGTGGGCTCGAAGAAGAACCCGATCTACCGCGTCGTCGTCGCGGACTCGCGCTCGCCGCGAGACGGGCGCTTCATCGAGATCGTCGGGCGGTACAACCCTCAGACCGAGCCGTCGCTGATCGAGCTCGACGAGACCAAGATCAGGGACTGGCTCGCCAAGGGCGCCCAGCCGAGCGATCCGGTCAAGCGCCTGATCAAGACCAAGGGCATCTAATCCCGCTCCTCGCCATGGAGGAGCTCGTCGCGTACCTCGCGCGCGCCCTCGTCGACCATCCCGACGAGGTCCGGGTCGAGCGAACCGAGCGGGACGACGCCGTCGTCCTCCGGCTCCACGTCGCGGAGGACGACCTCGGGAAGGTGATCGGACGGCAGGGGCGCCTCGTCCGGGCGCTCCGGACGGTCGTTCGCGCGGGCGGCTCCAAGCGCGGCGAGCGCATCCTGCTCGAGATCGTCGAGTGACCCGCTGGGTCTCCGTCGGGCGCGTGGGCCGGCCCCACGGGCTCGACGGCTCGTTCGTCGTCGAGGCGCCGAGCGACGATCCCGAGCGGCTCGCGGCCGGCGCCCGCGTCTACGTCGCGCATGAGCCCGCGATCGTCGTGGCGTCGAAGCGCGCGGGCGGACGCCCGGTGATCAAGCTCGACCGGCCCGTGCCGCGGGGCGCCGAGCTCGAGCTGCCCGAGTCCGAGCTCCCGCCGGTGCCGGAGGGCGAGTACTACGCCTTCCAGCTCGTCGGGCTCGCCGTCGAGGAGGAAGGCGGGCGCCGGCTCGGAACTGTCGTCCATGTGGCGCCCGGAATCGCGAACGACGTCCTCGAGCTCGACTCCGGCCAGGCACTGCCGCTCGTCGAGGACTGCGTGCGCTCGGTCGACCTCGAGGCCGGTCGGATCGTGATTGCGCCCGGCTTCGGGGAATCCGTCTAAGTTTCCGGGTCACGATGCAGATCGACGTCTTCACGCTCGTGCCGCACGCCTTCGCCTGGATGACGGAGCAGCGGCCGCTCGCCGCCGTCCTCGGGACGGAGCTCGAGCTCAGGCTCTTCAGCTACCGCGACTTCACGCCGCTCAAGGGCGGTCAGGTCGACGACGACCCCTACGGAGGCGGCGCGGGCATGGTGCTCCGGGTCGACGTGGTGGACGCGGCGCTCCTGGCCGTCTACGGCGGGGAGCCCGAGCACCGGGTCATCGCGCTCTCGCCGCAGGGCCGCCAGCTCGACCAGGAGCTCGTCGA
>Ga0326597_10008522_pt1 | contig 13821 bp, 12 predicted proteins | sample RVTome_12_FD_203789 | JGI IMG/M metagenome (GOLD analysis project Ga0326597, IMG submission 203789) | Soil microbial communities from uranium-contaminated site in the Upper Colorado River Basin, Wyoming, United States - RVT100D185 | ecosystem: Environmental > Terrestrial > Soil > Contaminated >... | reverse complement strand
AATGCCGCGGGGCAGCGCATCGGGGACAAATTGCTCGAGATCGCGGTCGTACCGCATCCGCGTCCCCGCCTGGTAAAGCAGATTCGCCGCCGGAGCATAGCCGACGCTCATAGCCAGCCCATCGCATGCGAGTTTTTGCCTGGATCGCGATGCGCCGGCGAGCGGCGCAATCTCTACGGCGGATAAATTTCTGCCACCGCTTGCGGCAACAACAAAATGTCCGGGGTAGATCGGAATCCCCTGATTCTTGATTGGGTCGGCAAGCGGCGAGGGTTCACCTGCCGTTCTGAGATCCACGATTCCCGCAACCCGTACGCCGTGCGCCACGAAATCCAGCGCGGCTCGGTATGCGTCCGCATTGGCCGCCAGAACGACGACCTGATCGAACGGCTTCACCGCATGGCGATAGATGAGCTTCTGCGCGGCGGAAGCGAGCATCACGCCGGGAAGGTCGTTGTTGCGGAAAACCGCCGGTTGCTCGTAGCTGCCCGTGCAAAATACCACGGCGCGGGCACGAAGCTTGGTCATCCGGCGATCGTCGACCAGGGCGACCCAGTGGTCGGCGTAGTACCCGGCGGCAAAGGTGCCGCAGCAGACTGAAATCAGCGGATGATCGCCGGCCTGCTTCGCAAGCCGTCCTATCGCCCGGCTTTGGCCGGTGTCCGCGCCCCGGTTATAAAGACCGCTGCCGCCGCACCTCAAATTCTCGTCCACGAGAACGACCTTGGCGCCGGCTTCGGCTGCGGCGAGCGCTGCCGAAAGCCCCGACGGACCGGCGCCGATGACAAGGACGTCGCAGAACGCGTAGCGCTTCTGCGTCTTCACCGGCAAAGCAGCGTTTTCGACGCGGCCCAGGCCTCCAGCATGGCGGAAGAGGCGTTCCCAGGTGGGGAACCAGCGCTTGGAATGGAACGCCTTGTAATAGAAGCCGACCGGCAGGAACGGGGAAAGCCAGTCCATGATTCGCGCTCGGTCTCCGCGCAGGCCGCCGAAGGTGTTTACCGCCCTGAGGTCCATGCCATCCGCGAGCGGGGTCACGTCAGCGCGGAGGTTTGGCAGGGGTCCCGATTGAACCAGCACGTTCACGTCGTGATTGGCGAATGACAGCACTCCGCGCGGCCGGTGGTATTTGAAGCTGCGTCCGAGCAGGGTCGCGCCTGCTGCCAGCAGGGCGCTGCTTACCGTGTCGCCGGCAAATCCTTCATACCGGCTCCCTTCGAAGCTGAAACGGAGCGGCTGCGAGCGGTCGATCCACTCTCCTGGTACGGGGGGTAGGCGCCCGCTCATCGCCCGCCCTCGTGTGCAGGGAGATAGGTGCGGAGGATCTCATCGGTCAGCGTATTGCGCTCCGCTATGAACCAGACGTTGCTCGGCGTATGGCACCACCACTCTTTCTTGGTGCCGCCGGCGCCGTTGCGATTGAAGACGTAGTCCGCCCACTGTGTGTCGGTGGCGCTTTCCGGATCCGGCATCTCGCGTACTTCGCCCCAGTAAGCGAATTCGCTCACCGGGCGTGGGCCATTGACCGGGCAAGGAAGCAGCTTCATTCGCTCAGTGGCCGACCGAAGCGGCGCCCTTCTCGCCGGTCAGCCGGTAATCGGCGAAACGCGATAAAGAAAAGCCTTCTATGAGCGGATGATCGCGGTCGGTTGCCACCGTGTGCGCCATGGTCAACCCGCTTACGGGTGTGGCCTTGAAACCCCAGGTTCCCCACCCGGCGTCCAGATAGAAGCCTTCCACGGGCGTGCGTCCCATGATGGGAGCGAAATCGGGCGTCATGTCCGCCATGCCGGCCCACTGCCGGTTGACTTTCACATGCGAAAGGGACGGGAACATGTCCAACATGTGCGCCGCGAGGCTTTCCGCGAAGTCGAGCGTCGAGCGTGTCGAATGCAGCTCATAAGGATCGAGTGACGCGCCCATTACGAGCTCGCCGCGCGCGGACTGGCTTACATACACATGCAGGCTGCCGGAAACGATGATGGGGTCCAGCCAGGGCTTGAGCGGCTCGGAAACCATCGCCTGAAGCGGGTGTATGTAGATCGGCGTACGCAGGCCGACCATCTCGGTGATCCGCGGCGTGGACCCTGCGACCGCGCAAAGGACTTTCCGCGTCGCGATATCGCCGCGGCTCGTCCTGACCCCGCTGACACGGCCTTTTTCGACGGTAATCGCGGTGACCTCGGTATTCTGATGAATTTCGGCCCCACGTTGGTCCGCGCCGCGCCCGTATCCCCAGGCCACGGCGTCATGCCGCGCAATCGCCCCGGGCTTGTGATACAGCGCGCCGAGCACAGGAGCATGACCGCCGCAAGTCAGGTCCATCATGGGCAGCGCTTTCCCCAGGGCGGCGGCGTCCACCACCTCGCTGTCGACGCCCAAATGCTTGTTCACCTCGGCGCGCCAGCGCATCGTGCGCATCGACGCATCGGTGTGGGCGAGCGTGAAATGTCCGCGCGTGGAGTAGAAGAGATTGAGGTCGAAATCGCCCGCCAGGTCCTGCCAGAGCTTCACGCTCCGGTCGTAGAAGGCGACCCCTTCCGGCGTCAGGTAGTTGGAGCGCACGATCGCCGTGTTGCGGCCGGTGTTGCCGCCGCCGAGGTAGCCCTTTTCCAGCACACAGATATCGGTGATACCGTGATCCCGTGACAGGTAGTAGGCGGCTGCCAAGCCATGACCGCCAGCCCCGATGATCACCACGTCGTAATTGGGCTTCAGCCGATCGGGTCTCCGGAACATCCGCGGTTCACGATGAGAACGGCTTAGTGCAAAACGCAGGAGTCCTATCGGCATTGGAAACTGCTATTTAATCGACCCTGTGATGTAGCGCTTATTGTCTACACAAGCGCGAGCGTGTGTCAATAAACTGAGGAAAGAAAAGTTCCTCATAGTAAATGGCCGTAGGACCAGAAAGAGAGACGTATCACATGAAAAAATCCCGTAAGAGTAAAAGGATGGAGCGGGTGTCCGCTAACGCGGCTCCCGACCATTCCTTGGAGCGGCACATTGGATCCGCGCTGCGGCGTGCCCGCCTCACGCAAAACCTGGTGATCGCGGAAGTCGCAAAGCTTGCGAAGATTAGCAGCGGGATGCTGAGTAAGTTGGAAAACGGCCAGAGTTCAGCGAGTTTGGACACCCTGGTGGCCCTTTCCCGCGCACTGGGCATATCACTAAGTACGCTTTTTCAGGGCTATCCGCCGGAGCAGGGCGGGGCGCAGCTTGTGAAGGAGGGGCAGGGAATGGAAGTGGTACGCAGGGGCACTCGCAAGGGTCATACGTATCATCTGCTCGCGGCAGACCGCGGCCCGCGAAGACTGTTCGAGCCGTATCTCGTAACCCTTACGGACAAGAGCGAGGTCTTCCCGCGATTTGAGCACCCAGGAACCGAATTTCTTCACATCCTGGAGGGTCGCATCGAGTATCGCCATGGTAAGAATACGTACATGATGGGCCGCGGCGATTCGCTGACGCTTCGAGGCGAGGTCCCGCATGGTCCTGAGCGACTCGTCCGTTTACCCATAAGAATGCTTTCGATCATCATCTATGGCACCGACGGCGAGTTCACTGTGACACCACCAGCCGCCTCGTAATGTTGGGTCTTTTGTCGCCACCGCATAAGGTTTTGCCGAAAATCCAATCGGAAGCGTCCGAGACGCCTACTAGTTGTCCCAAGAGCTTGCGTGCCAAGTCAATGTCTTCGGAACTTCACGCCGGCTGAGGACTGACACGGTTGCTCTTCCCAGTGGGATAAGGGATCTGACTGCACTATTCCTTAAGCGTGCCAGCGCGGAGGATAAGGTGGGAAAGCAGCCGCCGCGCGGACAAGGAGAGCGTCTCGTGCGGACGGGTACACATGTTGAGTGCGTAGCGCGCCCACGAATCGCTTAGCGGAATGCACTGGAGCCGCATAGCGCGCGCGTAGGGTAGGGCGCAGACGTCCGGAAGGATGCCGATGCCGATGCCGGCTTCGACCAAGCGGCGCATCGGCTCGTGACCGACGACCTCGAGCTTCGGGTTGAGCTGTATCCGCTGTTCGGCTGCGACACGCGCGAGCAAGAGCCCGAGCGCGCTGTCGGCGGAAAGGCCAATGAAGTCGTGCGCGGCGGCTTCGGCGAGGCCGACCGCACGGCGCTGCGCGAGCGGGTGCGTGGTCGAGGTGATCAGCACGAGCCGGATGAACTGATACGGGTAGACGTCGAGTTCGCCCGGGGCGGAGACACTGGGCGCGTAAATGCCGATATCGGCCATGCCCTCGCTCACGGCGCGCACCACTTCGGGGCTGTGCCGCTCCTTCACCTGAAGCTTCACGAGCGGGTTCTCGGTGACGAACTGCTTCAGGTCCTCGGGTAGCTGCCCGACGAGACCGGACGCACCGGAGTAGATGCGAATCTCGCCGCGCGCGCCGGTGGCGTATTCGCTGAGCTTCGCGTGGATGCGATTGACGTCGCCGAGCACTGCGCGCGCCTCGACCGCAAGCGCGAGCCCCGCGGAGGTCGGCTTGATGCCGCGCGCGTGGCGCTCGACCAGCTTCACACCGAGCCACTCCTCGAGCTCCGTAAGCCGCCTGCTGATAGCGGGACCGGTAAGGTGCTCGCGTCGCGCGGCCTTGGCAATGCCGCCTTCCTCCACGACGGCGAGGAATAGGCGCAGGGTCACGAGGTCGAGCCGTATCGGAGCGGCGGAAACTTGAGGTAACACCTGCCGTGATTATATTTCACTGCTCGCGCGGGATGGGCAGTGACATCCTTGCGCCGTAGCTGCGGCGCCTTCCCGACGATCCGCGCTTAAGCGGGTGACTGGCTAAGTGAGGGCCTTCAATTAGGCATTCGGCCTGTTTGAGTCCCACGAGAATTGGCTCTCCTAGAAGCCTGGCCAACACACCCGCTTCTCTAGTGAGGGGGAGCTAGGCCATGACGCTGTCCACGCTCGTCCGAAGCTACTTGGTGGCATCGAGCATTGATGCTTGGAAACTCCATGTACACGGGCGGTAGTTCACAGCGCGGAAAGCAGTTTGTGCCGAGGACGATGGCGGCTCCGGATCGCCACAATGTCGGCGAGAGGCTCGGAATTTCGGGCCTCGTGAACGCGCACTCACGCCTCAGCCGTCTCGGTGGCTCCATCATGGCGCCCCATGTACTTGAGGCTATGGCTTGGGCCTCACAGTATTACTTTGATATGACCGAGCTGCAGGCGAAGGTTGGTGCTCGCCTTGCTGAACTCACGCGCAACGAGGCCGTATATGTAACGAGCGGTGCGGCTGCGGGACTTGTGCTCGCCACCGGCGCCTGTATCGCCGGCGCGGACCCGGCGAAGATCGCTAGGCTTCCCCGTCTCTGTGGAGAACTAAACAACGAAGTCATAGTGCACCGTTTCCAACGCAATCACTACGACAATAATATACAGACGGCAGGGGCGCGGTTCGTGGAGATCGGTAGTCACCGTACAACTCATCTGTGGGAACTGGAGGAGGCCATTGGACCGCGCACTGCTGCCATCGTCTACTTCACGGGTCCCTACGAAGGGCCGAACCTGTTGCCACTCGACACAATCCTCATGGTCGCCAAGCAGAGGTGCGTCCCCGTAATCGTCGATGCAGCCGCCCAGATCCCGCCTGCCAAAAATCTTTGGGCCTTTACGCAAATGGGAGCAGACCTTGTGGTGTTCAGCGGTGGCAAGAGCCTCGGCGGTCCGCAGAATACCGGCCTTATTGTCGGGAGAAAGGACCTCATCGAAGCTTGTGCGTTGCTAGGTAGCCCCAACTATGCAATCGGCCGTCCGATGAAGGTTGGGAAGGAGGCGATGATCGGATTGCTTGTGGCTGTAGAGCATTATCTGGATCGAGGCGAGACGGAGCAGCGCGAACGCTGTGAGGCCTGGACTTCGTCATTGGTCGAGGAGCTGGCTAACTTACCGGGAGTGCATGTAAGAAGGCGATTCCCGAACGCGAAGGTCCAACCGCTTCCTGAAGTGCTGGTCGAGTTTGACGAGTTCCGTTTGGGGACGACCCGCGATGAGATCGTGCAGCGGCTCGCCAACGGGGTCCCGCGCATTGAAGTCGGGCCCTATGATCCTACCGGCATGCTGATCAATCCAGACACGCTGAAGGAGGGAGACGTCGAGGTCATTACTGACCGACTGAAGTCGGTGCTTATCGGGATTTCTGGATGAGCTTCCCAGTGTCTGCATCCTTGATGACGCTGGTCTTCAACCGCTACCGACCTCTGTCCTCGACTGGCGCGCCTCGGTTCATCATCTTCCAACACCGTCGCTGCCAGTGACGGTCCCACGCTTTTGTCACGCAAACTTCCCAGTGATGTGGCTATGTTTCCATCTCGTTTCACAATCTAAAGTCCACCCGAGGGCGAAAAGGAGGCTGTCATGAGTCATCGTTCAGTCCAATGGCAATCCAAAGGCACGCGTTCGCTTTGGTTACGGCTGCCCGTGATACTGGCCATCGTGTTGCTGCATGGTGTGGTGACCGGAGCGGCAATGGCACAGACGAAGGCGGCCGTTCCAGTGCTCATCGTCACGGTCAACCATCCGAACTTCGCGCCCTTCATTCTTGCCGACATGAAGGGCTATTACCGCGAAGAAGGCCTCGATGCCACGCTCAAGCTGTTCGTAAGCGGCGCCGATGCCATGACAGCCTTCCACGCGCTCCGCGCTCAGTTTCTGGGCAGTTCCGACATGCCCTCGCTGCTCTTCTGGGACAAGGGCGACACGATGGGCATCGCGCCCGTGTTTCGTAGCATTGGCAATATGTCCGTGACCGTCAAGGCGGATATCGCTAACGCCAAAGCTCTAAAGGGACGAAAGATTGCCATCTTGCGTGGCTCGACCAGCGAGTACTTCCTTGACCGCATCATCGATGCCCAAGGGCTCGCCACCGGGGATGTGCTCACAATTAATCTGAGCCCGCCAGATATGGTTCCTGCCTTGGTCCGCGGTCAGGTCGACGGGTTCATCATATGGCGCCCATATGCCGAGAAGGCCAAAGAGATAATGGGCAACGAGGTTCGGGTACTTGCGACGGCCAAGGACTACTTCACTGAGTACTCTTTCGCCTCGACCACCCGAAAGTTCGCGGCCGAGCAACCCCAGGCGACGACCGCCTTCCTCCGTGCGCTGAGGCGCGCTGTCGAATACATCTACGCTCATCCGCAGGACGCCGCGAAACAGCTCGGCGACCGGATAAGGACGGATCCGGCGAACGTGTCGACGCTTATCGCTGCGCGCGAGTACACGCTCCAGTTCGACGACGCCACCCGGAAACAGATCAACGACGTCGCCAGCTTCCTCGCTAAGCGAGAGAAGCTCACCCGGGCCGTGCGAATGGAGGAGGTGTTCGACGAGCGATTCCTCAAGTCGCTAGACTCAAACTTGGTGAAGTGAGTGCGCAATGGATTTGGGAATTAGAGGGCGAGTAGCACTCATCACCGGCGGAAGCCGAGGCATCGGGCGGGCTGTCGCACTTCAGTTCGCGGCCGAAGGGGTCCGCGTCGCACTCGCAGCGCGCGATCAGAAGGAGCTCAAGGCGGTGGCGCGGGAGATTATCGATGCATGCGGGGCCGAGCCCTTCATATGCGTGACGGACTGCACGCGCAACTCGGACGTTCAACGCCTAGTGAATGAAACGGTCGGTAGATTTGGCACGATCGACATCCTCGTGAACTCCATCGGCGATGCAGCCGCCGGCCACTTCGAGGAGCTCACCGAGGAAGACTGGGCACGCAGCTTGTCGCTGAAGCTCCTCGGGCAGATTCGGGTTGTGCGGGCGGCGCTGCCGCACATGCGCAAGCAGCAGTGGGGGCGCATTATCAATGTGAATGGCGGACACGGCAAGCAGCCTCCGCACTGGGCCCTGCCCGCAGCAGTTACAAACGCTGGCCTCACAAGCTTCACGAAGGGCTTGGTTGCGGCGGTCGCCAAGGACAATGTGCTGGTGAATTGCGTAAGTCCCGGACCAGTTGATCCGGAAGATACGCAGCGGCTTCGGTACATGATCCCGCAAAAGGCGCGCGTCTTGGGAGTTGACGAGACGCGAGCCAAAGAGATCACCGTCGGCGAGATTCCACTCGGCCGCATGGTACGGGCGCACGAGGTCGCGAGCATGGTCGTGTTCCTCGCCTCAGAGCTTGCGAGTGGCGTTACGGGCACGAACATCGACGTTGACGGAGGCTGGGTCAAATGCACATGAATGCTGTTTCGCCTTCGGCGGTCGAGATCCTCGGACACCTTGTGTCCTTTCCGACAGTGAACCCGCCTGGCATGGAGGCAGCCGGGCAGCGATGGGTTGCGGATCTGCTCCGAAGTTGGAATCTCGAGGTGGACGTCTTTGAGGTGTTTCCAGATCGCCCGAACGTGGTCGGCGTGCTTAAAGGCACGGGCGGCGGGCGATCCCTGATGTTGAACGGTCACATCGACGTCGTCCCTCCCGGTGATCTCAATAGCTGGAGCGGTGACCCATTCACTATGAGGATCGACGGGGATCGGCTCATCGGACGAGGCGTGACGGACATGAAGGGCGGGCTCGCCGGATTTCTCGCTGCAATCCGCAAGGTCCAGCAGATTGGGCCTCTCCGCGGGGACGTGATCTTTGAGTCAGTCATCGGGGAAGAGCGTGGCGAGCCGGGTGCGCTCCGGTGTGTCGAGCGTGGCTACCGGGCGGACTTCGCGATCGTCGGCGAGGCGGGAGAGGCTCGCCACGCGCTCGCCGGTGTGGGGACCCTTCTGGGTCGCGTAACCGTTGAGAGCGACATCACGCTCCACTTCGGTGCTCGGCGGCTGTGCATTCAAACCGGCGGAGGCACGCGGGGCGCCAACTGTATAGAAAAGATGGCGACACGAATCATCCCAGCTCTAGCTGACCTGGAGCGCGACTGGGCCGTGTTCAAGACGCATCCGCTGATCACCTCGGGCATGGCACTCATTAATGTGTTCCAGATTTCTGGGGGCGAGTTGCCCGGCTTCCTCCCGAGCCGAGCCGACATTGACATCGTTGTAACCTATTACCCGACCGACAGCGAGGATGCGGTCAAGCGCGAGGTGGAAGACACGCTAGCCCGCGCGAGCGCTCTCGACCCGTGGCTGCGCGACCGTCCGGCGCGCATCGATTGGTCCACAGACGATTTTTTTCGGTTTAATCCGTTCGAGTTCGATCGGGCGCACGCTGGCGTCCGGCTCCTGGGAGACGCGCTAAAGGATGTGACCGGTCGCGAACTCCAGTTCGGCGGCCGCGGGACGATGTGCGACGCCGGCACTCTTTACCGTGCGGGCATTCCCGTAGTGGTATTCGGTCCAGGCAAGATTCACCAGTCCCACCGGATCGACGAATTCGTGCTCCGCAAGGACGTGGAGGACTACGCGGAGATCATCGCGGAGTTCATCACACGATGGTGCAAGTAAGAGGGATTAGTTGACCGTGGGCAGAATCGATCTTCGCAACGTCTCGGTGACCTTCGTCAGCCGCTCGGGGCAGCCTTACCCGGCAGTGGCAAATGTGAACTTGATGGTGGACAGTGGGCAGTTCCTCTGTCTCCTCGGTCCGAGTGGGTGCGGGAAGAGCACGCTTTTGAACATCATTGCCGGGTTTGAGCACCCTACCAGAGGAGAGGCACTAATGGACGGGATGCCAATCAAGGGGCCCGACACCCGCCGGACGATGATCTTCCAAAACGTGCAGGGCGCTCTCATGCCTTGGCTGTCTGCCGGTGAAAACGTCGGCTTCGGCCTGCGGTTACGCGGCATGCCCAAGAGCGAACGAGCGGAAACCGTGTCGAGATACCTGCGGCTCGTGGGATTGGAGCGCCACGCGACGAAGTTCCCCTTCGAGCTCTCAGGCGGCATGAAGCAACGAGTGCAGATCGCTCGGGCGCTGGCGAATGATCCGGAAGTATTGCTTATGGACGAACCATTCGGGTCGCTCGATGCACACACCCGGGGCGTGCTCCAGCGCGAGCTCCTTGGCATCTGGGGTGAGATGCATAAGACAATCATCTTCGTGACCCATGACGTAATCGAGTCGGTGCTCCTGGCGGACCGCGTGGCGGTGATGGCTCCGGGTCCCAACGCGCACATCGTTAGGCTCCTCGACATCGACTGTCCGCGGCCCCGGCTCATTTCCGACCCGGCTGTCGGCAGCCTCGCCCATCAGATCGAGGAGTTAATCCAGCCGACCGTCGGAACCGTGGGGGAGATTGCGCGGTGACAGCAGCGACTGAGCCGGCGATTTCGCGTTGGCGCACGATCGCTGTGCCTTTCCGACGAGCCCTGTGGATCTTAGTCTCCCTTGGTTCACTCTTGGTCGCGTGGCAACTTCTCCACAGCTACGTCGTGAATCCGCACCTCTTGCCATCGCCAGGGAACGTCGCCATGACGGGATGGAAGCTCCTCAAGTCGGGAGAACTCCAGCAACACGTTTTGATCAGCCTCACCCGGATCGGCGTAGGTTATACGGCCGGCTGCGTTATCGGCATCACACTTGGCCTGCTCATGGGCCGAAGCGCGGTGTTCCATGATCTGATGGCGCCTGTCATAGAGTTGATACGGCCGATCTCTCCAATCGCAATGGTACCGATAGTGCTGATCTGGCTGGGAGTTGGCGAGACCGCTAAGTACGTCTTGGTCGGTTACGCCAGCGTGGTCATTGTGCTGATCAACACGGCTTTCGGCGTGCAGAATACACCTATTATCCGCGAGCGCGCTGCGACGTGCCTAGGCGCAAGTGGACGCCAGGTCTTCTTGCTCGTAGTGCTGCCATCAGCCACGCCTTATATCGTGACCGGCATGCGGATGGCGCTCGGCTTCTCTTTCATGGGTATCGTCGCTGCGGAGATGGTGGCCGCGGAAGCGGGGATTGGATTCTTGATCATGCAGTCCCGAATGTTCATGCAGGTCAACTACACCTTCGTGGGGATGCTTGCGCTCGGTGTGATCGGTGCGTCCTCTGATCTGCTGTTCCGCCTGACGGTATCAAGGTTCGCCCGGCGCTACCAGGAAGAGCTGTATAACGTGTAGTACTCGAGTAGCGTTCGGGCGGCACTTACGGCGCCGCCTCTAATGCCTTTTTCTCCGCCTTCGCCGTCTCCGTTTCAACGAACCAGTCGCAAATCTGCTCGCCGCTCATGAATTTGGTATCGGCTCGGCCGAGAAGATAGTCAAGCATCCGACCTACATGGAAGGCACGATGCGGTTGACCCATAAGGTAATGGTGATACGACATCGTAAGGACCCGTGGCGACGTTTTGAGTTCCGGCTCCAGCCCGGCAACCATGTCGTACATGCGGTTGAATTGTTCGTTCGGGCTGTGCATGCCGACGTGGTAGATATAGGTGTCATTGAGCTCTGCAGTGTAGGGTACGACGACGACCGGACCTTCCCGGGTCGTCATCCACACAGGAAGGTCGTCGATTATCCCCCAGTCGGAAATATAGTCGACTCCGGCTCTGCGTAGCAGTTCCGGCGTTCGTTCTGATTCCTTCAGACCGGGTCCGATCCAGCCGCGCACGCGACGTCCAGTAAATGCCTTGATGCGCTCGAGTGAAAGATTGATGACCTCCTCCTCCTCATCTTCCGACATTGATTTCTGAAACTTGCCGTGGCCTTGGAATTCCCAGCCAGCTCTGAGGCACAACTCGGCCACGTCGGGATAGGCGTCGATCACATCAGAATTGATGCAGGCCACTGCCGGGATCTTGCGATCCTCGAGAATTCGGGCGAGACGGGGCAAACCGCAACGCATGCCGTACTCCACCCAACAATAATTCACGATATCCGGGACGGGACTGACGCCGTGCGGATTAGCGAGAATCTTGCGAGGGATCGGCTGATCGTAGCTGAAAATTTCAATGGGGATAACGATCTGGACGATTAGCGGCTTGCCGTCGAGCGGTTGCAGGGCGCCACGCTTGGTTGCCAGCCGAAACGGAATTCGCGGATTCACCATATTGAGTGCACTTTCACGTCGAACACAGCCAGTTTGGATGAGAATCGCCGGCGGCGGAAGCTCTGGTATGTATTCCGCCGCCAACCTGAAGCAATCTCATTAAATTAAATGCTCATAGGATCCTACATCGCCGATGCATAGCGAGTTGCAGATGACCTCCCTCTATAAACAGTGTCACGACGAAGTTAGTAAAGTCCGCTTTGGGAAGGAGAAACGGGACCTCAATAAGCGATTTACGTAGCAGATCGGTGGGTCTCGCCGAGCTCTACATCCTCGAACAGGAGTCCGCGGATCGACATGCTTAAGCCATTTTGTCAAACAGACGCGTCGCGGTGAGCCCTGGCGCCCGTTTTTCCGCAATAATTAGGCTCATGCGGCCATCCTGTCGATCAATCGTGGATACTCATTGCTGCCTCCGATCTGCTCGACATTGGGCGCCGGCTCCCGCTCGATGAAGCGGCGTACCGAGTCGCGGACCCTGCTTTGCTGCTCGACTATCCCTTATAGCTGCTGTCCCATCAGATTCGAACGCCTGTATTGACGCCTTGCTGATCCGTCGGCCAGATTCCGACTGCCGGATGCCAGCCAAGCGTCTCTTGGGCTTTCGCGGTGCTGCAGCGTAACGATGGCGGCATCGCGCCAGCGGCTTCGCCGGGCGCCGGGGCATCGACGATGCGTGCGAGCCGCATGAGGTAGTCACGCTGGCGGATCGGCTCGTCATTGATGTTCAGGACGGCGCCCGAGATGTGACGCTCAAGGACGAGGACGAACGCCGACGCGACGTCCTCGGAGTGCACCAGCGACATGTAATGAGAGCCCCCGGCAATGATCTTCTCGCTGCAGGCGCGGAGCCCCGCGATCGCGCGGTCCTGCGCGGTGCCGGGCCCGACGAAGGAGCCGCCGCGCAGGATGGACCAGGCCATCCGATGTGGGCCGACCGCGCGCACCATCGCCTCCATTTCGCGCACGGGCGCGCAGATGAACTCGCGGGCGGGGGAGGTGTCGATCGGTGCGCTTTCGTCGAGCCAGCGCTCGCCGCCGTCGGTATAGGCCATCACGATGCTTTGCTGCACATACTGCCCTGCGCCTGCGGCGAGTGCGGCGGCGAGCAGCGCACGCGTGCCTTCGGTTCTCAGCCGGGTATTCGCGTTCCATGCACCGGGCACGCGGGGATCCGCAGGAATGGCGGTTGCGGCGTGAATGACGGCGTCGCAGCCCGCTAGCAGTTTGCGCAGCCGTGCTTCGGCATCCGGCTGCAGAAGATCGAGGGCTTCGACCTCATGGTCGCGGGATCGGGAGCCGCTGACGCGGTCGGGCGAGCGGGCGAGCGACCGGACTTTGGCGCCACAGGCGAGCAGGCGCGGGATGAGCGCGCCCCCGAGAATGCCGCTAGCGCCAACGAGCGCTACGCGCACAGGAGCGCTCCTTCTTCCAGGAAAGCAATTCCAGCCTGCGCCGCCTGGTCCGGGTACTGCCGGTACCAGCGCTGGAGGTCGGCTGCGGTGTCGACGTCGAATGCGATGCGTGGATCGCGATGGATCCTCGGCGCCAGCCCGAGCCGGGCGACCTCGCGGCAGTGCTTCTGCAGGCTGTGCAGGCCGAAGTGAAATTGCATCGGGACATCGCGCGGCACGAGCAGGCCGTTCGTCCCGGTACCCGCCTTGTCCGGGCACAGCACGACCTCGCGCTCGCGCGCCCCGGCCGCCACCTTGCGAAGGTCGTCGGCGCGTACTGCCGGCATGTCGCAGGCGAGGACGAGCACGTGCTGCACGCCAATAGAGCAAAGCTGAGCCACGCCCTGCGCCGCCGCACCGTTCAGCCCGGAAACGTCTGCCTGCGCGATCGCGCGGAATCCGTGCGCCGAGGCCAACTGCAGG
>Ga0326597_10008521_pt1 | contig 13822 bp, 8 predicted proteins | sample RVTome_12_FD_203789 | JGI IMG/M metagenome (GOLD analysis project Ga0326597, IMG submission 203789) | Soil microbial communities from uranium-contaminated site in the Upper Colorado River Basin, Wyoming, United States - RVT100D185 | ecosystem: Environmental > Terrestrial > Soil > Contaminated >... | reverse complement strand
GAGGGTGTCGATGACGACCTTCATGTATGGCATCGTGGTCGTGAGGAGAGCAGACATGCCGATGAGGTCGGGTTGATGTTCCTCGATGGCCGCGAGGTAGCTCTCGACCGGGTTGTTGATGCCGAGGTCGATGACCTCGAAGCCTGCCCCTTCCAGCATCATGCCGACCAGGTTCTTCCCGATGTCGTGGATGTCACCCTTCACCGTGCCGATGACAATTTTGCCGATCGACTCGGCCCCGGTCTCTGCGAGTAGTGGCCGGAGAATCTCCATGCCGGCCTTCATGGCGTTGGCGGCGAGGAGTACCTCGGGGACGAACAAGATGCCGTCCCGAAAATCGATCCCTACGATTCGCATACCTTCCACGAGAGCTAGATCGAGCACCTTATCGGGTCCCCAACTTCGGCCGAGGAGGATGTTGGTTCCTTCGACGATTTCCGCGGCGAGTCCGTCGTAGAGATCGTCGTGCATCTGGGCGGTCAGGTCGTCGTCGCTCAGCTCAGCGAGGATGATTTCGTCTTCATCGGACATGTGGCCGCCAATGGTGGGCAGCATCGTGGGTGGACCACGATGTGGGACAGTTCTATATGGTGGGACTCTAATGGTTCGGTCAGTACCCTGTCCAATGGTTTGGGGTCTACCAAGACCGCCGATCGTCCTTTCGGATCAGGTAGACACAGGCAGGTAAAAACGGGTATTGTCGCGTTCCACGATGTAGGTGAGTCCCGCATCGTGGGACGAGTCTCGAAACCTCTAAGGAGCTGTCGTGTCCGATCTTCCGTCAAACGCCAAAGTTGTTGTCATCGGGGCCGGCATCGTCGGCAACTTTCTGGTCGGCCATCTCGCCGAGCTGGGATGGACTGACATCGTTCAGATCGACAAAGGCCCATTGCCAAACCCGGGCGGATCCACCGGTCACGCTTCGAACTTCCTCTTCCCGGTCGATCACTCGAAAGAGATGACATCGCTCACCTTCGACTCCCAGCGGCAGTACGAGGCCATGGGAGTCAGCACGACGTGTGGCGGCATCGAGCTGGCCCGCACCGAAGCCCGCATGGAAGAACTGCGTCGCCGGATGACATCGGCCAAAACCTGGGGTATCCCCGCCCGGCTCGTGACGCCCGCAGAGATCAAAGAGATGGTTCCGTTCGTGAACACCGACATCGTGCTCGGTGGTTGTTACTACCCGACGGTTTCGGTTGTCGACTCCCTTCGGGCGGGCACCATCATGCGCGAGAAAGCGCTCTCGTTGAACGCCATTTCGATTCATCCGAACACCGAAGTCCTCGACATCGAAACCGCCGATGGGGCTGTGAAGGCAGTCGTCACCAACAAGGGCCGGGTCGAAGCCGAATACGTTGTCATCGCCTGCGGAGTTTGGAGCCCCCGCATGGCCGAGATGGCCGCCGCCACCATCCCACTCACCCCGGCCGTCCATCAAATGATTGACGTCGGTCCGATCGATATTCTCGGTGCGACCGGCAATGAGATCGGCTATCCGATCATCCGCGACATGGACACCTTCATGTATGAACGCCAGACGGGCGGCTCGATAGAGGTGGGCTCGTATGCTCACCGACCCATCTTCCACCATCCCAACGACATTCCTTCGATCGAAGAGTCCCGATTGTCACCCACCGAACTGCCTCTCACCGAAGAGGACTTTGATCCCCAGCTTGAAGACGCGCTGGAGCTCATGGGCGAGATCCTGGACGGCGCCGAGATCAAGTACGGCATCAATGGACTGTTGTCGCTCACGCCAGACGCCATGCCTCTCATCGGTGAGACGGTCGAGGTTCGCAATTTGTGGTCGGCCGCCGCCATCTGGATCAAGGAAGGGCCCGGTACCGCCCGGGTGGTTGCCGATTGGATGACGAACGGGTATCCAGAACTCGATCCCCACCACTCGGACATTGCTCGCTTCTACTCGTTCGATCGGACCGAGGAGCATGTGTTGGCGAGGGCCGCCGAACATTTCAACAAGACGTATGGCATTGTCCATCCCCGTGAGCAGTGGGCGTCCGAGCGCAACCAGCGTCGGGCTTCGTTCCACGACCGGACCGAAGCACTCGGCGCGGTGTATTTCCAGGCAGGCGGATGGGAACGGCCTCACTGGTACGAATCGAACGCTCCGTTGGTTGAGAAGTACAGAGTGCAGAATCGCGAACACGAGTGGGATGCCCGTTGGTGGTCGCCCATTCAGAATGCCGAACATCTGGCGATGCGCGAGAACGTTGGCATTGTCGACCTGACCGCCTTCGTAATCTTCGACTTCGAAGGCCCGGGCGTCGTCGACTATATGCAGATGATGACTGTCAATCAGATCGACAAGCCGGTTGGCTCGGCAATCTACACCCCGCTCCTTACCGAGCGGGGTGGCTTCAAGGCTGACCTGACGGTGATGCGCCTGGGAGACAATCTATACCGGGTCGCTACCGGGGCGTTTGATGGCCCGCGCGACGAGGCCTGGTTCCGCAAGCATCTTCCTGCAGATGGATCGGTGACCTTCGCGGATCGAACCGAGACCATCTGCACGATCGGCGTGTGGGGCCCGCGGGCCCGCGACCTCGTCTCGACGCTCACCAGCGATGACATCACCCATGAAGGTTTCCCGTATGGGACGACCAAGGAAGCGACCATCGCCGGTTTGTCGAGCCGGATGTTCCGCATCTCGTATGTCGGCGATCTTGGCTGGGAGATCTACGTCGACATGGCCGATGGCCCCGCCCTCTGGGATGCCCTGTATGAGGCCGGTCAGGCATTCGGCGTCGTACCGGTGGGGGCGGGCGTATATGGCACGACCGGCCGGGTCGAGAAGGGTTACCGTCTCATGGGGGCCGAACTCGAATCCGACTTCACGCCCGTCGAAGCCGGCCTCGCCCGACCGAGAGTCAAATCCGCCGACTTCATCGGCAAGGCCGCCTATCTGGCCGCTCGAGAGGCGCCGGTGGCAGCCATACTGTGCACGCTGTCCGTGGACGATCACACCTCGGCGTCGGGTATCAAGAGGTACATGACGGGTTCTGAGCCGATTCTGACACTCGACGGAGAGCGGATCGTGGATGCACACGGTCGGGTGTCGTATGTCACGACTGCCGGTGCCTCGCCATCGCTCGGCAAGTTCCTGCTTATGTCGTATCTTCCTCCCGAGCATGCCGTCGAAGGTACCAAGCTCAAGGTCATGTACATGAACGAGCTCTACCCGGTGACTGTCGAACGAGTCGGTTCTCAGCCGCTGTTCGACCCGGATGATGAGCGGATCAAGCAGTGAAAGTCCTGGTTCTCGTCAAACGAGTTCCCGCCCCCGGCGCCAAGATAAACATCACGGCAGACGAGCAGGCGGTCGACACGAAGAACCTCGGGTTCGCCATGAGCCCTCATGAGGAGTGTGGCGTCGAGTTGGCCGTCCAGTTGGTCGAAGCCCACGGAGGGACGTCGACGGTCATGACGCTGGGAGCTCAGGAAGCCGAGGAACAGCTTCGCTACGCCGTGTCATTGGGGGTGGATAACGCCATTCTCGTGCCGACGGATGTTGACGACTGGGACCCGATGGCGACGGCCAAGGCACTGGCGTCGGCGATCACCGAAGCAGAAGCGGGCGAACCATTTGACCTCATCATCTTCGGCAACGAGTCGGCTGATTCGGGTGGCTACCAGGTCGGCATACGGGCGGCCCACGCTCTCGACCGACCGATTGTGTCGGGGATCAAAGCAATCGAGATTGATGGTGAGATGGTGAAGGCACGTCGCCAAACCGTCGCCGGGCTTGAAGAGTATCGCCTCACCATGCCGGCCATCGTGGCAGTCAAAGAAGGTATCACGTTGCCGCGCTATCCCACGATGAAAGGGCGCCTCAACGCCCGCAAAGCTGAGGTGGTTGCCTCGGCGCAACCTCACACGCCCGGTGGACAAAAGCGGGTCCGGCTGGTTCCCGCTCCCGAGCAGGCGTCGAACACGGTCGTGCTCGGCGAGGGTCCCGAGGCGGCCGCCAGGATCGTCGATCTCCTTGTCGAACTGGGGGTGTTGTCGTGAAGCTCCTGGTTCTGGTGGATCATGATCGCGGCGTCCTCGACGAACTCACGCTTCAGGCGATGACCGCTGCCCGATCGATCGGCTCGATCGAAGCGGTCGTGATGGGTGCCTATCCGGCGCTCGCCCCGATCCTGGCCGAATATGGTGCGGAAACCGTTCATGTGGTGACCCATGACCTGCTGTCCGACTACGGCTCGGAAGCCTGGGCCGATGCTTTGGTGCAAGCGATGCTGATCCTGGGCGCTCAGGCGATCGCCCCAGGCACCGATCGGGGTAACGAAGTCATGGCGCACGTCGGAGCCTTGCTGAACTCGCCGGTGGTTGCCAACTGCAACGAGATCACGGCCGGTGATGGTGACTGGTCGATCGTTCGAACCCGCTGGGGTGGCTCACTCCTGGAGGAGACGACGCTGACTGCCGACCGCAAACTTCTAACGATCACCCCGCATGCTGTGGTTGCTGAACCCGCTCCGGCGGCGGGAACGGTTCAGATGCTGGAGGTCGAGCTGAACGAGGCGGTTGCCAGGACGATCGTGGCCGATCGAGTAACCGCCGACGGTGGCATCACCCTTCAAACCGCGCCGGTGGTTGTGGCCGGTGGTCGGGGTGTCGGTAATCCCGAGAACTTTGCTGCGCTCGACGAGCTGGCAGGGCTGATCGGTGGGGCAGTCGGTTGCAGCCGGGTGGTGACGAACAACGGTTGGCGGTCCCACGCCGAGCAAGTTGGCCAAACCGGTACTCGGGTTGCGCCTGATCTGTACATTGCCTGCGGGATCTCGGGCGCCATCCAGCATTGGGTTGGGATGATGGGATCAAAACGGGTCCTGGCGATCAACACCGACCGGGAAGCTCCGATGGTGACGAAGGCCGACTACGCCGTGATCGGTGATGTAAACGAAATCGTCCCGGCGGTGATTGCGGCCATCAAGGCCCGCTAACCCCCACCCGTTGAACGAGTGTGCTTACGGTTCTGAATACCGCGCCTGGATGCACACTCGTCGTGGGTCGCTCGGTCCCGTGCGGTGGCCAGAGGAGCTGGCAACGGTCAGGTCGTCCGCCGTTATTCGCTCGGTCGTATTGAAGAACTGGGATCTCGTGACCCGTGCCACTACGGATCGGCCGTCGCCTGAGTACGGGATGGTGATCTCGGGCCGGGTTGGATGGACGAAGCCGGTGAACTGGTGGATTGCTGCGGCGGACCGACCGCTGATGAAACAGTTGTCTCTGCTTAGGAATGCGATCCAGAGTCGTCGACGGATTGTGTCGGGGCTGCCGGCCACCACCCAGACAGTCCTCGACTTGGCAGTCCACTCACCGGAGACGCAACGGCGCGTGATGAAGCTCCTCTGGATGCCCAGGTCTCCGAGCTGCTGGAAGCTGAGAACACCGTGCTGGCGGCTGGCGAGTTGGCTGGTCGTTTGTCTGTTCGGGATCCGATCCATTCCGTCAGGGTGGGGTATCGGTGGTCGATTGGCAATAGGTCTGAAGGGCCGTTCCACTGGATGACCCTGCGCTGTTGTTGCCAACGAGTGTGCATACGATTCCCGATCTCATGCCTGGATGCACACTCGACGCGGCCGCCCGGGTCTCGTCCAGACGAGTGTGCTTACGGTTCGAAATATCGAGCCTGGATGCACACTCGATCAAGGAAAGGGGCCGGATCCGCGAAAATGGATCTTGATTGTCAGAGTCCACCTTTATGTTTCTGGCAATTTGGTGGACTATCGTACGGCTGTCGCTTAAGCAGCGACTTCGGAACAATTCAGGAGGCAATATGAAATTCATGCGCTTGATCGCGCTACTCGGGGTCCTCGCGCTGGTTGCAGCCGCGTGTGGTGGCACCGATACGACCACTACGACCGTTGGTGCGGTTGGTGATACCACCTCGACGACGGAAGCCACGGTCGAAACAACGACGACCACCGAAGGCACAACGGATACCACCGCGGTAGTGATGGACGCCATCAAAACCTGTCTGGTAACCGACCTGGCCGGTGTCGACGACCGCAGCTTCAATGCCAGCGCATGGCAAGGCGTTCAAGATGCAATGGCCGCCGGCTATGCCACGGAAGATTCCTTCTTCCTGGAGTCGACCGACGCCGCCGACTGGCAGCCAAACATCGACCAGATGGTCTCGCAGGGTTGCCAGCACATCGTGACCGTCGGTTTCGCTCTTGGAGAGGTCACGGCGATCAACGCTCAGGCCCATCCTGAGATCACGTGGACGATGATCGACAACGTCCTCACCGACGAGACCTTCGCCCCGCTGGCTCTGGAAAACGTGCGCGAGCTCGTCTACCAGACCGATCAGGCCGCTTTCGCAGCCGGGTACCTGGCAGCCGGTGTAAGCAAGACCGGTGTCCTGTGCACCTACGGTGGCGCCAACTTCCCGACCGTCTCGATCTTCATGGACGGCTTCACACGTGGTGCCCTGCACTACAACGAGGTCAAGGGTACGAGTGTCGAGGTCAAGGGATGGGATCCGGAAGCCGGCGACGGCTTGTTCACTGGGAGCTTCACCGATATGGCCCTGGCTCGCAGCACCGCTGAGAGCTTGTTCCAAGAGAACTGTGACATCATCATCCCGGTCGGTGGCGCTATCAACCTGCCCGCCGGTGATGCCATCAACGACGGTGGTCTCGATGCGGCGCTGATTGGTGTCGATGCGGATGCATACTTCGCCATGGACTCGCAATATCAGCCGCTGTGGTTGACCACGGTCGAAAAGGCCATCGCCCCCTTCGTTACCCTGGCGGTCCAAGACCAGCAGGAAGGCATCTGGGCTCCTGGTTCGTTCGTCGGCAACCTGGCCAACGATGGTGTTGGCCTGGCCCCCTACCACGATTGGGAGTCGAAGGTTTCGGACGAGTTGAAGGCCGAAGTCGAGCAGTTGCTGCAGGACATCAAGGACGGCGTGGTCAAGGCTGACTTCACACCAGTCGGTTATTAAACGCCCAAATCAAAAGCCGATAGAAAAACTGACCGTGGGGCCCTGAGAGGGGCCCCACTCTCTTTTGCGTGATAGGTTCTTAGAGTCTGTTTTGGCCGCCATGGGAGGAACTGTTGGAACTCGCTCTAGCTGGCATCACAAAACAGTTTCCTGGCGTTCTCGCCAACGACGATGTCAATCTGACCGTCTCCGAAGGCGAGATCGTTGCGCTGCTCGGTGAAAATGGGGCGGGCAAGACGACCCTCATGAACATCCTGTATGGCCTATACCGACCGACCTCGGGAACGGTGTCGATCGATGGGAAGCCGGTCGAGTTCCATTCGCCCGGAGACGCCATCAAGGCCGGGATCGGGATGGTGCATCAGCACTTCATGCTCGTGCCCGTGTTCACCGTGGCTGAAAACGTGATTCTCGGAGATGAACCAACTAAACGAATGGGTGTCCTCGACCGGGCTCGGGCCGCCAAGACCGTCACCGAGATATCGCGCCGCTACAGCCTCGACGTCGATCCAAACGCGATCATCGAGGATCTGCCGGTCGGTATTCAGCAGCGGGTCGAGATCATCAAGGTCCTTGAGCGAGAGGCCCGCTTTGTGGTCTTCGATGAGCCGACTTCGGTGCTCACGCCGACGGAAGTTGAAGGGTTTTTCGAAATCGTGAACAGCTTGAAGGCTGATGGCAAAGGCATCGTTTTCATCAGCCACAAACTCGGCGAGGCACTCGAGATCGCCGACCGGATTGTCATCATGCGACGGGGGAAGACCGTGGCAGAGGTTCGTCCCAGTGAAATCGATGAAGCGGGCCTCGCAGAGCTCATGGTCGGCCGTCCGGTCGACCTGGTCGTCGCCAAGGCCGAAGCGGACCCGAAAGATGTTGTCCTGGCCGTTGACGACCTCATGGTGCTCGACGACCGTGGTCGGCGGGCGGTCAATGGGGTTTCGTTCGAGGTCCACTCGGGTGAGATTGTCGGCATTGCGGGCGTCCAGGGCAACGGCCAGACCGAACTGGTTGAGGGTCTCACCGGCTTACGAACTCCACTTGGCGGTACTGTGCTCCTCAATGGCAAGGACATGACGATCGCCACTCCTCGTGCGATGCACAAAGCCAATGTGGCGCATGTGCCCGAGGATCGGCAAAAGAGCGGACTCGTGCTTCCATTCACTGTCACCGAGAACATCGTGCTCAACTCGTACTACGAAAAACCCCTGTCCCGGGGTGTGCGAATGGATTGGGACGCCGCTCACGATCAGGCGGTTCGCCTGGTCGACGAGTACGACGTTCGGACTCCCGGCGTCGAGGTGCTCGTGTCGAATCTCTCCGGTGGCAACCAGCAGAAAGTTATCGTCGCGAGAGAGTTTGATCGCGACGTGGCCCTGGTGATTGCCTCACAGCCGACCAGGGGGATCGATGTCGGCTCCATCGAATACATCCATTCGCGCATCGTCGAGGAGCGGGATCTTGGGGCGGCCGTGCTCATCGTCTCGTCCGAGCTTGACGAGATCATGGCACTTTCCGACCGGATCCTGGTGATGTACGAAGGCAAGATTGCCGGAGAGTTCGACGGGTCGGCCACTGCCACCGAGATCGGCCTGGCGATGCTCGGCAGTGCAGATGAGATAGCGGCGCCATGAGTGACGTCGAACAGCTACCGGAGGGTGAGGTCCCTGGAGACCCGGCCGCCGCTCAACCGCCACAGAGCGCCCTCGATCGTGTCGTCGGGATTGGTAGTTCACTGCGCCAGGCGCTCGTCGTGCCGACACTGGCTGTGTTGACCGCGTTAATCGTAGGTGCGGTGATCGTCGCGGCGACGGATCTCGACACGCTCCCCCTGTGGGGTACGGATCCAGGCGAGGCCTTCCGGCTGACGATGAGCGGGATAGGGAAAGCCTACAAAGCGCTGTTCGTCGGGTCGGTTGGCTCCCCGCGTGCCATCAGTGAAACCCTGTTCGCCGCCACACCGTTGATCCTGGCCGGGCTGGCTGTCGCAGTCGGGTTCCAAGCAGGACTCTTCAATATTGGTGTGAACGGTCAGATGCACATCGGTGGCATGGCGGCGCTCTGGGTGGGATTCAGCCTCACCCTCCCGGCCTTCATTCACATTCCGCTGGCCATTGCCGCCGCGATCATGGCAGCGGCCATCTGGGCGGGGATCGCAGGAATTTTGAAGGCCCGAACCGGAGCCCACGAAGTCATCACCACGATCATGTTGAACTTCGTGGCGTTGTTCCTCGTCGATTATTTGTTGAAGACCTCTGCCTTTCAGGCGGCCGGACGGAACGACCCGATTTCGGAAAAGGTGAAAGCCACGGCCCAGTTTCCGACGCTCGTAGGCGATTATCGCCTGAATATCGGTTTCTTCTTTTCGCTTCTCGCTGTGGCCTTTGTGTGGTGGTTGATGTATCGCTCGACGATCGGCTTCGAATTCCGAGCCGTCGGATTTAACCCCAGCGGGGGCCGGTATGCCGGCATGAACGTGGCCTGGGTGTATGTGGGCGTGATGGCTGTCTCAGGCGCCTTGGCCGGGATCGCCGGCACGAATCCGATTCTTGGGTTGGAGCCGTATCGAGGGACCTCGGGTTTTGCCGGTACGATCGGGTTCGACGCCATTGCCCTGGCTCTGCTTGGAAGATCACACCCGGTCGGTGTGTTGTTCGCCGGGATCTTGTTCGGGGCGTTGCGGTCGGGCGGTCGGGAAATGCAGGGAGCGGCCGGCGTGCCGATCGATCTGGTTCTGGTTCTTCAGGCGCTCATCATCGTCATGATTGCCGCTCCCCGTCTGGTGCGAGCGATCTACCGGATCAGGGCTCCAGATCAGGATGTCAGCACGACGATCTCGACCGGGTGGGGTGGCTGATGGCTACGTCGGTCTCGACCGAACCGGTCGCAAAAGTCCGGGCTACGCCAGATGAACGGCGAGCCACCTTCATCGGCATCGTCCTCATTGCCCTGGCCACCTTCGTGTTGTGGGTGTTTGCTCTGGGAGTGGAGCCGGATTTCGAATCAACCTTCAATTTGTCCCTGCCCGGTGACCCGACGATCACCTGGGTAGTCGACGCTCGAGTGCTGTCGTTCCTGGTGGCGGTGATCATCGCCTTCATCGGCGGTTGGGTTCTTCGGCGCACGCATGTGAAGTGGACCAACCTGGGTCTGGCGCTTGCGCTTGGACTGTTTGCCTTGGCCTTCCTGACGTGGGCGGCAGCTGACAAGTCGTTCAGCCTCGTCGGAATGTTGCGCTCGACGGTCATTCTGTCCGTCCCGGTAACGCTTGGGGCGATGTCAGGGTTGATGTGTGAGCGCGTGGCGATCATCAACATCGCCATCGAAGGTCAGCTACTGACCGCGGCGTTTGTTGGAACCGTGGCGGGATCCGCCTGGGGGATCTGGGCCGGCCTCGTCGGAGCGATGCTCACTGGTGCATTGCTTGGTGCGGTTCTGGCCGTTCTATCGATTCGTTACCGGATCGACCAGATCATCGCCGGTGTCGTGATCAACATTTTTGCGCTCGGCCTTACCTCCTTCCTGGCGAGGCGGGTTCTGTCGGTTGCCCAAGACTTGAACTCTCCTGGGCGATTCTCATCGCACAAGATTCCCCTGCTTGGTGATATCCCGGTACTTGGTTCGATGTTCTTCAACCACAACATGTTCGTGTATGCCACCTACATCCTGGTGGTCGTCCTGCACTTCGGACTCTTTTACACCCGATGGGGCCTGCGTGCCCGGGCGGTCGGTGAGCATCCCAAAGCGGCCGACACGGTTGGTATCGACGTGTTCCGGACCCGATACCGCAACGTGATTCTGGGTGGTGTCATTGCCGGGTTCGGGGGAGCCTTCCTAACCCTCGCCCAGGTGTCACGTTTCGAAGAGAACCTCACAGCCGGAGTCGGGTACATCGGCCTGGCGGCCATGATCTTCGGGCGATGGATGCCATTCGGAGCCCTCGGCGCCGGCCTGGTGTTCGGGTTCGCCCTCACCCTCCAGCAAAAACTGGGGATCCTGGGGACGCCGATCCCATCCGAGTTCCTCTCGATGACCCCGTACATCGTCACGATCATTGTCGTGGCCGGCGTGGTCGGTCGAAGCCGACCCCCCGCCGCCGACGGGCAACCGTACATCAAAGACTAGGGGCGTCCTGCGGACGCCTGCAGCAGTCCTCCGATGTGCTCCTCTTGACCGGGGCCTAGCCGCCTCATTTGGTGGATCGCCGCGCTCCGCCCTTTCCCATATGGCCCATTGCTGATACACTGTTTCTGAAAGCGCCAATTTGATTCGTCAGCTTGCGGGCGCTCTAAAAATGCAGCTAAAGCGCCGATTTGAAGACCGCTTTGGCTGTAGCGGTCTTTGTTTTTTCCGCCGCTCCCGCACTGACGTAGAGGAGTTATCCCATGTCAGTGTTTGAAACCATCCTCGCCAATCGTGCAGCCGTCGTAGCTGATGGCGCCATGGGGACCGCCTTGTTTGCTCGTGGTCTCGAAGTCGGCGGCTGCCCTGAGCTCGCCAACGTCGATGATCCTGAGATGATTGCCGCCGTCCATCGCGACTACCTCCAAGCCGGGGCCGACCTCATCCTGACGAACACGTTCGGTGGTAATGCCCGTCGGCTGATGCTCCATGGTGCCGCTGATCGAGTTTTCGACCTCAACGAAGCGGCCGCTCGACTGGCTCGAAAAGTCGCCGATGAGTTCGATCGTCCCGTGATCGTGGCCGGGAGCATCGGACCGACCGGTGATCTGATGGAACCTCTGGGGCTACTCACCCACACCGAAGCTGTCGAGGTTTTCGCCGGCCAGATGGAGGGTCTCATCGCCGGTGGTGCTGAGGTGTTGTGGATCGAAACGCTATCCAGCCAGGAAGAACTGGCCGCGGCCGTCGAAGCTGCCGACCGCTTTGAAACGCCGGTGACGGCCACGCTCAGCTTTGACACGGTCGGGAAAACGATGATGGGTCTCAGTCCGGCAGCATTCGCCGACTGGGCGGCTGACACGAAGTTGACCGCGGTGGGCGGAAACTGTGGGATTGGTCCGGGCGACAATGTCGTCGCCGTTCACGAAATCACCGAAGCGCCACGGCATCAGCTGATCATTTCCAAGGGCAACTGTGGTATTCCGCTATACAAGAACGAGGGACTCGAGTACCCGGCAGGTCCCGAGATGATGGCTGACTACGTTGAGATAGCCCTTCGGTCCGGAGTTAAGATCATCGGTGCGTGCTGCGGTTCGACCCCCGCCCACATTGCCGCCATCAGTGCGGCGGTCGACGGATACATCCCGGAGGATCGGCCCAGCCGCGATGAAGTGATCGAACGTCTCGGCGTGCAGATTCGTCCGGCAGTACCGGCTCGCGAACGGACCAGGCGCCGCTCGGCCTGATTTGCTAGCTCAGATCGATTCGTCGCAGCAACATGGCGTTGATCGCCACGATGACCGTTGAGCCGCTCATGAACAGGCCGCCGACCGCCGGCGATAGGAGTATCCCGGCACTCACTCCGATGCCGGCAGCGAGGGGGATCGCCACGACGTTGTAACCCGTCGCCCAACCTAGGTTCTGCAACATCTTGCGGCGGGTGGCCCTGGCTAACTTGAGAGCCCGGGCGACGTCGGACGGGTCATCCTCGATCAATACGAGGTCGGCTGATTCGATGGCCACATTGGTCCCGGCCCCGATCGCCACCCCCAGGTCGGCGGTTAGCAAAGCGGGAGCGTCGTTGATGCCGTCGCCGACAAATGCAGTTGGACCGCTGGCCCGGAGTTCCTCGACGATTTCGGCTTTCTGGTGCGGCAAAACCCGGGCGTAGTAGCGCTCGATCCCCAGGTCGGCGGCGACCGAGCGGGCGACGGCTTCGGCGTCTCCGGTGATCATGACCGGGGTGATGCCCATTTCCTTCAAAGCGTTGATGGCCTGCCTTGCGGAGGCTCGTACCTTGTCGTCGAGGGTGATGACCGCGCTAACCCGCTGGTCATCCATCAGGACCACTGCGCTCGCCCCTCGGTCGTCGGCGGCGTCGAGAGCAGCCTGAGCGGCGGGATCGATTGCCACACCGAGTTCGGTGGCCCACTCTGGCCGACCCACTCGCCATGCCCGGCCATCGACGGAACCTTCGAGTCCGTGTCCGGGGATGGCCGACACATCGGAGGCCCGTTGGTCCGTACCTTCGGCCGCGCTGACGATCGCCGCCGCCAGGGGATGCTCGGATAGCTGCTCGAGTGCGGCGGTGATGTCCAGCGCCTCTCCTCGTGACATGCCGACTGCGGTGACCGATGAGACGATGAATCTGCCCTCGGTGAGGGTGCCGGTCTTGTCCACGGCGACGAATTGGATCGAGCGGCCGCGTTCGAAGGCCTCCCGGTTCCTCACCAGGATGCCGTTCCTGGCCGACACGGAGGTGGCGTTCATATTGACGAGCGGGATGGCCAGACCGAGTGCGTGTGGGCAGGCAATCACCAGGACGGTCACTGCCCTGGCAACGGCGAAACTGGTTCCCTCCGATCCGAACGCCAGCCAGGCACCCAAGGTGGGAACCGCGACTCCTACCGCGACGAACGTCAACCACTTGGCGGCTTGATCGGCGAGCACTTGGAACCGGCTGCGAGATGCCTGGGCTTCTTCGACGAGTCGCATGATCTGGCTCAGCGCCGTATCGTCGCCTACCCGGGTGACTTCGACTGTCAGGGCACCCTCTCCGTTGACCGCCCCGGCCACGACTTCGTCGGCAATCTGCTTGGTCACTGGCCGGGATTCACCGGTCAGGAACGCTTCATTCACCGCGGAAGCACCCTCGAGGATCGCGCCGTCGACTGGCACTTGCTCACCGGGCCGGATGAGTATCGGGTCCCCGAGCTGGAG
>Ga0326597_10008520_pt1 | contig 13822 bp, 13 predicted proteins | sample RVTome_12_FD_203789 | JGI IMG/M metagenome (GOLD analysis project Ga0326597, IMG submission 203789) | Soil microbial communities from uranium-contaminated site in the Upper Colorado River Basin, Wyoming, United States - RVT100D185 | ecosystem: Environmental > Terrestrial > Soil > Contaminated >... | reverse complement strand
GTCGAGCCGACCCCGGCGGAGCTGAAGGAGGCGCTGCGGGAAGTCCGGGCGGCGCGGATCGTCGTGGAGGGCGACCGCGTCGGACTCGATAGCCGGGAAACCCAGCTGGATCTCGGCGGCATCGGCGTCGGGTATGGGCTCGACCGGGCGGTGGCGGTGCTCCGCGGGGCGGGCATCCGGCGCGCCTTCCTCGACGTCAGCGGCGACTGTTATGCCCTGGGCGCACCGCCGGGGGCGGAGGGATGGCTGGTGGAAGTGGCCGATCCACGCCGTCCGGGCGGAACCCTCACGGCGCTCCGGCTGCGGGACCGCGCGCTCGCGACGTCGGCCAACACGGTATCGGTGGTTTGCTACGGGCGGGCCGTTCGGGGTCACATCATGAACCCGGCTACCGGATGGCCGGCGGAGGGGTGGTCCCAGGTATCGGTCGTGGCCCGCACCGGCCTCGAGGCCGACGCGTTGTCCACCGCAATGCTCATCGACGGCCGGCCGAGGCCTGGCGCCGAGACCTACTTTGCGCTGTCGGCCGGGCTCGGATCGCGGGTGTCTCCCCTCACTCTGAGCGCCACCCGGGCGCGTTCCCGTTCGAGCGTCCGCTGCTTGGCGAGCCAATCCTCCGAGTTGATCCCCCCGTACGAGATGGCGAACGAATCGTTCACCGGAAACTCCTCCTCGAACAGGTAGATTCCGCTGACCTGCTCCCGGATCCCCAGCTGCTGGGAGCTGAATTGGGGACTGATCGGTACGATGCCGAGCGGGCGGATGATGCGGTTCCGGATGACCAGATTCAGAGTCTGCGGGTCGAACTTGGCGTCCACCCGTTGTCCAAAGAAGGTGACGAGCGCCAGGCCGGGGTGGGTTACGCCGGCCTCGTTGGCCAGCGAGTCGATGGCGGCCTGTCGCGCTTTGGTGAGTCCGCTGAGGGATTCCCAGGCGTCCTTGCCGAGCAGCCGGGTGACCCGCTGGTCCAGGGGGACGAACCGCACTTCCAGGTCGTCGTTGCGGAGGCGCAGAGACAGGTCACCCTGGCTGAGAGTGCCGTATCCGGGTGGTGGCAGATATGGGGAGCCGCCGGAATCGACCACCTGGGCGCCCGAGGCGGTGGCGATGAGCAGGAGCAATGGAGAGACCAGCGCCCAACCTTTCATGGTGCCCCTCCGAACTCGGCAATGATGCTGGCGGCCAGACCGGGGACTCCCGCCAGGGACCGGCTGCTGGTCACCAGCACTTGGTCCTCCCGCAATCCTAGTGCCGCGGCCAGGCGGGTGGTGCGGGCCGCACCGGCCGTGCGGGTCAGTTTGTCCGCCTTGGTGAGCGCTACCAGGACGGGACGCCCGCTCTCGACCAGGATCTCCCGGATTTCGAGATCGTCCTTGGACGGGTCGTGTCTGATGTCGAGCAGCCAGACGATGCCGGCCACCGTCAGCCGCTCCCGCAGGTAGCGGGTGATCAACTGCCGGTACCGGGCTCGAGCGGCCTTTCCGGCCCGGGAGAATCCGTATCCCGGCAGGTCCACCAGGTAGAAGTCGGGGAGCCGGTACGCGTTGAGCAGGGCGGTCTTTCCCGGTGTGCCGCTAATCCGGGCCAGCCCCGGCCGGCCGAGGAGCGCGTTGATCAGGCTGGACTTGCCGCAATTCGACCGGCCGATCATCGCGATTTCCGGGCGGCTCGGCGTGAGGGCCACCAGCGGGTCGGGAAACGATCCCGCGAACTCCACCGGTTGCGCGGCGAGCGGAGACACGGACGGGGCAACCTTCCCCGGCTGCCCCGCCAGCACCTTCCCCGCGCCTCCCGCCGGCCGTGGGCCCGGCCTCACGCCTCCCGCTTGGCGCGCGGGCGCTCGGTGACGACCAGCGGGGTGATCCCCTCGGTGATCGCCTCTTTGGTGATCACGATCTCGCGGACGTCCTCCCGGTTCGGCAGATCGAACATGATGTCGGTCATCATCATCTCGAGAATGGACCGAAGGCCGCGCGCGCCGGTGCCGCGCTTGAGCGCCTTGTGGGCCACCGCGCGCAGCGAGTCGGGATCGAACGTCAGACCCACATCCTCCAGCTCGAAGAGCTTCTTGTACTGCTTCGTGAGCGCGTTCTTGGGCTCGACCAGGATGCGGACCAACGCGTCCTCATCCAGCGCTTCGAGGGAGACGACCACGGGCAGGCGGCCCACCAGCTCGGGGATGAGCCCGAATCGGAGCAGGTCATCGGGCTCCACGTCGGCATACGGATTCTTCCCGTCCCGATCCGGCATCGCGGTGCCCGCGGTGCCGAAGCCGATTTGCTGCCGGCCGGTGCGGGCCTCGATGATCTTCTCCAGGCCATCGAAGGCTCCACCGCAGACGAAGAGGATGTCCTTGGTGTTGATCTGGATGTACTCCTGTTGGGGATGCTTGCGGCCTCCCTGGGGCGGGACCGACGCGATGGTGCCCTCGAGGATCTTGAGGAGGGCCTGCTGGACGCCCTCGCCGGACACATCGCGGGTGATGCTCGGGTTCTCCGACTTCCGCGCGATCTTGTCGAGCTCGTCGATGTAGACGATGCCCCGCTCGCACTCCGCCACGTTGAACTCGCCGGCCTGGAGCAGCCGCACCAGAATGTTCTCCACGTCCTCGCCGACGTAGCCGGCCTCCGTGAGGGTGGTGGCGTCGGCGATGGTGAAAGGAACATCGAGAATGCGGGCGAGTGTCTGGGCGAGGAGCGTCTTGCCGACGCCGGTGGGACCGAGAAGGAGAATGTTGGACTTGTCGAGCTCGACCTCCCCGTCCCGCCCGCTCGACGCGTTGATCCGCTTGTAGTGGTTATAGACCGCCACCGCCAAGGTTCGCTTGGCTCGCTCCTGCCCGATGACGTACTGGTCCAGAACCTCCTTGACCTCGGTCGGCGTGGGGACCTGGGTAATGCTGTCGGTGACCTCGCGCTCCTCGTCCTCCGCCAGGATCTCATTGCAGAGCGTGATACACTCGTTGCAGATGTAGACCGAGGGGCCGGAGATGAACTTCCGGACCGAGTCCTTCGATTTCCCGCAGAAGGAGCAGCGGAGATGCTTGTCGTTGGACATGAGGACCCACGTCGCGGTGGAGGTGGATGACTTCCGGAAAGGTGATCCCCTATCCCGGGGGCGTCAAGGTTCCTTCTTGCCGTCCCCGTTGGGAGACAGGTCCTTCCGGGGCGTGAACACACTGTCGATCAGGCCGTACGCCTTGGCCTCCTCCGCGCTCATGAACCGGTCGCGATCCATGTCCCGTTCGATGGTCTCGATCGGCTGTCCGGTGTGCTGACTGTAGAGCGCGTTCATCTTGGACCGGAGATACAGGATTTCCCGGGCCTGGATCTCGATGTCGGACGCGGTGCCCTGGGTTCCGCCGGAGGGCTGGTGAATCATGATCCGGGAGTGGGGGAGCGCGCTGCGCTTGCCCTTGGTGCCGGCCGCCAGCAGGAAGGACCCCATGGATGCCGCCATCCCCATGCAGATCGTGTTCACCGGCGCCCGCAGGTGCTGCATCGTGTCATAGATGGCCATGCCGGCCGACACCACGCCGCCGGGTGAGTTGATATACAGGTAGATGTCCTTGTCGGGGTTGTCGGCTTCGAGGAACAGCAGCTGGGCGATGATGATGTTGGAGACGTCATCGCTGATCGGCGCTCCCAGGAACACGATGCGGTCCATCAGCAGCCGCGAAAAGATGTCGTAGGTCCGCTCGCCGCGGCTGGAGCGCTCGATAATGTACGGCGGATAGAGAGTGGACATCGTCACGATGTGACCTCATCGACTGTGGACTGCTGCAGCAGGAAGGCGAAGACCTTCTCTTCGGTGATGCTTCGCTCGAGCTCGGCGAGGCGGTTGGCCTTCTGCAGCGACCCGTAGAGCTGGCCGGCCGGCACGCCCCGCGCTTCCGCCATCCGAGCGACGCGCTCGTCGATCTCGGATTCGGTGGCGCGGAGCCCCTGCTGTTCCACTACCGCGTCCAGCACCAGGTCGCGCCGGACCTGGGCCTCGGCGATCGGCTGGAACTGCCGCTCGAAGGGGGCGGACTGATCCGGCGGAATCCGGTACATCTCGGCGTAGCCGTGCATCAGCCGGTGGACCAGCGAGGCGGGCGCCTCGACCCGGTTGGCCTCGACGATCTGGGCCACCAGGGCCTGGCGGACCTGGGCATCGGCCTCCCGGCCGGCCTCGCGCTCCAGATCCTGGCGGATGGCGGTACGCAGGGCGGCTAGGCCGTCGAAGTCGCCGACTTCGCGGGCGAAGGCATCGTCCAGGGGCGGCAACTCCTTGCGCTTCACCTCGTGGAGGGTCACCCGGACCTGCCGGCTCTGGCCCCGCTTGGCTTCGTCGGGGTGGTCATCGGGGAAGCGGACCTCGGCATCGGCGCTCTCGCCGGGGAGGAGCGTCATGATCCGCTCCTCCAGGTCGGGAATGGCCTGATTCTGGCCCAGCACGAGGTCGTACGGCTGATCGGCGCCAACCCGGTCGCCCTCGATCGATGCGACGCTCACCCGGGCCATCTGCTCGGGAGACGGCTTCTGGTTCTCCACCGGAATCCAGGCGGCCTGCTGATCCTGGATCTGAGCCAGTTGCGCCTCGACGGCGCTCTCGGGCACCGCAGCCACTCGCCGCTCCACCCGGAACCCGCCGATCCGGGCCAGGGCGATCTCGGGACGCACCTCCACCAGAAGCTCGAACTCGATCGGGCTGCCTTCCTCGAACTTGACGTTCCGGATCGATGGATCGTTGATCGGCTTGAGCGATTCGGTGGTCTTGGCGGTCTCCCAACTTTCCCGGATGACCTCTTCCAGCACCGATTGCCGGATCGCGTCGCCGAACCGCTTGCGGACGACGCCCTCCGGGGCCTTCCCCTGCCGGAAGCCGGGGAGCCGGGCCCGCTGGGCGTAGTACTTCACCGCCTTCGCCTCCGCCTTCAGCACGCGGTCGACCGGTACGGTGACGCGTAACGACTTGGAGGCCGAATCCTCGGCGGTCTTCTCCACAGTGATCTGGCTCATGATGCCGGGAATCTACCCCGGGCGCGACCCCAGGGTCAATTTGGGGCCGGTAAGCCTCCCATCTTCCGCCGGCCGGTACTGTCGAGTATCCCTATCCTTTTCCGATGCGCTGAAGGCAGCACCTCCCCCTGTTCCTGTCCATCATCTGGAGCCACCGATGCGGTGCGCACTCCGTTCGCTCCTTCTCCTGGCCGGCGCCGCCACGCCGCTCCTGGCCCAGGACCGGGTCTTCTCGCTCCCGTCACTCCCCCCGCTGGCGGAGGTGAGCTTCTCGCTCTCCAGCCGAGCCGGTGACCACACCCTGGAGCTGCGCGGCTTCCGCCCGGAAGCCGAGCCGCTGCTCAACCTGATCGACGGCGCCGGCGCCCAGGTCGGCCGGGCCGCGGGCCAGGGCAGCCAGCTCACCTTGTCCATCCCCGGCACCCTGGCCGGCGGCGTCGTCGCCGTGATCCGCTCCCGCGCCTCCACTGCGGTGGAGACCGCCGACCTCTGGGTGGACGGGCAGCCGGCCCAGACCGGTCTCCGGTTCTCCGCCGGCTGGGCTATTCCGATGAGCGGGATCGCCGACGGCGAGACCGCCGAGGCGGTGATGCCGCCCAATGGACCGCGCTCGCACTTTGCCTACCTGGTGAGCGCCGACGGCAACGACATCCTGGCGCGGAGCGGCGGGGGTCGGAGCCGGCTCCGCCTTCCCGCCGGGGGGAACGTGGTCGCGCTGTACGGGGCGCGGGCGCCTGAGAGCGGTCCGTTCCGGGTCTACCGCAACGACGCCGCCCACGACAGCGACGGCGACGGCCTGGGCGACGGGCTCGAGACCGCCATCGGCACCTGCGGCTCCGCCACGGGCTCGGTGGCGGGCGCGGAGTGCGGGGACCTGGCCGACCCGCGTGACACCGACGGCGACGGGCTCCGCGACGGCTGGGAGGCGCTGGGCTACAACGCGAGCTGGCAGAGCGGCGGGGCCACGGTGCGCCGGCATCTTCCGCTCCAGGCCTGGGGCGCCGACCCGCGGCACAAGGACATTTTCGTCGAGGTGGACTTCCGCCGGCTGGACCGGCAGGAGAACGAGGACACCGTGATCCGGATGATGAGTCCCATGGTCGCCCGGCAGCTCGCCGCCATCTACGGCGACAGCGCCACCACCGACGGCGTGCTCCGGGCGGTGCACGCCGTGAGCATGGACAACCCCGACCGGCGGGCCGGGATCAGCCTGCACCTCGACACCGGCGTGCCGCCGCTGACCCCGGCCGACGCCACCATCCACGGCGACTGGGGCGGCTTCAACCCCGTCGACGCGGTGCCCGACAGCGCCGGCGAGTTCCGTCCCCAGGCGCCGCAGGCGGTCTGGCGGGAGCAGATGTCGCCGGCCCGGCACGGGATCTTTCACTACGTGATGGGCTACACCTCGGGCGGCGGCTCCTGCGGCGGGGGGATCGCCTGCGGCTTCAACATGACCGACCCGGGGAACTCGGCCCACGAGTTCGGTCACACCCTCGGGCTCGACCACAACGGGCCCTACGGCACCCACGAGCCCAACTGCAAGCCCAACTATCCCAGCCTGATGAACTACGCCTACACGAGCCAGCAGCGGTTCTCCGACGGGAGCGCGCTGGCCGTGCTCAACAATCACGCGCTGGTGGAGACGGGTGGGGTCGACCCGGCCAACGGCCGGTTGGTGGAGACGCTGCGGTCGGTCTTCCAGTACCAGGTCGACTCCGCCACCGGCAGCGTGGACTGGAACCGCGACAACCAGTTCGCCCCGGCCGGCGCCCCGGTCCGGGCCTACGGCAACCTCCAGCCCGGCAACAGCTGCGAGGGCACCCGCGAGGGGGAAACGGCGACCGGGATGATGAGCCGGCGGAGTCCGGCCATCGTGAAGTACAACGACCACCTCTGGGTCTTCACCGTCACTCTCGAGGGGAAGCTGGCCTACACCTACACCCCGGGCCGGTTTCTCTGCGCCAACATCGATGATTGTCCCCAGCTCGCGTTCCATCCGCCGGCGGTGCGGGAGATCGCGGTAGACGGGGTCGACGCGGCGGTGATCACGGTCCAGGGGCGGAAGCTCCTCCTGGTGGTCGGGATCACGCCAGAGGGCGGCCTGTTCGAGACCTGGATGGAGGAGCGGAACGGGCTCTTCGTGTGGGACGGGCCGGTGCCGATCGCGGGATCGCCCGCGGCGGGCGAGCCGTCGCTCGCGGTTACCCAGGAGGGCAACGCGGTGCTGCTGACCTACCGGGGCCGGGACAACGTGGTGCGGTACCGATACCGCTCGCCCGCCGCGTTCCGGGCCGAGGAGATCATGCAGGTGGGCGGAAAGCCGCTGGTGATGTCGCCCGAGGCCTCGCCCGCGGTGGCCTTCACCCGCCTTCCCTTGGGCTTCGAGGTGGCGGGGCGGGAGCAGGTGGTGGCTGCGGTCATCGACACCTTCAAGACGGTGCAGCTCTACACCACCGACCGGCTGCGCCGCGGATGGCTCCGGCTCGGAATCCCCTACGGCTACATGGGCAGCGCCACCGGCAGGCCGGCCATGGCCTGGGTCGGCCCGTTGCCGTCGAACACCACGGTGGCGGCGGGTGACGCGGTGCAGCCGGCGGGCGATCGTCCCGCGAGGCCTCACGCCGGCCGGGTCGATCGTGCGGGCCGCGCCGATCGCGCCGTCCGGCACGCGGCCGCGGCGACACTCGCCGAGCCAACCACGTATGGCCGGTTCTACATCATGTACATCCGGGACGAAGCGCCCGTGCCGGGCGCCACCGACCCCGACCCGGTGAAGATGCAGTTCTCCTACGTGGACGCGGGGGGGAAGCTCCGGATCGGGCACGACACCTGGTTCGACAACGTCTGGAGCTACGGCTTCGGGATCGACCTGCTCCAGCCGGGCGAGCTAGCCCTTCGCGCGGCCCAGGCCTACGCGATCCCCAACGCGCCCAACCACCCCAACTCGCTGTTCCAGGTCCAGGTCCGGCCCCACGCCGACGGGATCGTCAACCTTCCTTATAGGAACTATGACGACTGGAAGGTGATCGGCTGGGGGAGCTGTGTCACGCTGCGCCCGGTGCAGACCCCCGCGATGCAGGTGACCTGCCGGGACAAGAATTGGTGAGGCGGCAGCGGCCTGGTCACTCCTTACCGTCGAGCGGGCGGACCAGCGCCTTCTGCTCCGACGAGAGTGCCGTCGTGGGATGCGAACGGCGGGAGTCGAGCCGCAGGCCGACGGGGCCGGCACCAGGAGCATGGGATGCGAACGGCGGGAGTCGAACCCGCACCCCTTGCGGGACAGGATCCTAAGTCCTGCGCGTCTGCCAGTTCCGCCACGTTCGCGTGATTGGAAGATAACGAGTTAGGCTATTGTGGGAATCTTCGGCGGTTGCTGCCCGTGTAGTTTGGTGTAGTGACCTACCCTCTCTGCATCCGCATTCCGGCCCTCAGCTCGGGATGGTCATGGAGCATGGTCCGGACGAGGTCGAAGTTGGCCTCGGCGGAGTAGACGAAGCGAGCCGAGTACCTCACCTGCAGGTCATTGAGTCGATCCACATTTGCGTGAGACATAGCGAAAGGCGTACCGGACGTTCCAGCACTGAGGAATCGTGTGGAATCCGAGACCGCCTCTTGCAGACGGGGTGTCAACTTCACCCCTGAAGGCACCTTTGCGAGGAGTGCCTCCCGTTCCGCTCGATGGCTAGGGCACAGCATTGCGAGCGTCAGTCTCGAACTGAGAGGGAGATAAATCTCGATCCCAAGACAGGTGAGTCCCAAGTTGCCGTAGAACCCGAAATCCTTGTCGTTGAAGAGAGTCATCGGGTTGTCTGAGATGTAGAAGGAAGCCGGGGCGCGAGTCTGCAGAAGCATCCAATCCTTATCGAGAAAGTAAGGCAGGAACTCGGGTACATGCCGGAGCCAACGCACCCCATGGGCCCGCACTTCGTCCTCGGTCATCTCCGGGAATCCCGCCGCCTCGGGGTCACCGCCCTCCTCGGAAACGATCTCTCTCGCGATCTGGTTCAGGGTTGGAGCATGCTCCCGCCATTTAGGCACGCGGAGCATCTGTGCCGAGCAGAAGCCAGCGAGTACTACCCTGTCGTCAGCCCTGAGCTGCGCGATCGAGTTCTCCTTCACGATCCCCGCAATGATAGGAGCTACGCGGTTTTCCAGGTCCGTCAGGGCTGGGTCTGCAGAGACTGAGTCCGACTGCGGTAGATCGTAAAATCCCGGCTGGGCAGCTACCTCCTTGATCCGCTCCAGGGAGTTGGTGCCAGAGTGCTTGTCGAATACATGCACCTGCGCCTTTTTCTTCTTCTTTGTTCCTGCCGCGAAGTTCCGCAGGATGAATTGAGGCACATAGTGCTGATGGTCGCCGTCACTACTCGAGGCTTCGTTTAGTTCAGCCATGGTGAGGTCAACTCTGCTCCTCTACGTACTCCCTCACCGAATGGTGAGCTAAGTCGGTGTGGTCCAGCCGTTCCATAATCACCTATAAGGAAGCCTCGAAATCCCACCTAGACTCGAACCTCTGACGTTCTGTGGCATTCGCGGGGTCACGCAAAATCTTGAGGTAGGCGTCTAAGTCGCGACGTAGGAGCTTTAGAAGCCCATCAGGATTGACAGACACCCCGCTACCGTCGGTGGCAATCGTGAAGACGTAGGGTCCAGGACTGATCAGAGCCTTGAAGGAAAGAGTAGCACCGTGCGCCAGGCCGCACCGAACAATTTCATAGAAGCTTCCAAACTGCTCATTGGTGGGGTCTCGGTGGCTAGGTCGTGGAGTCACGCGCCGGGCAAGGACATCCTGGCAACCTTGAACGAAGTACTTCTTAGAATCTCGCTGCTGTGCAAAGCCTGCGGTGTACTTGGCGATTGGCTCGAAGTAGCCGACGAGAAGCCTTAAGGCTGCGAGTGCGTATCTAGAAGGCGGCTTAAGCAGAGCGTCGGCGGCGTCAAAAATCTGCTCGCGCGTAGCACTCTCGAAGTCGGCAATCTTCTGTTCAAGGGTATACTTGGGAGCCATCGCAGTAAGATCACCCAGCGCACTCTATTGCGCTACTCGCTGATCGAGCAGGCCCTTACCTGTCTTGCGGGGAGAGCTAGAGGCCGGGAGGGCTATGGCGTCAAGCTCATCGCGCGTGATCACGGGGTGCCCGAGCTGCTTCCGCGCAAACCACTCGGTCACGAAAATGTCGAGCATGTCCACCAGGGGCCTGCCCTCGCGGGGAGCTTCGAGGAGGAAGGTCGGTGGTTGGGCAATCGGGAGGCCCGGCCAGCGGACATGAGCCGGTATCATCAGAAGTTGACCGGTTCGCCCAGGTTGACCCTTCCGAAGTCGATGGCGTCTTCGCCGCAACAGGCCATGAGGACGGAGTCCAGGCGGTCACAGCTGCGCCCGAGGATTTGCCGGATGTCCTCTTTGGCCATGACCTGCAATTTTCCCGAGGCATTCGTAAACGCGCTCACCTGCGGCGCCGAGGGCGACCGGCAGGTGCATCGCCCTGTTAGACGGCTGTTCGTGTGGTTCGCCTCACCGTCCTGGTAGAAAGCGCCTTGTCGAGGCGGTCAGCCAGGTCCACTTGGCCAATGCCACGGAGCTGGTCGGGAAGCTCGGGTCTCGAAGCAGGAAACACACCTGCCTCGGCCAAGGCAGCCCGAGCCAGATGTGTCAAGTGAGAGACACTGAGATCAATGACAGCATCGGCATCTCCCGCCGCGCGCATGGCTTCCAATTGCGCTAGGGCCGTCTCTGCCCTGCTTTTGGCGACAGACACGTCGGGCAGCGGAAGACGCCCCTTCCAGTTGTGAACGAAGTCTCCCCAAGCTCCACTGGGATCGTATAGGGGCTCGCCGTACCGAAGGGACCAGGTTAGAAGGTCTTGGCCTCTCCGCACATCACCCTCGATCCGATCGAGATCAAACGATCGCAGATCGACTTCGATCGGGGCTTTTTCACGCAAGAGCCGGCGATCACGGCAAATCACGACCAAGTCAAGGTCATCTGAAGAAACCGTCGAACGGATTGTCGAGCCTACGACCACCACAGCCACTACGTTCGGATCCCCGCGTACCCGGTCGAGAAACGAGCCCAACCATTCCCGAGAGTGGGTGGTAGGCCATCGTTGGATGACGCGGTCGGCCGCAAATGGAAGTGAGATCATCGTGCGACCCTCATTTCCCGAGGATCTGGCCGACTGCGTCGATGAACGACTCGATCTCAGAGGCCACGGCTTCTGCGTCCAATTCGGGGGCCTGAACGTCGCCATACGCTTCATTCTTCCGAGTCTCATTGAGATCCCGAAGTAGCGCCGACACATCAGGAAGGCTGTGCTGGCGATGCAGTGTCTCCGCGGCTTCGACCCGCGCCCAGTGAGCCTTCTGGACGTTCATCCCGTGGTGGAGGGACGCCGCCTCTACGGCAGCCTCAAGGGCGTAGAACCCGTAGAGAGATAGGTCGGCCCAATCTGGGGGATCCCAGGCCGCCTGTACCCGTTCAAGGTGCCGCCGGGCCAGCTCGAGCTTTTCTTGCGCTTTTGGCATCGGGCTACACCTCAGATTCGCAGTTCCTGCCGCTCAAAGCTAAGACAAGTCCCCACGGCCGTCTAACTCATCTTTGACCACGTGCCTCGGCCCCTCTCGCCTGCCAGGCGAGCAGCACGCCGAAGAACAACGGTGTTCTTCATACCCCTCGGCCGTCCACGTCTGTCCAACCTGGCCGGCAGCCGCCGCCCCTAAGTCCTTGGAAACAGGCCCCCGTCCACGCCTGACCAGCAGGGTGATTGAATCCTAAGTCCTGCGCGTCTGCCAGTTTCGCCACGTTCGCGTGATTGGAATCTAACAACTTGGGGCCGCTGCCCACCTTGTAGCGACCCCATGCTTTGTCTCGCGACGGGAGGGGCATGGTGCAAATCGAGACCCTGTCGCGGACCGGCTGGAGGAGATCAAGTCCGCCTCGGCAAGCCTTCCTGGGTAGGGAAGGGTGTGCCCACCCTGAGAAAACCGCTCGGCCGCGCCCGGACCGCTTCATGCGGAGCCTGTGCGAAAACGTGGTTCTGAGCACCCCTAAGTTGTTGTTATTGCACGCTGTCACTTCTGCCAAAGTGGCGTTTTCACACAGGCTCTGCGGTGGTTATACCGCGCCGCACCGATATCCGCCATTGACTGATATACGCCAATGGCGTACATTGACGCCAGGGAGCTCGTGGAGACCGCTGTCTTTACACGGCAAGTGGAAGCGGAGCTCTCCGACGCGGCCTAGCGCGGGCTCCAATGGCAGTTGCTCCCGGCCCCGACCCGGGAGACCTGATCCCTGGGAGTGGGGGACTTCGCAAGCTCCGGTTGGCCCTGCCAGGACGGGGGAAGCGGGGCGGCGCTCGAGTCATTTACTACTGGCACCGGTCGGCCGAGCGCATCTACCTGTTGTTCCTGTACCCTAAGAATGTGCGCTCCGATCTGACCCGGGCCCAGCTGAAGGTCCTCCGGGGATGGGTGGGAGACCGGTAACGAGAGGAGGAGATCATGCGCAAGGAGCTCTTTGACGAGCTGGTGGCGAGCGTGAGGCAGATGAAGGAGATCCAGGCCGGTCAGCGGAAGCCGAGCCGGGTCACTCGGGCCGAGGACCTGGGCACCCGCGAGGCCGTCGATGTCGTGGCCTTGCGGAATCAGTTCGGACTGAGCCAGGCCAAGTTTGCCGCCCTCCTGGGCATCAGCGTGGGGACGCTGCAGAACTGGGAGCAGGGCCGGCGGGCGCCGGAGGGACCGGCAAGGGTGCTGCTGCGCGTGGCGGCGGCTCATCCGGAGGCCTTGCTCTCGGTAGGTAAGCCCGCCTCCCGAAGCCGCTCGCGCCGCCGTGCCGCGGCTTAGTCCGGAGCGCTTGCGGCGGTATAAACTCATATTCGACCGCGTTCCTCGGCCTCGTTCGCACTGCCTGGCGAGCGGTACCCGAAGAACAACGTTGTTCTTCGTACCCCTATTCAGTCCACGTCTGTCCAACCCGGATGTGCGCCTCCCTCGGAGGCTCTGCTCTTTCATAAGATCGGGTTAGGCGGCACCGGGCATGAAAGCTCACCGCGCTGATGCTAGAGCCTTCGCTGCGAGATCCCGGAGCTGTTGATCCGACATCTTGACCCCCTCGCCGAGCGGAAAGAGAACGACGCCCGATACCCCTTGCCGCGCGACCAGGTACCGGAGGCCCCCGGGCCCCTTAAAGAGCACCGCCTCTTCCCCGAGCCCAGCCACCGGCTCCTTGTCGGGGTACACGTCTTCCGGAACGGCGCTCACCGAAGCGCTATAGGCGGCCGCTCCGCTCAAGAGGTTCACGCCTAAGTACGCTTGGCCGTTCGCCCCGGCGAAGTTCACGCAGGTGCCGCCGGCCCCGATGGCCGGGTTACGCTCGATGCGCTCGACACTGGTGCCGGTGGCCGCCTGCACGTCGGCTGCGGTGAGGATGTCACACTGCTCGGAGCTGGCCGCCACCTGGTTCGGGGTCTCGCGCGCGCGAGGAGCATCGGCGCTCGGGCTGCATGCCGCCATGTAGGCAATCCCGCTCAGGGTGAAGCGCCACACGATACTCATCGGAAGCTCCCTCCCTCGCATTCTCCCTCAAGCGCTCAGCCCCGCGTTGGACTCAGCGCCGAGAAAGGTCGGTCCTGATTCAGTGAGATATTTGGCGTGTCCGTCTAACGGCTGGCGCTTAAGCGGCAAGGCCGCTGGCGGCCTTGTCCGCTTCAAGCGGAGCCTGTGTGAAAACTCCCTCGTCTACCATATATTGTGCGTCCCCGCGTTTGGCCAGTGCTCCCCTCGCTCGGAGCTGTGCCCGTGGCCTACATCGCTGG
>Ga0326597_10008519_pt1 | contig 13824 bp, 8 predicted proteins | sample RVTome_12_FD_203789 | JGI IMG/M metagenome (GOLD analysis project Ga0326597, IMG submission 203789) | Soil microbial communities from uranium-contaminated site in the Upper Colorado River Basin, Wyoming, United States - RVT100D185 | ecosystem: Environmental > Terrestrial > Soil > Contaminated >... | reverse complement strand
CCAGGCCCGTTTCGCCGACCACGAGGAGCGCCCGCGCCCGCTGGGCGCGCCGGCCCCCGCCGATGGTACGCGCGCCGGACAGCAGCGCGGCGTGGAGATTGGGGCGCCAAGCGTCGATCAGCGGGACCAATCCGAACAGCACGCCCGTACCGAGGGAGGCGAGCGCCGCGAACCCGAGGACGGCCGGGTTCACGCGGATCTCTTCGAGCCGCGGCACCCCGGCCGGGCCAAGGGCGCGCAGCAGCTCGGTCCCCCAGAAGGCCAGCAGGACGCCGGCCGCCCCGCCGAGGAGCGCCAGCATCATGCCCTCGCTCACCAGCTGCCGCGCGAGCCGGCCGCGGCCGGCGCCGAGCGCGGCACGGACCGCGGTCTCGCGGCGCCGCCGCACGGCCCGGTCGAGGCACAGGCTGGCGACGTTGGCGCACGCGATGAGCAGCACGAGGCCGGACGCGGCCAGGAGCAGCAGGCTGCCGCGGCGGAAGCTCTCGCCCACGACCGTTTCGTTCACGGTGAGCGTGCTCACCGACCAGCCCGCGTTGGTGGCCGGGAACGACTGGCCCAGACGCGCCGCGAGCGCGCGCAGCTCCGCGGTGGCGGCCTCGAGCGTGGCGCCCGGAGCGAGCCGGCCGACCACCCGGAGATAGCGGTTGCCGCGGTCGGCGTTGGCGCGCAGGACGAGCGGCTCCCACAGCTCCGCCGGATTGTTCGGAATGGCGAAGGCCCGGGGCATCACGCCGACCACGGTGTGCGGCACGCCGTCGATGTCGACCACCCGGCCGAGCACGGCGGGATCGCCGCCGAACTCGCGCTGCCAGAGGCCGTGCGAAAGCACCACGTCGTCCTCGGCGCCGAACGTCCGCCCCAGGATCGGCGCCGCGCCGAGCGTCGGAAACAGAGCGGCGGTGATCCGCGAGGCCATGACCTCCACCGGCTCGGCGCGGGTCCGGAGCGCGACATCCCGCTGGCGGTCGTACGCCGCCAACCGCGCGAACGTGCGCGCGTTCGCATTCCAGTCGAGATAGTCGGGTCCGGAAACCGAGAAGAACGGCACGCCGCGTGTGGGGTTGCTGGCCCAGATCCGGATCAGTCGCTCGGCGTCCGGGAACGGGAGCGGTGTGAGCAGCGTGCCGTGGACGACGCTGAAGAGTGCGGTGGTGGCGCCAATGCCCAGGGCGAGGGTGACTACCACTGCCAGCGTGAATCCGGGACGCGCGCGCAGGCCGCGCAACGCGTATCGAACGTCCTGGAGCAGATCACTCATGGCGCAGGGCTTCCACCGGACTGATGCGAGTGGCACGACGGGTGGGGAGCCAGCTCGCGAGCGCGGCTGCACCGAGCAGCGCCGCCACGCCGGCCGCGAAGGCGACGCCGTCACGGGGCGACACGCCGAACAGGAGGTCACGCATGAGCGGCGTCGCGAGCGCCGCGATGAGGAGTCCGATGAGGACGCCGGCCGCTGCCAGGCCGAGGCCCTGTCCCAAAATCATGCGCGTGACGGCCCGGCGGTCGGCGCCGAGCGCCATGCGGATCCCGACCTCGTGGGTCCGCTGCGTCACCGTGAAGCTGATGACGCCGTAGATGCCGACCGCGGCCATCAGCAGCGCGATGGCGGCGAATACCGCGATGAGCAGCAGCGTGAACCGGCGGCCGGTGAGCGTCGCGCGCACGAGCGCGTCGAGAGTGCCAGTCTGATAGAAGGTCTGGAGCGGCGCCTCGTCCCACACCACCTGCTGCGCCGCGGCGATCAGCGCGGCGGGGTCGCCGGCTGCCCGCACGAAGTAGGTCATCGAGCCGTTGCCGCTCTGGCCCTGCGCGAAGAACATCTCGGGGCGGGGCGGGGCGTCGAGCCCGGTGTGGCGCACGTCGCCCACCACCCCGACGATCTCGATGACGGCGGGCGGAGTGTGCTCGTCGGGTGCCTCGCCCACGGTCACGCGGCGGCCCACGGGATCCCGGTCCGGGAAGTACTGGTGCCGGAGCGTCTCGTTGATGACCGCCACCGGCGGAGCGCCGAACCGGTCGCGGCCGTCGAACACGCGGCCCCGCAGCAGCGGGATGCCCATGGTCGCGAAGTACTCCGGTGTCGCGGTCGAAACGTAGGTCTGCGGTTCTTCGCCCGGTCGCGGTGGCGGCTCGTCCACCCTCCGGAACGTGCGCCGGATGTCGAGGTTGGCGGCCAGGAACGGCGCCGCGGACACGGCGCCGGCGGAGCGGACGCCGGGCAACGCCCTGATGTCCCGCAGGGTCCGCTCGAAGAAGTCCGCGCGCAGCTGCGGCGTGTGTTCGTCCTCCCAGTAGAAGATCTGGAGGGCGAGCAGCCGGTCCCGCTGGAAGCCCGGATCCACTGCCAGGATGGTCGCGAAGCTCCGGAGCAGGAGCGCGGCGCCGACCACGAGCGTGAGCGCCAGGGCCGTCTCGGTCACGATCAGGGCCTGACGGGCGCGCAACCGGCCCCGGCCCGCCGTGACGCGTCCTTCGGCCAGCACTTCCCGCACGTCGGGGCGGGAGAGCCGGAGCGCGGGTGCCAGGCCAAAGAGCAGCACGGTGGTGACGGCCAGCGCCACCCCGAAGCCGAGCACCCGCAGGTTCACCGTGACCGTTTCGAATCGCGGGATCTCGCCGGGCGCGACCGCCTTGACCAGGTCCACGGCCCAGAACGAGAGCGCGATACCGGCGGCGCTGCCGACCGCCGCGAGCACGGCGCTTTCGGTGAGCAGCTGCAGCACGAGCCGGCCGCGTCCCGCGCCGATGGCGGCGCGGACCGCGATCTCGCGCGCCCGGTCCGCGCCGCGAGCGAGCAGCAGGTTGGCCACGTTGACGCATGCCACGAGCAGGACCAGGCCCACGCCGGCGGTGAGCAGCAGCAACGTGGGACGCGCGCCGCCCACCAGGTGCTCGCGCAGCGGGAGCACCGTGACGCCGATTCCCTCGTTCGTCGCGGGGTACTCGGCGGCGAGGCCGGTGGCGACCCGGTCCATGTCCGCCTGGGCGCGGGCCAGGGACACCTGCGGCGCCAGCCGCGCCACCACGGTCCACCACGCGCTGGTGCGGGCCTGCCGCTCCCAGCCCTGGAGCTGGCGCGGCACCCAGAGATCCCGCCGCGCGTAGCTGTACCCCAATCCCAGGTCGAGGTCGCGTGGCAGAATCCCCACGACCGTGGACGGCCGCCGGTCGAGGACGATGGCCTGGCCGATCAGGGAAGGGTCGCCGCCGAACCGTCCCTGCCAGAGCCCCCAGCCCACCACGGCCACCGGGCCCGCGTTGGGAAGGAAGTCCTCCGCCTGGAACAGCCGCCCGGCGATGGGCTGGACGCCGAGCGCATCGAAGAAGCCGTCGGTGACCAGGTTGGCGAGCACCACCTCGGGACGCCCGTCGCCCGTGAGGTCGAAGCTGTACGGCTCCACGGCGCCCATCGCCGCGAAGGTCCCGGCCCGTTCCTTCCAGTCGAGGTAGTTGCCCGGCGCGACGTCGTCCCGGGGGATGCCCTCGCGCGCGTTCGTCTGCCACAGCGTGACCACCTGGTCTGCGGCCGGGAACGGCAGGTCCCGGAGCATCAGGTGGTCTACGACACTGAAGATGGTCGTCGTGGCGCCGATCCCGAGCGCCAACGTCACGACCGCGATGGCGGTGAAGCCCGGACGCGTGAAGAGTTGGCGGAGCGCGACGCGCAGGTCGGTCATGACGGGACCCTTCCTTGCGGTGGTGCGGGCCGGCCGTCGCGCGGGGGCTGGGGCCGCGCGCGCGGGGTCGGTGCCGGGTGGAACGCCCGTGCGCCGGGCTACTCGATGTCGAATCCGCTCTCGTGCAGCTCCTTGGCGGCCTCGCTCGACTCGTCACGCACCACGCGCCCGTCGAACAGGTGCACCGTGCGCTCGGCGTGCTCCGCGTACCGCGGATCGTGCGTCACCATGCAGATCGTGGAGCCCTCGCCGTGCAGCTCCTTGAGCAGGCCCATCACGGACTCGCCGTTCTTGGAGTCGAGGTTGCCGGTGGGCTCGTCCGCGAGCAGGATGGCCGGCTTGCCCCCGATGGCGCGGGCCACGGCGACGCGCTGCTGCTGGCCGCCCGAGAGCTGGGCGGGATAGTGCTTCACGCGGTGCGCCATCCCGACCCGCTCGAGGGCCGAGTGCACGCGCTCCTTCCGTTCGGCCGCCGGCATCTTCCGGTAGGTGAGCGGCAGCTCGACGTTCTCGTACACGGTGAGGTCGCCGATCAGGTTGAACGCCTGGAACACGAACCCGATCTGCCGGTTGCGGATGTACGCACGCTGCGACGCATCGAGCCGGGCGACGGATTCCCCGGCCAACGAGTACTCGCCGCCCGTCGGGCTGTCGAGGAGGCCCAAGAGCGAGAGCAGCGTTGTCTTGCCGCACCCGGACGGGCCGGCAATGGCGATGTACTCGCCTTCGCGGATATCGAGGTGCACGTCGGACAGGGCGTGGGTCTCCACCTCGTCGGTGTAGAACACCTTCTTGATGCCCTCGAGACGAATCAGCGGCTTGCCATTGCTTCCCATCGCGGCGCTCCTAGCGAAGTCGTACGCGGTCGACGTTATCCCACTGCGTCATGTCGGACAGAATGACGATCTCCCCCACCTCGAGTCCGCCCAGGATCTGGACGGCGTTCACCGAGGCGAGGCCCAACTGAACGGTGGTCCGCACGGCGGCGGAGCCTCCGTCCACGACCTTGAACAGCTGCACCGTGCTCTGCGCCTGGCCAAACGCGGGCCGGCCCGTGAACAGCGCGTCGTCGAGCCGAGCCACCTCGACCGTCCCGTCGACGCTCAGGTCCGGGCGGGCGCCGCGCGGCAGCGTATCCACGTCCAGTGAGACATCCACCGCCACCGTCCCGTTCAACGAGGCCGGGTCGATGCGGGTCACGTGGCCGGGGATCGTGTCGCTGCGCGTGTCGATGAAGGCCATCTGGCCGAGGGCCACGTCGCGCGCCTGGACCTCCGGGATCCGGAGAACGGCTTTCAGACGCTCGGGCTGGACCACGCGGGCGAGGGTCTGCCCGGAGAGCACCCACTGGCCCTCTTCGAGCGGCAGGTCCTGCAGCACGCCGGAGGTGCCCGCGCGCACGCGCATGGAGGCCAGGCGCTCACGCTGGAACGCCACGATGGCCTGCATCCGCGTGACCTGACTCTCCTGAGTAGCCACCTGCGCCTTCATGCTCTCGGCCATCACCTTCAGGCGCTGGTGCTCCACGCCCACGCGGATTTCCAGCTCCTTGGCCCGCTCGCGCGCGTTCTCGAGTTCGAACGTGGAGATCAGTCCGCGTTGAGACAGCGACTCGGCCGCCATGGCGGCGCGGCGCCCCTCCCCGACCTGCATTTCGATCGTGGCGATCACGCCCTGCTGGTCGAGCTGCTGCGTTTCGAGCGAGCCGCGGAGGTTCACCAGCTCGGCCTGCGCGGCGGTGAGCTGGCGCTCGGCCTCGAGGGCTTCGAGCTGCACGTCCGGGTTGCTCATTTCGAGGATGATGGTGCTGGGCTCCACGAAGGTGCCGGGCTCCACCAGCTTGCGCTCGATGCGGCCGGCGGTGAGCGCCGAGATCCAGCGGATCTGCTCGGGCACGAGTGTGCCGGGCCCGCGGACCTGGATAAGCATCGTGCCGCGCTGCACGGAGTCCGTGAAGACCGTGGCGCGGCTGACGGACGGGGCGGCGGGATCGAGCGAGCCCACGGCCACCGTGATCAGCACGACTGCGGCGAGGCCCAGCCCTCCATACAGGAGGGCCTTCTTCTTCTTGTCCTTCTGTGGGCGAGGTATGTCCACCGCGCGGTTCCTATCAGTTCAGTATTCGTGCACCGTTCCGGAATGCACGGTCCGTTCCACGCGTGGTTCGGACCTAACTCACTGTACGAAAACCGGTTGGCAGGGTTTCATCGGAGCGGCAGCGGGGGCGGGTTCGTTCGCTGGTGGGATAGGAGTGTTCGATTTCGGGACGAACGGGTCCGAGCCACCGGGGACGGTAGGGGCGACCCGCTGGGTCGCCCCCGCTACCTGCCCGTCGCCGGAAACAGCCGCCGGTCGGCGTCGAGCGGTGCGCCAAGCCGAACCAGGATGATCTCGGTGTCGTCCGCCGCGAGCGGGCCACGGCGCTGGCGTCCCGAGCAGCAACGCGGCACACGCGGCGAGCCCGCGCCGCGCCGTGAGAGGCAACGGCTATCCGCCGATGAGCACGGTGGGGCAGCCCAACACGATCGTGCCGCCATGGGCGGTGAGGTCTCCCATGCGGGCCGCGGGGAGTCCGCCGATCAGCACGGTCATGGAGCCCTTGGCGATCAGGTCCGGCGGGCCGACACAGACGGCCATGTCGGTGGCGCGCGCCGCCGGCAGCATGCCGATCAATACGGTGGGGCACCCCGGCGGCATGATGGGGCCGCCCACGTGGGGGATCGGCGGGACGGCAGGGGTGACCATGGGGCAAACGTGCATGTCGCTGACGCGCGCCGCGGGCTGGCCCATCGATCGTCCTCCTCAGCGACCCCGGCCGCCCGGCCGGGGAGGTGGCGGGGTCCAGAGCGCGGTCTTCTCCGCGACTTCGAACCCCTGACGCAGGTACTCCTCGTAGCGCTCCGGCGCCTGCTCCGGCGGGTCGATGACCGCCGCCAGGATAATGCACCCGGCGATGGCCTGGGCCGCCATGAACTCGCCGGGAGGAACCGGCTCAACGCCGGGCGGGGCCAGACTGTCGCCGCAGAAGAACGCGGCGAGGCCCGCGCATCCCGCCGGCGTGCCGAATTCCGCCGCCTCGGCGCGGGTCATGGCCGTCCGGCGGTTGGCGTCGCTCGGATCGGCGATCCACGTCTTGGTGGCGTCGAGCGATGCCTGGATGGCCGGGGTCGGGGTTTCCCCGTGGGCCCGGCGCGCGCAGACCCAGGCCCACCAGACGGCGGGGCGCCGGTCGAGCGCGTAGGCCAGAAACCGCACGGCCGCCACCTGGTTCCCGGACGCGATGAGCGCGTCGACGAAGGCCTGGGGCTGCTCGCCGTCGCCCAGCAGGCCGAGGGCGTCGTCCTCCAGCTCCGCGGCGCGGCAGACCTCCAGCGCCGTCCGTCCGGTTCCCAGGAGTGCCGGCATCTCAGTTGATCATGGCGACGCCGCCCTTGACCATCAGCATCCCGTCGCCTTTCACGGTGGTCATCACACCCTTGAGCTCCGTCTGGACCTTGCCCTCGAGCTTGAGCATCATGCCGCCCACGGTGACGCCCGTCTGATCGAGCTTCATCGTGCTCTGGCCGACCTTGAATTCGATCCCCTGCATCGCCTCGATGGTCACCTTCCCCAGCCCGGCCTTGAGGGTGATGTTCCCCATGTCCACCTTGGTGGTCTGGTTGCCCATCTTCAGCGTGACCTCCTGGTTACCCTTGTCGAGCTTGACCACCTGGTTGCCCGTCTTGATGGTGACCGTCTGGTTGCCCGTGTCGATCGAGATGTCCTGGTGGCCCTGCTTGACCGTCACGGTCTGCTTGCCCTTCTCGATCGTCGTGGTGTCGTCGCCTTCCTTCACCGTCCGGGTGTCGTGGTTCTTGATCTCCGTCGTCCGGTCGTGCAGCACGGTGCGTTTCTCGTCGTTCTTGACACTCACCGTGAGGTCCTTCTGCGCCTGGGCGAAGATCTCCTCCTTGTCCTTCTTGTCCTCGAAACGGAGCTCGTTGAACGTGTCGGTGGCACCCCCCTTGGAGCTGCGGGACTTGATGCCGCTCTGGGTGCCGTTGTCCGGCAGGCCGTAAGGCGGCGTCTGTTCGCCGTTCCACACGCTGCCGATGACGATGGGATACTGCGGATCGCCGTTCAGGAACTCCACTAGGACTTCCTGCCCGATGCGGGGGATGTGGATCGCCCCCCATCCCTTGCCCGCCCACGGCGTGCTCACGCGCACCCAGCACGAGCTGTTCTCGTCCTTCTTGCCCTGCCGGTCCCAGGGAAACTGCACCTTGATCCGCCCGTGCTTGTCCACCCAGATCTCTTCGCCGGCCTTTCCCACCACCACCGCGGTCTGGTGACCCGCGACTCTGGGCCGCGGCGTCCGGAGCGGTGGGCGGTACGGGACGTTGTGTGGGATGCACACGAACTCGTTGTGATACTCGAGCTCGGCCGTATCCCATGAACGGTAGTCGCCGGCCCGCGCCTGGTGCCGGACCTCCAGAATCTGATACGTCTGGTTGACCTCGCGGCGGTAGTGGTCCTCCAGATCGAAGCGGTACCCGCTCCGCATCGCCCGGCAGGTTCCCGAGCCGCGCACGATCTGTTGCCGGGCCTCGTGCTCCTCCAGTCGCAGCCGGGCGTACCGCTCACCCTGATCCAGCACCGTGAAGTCGCCGGGGAAGTCGTACAGCTCTTCCTTCTCCTTGCCGGTCATGGTGCCTTCGAGTCGCAGCGACGGCTGCAAGGGATCGTAGTCCCGGAGCGTCACCTTCCCGCTCTCCACGGCGAGCTCCCGTTCCAGAAACGTGATCACGTCGTCCGGCTGGGCCGTGGTTTGCGCCGCCATCCGGGCCGACGACTGACCGGGACACGGCTGAACGGCGCTCGGCCGATCCGCCAGCACCAGAGTGTGCTTGCCGTCCTGGTGGTCGAAGAAGTAGAAGATCCCCTCCTCCTCCAGCAACCGGGACACGAACGCCAGATGAGTCTCGCGGAACTGGACGCAGTACTCCCGCGTCGGGTAGGCAGCGGCGGTCTTGACCTCGAACGCGGAGTAGCCCAGGTCCTTGAACACCTGTTCGACGATCTCCGGAACCGACTTGTTCTGGTAGATCCGGCAGTCGGTGGACAGGGAGAGGAACCAGAGCCACGGGACGATCTCGGCGCGGTAGACGGTGAGATCCTCGATCTGGCCGAGCTGCGCGAACCGGGTCACGATCCCGTTGATGAACCGCGTGCCGCCCTCCCCCGGCAGACCGACGCTCACGGTGACGGGTGTCCGCAGCAGGCTTGCGGGATCCACGGCCGCGTTCGTCGAGAGCAGATCCAGCGTGTAGGAGAACAGCTGTGAAACCCCTTCGACGCCCGAGAACTCGCTCAACAGGAGCTCGTCCTTGCCCAGGGCGGTTTGTACGCGGAAGGGGCGCGTGTCCTGACTGTACGTCGCCATGGGTCGCCTCGCCGACTGGGAAGATTAGGTCCGGGCCGCGTAGTCGAACTTGCCGCCGGTCCCCACGCTCACCGTGATCCGCGCCGGCCGGTTCCCTTCGGCCATGGAAGACAGCAGGAGCTGGGACAGGTCGGGCAGGAGCGTGTTCGTGAGGATGTTGTCCACGTTGCGCGCCCCGCTCTCCACCTCGACGCACCGTTTCGCGATCTCGCCGACCGTCGTGTCGTCGTACGCGAGCGCGATCTGCTGGGTCTCCTGGAGCCGCCGTTGGACCTTCCCCAGCTTGAGCACGATGATCTGGCGCAGCGCCTCGTCGCGGATGGGGAAGTAGGGAATGATCACGGTCCGGCCCAGGAAAGCGGGCTTGAACGTCTTGTCCAGCTCCGGCTTCAGGGCCTTGACCAGTCCCTCGGCGTTCGGGGCGGTCTCGGGATCGGCGCACAGCTTCATCAGCGTGTCGGTGCCGGCGTTGGTCGTCAGCACGATGATCGTATTCCGGAAGCTGATCTGGCGGCCCTCCCCATCCTCCATCACGCCCTTGTCGAACACCTGGTAGAACAGCTCCATCACGTCGGGGTGGGCCTTCTCGATCTCGTCGAGCAGCACCACGGAATACGGCCGGCGCCGGACGGCTTCGGTGAGCACGCCGCCCTCGCCGTAGCCCACGTAGCCCGGGGGCGCACCCTTCAGGGTCGAGACGGTGTGGGGCTCCTGGAACTCCGACATGTTGATGGTAATGAGGTTGTGCTCACCACCGTACATGAGGTCGGACAGGGCCAGGGCCGTTTCGGTCTTGCCCACGCCGCTCGGTCCCACCAGCAGGAACACGCCCACCGGCTTGTTGGGGTCTTCGATGTTGGCCTTGGACGTGCGGAGTCTCCGGCTGATGGCCTCGAGGGCCGTTTCCTGCCCGATGATCCGCGCCCCCAGATGCCGCTCCATGTTCAGGGCCGTCTGGACTTCGTCGCTCAGCATCTTCCCCAGCGGAATGCCGGTCCAGCCGGAGATCACCTCACCGACCAGCTCCGCGTCCACGCAGACGCGCACCAGGCCAGTCTCTCCCTGAATGCCCTCGAGCTCCCTGGTGAGCGCGGCGATCTCCTTCCGCAGCTTGTCCGCCTCCTTGGTGTCGATCATGCGCGACTGGCGGCCGGTCGTGGTGTCCTCCAGCTTCTGCCGCAGCGTGCGGATCTTGTCCACTAGGCCGCGCTCCTTTTCCCACCGTTCCCTCAGGACCGTGAGTTGTCGCTCGGTCTCCTCGCGCTCCGTGGCAATGGTAGCAAGCCGCTCGGCGTGATCCGCTCCCACGGCGGCCTCGCGCGACAGGATCCGCGTCTGCACCTCGAGGTCCGCCAGCCGGCGCTGGGCGTCCTCGATGGCGGGCGGCGTAGCGCTCTGCCCCAGCGCCAGCCGCGCGCACGCCGTGTCGAGCACGCTCACCGCCTTGTCGGGCAGTTGGCGATCGGGCAGGTAGCGGTGCGACAGCCGGACGGCGGCGGACACGCCGTCGTCCAGGATGCGGACCCCGTGGTGCGCTTCCAGCGCCCCGGCCAGGGACCGCATCATCAGGGTGCAGGACTCCTCGGAGGGTTCCTCGATCTTGACCAGCTGGAACCGGCGGGCCAGGGCGGGGTCCTTCTCGAAGTACTTCTTGTACTCGGACCAGGTGGTGGCGGCGATCGTCCGCAGCTCACCCCGGGCCAGCGCGGGCTTGAGCAGGTTGGCCGCGTCGCCCTGGCCGGCGGCGCCGCCCGCGCCGATCATCGTGTGGGCCTCATCGATGAAGAGGATGATCGGGATCTCCGACGACTTGACCTCCTCGATCAGCCCCTTGAGTCGGTTCTCGAACTCGCCCTTGACGCCCGCGCCCGCCTGGAGCAGGGCCAGGTCGAGGGTCCGGATCACCACGTTGCGCAGCGGCGGCGGCACGTCCCCCTGCGCCACACGGAGGGCGAAGCCCTCGACCACGGCCGTCTTCCCGACGCCGGCCTCGCCCACGAGGATCGGGTTGTTCTGGCGGCGCCGCGTGAGGATGTCCACGACCTGGCGGACCTCGAAGTCACGCCCCAGCACGGGATCGATCTTCCCCTGCCGGGCCCGGTCCGTGAGGTTCTGCGTGAACTGATCGAGGTTCGGCGTCTTGCCGCCCCCGGGCCGGGGCGCGCCCTCCTCGTCGACCGGCGCCCCCGCCGTCCCGGTGTCCTCCGCGGAGGCCGAGACGATCGCGAGGAAGTCCTTCCGCAGGCTGTCGCCCACGATCTTGGAGAACTCGCGGCTCACCTCCAGCATCTGCCGTCGAAGCTCGTCGTTGGTCGCCAGGGCCACCAGCGCGTGCCCGACCCGCGCCTTCGATTCGGCGTAGTCGATGGAGCCGAGGGTCCAGGCCTCGGTGAGCATCTTCACCAGGGCGGGCGACAGCGACGGCGTGCGGGCGTTCCCGGACTTGAGCTTGTCCAGCGACTTGGCCAGATCGGCCGCCAGCCGGGACCGATCCACACCGAAGTGCTTGAGGATCAGGGCGCAGTCGCTGTCCGTGCTCTCGAGCGCCTTCATCAGGAAATGCTCGATCTCGACGTCGTAGTGGGTGCGGCCCAGACAGAGCCCGGCGGCCGCCTCCAGCGTATGCCGGGCCTGCGCGTTCAGCTTACCGATGAGGGATTTGAGATTGACGGTCATGCGCCGGCGCTCGCGGTCACAGGGTGAGAATCGTATCGTCGGGGTCGCGCGCCAGCGGACCGGTGCGCACCCAGGTACTCCATCCCAACGGCAGGCCCTCCCCTTCGTCCGCTCCCAGGACGCAGGGAGGCACGTCGTCCCGCGCCAGGACCAGCTGGACGCCGAACTCGAGCGCCTCGCCGGCAAAGAACCGCGTCAGCTGGCGCAGCTCCTCGTGCGCGGCGCCGCCGGGGAGGAACTCTTCGTAGCGGGCGCGGTCGAGCGGTCCCAGCCGGACGCGCACCTTGGCCTGCCGGTCCCACACCGCGTCACCCACCAGGGCGCCCTGTCCCAGCCGTCCCGCCACCCGCTCGTCGTCGGTCACCACGCACTGCGTCTCGCCCACGGGCGTGTACCACTCGCCCACGAACTGCTCGACTTCCACCGGCACGTCGAACACGCCTTCCAGCAACTGCTCCAGTCCGAGGGCGGACCGGGTCTGCGGGAGCAGCAGCCCCGCGTGGAAGCGGAGCGCGCTCCGGTGCCGGGCGGGCGCGTCAGCCGGCGGGTCCGCGGGCATCCCCACGAGGTCGCCGACGTGCTGGGTGATCGGGTCGCGGCCGTTCCGCTCGTAGACGACCGGGAAATGGGACTTCTCCCAGCTCCGGTAGAACAGGGAGAGAATCCGGTGGTGGAAGATATCCAGGAAATCCCTGAGCCCGCGATCCCGCTTCAGCAGGCGCTCCGCCACGAGCTGGGTGTACTGATACGGCAGCACCCCCTGGGGTCCGGTGAGCCCCATGAAGTTCACCGTCAGGCGCAGCGCCCCGGCCGGCATCTCCTCGATCGTCTGGATCTCGCTCGCCGGGAACGCCAGCGACGCCGTCACGCTGAACCGCGCGGCTTCTTCGGCCGGGTCCGCGAATTCACCAACCGGGCGCTTGCCGGGGGACCACAGGCCGAGGAGCCGCACCGCCTGGAAGAACTCATAGGCGGTGGCGTTCTTGGCGAGGTCCGCCCGCCGGTCCGCCGTCACAGCAGCGGCTTCCAGCCGGCGCGGGGCGGCCACTCGCGGAGTGGCTGCTTTCGCTGCCTGGTGCGTGCGGCCAGAACGGAGAAGCTGTTCATCGAGCAGTACAGGCCAAGGAAATGCTCGAGCACACTGGCCAGGAGGTAGACCCCGCCGCCCGTGAAGTACTCCTCGTCGAACTCGATCTCCACGCGGTGGCCGCGCGCGAAGGTGATCCCGTGGCTGCTGTCGAGGCGCGCATAGCACGGCCCCGCCGTCAGCTCCTTGATGCCCTGGACGTGGTTCTCGCCCACGGCCGACTCGCCCGCGTTGTGGAGCCGCAGCAACTCCTGCAGGCCCTCGGCGCCTTCCTCGACGAGGGACGCCGAATTCAGGCTGAGCTGGGAGATCAGGCGCCACATGGCCGGCTTGCCCAGGGGCGGCTGGATGACCGGGGTCGGCTTGACCAGCGTGGCGATCCGCCGGATGGGACCGCCTCCGGGCATCTCGAAGTCCCCTTCCGGCACCCCGAAGGGCAGCCGGCTCGGGAGGTCACTGTTGAAGCACGTGAGCCGCGCGGTGACGACCTCCACGTCCGGCTCCGCCCGCCCGCCCGTGGCGTCGGCGAACGCGACGTAGACATCGGTGCCGAGGTCCGTGCGCCATCCGGCGGGGCGCCGGCTGATGTGCCAGAAGACCTGGGCGCCTCCGCCGTTCCGCGCGTGCCGGTAGGAGTAGAACGGCTCGAACCGGCGCGGCTCGCTCGTCCCCGGGGTCACCGCGGTCACGTCGTCCACCGAGAAGATCTCGGTGGTGGTCCGGCGGCGGGCGTCGGGCACGATCAGCGTCTCGTACCGCGTCTGGGTCAGCGCGATCGGCTCGGATGTCTGGGGGAAGAGGTTGATGATCGGGGTGCAGCCGAGCTTGAACGCCTCGGCCGTCACGCCGCTCTCCAGCGTCTGCTTCCGTTCCGCGCGCTCGTACGGCGAGATCAGGAGCACGACCTCGGCCTCGGTCCCGTACCCCGCGGCCCGCACCTGATCGAAGCCCTCCAGGTC
>Ga0326597_10008518_pt1 | contig 13826 bp, 15 predicted proteins | sample RVTome_12_FD_203789 | JGI IMG/M metagenome (GOLD analysis project Ga0326597, IMG submission 203789) | Soil microbial communities from uranium-contaminated site in the Upper Colorado River Basin, Wyoming, United States - RVT100D185 | ecosystem: Environmental > Terrestrial > Soil > Contaminated >... | reverse complement strand
GCCCCCCGCGGGGGGGGGGGGGGGGGGGGGGTCCGACTAGGGCCGCCGCCCACAGGGGGGGCAGGACAGGCGTGCCGCGAGGGCTCCTGCTAGGCGGGGGAGGTTATCCGATTCCTGGCGATGAATGCCTCCACGTCGCGCCGGTCCACCCGGACGAGCCGACCCACCCGAACGGAGGGCAGATCGCCCCGCCAGATCAAGTCCCGCACGGTCCAGGCGGACACGTTGAGGACCCGGGCCGTCTCGTGCAGGTCGAAGAGTTGTTGCTGTGCCCGTGGCCCCTCCCCGGCGTTCCGACGTCGGACGAGGTAGGAATGGTATCCCCGAGGCATGGGTCGGCGCCTCGTGGCCCGCGTGGGGGCAGACACACGCGATTCTGTATCCTGTGCGCTCTCGATGGAGTCAAGATCCTTCGACACTTACACGCTCACTGTGCCCGGACTGTGCCCGGAATTGAGGTCCACTCTGGTGACGCTCACGGCCTCGATGCCCCCCTCCACGGTAAACACCTGGTAACACCTGGAAACGACTTTTCAGGAAAGTCCCTTAGTAAATCTAGTCTCGCGTAAAGTTTCCCGAAAAGTGGTTTCCGGGTGTTTACCTGTTTACTTTTCCGCCGGCTCCGACAGCAACCGCAGCCCCAGCCGGAGTTTCCGCTTAGTCACCGGATGCCGCTTCGGGTCCACCGGATAGCCCCGCTCGGTCAGCGCCTCACCAAACCGTTGCTGGCTCTCCGGGCGCTCTTTCCCCTCCTCGCACCACTTCACATACGCCTGATAGAGGTCCGTCGCACCCGCACGGGCCTCCGGGTCCACCGCGCAGCACTCGTCCAGGAATGCCCCGATGATGTCCATGGCCTCCCGATAGTCCGCCGTGGCCTTCCGCACCGGCTCAGGAACTCCGAGGCCTTGCTGCTGCCACTGAAGGCACCCCTGGACCGCCCAGCTCAGGATGCCCGGGAACTCCGTCCGAAGCTTTTCCGGCAACTCCCGGTCCTGCTCCGCTTCCGGGATCGTCACCGTGAACGGGATCAACCGAATCCGCCGCCACACCGCGTGATCGGTCCCGCGAATCTCCGGCTTGTGGTTGGTCCCGAACCATAGCTTGAACGTCGGGACAAACTCGAAGTATTCCCCGTACAGGAAGCGCGCGGTCACGGCATCGCCCCCGGTCAGTTGCTTCACCAGGGCCTCCGCCAGCCGACGGCCCCCTTCCGCCTCCACCGCTGCCACCAGTCGGGCCCCGCGCAGCCGGGCCAGGTCGTTCTCCACGTGCTCCCCGCGCTTCGCCAGCAACGTCTGCGTCGGCGTCCAGGCCGCGTACTCGCCCAAGAGATCCGTCATCACCCGCAGGAATGTCGTCTTGCCGTTCGCCCCTGGGCCATGTAGGAGGAACCATGCCTGCTCCCGGGTGCTCCCGGTCAAGCTGTACCCGACCGCCCGCTGGAGAAACGCGATCATCTCTAGGTTGTCGGCGAAGATCCGGCGCAAGAACCGCTCCCAGGTCGGCGCCGTCGCCTCCGGGTCGGAGATCACGGGGGCCAACTTCGTGATGAGGTCCTCGTGCTGATGCGCTCGCAGCATGCCGGTGCGGAGGTCAATCGTTCCGTTCCCGACCGTGAGCAACCACGGATTCCGGTCGAAGTCCTCCGGCCGCACGACCAGCTCGGGCTCGCTCTCGGCCATGCTGAGCATCGCCCGCACCTTGCCGTCCGCCTCGCACTTCGCCGCGTGTTTCGCCAAGGCCTTCCGCTGCTCCTCGTCGGCGCAGGCGGACGCCTCGGCGTAGATCGCCCGCACCACGTCTTTGCCGCGTCGGAAGACCTCGCCCGAATCGTCCCGCTGCCAGCGCCGCCCGTCCCAGGCGAGCCACATCCCCCACGGATGGCACCGCCGGAGACCCTGTCCGTGTCGCGCCACCAGCCGCCGGGCGTTGCCGAGGTCGGTCAGGTGCTCAACGGTGACGGACCCCCCCTCGTGCGGGGGGCCGGTGTACGTCTCCTCACAGGACGCGATGGCCCGGGCGATCGTCATTTCCCCGTAGGTCTGCGCCCCGTGCCGCTCATCCCACTTCTCACGCATCAGATTGGACTGGCGAAAGAGGGCATCCATCCGGGCAGCGTTCTTGCCCGTCCAGAAGGCCAGGCAGTTGCAGACGGCGAGGTCCGCCTCGGAGTGGGAGGGATACCCGCTGATGTCCCCCGCCCACAACCGGGCGAAGGCCTCCCCGTTCCTGGCCTGTCGGGCGCGCTCAAGTAGGGTTGCGTCATCGTCGGGGATCGCAGGGGCCGGGGGAGACTTCCGCTGCCCCCGGCTGTTGCTCCCGAACAACTTCGCGTGCAGTGCGGCGAGCTGGGCGGTCCGTTCCTCGATCGTGGGTGGCGTCCCGTCCAGGTGCTGCCCGGTTACGGTGAAGTACCGTCCCTCGCAGTACATCTCGATCTTGCCCTTGCGCCTGCGACCGGGCGGGAGCGTACCCTTGACCAGGATATGAATCCCCTTGCCCGAGGGAGAGGCCTCGGTGTACGAGTTGAGCGCCTGGATAACACCCTGCGCTCCCCCCGTGATCGCCCCCGTCTGCGGATCCCGGCAGTCGTCCAAGTCCACGCCGGCCAAGCCGTCGCCCAGGACCACGCCGACACCATCCGCTTTCCCCTCCAGGTATGCCGCATGGGCTCCGGCAAAAGTATCCCACGTTGCGGGGTCATCTACGGCTGCGAGTTCGGTCGGTCGGTGAGGTACATAGGGCACCTTGGTTGGCTTCCCGTTCCGTACCTCCCGATTCCACAGGACGGCGCGCGCGCTGTGCCGGATCTCGACGGGCAGGCGATCAAGATCAATCATCGTTCCCCCTCGATGCGTTTCGCCAGCGCCTCACGCCGCCGCCATGCTTTCCCCCGCTTGATCGCTCGGACATACTCTTCCTTGCTCAACAGCAGGAGACACCCCTTGCCTAGAGGCACGCAGACTAGGCCGGCGGGAACCGTCTCGCCTTGAACGGGCGTGTGCCGTGCCGGGGCCTCACGGGGCACGGTCATCGCCGGCCCTCGTGGACTAGGCCGAGCAAGGTCCGCCGGGCCAGTAGGAGCTTCCGAGACGCCTCACCGGGGTGGCCGTAGAAGTCTGCGAGGTCCTGCGCCGTGGCTTGAAAGGTGAAGACCGTTCGGCGGCCGTCGTGGTGGTGGGTCAGGAGTGGACGATCCAGTGAGTAGAGGTAGCTGGCCGCTTCCAGATCGGCGGTTTCAACTGAGGGCTGAGTCTTTCCCGGTGTCGGTCGCATCGCTGCTCCGTGTGGCGGTCAGTGTCCTCTCAGTGCTGCCTCGCGCTCATGTGACAAAAATTCGTTCTTTTTGAGCGAAATGGTCACGCACCGCGCACCGGTCCTGTCTCCCCACGCTTCTCCTCGTCCCCTGCGCTCGCCCCCCGCTTCACGTCGCCCCTCTCAATCTCAACATGGTGCCAGGCGTTGCGCGGAGACGCGGAAGATCCGCGTCCCGATCCTACTCACTCTGTGCATAGTCCAGAGCGTCCAACACGTCCTGCACACGGTAGCGACGAACGCTTCCGATCACGAGCCCGAATTCGTGGACCCCATGCCGGTACAATGTGGACTTGGAGACGCCAAGCGCGGCCGCCAACTCTCCGAGGCTCAACCACTCCCGCCCGGGGGTGCCCTGCGTGTCAGGGGGAGTCTGCCCGTTCCCTGCTTCAGCCATTGTGCTCCCTCTCGTCATCGGCCCTTCTTGATGATCTCGCGGCGCCGCGTCTCTCGATCACTCGCCCTCCCATTCACGCTCACCGCATCACCCCCGCTGGCAATTTCCCTCGGCTCTCCAGGAGTTCCCGCTGGCGCTGCGGGATCGCCTGTCGCAGGCGAATGGTGCGAAACCGCAGTGGGTCCTCCTTGGTCGCCTGGGCCTCCGCCCCTTGGCGGATCACGGAGAGGGCCGCGACCATAGCCACCCGGCGCTCTGGGTCAGTCATGCCTTGGTACTTGGTGGAGGTGGTGAACGCACCGAGGATTCGCTCGGCCAGGGGACCCATCTCCCGCAGGATGAGTCGGTCCGCCGTGGGATCCCCGGTGCCCCGGCCCTGGATTTCCTGGCGGGTGAGGCCGAGACGGAGCACTTCGGTTTCGAGAGGAGAGCGGGTCTGTGGCGAAACACCAATGATCTGGCGACTCAGCGGGATACCGCCGGGGGTGAACGATTCCAGTTCCGGCGTTGTACTCGTCAGCGGCACCTCTCGCTCAGGGAGCATCTGCGACACCCCCGGAATCCGACGCATGGCGGGACCCAGGAATGGGGACTCTCTCGTCTCACGAATCTTTGCCTCTTCCTTGGCATGCTCAGTGAGAAATTGGCCATAGCTCGCATACAGTTCCCGCACCGTCGTCATTGGTTGCAGAAACCCCCCTGCGATCTCGCCTGAGACCTTGCGGACCGTCCGGGTGGCGGTCTCCAGATTCGTGCCGCCCTCGATGAGGCTCACCATGATGTCATCCACGGCGGTGATCCCGGCCCCCTGCCGGAAGTTTCCACTCGCCACGATTGCCAGCACGTCACGCGCCATAGATTCCGCGTCGGCCTTGAGCATTGTCCCGTTCATGGATCGCTTGGCCAGCTCTGCGACGACGCTATATGAGACGAACGGATTGAAGGGCCGGAGATCGACGGGCTTGCCGGCGATCTTCGCCTCATAGGATCGGTCGCCGGCATACTTTGAATTCCGAAACTGCCACGCCGCGCCGAACATGGCGCTGCCCATGACCGCCCGGGACATGGCCTGGACATCGCCATTCAAAATCGCCGCCCGCTCCGTCCCCGTGAGGAGCCGCATGGCCCCGGACCACGCGCGGGCGTTGGCCGGAGAGTATTGATAGGTATACCGAAGCGAGTTATACAGAAACCGTCCGAACGGGAGGGATGGGTTGAGGATCACGCCAGCAATCGGATTCTTATAGAGATCAGTGAAGGCCTTCCAAAATCCCTCCTTCGGTGTCAACGCCCAGGTGCGCTCCAGGGAATCCGATGCGGCACGCGCCACCATCTCGCCCGTCACTTGCCCCGGGAGAATGCGGTCAATGTCGGCGCCCTTGGCGGCGAGCTGGTCGGCCATCGAGACCCGGAAGACCGTTTTACGGAAAAAGAATTCTTGGGCACGGTTCGGAATATTCACCGCATTGACGACGGATTCCGCTTTCGCAAATGCCTGATCTGCCGCTCGGGCCAACGGTCCCGCTCCAGTGCGGAGTCGTTCTGCGCGGGCAGCGACTTCCGACGCATAATGAGAAAACACCGCCTCGTATTCGTCTGGAAACAGTTTGAGCAAATCGACGGCATCCTGACGTTTTCCCTTCGACGCAAGGGTGCTGAAGAGTTCCAGGGTGGATCGGACTGCCGGCATGATTCCCCGTTCGGCTTCCGGGCCGACAGCAAATAGTCGCCGGATCATGCCATCCACGCCTTTTTCAACCTGCATCAATCCGATGTTCGCAACCTGCGTGACAGCGTTCCGCTCCCACGTACTCCAGGCCGAGACGATAGATCCCTTCCATAGTCCCCAGAACCGGCCAGCGAAGTGCGTCGCCCTTTCCCAACTCGTGAGCGGAGGGAGCGATTTCTCCATCTCGGCGAGAAGCGCCTTCGCTTCTGGGTTCTGGGCGGCAATCTGCGCCAACCGCTTCGCCCCGTTTCCCCACAGGCCCAGGATACGCCCGGCGTCCGAGTTCGTAGAGAGCATCATTTGACCGAAGTCAACGAGTGTGGTCCCGTTTTTCTCAAGGAGGCCCTGAAAGGCCGAGAACTCCTCCGGGTGATCCAGCATGACTTGGAAACCCTGGAGGCTGATGGGCATATTGGGGTCACGGGGGATGCTATGCTTGGTCATCGTGGCTTCAACTGCCTGTTCGATTCCGCGTTCTGCCTCTACGGATAGGCGAGTGCCTCGCAGGGAATCGGGGATTCTTCGACCGATATCCGCCTCAATCCGAGCCGCGGCCTCCTCCGTGAGCATGGGTTTGGGGGCCTTTCCAGGAATCCTGACAACCGGAATCGCGTCGGCCTTGCCTGCCGCCTCCGCGAGGGGTTGGCTGGCCTTGATGCCGTGAGAGATGGATGCGGCTTGCTCCTCCACAAGGATCGGCGAGACTTCAGGGACTGGCTTCGCCATCGTGGCCTTGAGTACCTCGTACTCACGGCGCATCGTTTTCGGGACAGGCAATCCCGCCTCTTCGATCTTGGCGATGCGTCCAGCGAGGGCCTGGGCCCCTGCCTGTGTCTCACGGAACGTTCGGGCCGCAGCCATCGTCGTGCGTGGGCCCGGTTTCGCTGCCTCCTCTGCGGCGCGTGCGGCGGTGGCTTCCGCTGCCGCCGCCTGCTCAAGTTCCCGTCCCGCCGCAGGCAGGTTCACTCCCGCCGCCGCCCGTTCGGCGGCCACGGCTTCCTCGGGCAGTCGCCCAATGCCCACCTTGGTCAGCCCGCGTGTAGCGGGGGTAGCGGGGACTCGCACAAAGGGAAGGGCCACGCCCAAGGCCATTTCCCCGACCGCACCTGCTGTTGCAGCGCCCTTCTCACCGAGGAGAGGTTCGGCGGCAGTGCGTACCGCCTCCCCGACTGGCGCGAAGATCGGTTCAAACGGGGCACCAATGGCTTTCAAGCCAGTCCGCACAAGGTCCATCGCGCCGACCTGTCCTGTCGCTGCCCTATATGCGGTAGACGGAAGATCCAGGACCGCTTGCCCGGACTCGGCAAGACGCTCGTGTACGCGCCCGGCCCATTCGGCTGTGGGTTGGAGGAATTCATTGACGCGCTGAAGGAAACTCGTCTCTGGCGGCTTTTCAACAATGAATCCAGATACCGCCTCTGGCGGTTTCTCAACAATGAAACTGCCGGAAGTCTCTGGCGGCTTTTCAACGACAAACTCAGTCACTTGACCTCTGTCCAGGTCTTCCCGTCAGACGTGTACCGTTTTCCAGTCGCGGGATCGCGGAGAATCGCGCCCCTGTTCTTGATCACATCGGGTAGATCGGCGGGCAGTGCCGACGGTTTCGGTGCCTCAGCCGGAGTCTTCTTACTAGGGAAGACGAACCCCAGACCGTCCGAGTGCGCCAACTCCACGGCCCTTCTCTCAATCTGATCCCCGAAAGCCTTGCGGTCTTCCTCATCTCCAAACTTTATCAGCACATCGGGCGGTCCTAATTCCGCCCGCGCCACGGCTCGGTAGCGGTCTCGGAGCGTCGCCTGCTCCTTCTTGTCCGGGAACTTCCCGGCTTCCATCCGCTGCTTCATGGCCTCGATGTCAGCAGCGAATTTCTCCCGCCCTGGTCGCGTCGCCTCCTCCGTCGCCTTGGCCTCTTCCGCCTTCACCGGAATGAGCGCCTTCGCCTCCGCAAGCTTCGCCCCGGCAGCAACGGTCTGCACCCCCTGCGTTGTCAGGACTTGCTCGATGACCTTCCGCACATCCTCGGTCATGTTCGCGGTGCCGCGCAGGACGGTGCCGAGGTACGGAGCATCCACGGACATGGCCTTGGCGACGCTCTCCAGTGGGATGGGGTGGCCGCCCGATGCCTCCTTGAGTGCCGCGACGGTCGCAGGCAACCGTTCCACGATTCGTCTCGCTGCGACGCGCGAGGCGAACTGAGAGACGCGGTCAAAGAACTCGCTGGGGTTCTTCTGAATGGCCTCGTGCGCGTTCATCAAGAAGAGGGCCGCCCCGGGTTCATCCTTGATGAGTTGGTACATCGGGCCGAGCTGCGCCGTGACATCGAGATTCTTGGCCAGGGCGGGCGCCAAAGGTTTCAGGAATTCCAGTCCGCTCTGTTCGGCCACCCCTCGCAGCGCCGCGTCGGCCACGTCTGGCGACACGCCCTGGTCCTTCAGTTTCTTCCCGTAGTCCAGGAATCTGCCCACGGTCTCGATATCGTCCTTGTTCTTCGAGGCGATGAACTTGCCCACGTCCATGCGATACCGCAGCGCGTCGAGGCCGAGACGCTCCTTCTCCATGCCGAGCCGTTCCTGTTCGGTCGTCGCCTTCCGTTCCTCGGTCGCCTGTGATCGCCGCAGCGCTTGAAAGGCGGCCATCTGTTTCACGCTCGTGGCCGGCTTCCCGGCGGTCTCCCGCATCGCGTCGGCTGCGATGGCGGCCAGCCCGGCGAGGAATTCGGGATTCTTGAGGGCATTCAGACTCCGGGTGGACATCGGGATGGCCGATTCCGGCAGACCCCTCGGTGTGGCGTTCAGCGTGGACGAGATCGGCAGGCCGGGCGTCTCCGGTCGCTCAAGGGGCAATCGCAATCCAGGCACATCCGGACCCAGCGGCAGCGTAGGATCTTCAAGCGGTAGCATGGCGTCGCTCCTTCACTGCGGCCACAACCATCCTGCCAAAATCGTCAACCCGCCGGTCAACCGCCTTGAGGCCGGCGTGCAGGAGGCCGGCATAGTCCAGGATGTTGACCGTCTTCCCGTCGTCCGTGATCTCCGGGGGGGCAAGTTCCAAGATCGGCCCGATGTGTTCCGGTCCCCGATCCTCCTCCCATCGGTAGCGATAGCGCGTGATCGGCGTCTCCCGCACACGCTTCAGCGCTTTGGCGTATTCGTCCAGGTCCAGGGGCTGGATGTTGCGCTTGTAGCGGGCGGAGGAGAATCCCCCGCCGACTCCCCCGACGAGTGCGCCGCCAATGGCGCCGACGGCCGTACCGATGCCTGGAACGACTGAACCGACCATCGCCCCGGTCGCTGCACCGCTCAGGGCACCCGTTGCCGCCCCGCCGACATTGAAGCCTCCTGCCCCTTGGCCAGTGGTCGTCTGCGTCGGCTGCCTCATCCGTTCCGCTTGCAGGGCATTGAGGAGCGCACTGAGTTGCTGCGACACGCCCGCCGTTGGCGTCGTGAGCAGCGCCGATCCTCCCGTGCCCCGCCCGAGCAATGCCAACCGGTTCTGATACGCCACCTGGCGCAGGTTCTCCTGGAAAGCCGCGACACCCTGCGTGAAGGCCTGCTGGGACTGACCGATGTTCAACTTCGCGCCAGCCTTCGCGCCCTCCAGTGCCTGCACAAATTCCTTCTCACGCCCAAGAACCTCCGCGCCGATAGGAGTATCGGTCAATTTCATGCCCCGGGAGGCCGCCATTTCCTCTGCGAACTGGCGAATATCCCGCTGCCCCTGTGCCTTGGCGGTCCCGTAATACGTCTCGATCTGGGCCTCTTGCTGGGAGGAGAGGAGCGGGGCCTCGCCCCTGAGTGTGCGGAGGGCGTTTTCCTGAGTCAGGCGTTGAATCTCCTTCTGGGTCTCTGTTGGCGCGGCCTCGGCTTCAAACAGACCAATCGTCTTCTTGAAGAGTTCCGTCTGCTGGAGAGCGACATCGACCTGCGCCTGGAGCAATTCTTTTTGCTGAGGAAAGACTTCCCTGAGAGCCTCTGACTGGCGTTTGACTTCGTCGAGTTGAATCGTCAGGAGTTCGTTCTGTTTCCTGATGAGACTCAATTCCTCCTCGCTCTTCGGCGGCACGACCGTCGTCACCGTCGTCTGGCCCCCGCCCTTGTGCCGGACCACGTCCTCGCCGAGGGGGTCGAGGGACCGGCGACGGAATGGAGCGACCGGGAGTCTCATCGTTCGCCCCTGTCGCCCTCTCCGGGATCCTCGGAGGCGTGGAGGGCAGTGACGGGCCTGCACATCGTGCGGACGTCCGCCTCTCGATAACGAACCGCCCGGCCGTTGGCCAATCGAACGAACGGGATGCGCCGTTGGGAGGTCCAGGCCCGGACTGTGGAGGGTTTGACGTTCAGGCGTGAAGCAAGTTGCGAGCAAGTGAGCAGCGACTCAGATTCCATTCCGACCATGGATCAGTTCTCCTTCGCGGGGGGTTTGATCGTGATTCATGCCGCTCACCTTTTAGCAATCAAAATAGGTGTTGTGTAGGGTGTTCTAGGTAACCCCCTGCCCCCCAAAAACACATCGCCCCCTGGGACCAATGGTCTCGGGGGGCGAGGGTGGCTTCCCTGGATCGGTGGGTTATGCGCTGCCCGGATTTTTCAAGATGTCGTCCAGGTACTTATGGTCGGCCCTCAGTTTCTTCTCTGGGTTGGCCGCCCGCCACCGTCTTGACTTAGCAATCTTCCTGCAGCGGTCGCCACAGTATTCCTTCCTTCGGTTCATGGTGATGGAGCCCCTCTCGTCAACCAGCTTCCCCCGACACACCTTGCACCGGGGGACCTCCGGCGTCCGCGCTCGAATGAGAGCGTCCACCCCATGCTTTTCGTACCAGGCCGCATACCAGTCCGGTGTTGGAAGGCCCCGCCACTGGATCTGGTCAAGCACCTCGGCTACCAGCCTGCGATATTGCTTGTGCGGCGTCTCCCAGTCCGGCTCAAAGACAAACGGGTTCCCGTCCTTAACACGGTATCCCGGAGGGGGTGCGAATTCCTCAGCAGGTTTCTTTGTGGTTTTCCTGGTGGTTCGAGAAGTCCCAGGCTTCGGCTTGCGCGGCTTCTTGGCCATGCGCTCCTCCCGCAGAGCGCCCGAAGGGGAGCCCACGGCAACCGCTCGGGATGCGGCTTTCGGCTGGCCGGCCTAGCCGTGGGCAACGATCATTCTACTTCCCAAACTCCACGAGGTGAAGTGTCGGTGCGGTCTGTCCGTCGCGCATGGGTGTGAACAACCGCACCTCTCCGGTCCTCGTATCGAGCCGGTACACCAATCCGCCCGTGTGGGTGGCCAGTTGAAACCTGCCCCTCTGGTATTCGCCTATGAGGAGGAAGGCGACAACGAGGCAGAGAAAGATCACGGTGAGTTTCCAGCCGGTGAAGCCGCGCGTGTCCATCGCACTCCTCGCTTTCCCTCCGGTGTCACGATTCCGAAATCGCCGGGAGGAGAATCTGCTGTCTCTTCGGTCCCTGCTGGCCGGCCAGGGCTTCGCAACCGGGAGACCGGAGCCTCCCGGAGTCGGATTCAGTTGTGTGTCGGCCACGCTCGCAACTGTCATGGTCCCCGATGCGCTCGGGGTTGTCAATGGCCGCGTGCGTCCGCCCGGCCTCGTCGCCGCCCGTTGCCGTTCCGCTTCGCGTCCATCGCCTCCAGGCCCCGCTCCATCCCCCGCATATCGGAAATCTGATAGCGGAGGAAGGTCCGCATGGTCCGATGGCCGGTGATATTCATGGCCGTCTTGTAATCCCCGCCCGCCTCGATGAAATCCCGGGCGAAGGTCCGGCGCAGGTCGTGAAAGAGCTTGTGGGGCAGCCCCGCCTCCGTGCGCGCCCACATCCAATGCCGCCAGCAATAGTCCCGACTCACGCGGCGGCCCTTCCGGTGAAAGACCCACTCAGAGAGCCGGTTGCGGTAGGCGCGCCGTTGCCATCGCCGCTCGATCAGGGCCAGGCGCTCCCCGATCAGGGGGATGATTCGGCCCTCGCCGTTCTTGCTGCGTGGCAGGCGGATCACCCGGCGCTCCCGGTCCACCTGCGCCCACTGGAGACTCAGGATCTCGGAGAGCCGCCAGCCCGTGGCGTAGCCGAATCGGGCGATGTCGTCATACGGCTCCGGCAAGCCCACGAGGATCGCTGCAAACTCCTCCGACTCGAAGAACCCTTGGCGGGCATTCTGGAACTTGAGGGACGGGAAGTAGGGCAGCGAGGCGAGGGAGCGGTTCTCCCGCCGGCAGGTATAGCGCATGGCCGCCCGCAGATAGCCGATGTAGCTCTGGACACTGGCCGGCTTGTACCCGGCGGCGAGGTGGTCCTCCACGAGCTGCTCCACGTCCTGCGTCGTGATGTCCGCGAATCGGCGCCCGGCGAAATACCGGCGGAGCTTGTCAAGGAGGCTCAAGAGCGGATCGCTGCGACATCCCTCCCGGATGCAGCGGGCCTTGTAAGCGTCCAAGCACTCGGCCACGGTGGGGCCGCTCCCGGCGGATTCCGTCGCAGGCGGCGAACTCTCCGGCCGCTGCTCGGTGATCTGCCGGAGGGTCTTCGCAAGCCTCGTCCGCTCCGCGACAACCTCCCGGAGTTTGCGGGCGAGGGCTTGGGCTTGCGGAGTGACGTGCTTTATGATAGCCTGAGAATCGCTCATGGCTCCTCCTCCTGGTGGGGTCGCGGGTCATGCCCCCGGTCCAGTGACGCGGACGCGGGGGCGTCGTCTTTTATGGCCGCCTGCGTCGGCCTCTCCTCCTGCGCGTGGGGCCCGGGGCGGCGTGCCCCTCCTTGGCCGCCTGCACCCGCCGAATGCCGATCTGCGGTCGGTCGGTCCCTACCAGGGCCGTGGCCTTCTGCCGGAGATCCCGGGGGGCGTCCCTGGGGAGCCAGTGCTGCCACTCCCCGTTGACCAGGGCCAGGAGGCCCGGGCCGGTCCAGGTGCCCACATGGTCACGGGGCATGCTGGACGCTCCCGTGCTCGCGGGGGGGCCGGTCTGCGGGGTGGGCGGCCTTGAGGAGGCCCGACAAGCGGGTGAACAGGTTCCACGCCTCCTCGTCCGTGGTCATCGGCAGCTCGAACTGCATCAGCGGGTAGTGGTGGCGAAGCCAGGTGATACGGATAGCGTGTTGCATTTGTCCAGACCTCCCGTCCGCGCTCGACTGTGGCAGCCCTCTTGCCGGCGCGATCGGTGGGAGGGTCAGGGGTGGCGGCCCTGCTCACCACAGGCCGTCGCCCCGCTTTCGTTCACTCGGTGTCACGGATCATCGCAGACTGCCCCGCATTTCCCCCTGGGGCGGCGTCCTGGCAGGCTTCCTTTGGTGCGGACGCAGCCCCCCTACCCCAAAGGCCTTCGGTCGCTCCGCCCGGGTTTTTCGGGCAGCCACGGCGGATCAGGGCCGCGCAAGGGATGCTCTACTCCGTGGTCTCTAACCAGCCCCGGTAGGTGGCCGGTGGTCGATCTCCTTGGCGGTATCGAAACCGCAGGCCGCCCGCCTCACCACGATAGCGCTCGATCCATGTGGTCTGCCCACAGGGGCACCGAAGGAAGCCTCGAAGGCTTTGCCAGAGGTCTCTCCCGCAGCCGTGGCACTTCTCGCCGGTCTTCACAGTGTATTTCAGGTCACCCATGCTCCTCCCCCGTGTGACTGTGCCCGCAATTGTGCCCATGGGGACTCGAGGGGACCCCACCAGACCCACTGAAACCCAACCAACCAAACAGACGAATCTCTCAGAATTCCTTGCTAACTGCCCGTCCGTTCTGTATTCTTCATTTCTCCCGGGACGGGACTCAAAATCCCGCGAGGCTTAGCCTCATGAGGGTTCGATTCCCTCCCCCGGCACCATTGTGCTTTCCATGTCCCGGGCCCGTTTGGGGGGTGCATGAAGCGCCTCGATACCGGAGCGGCCGGTCGGCACCTGCCGGTCGAGGCCCAGGCGGAGAGGAACCGGCCAGAGTCATAGAGAGCTGCCCGCAGCCATTCAGGCCGATCCCCGCTTTCCCTTCCGGTGCAAGGCCTGTCCGGTAAAACTGCGGCAACCGGTTCCACAGCACGGGCTGCCTCGGGAAAGGGGTCGAGCCTTTGCGGCCTGTCATCGGAGCGGGGATGCACGTTACGGGACACTGCCCCGGCGAGTATGCCCCGCGCTCGCTTAGACCTCCTCTATCTCAGGGCAGGGAGGCAGGGGATCCTTCGAAGGTGACGAAGGTGCCGACGTTGCCTTTTCCGTCGCCATGTTCGTCCCCCTTCACCGATTGTCTTGGCATGATTCCATGGTAATCGCTGGATGCCTCTGATGCGAAATTTCACGGACGACGAGGAAATTCAGGTCGTACTGGACCGGCGGCAGGGGGACCGGCGGCAGCGGGTCCAGCCGATAGAGCAGGAGAGGCGAACTGCCGACCGCCGCAGTCCGCTCCCC
>Ga0326597_10008517_pt1 | contig 13826 bp, 11 predicted proteins | sample RVTome_12_FD_203789 | JGI IMG/M metagenome (GOLD analysis project Ga0326597, IMG submission 203789) | Soil microbial communities from uranium-contaminated site in the Upper Colorado River Basin, Wyoming, United States - RVT100D185 | ecosystem: Environmental > Terrestrial > Soil > Contaminated >... | reverse complement strand
TAGATTCTTTACCCCCTGTTGGGTGTTGATGAGAACCGGAAAGACCATGAACAAAAAGACGATAACCACTTTGGCGGGAACTCGAAAGCCGAACCACAGGACGATGAGCGGAATGAAAGCCACCGTGGGAGTCGAGTAGAGCGCGTGGAGATAGGGCTCCAGAGCCAGTGACAAAGTTGCCGAGCGCGCCAGGAAAATTCCGAGGGGGATGCCGACCACGACGGCGAGTGCAAAACCGTAAGCAAACACCTCAAGGCTTTGCAAAAGGAAACGCTGGAGCTCTCCCTTGGCCACCAGCTCAGCGAACGCGGCCGCGATGGCGGTCGGGTAGGTGAAGAGGATCGGGTTGACCGACCGGCCATAGATCTCCCAAGCGGTTAGGACCACTAAGAGGGATAGTAACCTTATGCCCCAACTATAGGTCGAAGTCTTCATCCGCTTCCTCCTAACTGTTGTCGGCGTGTTGTTTCAACTGCTCCCAGATGTAGTTGCGCAGCTGGATCGACTGGGGGTCGGACCTGACTCGGCTGATGTCGCGCGGGCGCGGAATCTCGACGCCGAGGATCTCGCGTATCCTTCCCGGCCGTGGCGTCATGAGCAGAATACGATCTCCCAAATAAATCGCCTCGTCTATTGAGTGCGTTACAAACAGCATGGTTTTCCGTTCCTGCTGCAAAATCTTGGCAAGCTCTTCCTGAAGGGTTTCACGCGTCTGGGCGTCGAGCGAGCCGAAGGGCTCGTCCATCAGGAGGAGGGACGGATTCACCGCCAAGGCGCGCGCCAGTCCCGCCCGCTGCTGCATGCCGCCGGAGAGTTGATAAGGATAAGACTTCTCGAAGCCTCTCAGACCGACGAGCCCGATATAGCGCTCCACTCTTTGCGCGATCTCTTGCCTCGGCTCTCCTCTCAGCGCCAGTCCGTAGCCGATATTTTCCTCCAGGTTCTTCCAGGGGAACAGACCGAAGTGTTGAAAGACCACCGCCACGTCGGGACGCGGCGCCGTCACCGGCTCACCATCTAATAAGACCTCGCCTCGGTCCCGGGATATAAGGCAGTCCACCAATCGGAGCAGCGTCGTCTTGCCGCAGCCGCTGGGCCCCAGGATGCAGAGACTCTCGTAAGGCTGGACCTCAAAACTAATGTCCTGCAAGGCCACGACCCTGCCGCCGTTATAACTCTTGGTGAGATGGCGGACAGCGATTTTTGCCATAGAAAAAAGTGCGCGGGTAACTAGAGGGTTACTGAAAACCCCTCACGGAGTCCTTCGACGTGGCTCAGGACGAACGGAGAGGATTTGAAATCGTTGATGATTTTCCGTTCATGCTGAGGCTCTCGAAGCATTCCGAACCTTTTTTCACTAACCTGCTAGATGGCCGGTTTCTCCAGCAGGCTCTTTACTTCCCGGAGAAAACGGGCGGCGCTGGCTCCGTCGACGACGCGGTGATCGGCCGACAAAGTCGTGGTCATCAGCGAACGTATCGCGAACATGCCCTCGTCGGCAACCACGCGCGGCGCGACGCGGCCCACGGCCAAGATAGCGCACTGGGGCGGGTTGATGATCGCGGTAAAACTATCGACGCCGAGCATGCCGAGATTCGATACCGTAAAGGTGCCGCCTTCGTAATCCAGCGGAAAAAGTTTTTTCTTCAGCGCTTTGTCGGCCAGCTCGCGGCTCTGAACGGCCAATTCCGCTAGGCTCAAGCGATCGGCATTACGGATCACCGGCACAACCAAACCTTCGTCGAGCGCCACGGCCATGCCGATGCTGATATCGGCGTGAAGCTTGATGCCCTGGTCGGTGAATGTCGAGTTCAGCGACGGAAAATCCTTCAGCGCGCGGGCGCAGGCGTGGAGAATGAAATCGTTGATCGATGGAACGCTGATCTCACCCTTTTCCTTCCAACCCCCCCTCGCTTCGCTCACCGCGGTCATGTCGATGTCCATGCTTATGTAGAAATGCGGCGCGCTTTGTTTGCTTTGGGTCATGCGCTGGCCGACGATGCGGCGCATGGGAGTGAGCGGCAGCAAGCCGGGCGCCGTTGAAGTCGCGGGTCGCGCGACGTTTTCGTTGGCAGCGCGCTGCACGTCGGCGGCGAGAACACTTCCTTCGGGTCCGCTGCCGCGCAGCGAACTCAGGTCGATTCCCCGCTCTTTCGCGATGCGCTTAGCTTTTGGTGAGGCAAGAACTCGACCAACGACCGGTGCAGGTGAAGCCGCGGGTTGAAGTGGCCGCGTGGGTGTCGAAGTCGCAGGGCGGCCCTCACCCCTGCCCTCTCCCGGTGGGAGAGGGGGCGGAAGAGGACGACTCTGATTTATTCCATCTCCCTTTGGGAGAGGGCTAGGGTGAGGGCTTTCAAACGCAGCCGGAGTCGCCACTTCGCCCGGCGCCAAGATTAAAGCGATCGTCTGACCTACCGGAACTTCTTCTCCGGCCTGCGCCGTAACGCGCGCTAAAACTCCGGAAGCCGCCGCTTCGATCTCCACCGTCGACTTATCGGTTTCGATCTCCATCAGCGGCTCGCCTTTGGTCACGGTCTGACCTTCAGACTTCAGCCACTTGAGCAGAGTCCCAGTTTGCTGCGCCACGCCGAGGGCGGGCATGATTATGTTGGTTGCCATCGATGGTTGCTTATCACAGCACGGTGGGAGGCGCGACCAGTCAATCGTTTCCTAGCTGTTCCAACGGTAAATCTTAATGTGCGCTGGATAACGAATGGTTAAGCCCGCTTCGCGGTTGCGATCTTCTCTCTCAGCCAAGTATTGATAAGCTTCGCGGATGTGACTTTTTTCGATTTTGCGATTTGGTTGAGTCTAGGAATAATCTTCTCGTCGATCGCGACCAGGTGTTTTCTGGTTTTAATGTTTACTTCAAATTCAGCTTTCGGCAATCGATCCCAATAGTCGCCCATATCGTGTTTGTCGAAGAATTCCACAAGCTCAGCGACTGACTTCAATCGCGGAAAGGGTTTTGCTTTATTTTTTGCCATATCGTTTTCTTTCCTTGGCCGCCATATCTCGGGCGCTCAGGATCAACGCCTCTCTAGTTTTTTTGAAGATGAAGAGAACCGCTAAGTACCGACCCGCGTCAGACTGTCCTAAAGCGAGATACACGTCTTCTCCCTTGCGCTCGCCTTTTTCAACAAAGCGAAATTGGACTGTACCCCCGAGCACCTCTTCCACCTCGTGCGGCTCAACGTGATGTTTGACGGCAAGCTTGTCGACAATTTCTCTGAGCCATACGATCCCGCGGATTTTCATTCATGCCCTGCACATTCGCAACCAGGCAACTCATTGTAGCCGATCTACTCGCGAAGTCCAAAACTGTTTGTCCAATTTTCTCTGCCTATGAATCGAAAATCCAAAACTTGTCCTGAACCCTTCGACTCAGCTCAGGATAAACTCCTGTGAAGGATATTGATTCACTGGATCACCTTATCCGCCTTCATCAGCGTCCACTGCGGAATCGTCAGGCCGATTTGTTTGGCCGTCTTGAGGTTGATCACCATCTCAAACTTCATCGGCTGCTCGACCGGCAGGTCGGCGGGCTTAGCTCCTTTCAGGATTCTGTCCACGTAATAGGCGACCCGCCGGTAGCTCTCCGCTTGGTCCGCCCCGTAGTACATGAGCCCGCCGGCTTCGACAAGTCCGCTGGCGCCGTACACAGACGGTAACCGGCTCTTTAAAGCAAAGTCCGCGGTCCGTTTTCGGTTGGCAATGATTAACGCGCCCCCAATCACGTAGAGTCCAGCCGGGCGCTGCTTGTTTAGCGCAGCAAAGACCTTCTCGAAACCGTCCGCATCACGTACCTCCCAAGGCTGAATAGTTAACTTCAGCGCACGCGCCGCGACTGGAAGAACCTCTTTCACCTCGCGTACGCTGGGTGGACTGGCCGGCTCGTAGAGAACCGCGACACGGGAAAGTTTTGGAATCACTTCTTTGAGCAGCTCCAGCCGCTTCCCGCCTAGTTCTCTGGAAAGGAGAGTAATGCCGGTGACGTTGCCGCCGGGACGGGCAAGGCTTTCAACATGGCCTGCCTCGACAGGATCGGACCCAGCGCCCATCATAACGATAGGAATCGTCTTGGTCGCATTCTTGGCCGCCTGGATCAGCGCGTCCCCTGATGCTGCCAGGATAATATCAACCTTGAGACGCACCAGCTCTGCCGCAAGTTCGGGGAGCCGATCGCGCTTCCCCTCCGCATAGCGGTACTCGATAGCGATGTTCTGTCCTTCGACGTAGCCACGCTCGCGCAGCGACAGCCGAAGTGCCTCGGCACGGGTGGAGTCACTCGCTGGATCGCCGTTCGAAAGATACCCTAACCGAGAGATTTTCTTCGGCTGCTGTGCCTGGGCTAGAGAAGCAGTAGTCAGAAAAAAAGTTGCTAGTCGCCGGATGGCGGTTCTTCTATTCATCGTTTCGTCCCTTCAGAAGTGGCTATCGTGAATCCGCGATCAGTTAACTCGCCTTTCTAACCTTGGTTGTTCTAATCATGCCATCGATAGAAAGGTCTTCGTCTAGATCGGGCCAGTGAATACCGTACCCCGGTGGAGAGATCTCGAAAGTCATCTTCGTCCGCTCATCCGCGGCGGCTCAGTTAGATGGCTCCTCGGTACGATAGATACTACTTTCTAACGGGCCCTTTGGACCGCGCACTGAACACGCGGTCAAAGAAACCTTCTCGCTGCAATTGGGCCTGCCATTGACGATGGCGTTTCACCGATTCCATGCGTTTCTTTTTGGGTAGAGCCAGGAAACGGGTTGCTTCAACCGGTCCGAGTTCTTTTACCAAGACATCGACCGCTTTCGTAATAAATCGCTCCTCGTCCGTAAAAACTCTGGCTTTCATTTTATTGCGTAGCCCGGATGGAGCGTGAGCGCAATCCGGAGACCCTGGCTTACGTTTCACTTCATCCTGGCTACGTCCTCAGTCCAAAATCCAAAATCGAAAATCCAAAATTCTTCTAGCCTACCGTTTCACCCTTTCCAGCGCTCCCGGATTATTCAAATTCGACTGGGCTTCGCGCGTGGTCGGCAGTTCGCCGCCGGTGGTGAAATAGTGTGTGCCAGCTACGAGCAATTTTTCCGACGGAAAGCGCGTGATCACTTCGCAGCCGTCTTTGGTCACGACGACTTCTTCTTCGAGGCGCGCTGCGGACCAGCCGTCGGAGGCGGGCCAGTAGGTTTCCAGCGCGAAGACCATGCCTTCTTCGATCACTTCGGGGTGATCGAGAGACACGAGACGGCTGAAGATCGGTTTCTCCCAGATCGAAAGGCCGACGCCGTGGCCGTATTGCAGAGCGAAGGCGGCTTCTTCGTTGGCAAAGCCGAACTCTTCGGCCTTGGGCCAGAGCTTCACCACGTCCGCCGTGGTGATCCCCGGTTTGACGATGCTGATCGCGGCGTCCATGTAGTCGCGGCAACGTTTGTAGGCATCGTTCATCGCAGCGGAGGCGCTGCCGATGGCAAACGTCCGGTAGTAGCAAGTCCGGTAGCCGTTGTAGCTGTGAAGAATGTCGAAAAACGCCGGATCGCCAGGACGCAGCACGCGGTCGGTATAAACATGCGGATGCGGGCTGCAGCGCTCGCCGGAAATGGCGTTGACGCCTTCGACATGTTCGGAGCCGAGGTCGTAGAGCACTTTGCTGACCACGCCGACGCATTCGTTTTCTTTCACTCCGGGCTTCATGAAGCGGTAAAGCGCGTCGTAGGCGGAATCGACCATCATGCAGGCGGTATTGAGCAGCGTGATCTCATCCTGGGTCTTGATCTTGCGCACCTCGTGCATCAACTGCTGGCCGTCGACGACCTTGATACCCTGGGCCTGGAGCGCGAAGAGCACGGGAAGCTCGATGACATCGACCCCCACCGGCTCGTTGTGCAGCTTGCGTTTTTCCAGTTCGAGCTTGATTTTCTTCGCCACGTCGTCAGCCAGACCGGAACCCGGATGGGTCGCGCCGCGCAACGTGGAAATGCCGGCGCGGGAGCGCTCGCCGAGCCAGGGGCAATAGATCTGATGATGGCGCGCCGCCGAGCCGAAGTCCCACATGATCGGCTCGTCGTCCTGCGGCAACAGCGAGAAGCGCACCAGCTTATCCATCGCCCAGGTGCCGATGTGCGTCGCGGTAATGTAGCGGATGTTGTTCATGTCGAAGCAGAGCAGCGCGCCCATCTCGGACTTCTTGAGCGCCGCCTTGATGCGGCTCAGGCGCTCCCGGCGCAAACGCTCCAGATTGACGCGCTCTTCCCAATCGACGCCCATCAGGCCGAAGGTTTTCAACCCCATTGCCTACCTCCACGCTAAGAGTTTCGGGTTTCGAGTTCCGTGTCTCGGGTTCAACTCGAAACCACAAACCCGGAACTCGAAACTGTTTGTTACTTTCCGCATATCTTTTTTGCCATCTCCGCCACCGCTTCCGCCGTCGGCACCGTCTGGTCTTCAAGGACCGGAGAGAACGGCACCGGCACGTCCATGGCGCCCATGCGCTTCACCGGCGCGTCGAGATAATAAAAGGCGCGGTCGGCGATCACCGAGGCGATCTCGGCGGTGACGCCGTAGCGCTCGTAGCCTTCGTCGATGACGATGGCACGGCTGGTTTTTTTTACTGAGTCCACGATAGTCGATTGGTCGAGCGGCGCCGTGGTTCTCACGTCGATGACTTCGGCGTCGATGCCGCTCCCGTTCAACGTTTCCGCCGCCGCCAATGCGACGTGAACCATGCTGCTCGTCGCCACCAGTGTGATGTCGCTGCCGGCGCGCTTCACATCGGCGATGCCGAGGGGAATGGTGTACTCCTCCGCCGGCACCGGACCTTTAAGTTGGTACATCATTTTGTCTTCGAAAAAGACCACCGGATTGTCGTCGCGGATAGCGCTTTTGAGCAGCCCCTTGGCGTCGTAGGGCGTCGAGGGAACGACGACTTTCAATCCGGGAATATGGCTCAACCAGGCGTGCAGGCTCTGGCTATGCTGTGCGGCGGAGCGGCGCGATGCCCCGAGAGTCGTCCGCAAGACCAGCGGCACTTTGAGCTTGCCGCCGGACATGTAATGAATCTTCGCCGCCTGATTCACCAACTGATCCATCGTCAGTGTGATGAAGTCGCCGAACATAATGTCGACGACGGGTCGCATGCCCGTCATCGCCGCGCCAACGCCAATGCCGGCGATGCCTGCCTCAGAGATCGGCGAGTCGATCACGCGCTGTGTGCCGAATTCTTTTACCAGCCCAGCGAGCACCTTGAACGGTGTGCCCGCTTCCGCGACGTCTTCGCCGATGATAAACACCGTCGGATCGCGCCGCATCTCCTCGGCCAGCGCCTCGTTGATCGCCTGGCCGAAGGTGATCTCTCTGATCGTCGTCGTAGCGGTTGTGTCTTGGAGCTTTGCTGCCATGAACCTAAGCCGATCTTAGACGCCCCGCTCATCTTGGATTTTGGATTTCCGATTTTGGATTCGAATCCAAAATCTAAAATCGAAAATCGAAAATAGTTCAGGCGTACACATGCTGATCCACTTCTTCCGCCTGCGGATACGGTGCGTTGAGTGCGAAGTTCACTGCTTCTTTGATTTCCGTCGAGACTTCGTTTTCGATTCGCTGAAATAACTTGCCGTTCGCCAGTTTATTTTTCTCAAGCCAATCGGCGAGCAGCTTCACCGGGTCGCGCTTTGTTTTCCACTCCTCCTCTTCGGTCTTGGAGCGGTAGTAAGTGCGGTCGATGTCGCCGACGTGATGGCCGTGAAAACGGTAGGTATTGCACTGCAAAAAAGCGGGGCCTTCGCCGCGGCGCGCTCGAGCGGCTAATTTTTGCGCCGTGGCGTGGACAGTTTTCACGTCCTGGCCGTCGATCGATTCCGTGTGAATTCCGAAAGCAGCAGCGCGCGATGTCACCTCGCCGGCGGTGGTCTCGCTGAAGTGAGTATACTCGTTGTATTGGTTGTTCTCGCAGACGTAAATGACCGGCAGCTTCCAAAGCGAGGCCATGTTCATGGTTTCGTAAAGCAGCCCTTGACCGAGCGCGCCGTCGCCAAAGAAACAGACAGCGACTTGATCGCTGCCGCGCATCTTGATCGACATCGCGGCTCCGGTGGCGATACCCGCGCTGCCGCCGACGATGGCGTTGGCGCCGAGATTTCCCGTGTCCTGGTCGGCGATGTGCATCGAGCCACCCTTGCCGCGGCAGTAGCCGGCCTCCTTGCCGAGCAGTTCGGCGAACATCTTGTCGAGGGACGCGCCTTTGGCGATGCAATGACCGTGGCCGCGGTGCGTGCTGGTAATGTAATCTTCCTGCCGCAGCGCTTCACAGACCCCGACGGCAACAGCCTCTTGGCCGATGTAGAGATGTGCCAGCCCTGGCATCTTGGCGCCAAGATAGAGTTGATTGACCTCTTCTTCGAACAACCGGATCTTGAGCATCTGGCGGTAGAAGTGCAGCCAGCGCTCGTCGTGAGCGCCGGTTGGTTCCTTGGCTGGTTTCGACGCTGTTTTTTTGGTTGTGCGAGCCATAAACTGCCTCGGTTGTCGGCGCTCGGTTCCGGGTTTCGAGTTACGGGTTTCGGGTTAATTCAAAACTCCCTGGCTTTTGACTCGAAACTCGTAACACGCAACTCGTAACTATTTCATCCCTGCCATCCTCGCCAGCACTTCGAACAAGATCGCAAAATCCTTCTCCGCCAACCCCATGCCGCGCGCCGCGGTAAGCATTTGGTTCGTTATCGCGGTGGTCGGCAGCGGGACATCGAGTTGGCAGCCCATTTCCAGGGCGAGCAGCAGATCTTTTTGCATCATGTTGACGTCGAACCAGGCTTCGTCCGGCATCTTTAGCACGAACGGTCCGCGGTATTTGACCATCGGCGACGCGATGACACTGTTGAGCAGGACTTCGACGGCGGTCTCGCGGGCGATGCCGCTCTTCTCTGCCAGCAAGACGCCTTCGCTAAATGCCAGCATCTGCACGGCGAGACTCAAATTCGTCGCGATCTTCATCGACACGGCCAGGCCATTGCCGCCAACATGCGTCGCCTTTGGACCGATCGCTTGGAGTATCGGCAGCACTTTCTCAAACGCTTCCCTCTTGCCACCGACCATGAATGAAAGCTTGCCTTCCTCGAGGGTGATCACGCTGCCGGAGACCGGCGCGTCGAGCATCGCGGCGCCCTTGGCTTCAACTTGTTTAGCAGTCGCGCGAATTGCCGCCGGACTAACCGTGCTCATATCAACGTAGATTTTGCCGGTAGAAAGTCCAGCTAAAATTCCGTCCACGCCTTCCGTGACGGCACGCAGCGCTTCGGTGTTAGCGACCATGGTGAAGACCACGTCGTTCGCTTCGGTGACCGCGCGCGGCGTGTTGCCCCACTTCATTCCCGCATCCAACAGCCACTGCGCTTTCGATCTAGTGCGGTTGTATCCAGTTACGTCATGGCCGGCGTCAAGCAGCCGTTTTGCCATGCGGCTTCCCATGACGCCAAGACCGACAAAACCGAGATTTGCCGTAAAGACCTCCGTGGACCGATTTGGTTAGGCCGAATTGCGATACTCTTTATAGCGACTTTCTAGCCTTACCGCTAGTGTTTTGGCGGATATCCGTGGAGAGAAGTCAGAGGCATGTGCGCACTCCGGGGCTGATCAGGCGAGCTGTGATCGGAGCTGCCGAGAATGGGATATTTGAGAATGCTGGGAGTCTTATTGATCTACGCTGCGCGGTTCTTGCGCGTGTCTGGTGTCGGACCGATGATTAAGCATTGGCGCCTTGGCGCCGGGTCCGGTCCTCAAAGCTCGGGGCTGCGGCTGATCTCGGTTTCCTTATCCATGGTCATTTGATCGAGCGCTGCCAGAAAAGCCTCGTACTTCACCGGCTTGGTCAAGTGAGCGTCAAAACCGTTCTCTTTGGCGCGCCGGAGGTCCTGCTGTTGACCCCAACCGGTCATGGCAATCAAGATTATATCTTTGCCCCAGGGCTGTTCCCGTATAATCCTCGCGGTGTCGTAGCCGTTTAACTTCGGCATCGCAATGTCCAGCACTACTATATGGGGGTGAAACCTAGCCGCCGCGTCGAGAGCTTCGAAACCATCCTCAGCAACTTGCACATCGTTACCGTCGGATCTCAGCAGCTTGGCAAGCGCGTTGGCGGATTCCGGAAAATCGTCTGCCACGAGTATGCGACGGACCGCTTCAGCGGGGATTTTCGCTTGATCACGCGGAGGTGGAAACGGCTTGGTGATATGCTGGTCAGAAAGGATCGGCAAACGAACGACAAATTCGCTGCCCTGATTGATGCCGGCACTACGCGCTTCGATGGTTCCACCGTGCATCTCAACCAGTTGCCGCACCAGAGTAAGCCCGAGCCCGAGCCCCCCGTCAGACCGAGTAAAGGAGCGGTCCACTTGGTAAAACATATCGAAGACATGGGCTAAACTTTCCGCGGAAAGGCCGACGCCGGTGTCCTTTACCCGCACTACGACCTGACCGCCCGCCGGCTCGACGTTCAGCCGAATCTCACCTGGTTTGGGCGTGTACTTAGCGGCGTTGGTAAGCAGATTCATAAGGACTTGGGTAAGACGGACACGGTCGGCTTCGATGTAAATCGCCTGCCTGGGCAGCGTGACAGCGAGTTCGTGTTCGCGCTCATCGATGGACGGGCGGCTCGATTCCACTGCGGCGTTGACGATCTCCCTCAAATCCACGCGCTCTTTTTGCAACTCTAGCTTCTGCCGGGTGATGCGGCTTACGTCGAATAAATCATCGGTGAGCCGAGTCAAGTAGTTGACCTGGCGGTCGAGAATATCCCGACCCCAGCGCAGCTCGCCCTCGGAGGATCCGGGTATTTGGATTAAGTTGACCACGTTGCGCATCAGCGCCAGCGGGTTTCTCAATTCGTGAGCCAGCGTCGCCAGGAATTCATCTTTGCGCTTGTCCGCCTCGCGCAGCGCCTCCTCGCTTTGGCGCAGGGCAGCGTCGAGGCGGAGCTTTTCCACGGCGAGCCAGGTGCGCTCGGCGACGGCTTTGGCCAGCGCAACCTCGCCTTCGCTCCAACTGCGCGCTTCCTGGGCTGCGACAACCAGTGACGAGACCATCTTTCCTTCACGGAGCAGTGGAATCGCGACGAAGGAACGCACCCCCATTTGCCGATAGGCATCGATGTATTGCACCGTACGCTCATCCTCGGTGGTGTCGTGTACGATGCTGACGCGGCCGGACTCTCCCAGGTTGACGATTGCCGGGCCAAATGGGCTGAGCGGGTAAGTCCCTACGATCGATGGTGCGTGCGGATGGTAATCGCGGTGGACCGTGAATCGATCGTTGGCGAGATCGATATCGAGAAATCCACAGCGCGCCGCTTGCAAATGTTCGCCGGCGGCCACTGCCGCCGCCCACATTAGTTCGTCCGGATCCGTGGCGAGGCCGGCGCACTCGCTCAGGTCAAGAAGAAAAAGCCCGTCAGCCTGAGCTTGTTTGCGCTCGGTGATATCGGTATTCATGCCGCCCCAAGCGCGCACCGAGCCGTCGGAATCCAATAACGGCGTGGCGCGGACTTGGGTCCAACGCCATTGCCCGTCGTGGCGGCGCAGGCGATACTGAGCTTCGAAGCGAGTTTTGCCCGCAAGCGCACTTTGCCAGTCGGTCTGAATGCGTTTTCGGTCATCAGGATGATAGGCGTTCAGCCATCCTGAGCCTTTCAACTCCTCGAAGCTTTGGCCAGTGAAGTCTCGCCACGACCAGGAATCGTCTACTGCCTGCCCCTGCGCGTCCTTGGTCCACAAAATCACTGAGGATGCCTCCATGATGGTTCGCAGACGCCCCTCACTTTCTGACTGGGCATTTTCGGACCGATTGTCGCGCAAACAAACCGCTATGACGAACCATATCAGAACCACGATGGAGAGATGGTTGAGGACGGCCTGCCAAGCAGGCGTGTCGGCGGAGGCCGAAAAGAACAAGTAGTGAATCGTGGTGACGCCAGTGCAAATTGCCGCAGCCGCGATCTTGAGCCGGGCGCCGGGAACGGCGACGATTAAGAACAGGGTAGCGACTAAATAGGCAGGTACAGATATACCGACAGGGGCCAAAAGATCGGCAAGCAAATCCAAAACCAAAAGCGAACCGATCACCAGCCAAGCCAGCGGTGTTTCGGGACTAATGACTGAAAACCTGCGTTGCATTGTTGCCGAGGTGTTCTGACGCGGTAAAGAAGGAGATGCTGGTTGATTTTGACTCTGCATAAAGTGGCGAGAGGCGCGCGCGGAAAGCGTCCCTTATTACTTCTAGTTTACAAAGCCTGGCGATTTTGCACAAGCCGTTTTCGCCCACCCCAGAAGGTCGCAGGTTGTCGGCGATGCCCGAAGTCACCGAAAGAGTTGCCGACCCGCGTCCCGGCAGCGAAGGAAAGCCTCGTCGTCAAGTATCGATGAGAGCTGCGCACTTCGGCTGAAACGTCGCTTGACAAGACTTGGGGCACGGATGATAGATGACACAAGCACTTTTTTAATGGAGATCGCAATGGCGGAGAGCAGAAATTACTACCGGGATTTTCGCGCGCACCTTAAAACGCTTGAGGAGCGAGGGAAGCTCGTGCGCGTCAAGCGCGAGATCAACAAAGACACCGAGCTCATGCCGCTGGTGCGCTGGCAATTCCGCGGCTTGGACGAGGAACAGCGAAAAGCTTTCCTGTTTGAAAACGTCGTCGACACCAAGGGCAAACGTTATTCGATGCCGGTCACCGTGGGAACATTGGCCGCGACCACGGACATCTACGCGATCGGGTTGATGTGCAAGCCGGAAGAGATCGGTGAGCGCTGGGCGCAAGCCCAGTTAAATCCCCTCGATCCGGTGAAAGTCGCTTCCGGGCCGGTCCAGGAAGTCGTCTGGCACGGCAAGGATCTGCTCAACGGTCACGGGCTCGACATGATCCCCGTGCCGATCTCGACTCCCGGTTTCGACAACGCGCCCTATCTCACCTCGGCCAACTGGATCACCAAGGACGCCGAGACCGGCATTTACAACATCGGCAACTATCGCAGCCAGATTAAAGCGCCGGACCGCACGGGGGGATTATTCACATCGCAGCACATGGGCCAGCACTGGCGGAAGTGCAAGGCCCAGGGCAAGCGGCTGGAAGCGGCGATCGCCATCGGCGTCGTTCCCAGCATCGCCTACGCGGCGACGGCGAAGATTCCCTATGACTTCGACGAATACCGGCTGGCGGGCGGACTAGCCGGCGAACCGGTGGAGGTTGTGGCGGCCAAGACCGTCGATTTGCTCGTGCCGGCGACGGCGGAAATCATCATCGAAGGAACGATCCCCACCGACGTTATCGAACCCGAAGGGCCGTTCGGCGAATATCCGGGCTATATGGGACACCGCACCGTTTCGCCTTTCCTGGAAGTCACCTGCATTACCCACCGGCGCGATGCGATCTACACCGCGCTCATGAGCCAGTTTCCGCCGAGCGAATCGAGCAAGATCAAGCACACCGGAACCGAGAAGATCATCTATAAATTCCTGCGCCACGATAGCGGCAATGCCGCGGTTCTGGACGTCGCCCTCCACGATGAAGTCAGCGGCAGCGGCCAGGCATACTGCGTGATAAAAATGCGCAACGCCACCAAGGCCGACGCCTGGCGCGCCCTGAACGCCTCGGCCGGTTTCACCGGCGCCTACGCCAAAATATGCGTGGCGGTTGACGAAGACATCGATATCCACGACCCCGCCATGGTCAACTGGGCGATCTGCTTCAACGTCCGGCCGGAGGAGGACATCGCGATCGCCAAGGGAAAATCTCCCGGCTTGGACCCCTCGTCCCATCCGCCGGGACGGGAAAGTCTGGAGGTGCGTA
>Ga0326597_10008516_pt1 | contig 13826 bp, 17 predicted proteins | sample RVTome_12_FD_203789 | JGI IMG/M metagenome (GOLD analysis project Ga0326597, IMG submission 203789) | Soil microbial communities from uranium-contaminated site in the Upper Colorado River Basin, Wyoming, United States - RVT100D185 | ecosystem: Environmental > Terrestrial > Soil > Contaminated >... | reverse complement strand
AGATCGCGTTCACGGTTATTCCCATACGCGCTGTTTCCAACGCCAGCGCGCGGGTGAGACCCAGCAGCCCATGCTTCGAGCTGACATAGGCGGCGACATGGGAATACCCGACCTTGGAGGTGGTCGACCCGATGTTGATGATCCGTCCCCACTTGGCCTCGATCATGCCCGGCAGAAAAACCTTGCAACAGTAAAAAGTGCCGGTCAGGTTCGTGCGCAAGATTTCGTCCCACATGGCGTCGGTGGTCTCCAAAAAGCTTGCCGCTCTAGCCACACCCGCGTTGTTAATGAGGATCTGCACGGCGCCCCAGCGCGCACGGATCGCAGCCGCAAGTTCTTCCACCTGTTTTTTCTCGGCAACGTCGCAGGGCAGCGCCAGCACTTGGCCTCCCTCGCCACCGATTTCCTCGGCGGCCTCCTTCAATTTCGCTTCGCTGCGCGCGGCGATCACGACGCGGCTTCCTTGCCGGGCAAAGGCGCGCGCCAATGCGCGACCAAGACCGCCGCTTCCACCCGTGACCAATACGATCGTATTCATCAGTTCTGCCATGTGTAATCCATAGCATATCGTCCGACGAAAATCGCGGTCGCGGAGCCGGTCTTACGGGTTCTTGCCCTGCGACCGGGTTTCAGATAAAGGCATGGGTCAAATCTTTCTGGGAGGCCGACGATCATGCGCCCGATACGATCAATCTTGTTCAATTTGGTTTTAACTATCGGTCTAACCGCTGTGGCAGCGGGTGACGAGCTCACCAAGGCGCCCCTGTCGATCTGGCGCGAAGCGCAAGCGACGGACGGCGAAACCGAGCTGGAGCGCCTCAACCGCGCTTTTGTCCAGTTGGCAAATAATGCCCGACCCGCCATCGTCCAGGTCCGTGTCAACGCTGGCCAAGACGCCAAGTTAAGAACCGATGTAAATAAAACCCAGGGCAGCCGCGGCTCCGGCTTTATCATCAATCCCCAAGGTCTTATTCTTACGGCGCACCACGTCATCGATAAAGCCAAAGAGATCGAGGTTCGGCTCGCCGATGGGCAACGCCTACCCGCGCAGATTATCACCGCCGATGCCCAGGTCGATTTGGCCATAATAAGGATTCAAACGGAGCGCGAACTCCCGATTGTTTCTCTCGGCGACTCAGAAGCGATCCGCGTCGGCGATCTTGCCGTGGTGTTGGGCTATCCCTTCGGCCGGGAGAGTTCCATGAATCTGGGCATCATCAGCCGCCCCGGCCGGAGTTATCCCGACTCGGCAAGCTACGACTTTATCCAAACCGACGCGGGCGGCTATGCCGGCGGGAGCGGCGGCCCACTGCTCAACAGCAAGGGACATGTCGTTGGTATGATCACCATGGCTTCGGAACGGGGCAACATGGGCTTCGCCACGCCGATCAACGTCATCAAGAAGGTCATACCCCGCCTCATGAACGGCGAGAAGTTCGCATGGGGTTGGCTAGGCGTGCAAATAACCGAGGTCTCGTTACAGCAGGCCAAAGCCTTGGGACTTTCACCGGCGAAGGGTGCGGTAATCCATTCCGTGCTGCCGGGCCAACCCGCCGAGCGTGGGGGAGTACGCACACGGGATGTCATCCTGTCGGTTAACGACAATCAAGTCGACAGCCCCCGCGACGTGACAAGATTGATCGGCGGATTGGAGGCCGGACGGGTGGTGAAGCTTACTATCCTTCGTAGCGGCAAGACCCTCCAACTCTCCGTCCCCCTGGGAACCAAACCCGAGTCGGCCAAGGAACGGGAAGCGTAGGACTTCTGGGCGCCGTTTATTGTGGTGGGAGATGGGAAATAGCGAATCCCCCTGCTAACTAGTATAAGAAGTTGGAGCCACCCGCCGGAGTCGAACCGGCGACCTACTGATTACGAATCAGTTGCTCTACCAACTGAGCTAGGGTGGCTCACAGGGGTTTGACGAAGTGGATGAGCGTCGCGACGATGAACGAGCCGATGTAGGCTGCGATAAAATCTAAAAGAAGGCGAAACTCGGAGATTTTTTCCAGGTGTTCCTTAAGCCCAAAGTAAAATAACATAAATTGACCCAGGAACAAACCTACCAAGCCAATGATTGCCGAAAGAACAAACGCCGAACTTGCCTCGCGGACCACGGTCTTGTGCGCAAGGAAACCGGCAACGAAAGCGATGCCGGCGTACAAGACCGCATTGGCCTGCAAGTAAGCGTGAACTTCTCGCGCGATCTCTTGCAATGGATCACCTGTTAAAGAGCTTCAGTATTTCTTTTGTCGCATTCTCCGGATCGGCCGCGCTCATGACCGCGGAGATCAGCGCAACTCCGCGGACTCCGGTACGGCGCGTGTCCGCGATATTCTCGGGCTTGATTCCGCCTATAGCATAGATGGGAAGAGAGAGTTTTTCCACTACTTTCTTGAGCGCCGCCAATCCCTGAGGCGAACCATAGGATGCTTTCGAAGGGGTAAAATAGACGGGACCGAACACGACAAAGTCGGCGCCGCTCCTTTCCGCCTCCTGCGCTTCCTCAAGAGAATGGGTCGAGGCGCCGAGCAGCCGTTGTCGACCCAGAAGGGCTCTCGCCGTTTCGATGGGGATGGAGGCGGTCGAGAGATGCACACCGTCGGCATCGATTGCCAGAGCGATGTCGATACGGTCATTGATCAATAGGCGGGCGTGGTAACGCTGGGTGAGCTTGCGTGCCGCTTCGGCAAGAAAAAAGAGCTCTCTTCCACCGAGATCCTTTTCTCTAAGCTGAATCGCTTTGACGCCGCCGTCCAATGCCTGCTGCAAAACCCAGAGCAAGTCATGCCCCTGAGTCATGCCTCGGTCGGTGACCAGATAGAGATCGAAATCGGGCGTCGGCACTGGCGACAGCTAACCCAGAATCCCGTCTATCGGGCTCGAAGCCGTGGCATAAAGCTTTTTGACGATGCGTCCGGCAAGAAAGGCCTTTCGCCCGGCATCAACGCCAAGCCGCATCGCCTCCGCCATCAGGATCGGATCCCTTGCGCCGGCGATCGCCGTGTTCATCAAGACGCCGTCACAGCCCATTTCCATGGCAATGGCCGCGTCAGATGCGGTGCCCACGCCGGCGTCGACAATGACCGGAACCGTCGCTTGCTCTAGAATAATGCGTATGTTGTAAGGATTGCGAATTCCCAAACCGGAACCGATCGGCGCAGCGAGCGGCATGACCGCGGCGCAGCCAATCTCTTGGAGCTTTTTCGCCGTAATCGGATCGTCGGTGATATAGGGCAGGACCACGAAGCCTTCCTTGACGAGAATCTTCGCCGCCTCCAATGTTGCGGGAATGTCGGGAAAAAGCGTCTTGTCATCGCCGATCACTTCGAGCTTGACCATTTTGCCTACGCCGGCCTCGCGCGCCAGGCGGCAAGTGCGAACCGCGTCGTCGGCGGTGTAACAGCCGGCGGTATTGGGCAGGATCGTGTACTTTTTCGGGTCCAAGTAATCGAGCAGATTTTCCTTGTTAGGATCGGTGATGTTGACCCGTCGAACGGCGACCGTCACGATCTCAGCGCCGGAGACCTCGATGGCTTTTCGCGTCTCGGCGAAATCTTTGTACTTACCGGTGCCGACGATCAACCGCGATCGATAGCTTTTGTCTGCCAGTTTAAGCAGGTCTTCCATGATATTATCCTCCGCCCACGAAATGCACGATTTCAAGCGCGTCGCCCCCTTTGAGCAGCGTCGAGCCGTGGGCTTCGCGGGAAACGATGTCGCGATTGAGCTCGACGACGACGCGGCCGGAACGGATTTGGAGCTCTTCAAGGAGCCCGGCGATGCTCAGCCCGTCGGCAATCTGTTTTTCTTCTCCGTTGAGATAAATTTTCATGAAAACGCAAAAACCGCATTCACGCGGGCCACCTCGCGGTGGCCAGGGAATACGGTTTTAAGTTCGTCCCGCGCCGAATGTCTGAACCACGCCACTTGCGGGACCTCGACTCTCACGCTTCCCTACGCCGGCGCGACCCGGATCAGGTTCGAAGGGTTACCTGTGTTGTGTCAGGCTCTCAGTCTGCCGCAGGCAGACACCCCTAGCATCTTGAGAAGCCTTAACAGAGCACCGGAGGCAAGTCAAATTACAGGGCAGTTGGGTGGCGGTTTCGGTGGCGAAAAATTGTAGGGGCGACCCCCTGCGGTCGCCCGGAAGAGGAGAAGCACGGGGGTTTTCTTGTCATTTCGAGCGCAGCGAGAAATCTTTCGTAGATCCCTCGCGTTCGCTCGGGATGACAACCGTGTATCTGGCGGGTTGCGACACAGTCTTGATGGGGACCGGCATCAGATCTCCATTGCTACGCTCGCGTAGCCGACGACTTTGCGCATCGGGCTGATGTCGCCGGAATGGCAATGCTTGAGCAGGCGAGCACGCTTGACGCCGAGGGCGGCGGCGGCAAAGAGCATGACGGCGGTGGGCAGGACGCCGCACATGCTGATGTTTTCTTCTTCGACGACTTTCAGGAGTGCCGGCGCATCCAGAGCTAAGACCGGCTCCAACGCCATGCGGTCCAACTTTTCGGTTTCTTTGGGCGAGAGGTAGTGACTGAGATCGCTACTGGCCAGGATCAGGGTTTTTGCCTCACCGCCGGCAGCGGTCTTACACAGTTCGGCGATGGCCGCGCCCAGTTCGGCGCACTCATCTGCGGATAGGTGTGAGAGGGAAATCGGTAAGAAAGTAAAGTCAGCTAAGACCCGTTCAAGGAACGGCAACTGAACCTCGATACTATGCTCCTGGGTATGGGCGGGTACGTCTGGTTTCAGAAAATTAATCCGCGCTTCGAGACTATCGCTTAGCTCTTGGTCGACCGTGACTTCGCCCAAAGGAGTTCGCCAAATTCGCCACGGACTGAGCGAGGCTCGATGACCTCTCGCCCGGTGGTTGACGCCCAGGACGATAACGCGCTTAACGGCTGGGTCGAGAGACCCATAGAGATGGGCGGCGCAGGGACCGGAGTAGACGTAGCCGGCATGGGGGACCATGCCGGCGATCATCGCGGATGGGACCTGTTTTATTCCCTGCGGTCCCAGCGGACTCGAAACGAAACATTCATCGATGAGTCCCTTGAGTTCTACCGGGTCGGCGGGATAAAACGAGCCGGCCACTGCGGGAGATCTAACCTGTTCCATGATCCCCCTGGGATCGAAATTTACGGCTCGGCGACCGTGACTTCGAGAATGCCGATGCCTTCGATATCTCCTTCAACTTTGTCGCCGGGCTTGAGAAAAACCGGCGGCGTGCGCGCAAAGCCGACACCCGACGGGGTTCCCGTGCTGATGATGTCGCCGGGCTCCAACGTCATCCCTTGGGACAAACTCTCGATGGTCGTGGCAATGTCGAAGATCATGTCGCGGGTGTTGCCGTCTTGCATGACTTCGCCGTTGACCCGGCAGATGAGCCGCAACTGCTGGGGGTCTGGCAGCGCGCTCTTGTGGACGATCCAGGGGCCGATGGGACAAAAGGTGTCGAGCGACTTGCCTTTGAACCACTGGCCATGTTGGCGCTGCAGCTCCCGGGCAGTCATGTCGAGGCAGACCGTGTAGCCGAAGATGTAATCGTAGGCCTTCTCTTTAGGAATATCCTTACCCTTTTTGCCCATGACCACCGCGAGCTCAACCTCCCAGTCCAACCTGTCGGTGGCCTTGTGTTTGACGACTTTGCCTAGGTGGCCGATCACCGAGGTCGCCGGCTTGGTGAAAAACACGGGGTAGTCAGGATATTTGATGTCCAGCTCGCGCGCCCTGGCCCCCTCGTCGACATGTTCGCGGTAATTGATGCCCAACATGACACAGTTCTTTTTCGGCGCCGGGATCGGCGAGAGCAGTTTGACCTGGCTCAATTTTACCAGCGCGCCGGCAGCGGTGAGTTTTTTTTGCTCCTCCGGGCTCTTGCCGGAAACATATTTTTCCGCCTTGCGCGCCACCGTGAGCGCCTTGGCGCCGGCATCGATAAATGCCTGCATGGTCGCCAGAAAAGGCGGGTTGCCGCCCTTCAAATAACGACGATTGACCTCGGCGAGATCGGTGATTTGATCCTGGGGACCGATCAGCCCGACTCGCTGCTGGTTTTTGCGTGAGAATGTGACAAATCGCATGGTTTCCTCCGCGTTGAAAAATTTCCAGTGGATTAGTTAATCTCCGATGCCCAGAAGCCGGCACGCGTTGGCGCCGGTGATTTGCTCTCTTTCTCTAGCGCCGATCTTCGTGCCGCGCAGCGTTTCCACCGGTTCCGGGTCGCCCATGTCATAGGGGTAGTCGCTGCCGAGCAGCACATGGTCCGCGCCGAAGTTTGCCACGAGATACTCCAAGGCCATGGCGCTATGCGTGATCGTGTCGAAATAAAAAAGTTTGACGTATTCACCCGGCGCCTTGGCGATTTTCGAAATAGACGAGTTCTGGATGCGATAGCCGCGGTCTAGCCGCCCCCAGGTGTAGGGCAGAAAGCCGCCAGCGTGGGCGAGCACGAACTTGAGCCTGGAAAAACGCTCCAAAACCCCGCCGAAGATACATTTGGCCATAGCCAAAGAAGTGTCGGTGGGATTGCCGATCAAGTTAGCGAGATTGTAGTCTTTCATCCGCTCGGCGCCGACCACCTGTTGCGGATGCACAAAGATCAGCGCGTTTAAAGCTTGCGCCGCCTCCCAAAAAGGGTCCAAGCTCGGATCGTCGAAGTAGCGGCCGTTGATGTTCGAACCGATCTCAACGCCGCGCAATTCGAGCCGGGTCATGGCGCGCTCCAACTCCGCCGCCGCCTTTTGACTGTCTTGCATTGGCACAGAAGCCAGGGCGACAAACCGCGGCGGGTGCAGGGCCACGGCTTCGGCGAGCCGGTCGTTGAGCCAGCGAGCGAATTCGAGCGACTCATCAGCCTCCATCCAATAGAAGAAGTAACTGCTCGCGGGGGAAAGCGCTTGTATATCGATGCCCTGGTGGTCCATGATCGACAAGCGTAAATTGAGATCGGAGAATTCCGGTTTGAGCTGGTTTAAAATCGCCTTGCCGGCACGCGTGACCATGTTCCGGCCGCGCTCGTTCTTTTCGAGCTTGAGACCGTAACGCTGACCGACCTCGGTGGCGACTTGCAAGCTCTCCGAAGGAACGTAATGGGCGTGAACGTCGATGACCATAGTTGACGGAATTTTGGTGGATGCTTCAAGGAGAGCTATCGAAGGGCAGGGTGATTGTCAAGTTAAGCCGCAAAGCGCTGGTGGAGGTTAAGCAAGCACGCGGAACGAGGAGATCGAATAGTTGGAGTACGGTGCTGTGCGGCACCAAGAAATTTTGCCCCAGTTTGGTTTGCCTGTACGATTGGGCTTTGGTAACTTTTGCCCATGCGCAGGAAAAAGAGCGAAAACCGCGCCACGATGCGCGAAGGCGACCGCATCTTGATCGACAAGGGAATCTCTAAAAAAATCATGATCATCGCGCGGGTCGAGATTCCCCATTCCAATGAAAAGATATTCGTCTCCAAATCGGGGGGCAAATTTACCATCGGGCTAAAAGTTTGGAAGTCGGATTACGCCTGGAGCGAAAAAAACCAGATGTGGGTGCCGAAACATTGAACGCTCCGTCCCCGCGCCGGCCAACCGAGTTGGGGCGGTGGATATTCGTTCCCGACGCCCGTTGCCGGGCATGGCTTACTCGCAGTGCGGTTTAATCAACCCTCAAAAGGAAATCTTAACTCGCCGTGAAACGTGATTTTTCAGCAGTCGTCGCCGACATTAAAAATGGCAAGGGGCCCCGGCTACTGATGCTCTTCGGCGATGATTTGCAGGTGCAGGAGGCCTGTAGGGCGATCGTCGATCTCTTGGTTCCCGAAAACCAGCGGGGCTTTAACCTCGAGCGCTTAGACGGTCGTGCGGCGACCTGGGATCAAATCGAGGCGTCGCTGATGACTCCGCCGTTTTTTCCAGGCAAGAAAGTCATCTGGGTTGAAAGCGTCCTGTATTTCGTCACTCGGGAACAAAAGGGCGAGTTGGGTGAAAAAATTCTCCGACTTTGGAGTGACGGCCTGCGCGAGGAAGCGAGCAAAGCTCTCATGGATTTGCTCGTCATCGAGGGTTGGACCCAAGAGCGTTGGGAGGAACTAGGGCTTGCGGCAACCGGGCCGTTACTGGAGATCCTGGGCGTCGACGGTCCCGAGGCAAGAGGCCACGCGGAAGCGCTTTTCGCTTATTTTAAGAGCCGTGGATTAGATTTCAGCGCGCGCAAAGCGGCCGGCGGGCACAGGCTTTTTGAGCTACTGGACCAGGGGCTTCCCGAGTGGGATTTTCTATTGCTCACGGCGCTCCAGGTGGACCGGCGCTCGCGTCTATACAAACGCTTCGAAGAATTCGGCGCCGCGTTGTACGTCGGCCCGGACCGGGACCGCTACGGCAAGATCAGCCGGGAGAGCTTATTGGAATTTATCAATCAGCGCCTAAAACAAGCGGGCAAAACGCTGGAGCCGCGCGCCCGGGAGATGATTCTAATGCGGTCCGGCGATAATTTGCGCGCGCTCGACCAAGAGCTGGAGAAGCTATTCCTCTATGCCGGCGAACACCCGACCATCAGCGGTCAAGATGTTGACGCAGTCTTCGTCGATCATGGCGAGGGTTGGATATTCGATCTCACCCGCGCCGTCGGTGAGCGCAACCCGGTCGCGGCGCTCTCGCATCTGGCCCGTCTCACCGCCCAAGGAGAGCATCCGTTGAGACTCTTGGCTACCCTCGCCGGAGAAATCCGTAAACTATTAGCAGCGCGCCAGCTCATCGAGGGAGAGCTGCGCGCGGTTTGGAAACGCGGCATGAGTTATCCGCAGTTTCAACAGCGTGTCTTGCCGCGGGGGACGCCTCTGCTCACGCGCAACGCGTATGCGGATTACATGTGTTTCGAGCGAGCGGAGCAGTTTTCCGTCAGCGAGCTGCGCGCCCACATGGAAGGAATCTTCGATACCGATCTGCGCTTGAAATCGAGCGGCAGCGATCCTCGGCTGGTCATGGAAAGGCTGGTTTTGGGAATGTGCTTGCGGTCGCACCCTAGAGGCACCGCAGACCCCAGGGTAGCGAGATGAGGCAGAAGGCAACTGTAGGAGCGACCGGCCGGTTGCCCCACCTGATTTTTCTTGCATTTTTTTTTATCGCCCCGCCAGCCGTCGGAGAGATGGTTGTTCAGGCCTGTTTTAGCCCCGCGGGAAAATGTTCGTTACTTATCATCCGGGAGATCCAGCGGGCCAAGAAAGAGCTTCTGGTCGCGGTTTACGCCTTTACCAGCGATGAGTTGGCCACCGTCGTGGTTCAAGCGAAGAAACGCGGTCTGGCGGTACAGGTCGTCATCGATCGCGATTTCGACGCCAGAAACGAAAGATCGAAAGGAAAATTCCTGGAAGCGCAAAGGGTTCCAGTGCGCCGCATCGCCGCAATAAAGTCCAATCCTCCGGTGAAAGACGCGGGTCTGATGCACCAGAAATTCGCCATCCTCGACCGCAGCGCGGTATTGACGGGTTCCTACAATTGGACTCACGCTGCGGATCGGTTGAACGACGAGAATTTGCTTTTCTTCCGGGATGCGGCACCCCTGGCGGAAGAATATCGAAGGATTTTTTTGCAACTCTGGGAGAGAAAAAATTGAAACGCGTTTCACCGGCGACAGCAATCGTTATCTTCATCGCGTTTGCGGCCGGACTTTCTTCCCATGTTCTTTATCAGCGGTGGAATCCCGGTCCACCGCAGCCTGAGGAGATTGGCGTCGGCGGGGGCATCGCCGCGCCCGGCTCCGCCCTTGAGCCGAAAAGCCATCGCGTCACCTATATGCCGCTGGGAATGGCTGCCCAGGTCCCGGCGGAGATGCCGCTGCTTCCGGCCCGTGACGTTGAAAAAATCCGCAGCCTCACCGGCAGTCCCGCGCGGGTTCGCGGCCGCATCTTTCGGGTGGGGCATTCGGCGAAGAGCAACACTTATTTCTTGAATTTTGGACCTTCGCGGGAGGCGCTTACCGCTGTCATCTTTGCTTCGGCTGCGGAACTGTTCGAAAAAAACAAGACAACCCCCAAGAGTTTTGAAGGCCGAGAGGTCGAGGTTCATGGACAAGTCAAGGATCATCCTCAGTATGGCTTGGAGATTGTTCTTGAGAACCCCGCGCAGATCAAAGTGCTCAACTGACTAAAAGTTTCGAAAACTGTGCGGTGGAGATAGGAAAAAAGTTATGACCGAAGAGAAAAAAAAGTGCATGATCTGCGCTAAGCCAGTCCTAATACTCAAAGGCGGCATCTGCGAGCCCTGCCAGGACCGCATTCGCAGAGAAGCGCTGGGAGAACAAGCCGGCATCGGCGAACGCGCCGACCGTGAGCTAGCCAAACACGGCGTGAATCCAGTTAAGAAATAGTCGCTCGCGGTGCTCGATTTTCCGATAGAAGAGCGAGGCAAATCCGAGGTTTGTTCAACTCACTCGATTAATTGATCACGGGCTATTCACAAGAACTTAAAGATGATATAAAATGGTGTTATTTGATCTTCAATCGGATGACGACCGGAATCAGCAGAGATTACGCACCAAGGAGGTTTGGGAAACTGGATTCTTTTCACCGACACTTTCTCTGGCTTACGGCGGTCGCCATCTACATCTTGTCGTCTTTTGGAACCCTGGCATGGTCCTTTTCCCCTGACGAAGATCTGACCGCGCGCGCGGCGGTGTTGATGGACGCGGCCACGGGCAAGATTCTCTATCAGAAGGAATCGGATCTGCGCCTTCCCCCCGCCAGCACGACGAAAGTCATGACGGCGATTCTTACTCTCGAAAGCGGCCGCAAGCTTACCGATACGCTGACCGTGTCCAAGACCGCGACTCGAGTCCCGGCGACCAAACTTTATCTTCGTCCCGGGCAGACGCTGACCATTGAAGACCTGCTGTACGGGATCATGCTTTCCTCCGCCAACGACGCCAGCATGGTTTTGGCCGAAGGTATCGGCGGTTCGGTAGAGCACTTCGCTGAACTGATGACCAAACGGGCGAATGAACTGGGCGCCGCAAACAGCCATTTCGCCAATCCGCACGGACTGACGGCGGCGGACCACTTTTCCACGGCCAGGGATTTGGCCGTGCTTTTTCGCTACGCGATGAGAAACCCGACTTTTCGCGAGATTGTGCAAACCAAAATCAGCTCGGTGAGCTCCAATACGATCGTCAAAAAAAAGACCGTCGCGCGGCGCATCTCGGTGCGAAACCACAACCGCCTGCTGTGGAACTTCGACGGTGCTATCGGCGGCAAGACCGGTTACACGCACGCGGCGCAAAAGTGCTTCGTCGGCGCCGTGGCGCGCAATGGGTTTACTTTGATCGTATCGATCCTCGGCGCGCGCGACCAGTGGGGAGACACGAAGCGACTACTGGAGTACGGCTTTGACAATTATGAGAGCTTGAAGGCGGCACCGCCCGCGGCGGGCAAACCGGCCCCAATGGAACCGGTGACCGTTCGCCCGGAGGGCGTTTCCGCACTTATGGTCGCGCCGCGGGAAAATTTTCGCGGTCAACCTGTAAACGGCTACGTGCTTCAGCTCGGTGCCTTTCGCGATCGCGAACGCGCCGAGTCCCTGTTGAAACAATTCAGCGACCGGGGCTGGGAAGGCTTTGTCGAGAAAATTTTGTTGAGTCCAGGCGAAACCGCCTACCGGGTGCGCTTCGGGCCCTACGCGGAGCTTCTGGTCGCGCAGCAAACGGCCCAAGAGATTCTACAGAAAAGCGGCTACCAGGCGCTTATCATGCCGTTCCTGGCCCCACTCGAAAGCGGCGGTGAGCCGAGTTGACCCTTCGACTCAAGCCCCGGCCAAGGAGCGCCGAGTGGCGGCCGAAGTGACATGACTGTTTCAGTTCACGACACGTTGTGAAGGTTGACGCGGTTCTGAAAATTCTCGACGCCTACGGCTACTCCACCGAATTTCCCGTGGAGCGCTACTACCGCGACGCCAAGTCCTACCAGATCGTCGAAGGTTCCACGAACGTGCAAAAGATGATTATCGCCCGGGACGCGCTGGGGTATCGGAAAGCGAACCGGTAATAATAAAAGAGGGCGACCGTTGCGCGGTCGCCCTCTTTACTTACCTGCTGAACGAATATCGATTTAGGCGTGAGCCGTCACCAAGCTCGGGAGCTTTTTCTCGATGATGGCAAAGCCGCCGAACAAAACCGCGGCGTAAAAAACTGTCCCGACCAGCCAATTCTGGAAAAATGGAATGGCGGCGATATAGCAGGTAACCAGGCCGGCCATAGTCATTGGGTAGAGTCCATCGAAGGCCCAAACTCCGAAATTCGAAACGACGAAGAAAAACGTCGCCGCTATGAGCGATGCGCCGGTCACATTCAAAGCGGTCTTCTTTTCCTTCAGCAAAAACCCCATAGCGACGATCGCGGCGAAGGCCGCGTAGACCACCGGCATCTGGCCGTGAAAGCCAATCAAGATGTCACTTAAAAACATCGCGGCCACTGGCGCGATGAAAGCCCAGCGTTTGTCGTCGAAATGAGCGCCCGCGAAGAGCGCCAGCGCGCCGATGGGCGTGAAATTGGATGGATGGGGCAGGAGCCGGAGCGCCGCCGCCCCGAAAATGATCGCGAGTAAAAGCACCGCTCGTGGTTTCATGGTTCGACCTCCGTTGACCAGAAAATTAATTATCAGGTTTGCGATTTGGTTACAACTTGATTGCCCATGTTCCATTGACTGTAAGGGAGATTTACGGCGTCGAAGATCGGCGCCAGCTCTAGATGCCGCTCCAGATGATCGGCCCATCGGTCGATGGCGTCTGCCAACTTCCGGTTGGTATTTTCCGAAGCGGCCAGCGGAAATGGTCCCAAGCCCTTCCGCTGGCGCAGTTGATTTAGCCAATGGCGGCGAAAACCCGGCTGGTCGAAGACTCCGTGGATGTAGGTGCCCCAAATGCGTCCGTCATCGGTCATTGCGCCGTCCGCGTCTCCATTAGAATCCTTGTGCGACTCAGCCGTTTCATCTCCGAGGCGGCGTAGAATCCGAAAACGGGGAGCTGCGTGCCCGCGGTCCGTTCGCCCTATGTGGATTTCGTACCCCCGCACGATCTCGTTCGTACCGGCGTTACCATCCACCAACTGCGCTTCAACCTGCGTCGTAGTCTTCCTTGCAGTCAACTCCGTGGTGACTTTTAGAAGACCAAAGGCGACTCGCTTCCCGCCGCTCTCGACTCCAAATGGATCGGAGATCTCCCGCCCGAGCATTTGATAACCGCCGCAGATGCCGACGAGTTCGCTGCCAGCGCTGACATGGGCCTCCAGCGCCGGGCGAAAATCATTCTGCTCTAGGTAGTCGAAATCGGCGATCGTACTCTTGGTGCCCGGAATGATCACGACATCCGCGTTGGTTAGCTCGGCCGGCGCTCGCGCGTAACGCAGCGCTACGTCAGATTCCGCGACCAGTGAGTTGAAGTCGGTGAAATTGCTCATGTGCGGCAGTAGAACCACGGCCACGTTCAGTTTTTCGGGAGCGAAGTGGTTAGATCGATAACGTTCGATTGCAACGCTGTCCTCCTGATTCAAGTCAAGCTCGCGGAGAAAAGGGAGAACTCCGAGCACGGGCAGCCGACTGCGCTCTTCTAAGAAACGGACACCGTCAGAGAAAAGACTGGGATCGCCGCGGAACTTGTTCACGACGATACCGATCACGCGCCGGCGCTCATCCGAAGAAAGCAGGTCCAGCGTACCGATCACGTGGGCAAAAACGCCGCCGCGGTCGATGTCCGCGACCAGCAATACCCGCGCGCCGGCCATTTCGGCTACCGGCCAATTCACGATATCTTTGTCGCGCAAATTCACTTCTGCAGCGCTGCCGGCTCCTT
>Ga0326597_10008515_pt1 | contig 13827 bp, 11 predicted proteins | sample RVTome_12_FD_203789 | JGI IMG/M metagenome (GOLD analysis project Ga0326597, IMG submission 203789) | Soil microbial communities from uranium-contaminated site in the Upper Colorado River Basin, Wyoming, United States - RVT100D185 | ecosystem: Environmental > Terrestrial > Soil > Contaminated >... | reverse complement strand
CCCGACTGCGCGGCGCGCCTCGGCGACCGAGAGGCGCATCAGAACAGTCACCAGGTCGGCCGGTGCACCGGCATCCTGCGCCGGACTGCACCGCGAGTTGCACCCATTCGCGAACGCATCGTCACAAGTCCTTGTTGCTTCGGCACCTTCTGATTTCGGCTCCCAGCTCGACAAGCTGGGGGTCGCTGGTTCAAGTCCAGCATCGCCCACCATTCTCGATCTCGCGTCATCCCGCAGCCCGCTGGGCATGGTGCAGAACACACGGGCTCTTGCCACGACGTCCCGTCTGGCGGTCTCGAAACAGGGTTGCCATCTCACGGCCCTTCCTTGCGGCGGTTTCTCCGCTGCACCAGTTCCAGCCCGAGGACTTCGGCGAGCCGGTCGATCGCCTGCCCGCCCAGAACCCGCTGTCCGCTCATGAAGCGCGAGAGCGCGGCGATGTCGACATCACTCTCCGTCGCGACCTGGCGCAGGCTCTTGCCGCTGCGCGCAATCTCCTTCTGCAGCCTGGCCGTCACGCTCATGCACGGCGCCGTGTCGGCATCGATGCTCTTTGTCAACAGGGTACCTCCCGGGGGCCGATGTCAGCCTCTTCAGTTCGGGGCTCTGGTTCGATGGCTGGAAGGAGGCCGACGGCTCGAGCGCAGAGCTGGGCACGGGTTGATCCGAGTCGCCGAGATGCCGCGCAGCGGCTGAAGCGGCGCTGCCTGCACGCGAGGCTACCCCACGTACTCGTTGTGGAACCTGATCCAGGCCGGCAGCACCTCCTCCAGGAGTTCCCGCGGCGGCAGGAAGGCAATCCGTAAGTGCTGGGTGCCCCGCTTCTGGCCGAAGCCCGCGCCGTTGACCGTGCAAAGCCCCGTCGCCTCGAGGAGCGCCATGCAGTAATCGAAGTCCGTGGTCCCCTCCGGCAACCCGCCCAGCCGGGGAAAGAGGTACAAGGCGCCCAACCGCCCGAAGCACTCGACGCCGCGCATCTCCCGGAAGGCGCCCCGGATCATCTCCGCCTTGGCCTGCAGATCCGCGAGGATCTGCCGCCTTTGCTCCGCGAACAACTCGTACGGCGCGCTGCCCGCCTCCGGCGGGCTGACCATCAAGTAAGTCAGCGCCTGTCCGACCGTGTTGGGACAGAGGCTGACCGAGGCCTGCTTGTAGAGCAGCTCCGTCAGCGCCACGCCCGCTCCCCCCGCTCCCCGGACTCGAGGCGGGTTGCGCAGCTCGACGTATCCGCCGCGGTGACCACACTCCCCGTAGAACCCCTTCGAAACCGAGTGCAGACTGCAAAGCGGCACCCGCCGATCGCCCAACGCCCGGGCGAAGGACACGAACGGCGCGCCGTAGACGTTCTCCTGGTAGACCTCGTCCGCGATCAGGACGAGGCCGTGGTTCTCGGCGAAGTCGATCACTTCATGCACGCTCTCTTCGGGCAGGATCGAACCCGTCGGATTCCCGGGGTTGATCACCACCAGCCCCTTGACCTCGGTCCCGTCGCGCCGGGCATGTTCCAGCGACTCCTCCAGCGCCGCGCGGCGAAGCGTCCAACCGCCTTCTTCGTCCGGGTAGTAGTTGACCTGCACGCCCCCGCACTTGCGGATGCCCGCCGAGTAGAGCGGATACTGCGGGATCGGAATCATGATCCCGTCGGTCGGCCGGGCGATCAGGATCTCGAGCAGGTGCCGGACCGCCTCGCTGGCCCCGTTGGTGAGGAAGATGCATTCCGGATCCGCGGCCGGCGCCCCCGTGGTGGCCACGTCGTCCCGCCGATCGATGAAGCGCGCCACCGCCTCGCGGATGAACAGCGGCCCGTTGCTTTCCGAATACGCTCCCAAGCTGCCGCCGATGCCGGCCAGCAGGCGCTCCGCCACCGCCAGGACCTCCTCCGGAATCCAGTCGATCTCCTCCCGCCGCTCCCCGATCAGCCGCTTCAGCGCGCGCTCATGCTCGATCCTGGCCGGATCCTCGAGCAGGCTGAGGACCTGCCGGTAATAGCTGATCGGGCCCTGGCCGAGCGCCTGCGGATTGCCGATGTTGCAGGCGACCGTCCGGCGGCCCTGTTTCCGCAGTTCGGCGGCCCGCTGTGGAATCGGCCCCCGCACCGCATACTCCATCTCGATGATGTTCGGGTTGCCGATCACCTCAAAGCTCATGCCGATCTGCTCCGCCGGGTTTCGCCTGTCGAGCCGCCGTCCATGCCATGGCGCCATGGCGCCATGGCAGGCGCTCCCGGCAGAATACCGTGTGCCGGAGGGAACCAGGACCCTTTCGGCGACTTGCCCGGCATGAAAGACGCCGGCGCATCCGTGATCATTCCCGTCGCTCCCCGCCGAGACGCAGCTCTCCCGCCTGGAAATCGAATTCGATCCTGCGCCAGCCGAGCGCGGTCAGGCCCAGCAGGCCCTCGGCGCCGAGTTCCTCCAACATCGGTGAGAGGTAGCCGATCGACTGCGCGCGCAGGACCGGAATGACGCAGGGTGGCGCGCCGGGAAGGAGCAAGCGGCCCTGCCCGGCGCGGACCGGCCAGGTGGTTCCGTCGGCCGTCTGCACCTCGACCTCCGCTTCGTCCGGGCCGGCGTTGGAACCGGCCGCATCACCCAAGAGCAGCGTGTCGTGGGCCCCGGTGTCGAACATCAGCGTTCGGGTCCGGCCGTCCAGCAGGACCTCGACCAGCGCGTGAGCGTGTTCGAAGCCACGGAGCTTCAGGATCGTCAGCCGCTCTCGCTCGCCATGTTGAGGGCGGGCGGCGCCTCGCTCCAGGCGGCCGGCCGGGTAATCGATCGCGGACGGCCGGTCGAGGAAGAAGTCGAGGCCCAGCAACCCGACGATCGGCCGGCCCTGGAACAACTCCACTCCGATCGCATCGTCGCCGTAGCCGGGCAGCGTCCACGACTCGCCGGCCAGCTCGACCGTGCCGGCCTGCTCCACGTATTCGGGCCCGCCCGGTTCGGCGAAGAGAAAGCTGAAGGGCGCGCCGGTGTCGAGCGCCAGCCAGGCGTCCCGCCCCTGGTAGCGCACCGGCACCACCTGGCTGTCGGCCACGCCGTCGGCCCGCGTGGTCACCAGTGGAACGTATTGAATCGCGTCGGGCGGCCCGGCCGCGACGCAGCCGCAGCCCGCGGCCAGCACGGCCGACAGCAGCGCGCCCGTTTCGATTCGGCCGGCAGGAAAGCTCATGTCGGCCCAGGATACCGGCTGGTGGTTTCACTCGGCGGCCTGAGACGCCAGAATCGAGCGGCTGTTTCGGTCATCTGGAGATCGCCCATGCGCACCCCGATCCTGCTCCTGACCCTGTCCCTGTTCACTCTTTTCAGTCTGGTCAGTCCGGTCAGTCCGGGTGGACGGGCCGATTCGCAGGAGGAATTCGATCGCCGGGTCACTCCCGTGGTCGAGGTGGTCCGCAAGGTCGGGCCGGCCGTGGTCAACATCGCCGCCACGCATGACATACCGGTCCGCGACCCCTTCTACAGCTGGCTGTACGGCAGCACCCAGACCTCGCGCAGCCTCGGTTCGGGCGTGGTGATCGATCCGGACGGCTACGTGGTGACCAACGCGCACGTGGTGCAGGGCGGGGACTGGCAGGTCAACATCAAGGTCGGCAGCTCCGAACCGACCGGGGCCGAGATCATCTGGATCGACAAGGGAAACGACCTGGCGCTGCTCAAGATCGCGGGCAGAGGGCCGTTCCCCCACGTCGAGCTGGGCACCTCCTCCGACATCATGATCGGCGAGACCGTGCTGGCGCTCGGCAACCCGTACGGGTTCGACAACACGGTCTCGCAGGGAATCGTCAGCGCCACCAACCGCACCCTCGCCACCCCCACCGGAGCCTCGTTCGTCGATTTCATCCAGACCGACGCCGCGCTGCACCCCGGCAACTCCGGCGGACCGCTGGCCAACATCAACGGCGACCTGATCGGGATCAACACGCTGGTCCAGTCCGGCACCGAGGCGATCGGCTTCGCGATTCCGATCGACCGCGTGCGCAAGATCCTGCTCGAGCGGCTCTCGAACTTCGCCGTCATCCGCGGCGTCTATCTCGGCGCCCGCGTGTCGCCCGGCGAGCGCGATGAGGCGCGGGTGCATTTCGTGGAACGGGGGAGCCCGGCCGATCTGGCGGGGCTGCGGCAGGGCGACGTGATCCGCTCGCTCGACGATCAGGCGGTGGACGGAGTTTTCGATTTCAACAAGCGCATGTTGGAAACCGCTCCCGGACAGACCATCGCGCTGGCGCTCGAGCGCGGGCCGGACCGCCTCGAACAGGTCGAGGTGCGGCTCGGCGTCCACAGCCAGAACCCCGAGGAGATCCTGTGGCAGCGCCTCGGGATGCGCGTCACGGACCGCGACCGGCTGAACCGCAAGTTCAAGGGTGTGATGGTCCTGGAGGTGCAGCCGGACGGGCCGGCGGACAGGATCGGACTGGCCGCCCGTGACTTTCTCTATCGCCTGGGTGGACGCGAGATCGAGTCGTTCGAGTCCTTCTATTACGCGGTGACGGAATCGACCGAGGAGTGGCTCCAGTTGGACGTGATCCGGGGCCGGGAGCAGTACCAGGGTGAGATCACGCTGCGGGCCCTGAGAGAGGGCTGACTACCCGTTCAGTCGCCCGATGCACCGGATGCGCCGGAAACCGCCCGGGTGTTGGCGAGCGAACGGACGCCGATCAAGGCCTTCGCGGCCTGGTGGGCGTTCATCCGGTGCGACTTCAGGTCGGAACAGGCTTTCAGCAGCGTCTCCTGGAAGACCGTCTGGACGCCGGGCCGGACGCGCAGCAGGGTCGCGCGGCCGAGGCCGGCGGCGATCAACAGGCGATCGATCGCATTGGCGCGGCCGGCCCGGGAGAGACGGCTCGCGAGTTCTCCTCCGTAGAAGACCTGCTTTGCGAAGGTGCCGTCCTCGCCGCGAGCATCGCGCACGAGGAAGTCGGTCGCGCGGCCGATGCATTCGAGGAGATCCGCCTCCCCGGTCCGCAGGTGCTGGCGGTAGAGCGCCTCGACTGTGATCCCGGCCGTCACCCAGGGCGTGGGCGCAAAGTCCGCTCCGGTGCGTTCGGGCGCCGGGTCGAGCCGGAAGTAGCCCCGCTCGTCCTGGCTTTGCATCAACTCGCGAGCGAGACGCCGGGCGCTCTGCTCCAGGTCTGGATCGGGCCGCAGCAGCAACAGGTCCTCGAGCGCCAACAGGGTCCATCCGAAGGTGCGCTCCTCCCGGAACTCGGCCGGGTCCCCGGCCAGCTGGATCAGCGCCCGCTCGAGTTCATGGACCGCCGTGCCCAGTTCCGGGTCGCCCAGGATCAGCCAGCCGAGCACCGCCCCGCCAGCCCAGACGTGCCCCGTCTCATGCAGCAGCGAGCGGTGGTCCGGGCCGTGCATCCAGGGGAATCCCAGCGGTACGCCGCGCTCGCCCCGGGATCGATCGAAGGCCGCCCAGTGATTCAACTGGTCGCGCGCGAGGATCAGCCGTGACGGATCGCTCCCTTCCAGGCCGGCCAGCAGGAACGCCAGGGCCGGATCGTATTCCAGGTTCGCGAATCCCTCCAGGTAGCGATAGTCGCCGTAGTCCCGGTAGCCGACCTCGGTGAGCAGCCCGCGCTCGACCAGGTCGAGCAGGCGCGGGTGCACCTCGTCGTCCGGACCGGCCCAACCGGGTGCCAGACGGCTGAAACCGGGCAGGGCCTCCACGAAGTGCTGATCGCCGCGCAGAGCGGGCACGGGTTCCTGCAAGAGGGCCGGCGAGAATCTCCGGGCCTCCTGCCGCGGGAAAGCTCCCAGCACGAGGTCAGAGCGCAGGGCAAAGGTCTCATCCAGCAGGAACGGCCCGGCGTGGAACAGCACCGTGAGGTTCCCGCCGGCCCCCGCCACGACCGCCCGCGGCGCCTGGGGCCGCAGCCTCGAGACGGCCAGGGCGACCGACGCCGAGCCCGAGCCGGAGAACAGCAGCCCGTTGCGCTGGCCCGCCGGCAGCGACGTGCGCCCTCGCGGTCCGACAGCCTCGACCGACTGTCCGTCCAGGGCCTCGATGCGGAGTCCGCCTCCTTTCAGCGACACGTTCGCCCCGGTGCCCAGCAGCTGCGCTCGGGTCGCGGAGCCGGACGCGAGCGGCAGCTCGAGCCGCAGGTCGCTGGCCACGCCGAGGTCGGCCAACCCGCGAAAGTGCACGTCGATCTCGACCAGCGGCGAACCGGCCAGGAAGTCCAGGCCGAGGTGGTACTCGAGCCCCGGCAGGCCGTCCGAGCGGGCCAGCTGGCCGGCCACCCGCAGCCGGCAGGAGAGCGCGTCTTCACCGGCCACTCCCACCCGGCGGCCGGCATCGAACTGACTGGAGTAATGCACTCCGTTCACCTCGAGTTCGATCCGCGCCGGGCGTGCCGGATCGCGCAGCTTTGCGGCACGGACGCGGAGCTCGGGCAAGAGATCCGGGCCCTCCCCGGCCAGCGTGAGCCAGAGGGCGCCCGTGTCGACCTGGACCCGCCCGGCCTCCCGGGTCACGCGGAGCGGTTTTGACGAATCGGGAGCGGCACCCGGCACCAGGTCGAGGGTGGCCGCCGCGCGCAGCAGCTTGACCGGCAGCTCGGCCGTGATCCGAAGCGCCCGGGCCGAACCGCCGGGATAGGTCGCGGTGCAGTGCACCACGGTCGGATAACGGGCGCCCGAACGGCCGCACAACGCGGCTTCGGCGCCGCTCCCCGGCAGGAAGCCCTCCGGCAGCAGGCAGTAGCCGCGGACCAGGGCCGACCGGCCGAGGCGTACGGAACTCCCCTCCGGAACCAGGGAGACCCGGACCGGATCGACCGCTCCAAAAACTCCGCCGGAGGCCAGGGCCAGCATCGAAATCAGGTGGCAAATGAACAGGCTCATGCCCGCCGGGACGGAGCGGAAGCCGCACAGGTACACTCCGCCGCTTGCCACCCGCCGGATCCCGGGTAGACTAGGCAGGTTCATTGCTCGCGGATCCGCATTTTCAACGGGATGACATCGATGGGCGAGTTCCTGGATTTCCTGATGGAGAACAAGGCCTGGTGGATCACACCCGCCGTGGTCATTCTGGTCGCGCTGGTCGCGTTGATCCTGCTGACCGACGGCGACGGTTTCGCGCCCTTCGTCTATTCACTCTTCTGATCCGGCGAGCCCTCGCTTCGTGAGCGCGGCGCAGGGGCGGGGCGACGGGAGCCGCCGCCCATGAATCGCATGAATCGCGCGCCCGCCTTGAGACTGGCCCTGTTCGGCGGGTCGTTCGATCCGATCCACCGCGGGCACCTGCATGTGGCCCGAGCGGCGCTCGAGCACTTCCGCTTCGATCAGATCCACTTCCTCCCCGCGCTGGTTCCACCCCACAAGCGGGAGCACTCCCTGCTGCCGGTCGAGGACCGGTTGGACCTGCTTTGCGCCGCGCTTCGTGACGAGCCGCGCTTTCTGATCGAGGAGGACGAAATCCGGCGCGGAGGCAGTTCCTACACCTTCGACACGTTGTCCCGGTTGCGGGCCGCGAAGCCGCCGGGCACGCGGCTGTTCTTTTTGATCGGGGGCGACTCGCTCCAGGATCTGCCGAAGTGGCACCGGGCCGCCGATCTGGTGCGGGAGTTCACCCTGGTGACGGTCCCGCGGGACCGGCAGGGGCCTGCCGAAGACTGGCTGAAGCCGCTGCGGGCGGCCTTTCCGAAAGAAGACGTGGAGCGGCTCGAACGGCACGTCCTGCCCGTGGAACCGCTGCCGATCTCGTCCACCGAAGTCCGTGAACGCGTCCGCCGGGGGCTCTCGATCGACGCGCTGGTGCCGGAGGGCGTGGCCGCGTTGATCGCCGCGCGGGGCTACTATTTCGAGGGTTGACCGGCCCGGACCACCATGGTGCCCGCGAGCAGGTCCCCCAGCCGCTGGCGCCTGCGGGTGAAGCCGGCCAGCAGCAGGCCGACCACTCCGAACGACCAGAACCAGTCGACCAGCAGCATCAGCGCCCGCGTCGCCGACGCGCCGAGCGAGGGCGCGCCCCCATCCAGCCGGACCACGCGCAAGCCGAGCAGGAGCTTGCCGGGCGAACGGCCGAAGCTGCCCTCTGAAAACGCCAGCACTCCGGTCATCAGCATCATGAACAGCAGCCGCGCGTCGACCAGGAGCGCCTCCAACGCCGCGTTGATCAGGAGCACGCCATCGCCGGCCTGTTCGGCCCGCACCGCCGCTTCCAGATAGGCGAAGGTCATGTATTCCAGCTCGATCGGATGCAGCGCCAGCGCGAAACAGATCAGCGTGAGCAGAAGCAGCACCGCCACGTCGGCCAGAAAGGCGAGGAATCGCCGCGGCAGTCCAGCGGGCGCGGGTACGAACACCTCCGGTGGCGCCCCGGTGGAATCGAACGTCGCTTCGGCCGGCGCTTGCGCCTCCGCCGGCCGGCCGGGGAAGGTCTCCACGCCGCGCTTCCAGCGGCCGAACAGACCGAGCAGCATCAACAGCGCCAGCTGCAGGCCGAGGGGAACCTCGAAGCGGGTCCAGCTGGCGGCCCAGGCCACCAGGAACATCGGCCAGGAACTCGGTTCCTCCGAGGCGCCGGAGGAACTGCGTTCCTCCGGGGCGCCGCGAGCTGAAACCGAGCGCAGGGCGCCGTCGGCCTCGAGCAGCAGCGCCGGCGGATCGAGCCCGGCCGGCCCGAGCAGCCGCGCGCTTTCGACCTCCGGGAGCGCGGCCAGCACCTCCGGATCGGCCGGCGCGCCGCCTTTCAGCAGCGGGATCCGCAGCAGGCCCGATTCCTCCGGGTTCTCGCGACCACCGAGGGCGAAGACGGCCGGTCCGCCATCCTCGCCAAACAGCAGCGTCAATCCCGGCCCGCCCGGTCCGATCGGGATCGATCCGATCCAGTCCAGCCGCCCGGCCGCGACCCGGCCGGTATGCAGCCGCTCGTCCGCGCGGGCCGCCAGCAGGTAGCTGCGCGCGCCTTCTTTCGCCACCGCCAGTTCGTCGACCGCCGCCGGCCCGCTTTCGGAGTCGGAGAGCGGAGCGACGAACGAGATTCCGTCGAACAGCCAGAATTCGGGCCGCCGCGTTGCGTCGCGGCCGGCCAGGAGCGCCTCCGCCCCGCCCGAGGCGGCGTCGAGGATCTCGTCCGAAAGCGCCGACTCGGTGAAGCGATCCGCAACGAACGGCGCGCGGCCGGGGGTGCGATTCTCGAGGATCGACGTGGCGCCCTCGGGAGAGAACAGGAAAAGCCGGCCGTCGATCCGACAGGCCGCGCCGGCCGCCGAGGTCAGGAAGCTCGAATCGATCGGCCGCGACTCTTCATCCAGCCGGACCAGTTCCACCCGGGGCGGCTCGCCCGGATCCTCGGGAGTCAGCAGCACCACCTGCTCGTCCGGAACCGATCCGGACACGAACCGCACGCGTTCGGGCGCGGCCGGCCGGCTGGCCACGCCGTAGGCGAGCAGGCTCACTTCCGCGAAGAGCAGCAGGAGGGGCGCGGTTCGAATGATCGATCTCAGGAGTCGAAGTGGATGCCGGCCCGGTCATCCAGCTTCGGCTTGGGCGCCGGCAGGATGCCGTACTGGTCGAGCAGCGTGCCCTGGGAAGCCGCGAGCGCGGCCAGCGCGATCTGGAAGTTGAACAGCGCCTGCAGTTCGGCGTCCCGGGCCTCCTGCCAGACGGCCTGGGCGTCGCGCACCTGGAAGGTGGTCGAGTAGCCCACTTCCTGCCGCTTCTGCTCGGCGCTCCAGCGTTCGTCCGCCAGCCGCACCGCTTCATGGGCGGCGTCGATCTCCTCCTTGCGGTTGCCGACGTCGCGCACTCCGTTGCGAACCTCCTGGATGATCAGGTTCTCGAGGTCCTTGTATTCCAACAGGGCCCGGATCTTGCGCAGCCTCGCCGCGGCCAGGCCATAACGCGCGGCGCGGTTGCCGATCGGCATCTCCATCGAGACCCCGGCCGTGATCGTGTAGAACTCGTCGTCATAGTTCAGCACCTCGCCCTTCGAGTCGGCGAGCTGGTTGAACCGCAGCGACGCATTCAGGTCGAAACGCGGCAGGATCTGGTTCTCCGCGACGAGGATGTCGAGATCGTTGTTCTTCAGGAACTCCCGCAGCTTGCGCAGCTCGGGCCGCCGTTCGAGCGCGATCCTGGCCGCCTCTTCCCAGGGCGGCAGTTCGAAGGCCTCTTCCGAGGCCTCGGTCAAGGGCAGCAGCTCGATTTCCCATTCCTCGCGCCGATCGAAGGGGAAGATGAAGCGCTTCAATCCGTCGGCGGTGCGGCCGATCTCGTTGCGCGCGGTGATCAACGCCTGCCGCCGCGTGGCCAGGTCGGACTCCGCCTCGATCACGTCCAGCTTGCGGGCGTCGCCCACGTCGAGCTTCTTCTGGTTGATCCGCACCAGCTTCTCGCCCTGGCTCACCAGGAAGTCGCGGGTCTCGACGTCCTTGCGGGCGAAGTAGTAGTTCCAGTAGGCGGAAATCACCTCCTTGGCCCGCAGGATGCGGCTCTCCTCCAGGGTCTCGGCGGTGCCCATCAGGTTGTTGCGGGCGCTGAGAATCTGCGCCTTGTTGACGGTGGTGCCGAAATTGCGCAGAAGCGGCTGCACGAACGAGAGCCCGATGTCGGAGCGGTATTCCGGGTTGAAGCCGCCGAAGGTGCCCGCGGTGGTGAAGCCCTTGCTCCAGTTGACGTCCGCCTGGTAGGAGGCCCCGTTCAGCAGGTTGCCGCGGAAGCCGGTGTTCAACTGCCAGTCCTTGCGCAGAATGCCGGTGACCAGCACTTCGGTGCTGGGCGTCACGCCGGACCCCAGATCACCGCGGACCAAGGACGACGCGGTCGGACTGTTGCTCTTCGTGTAGCTGCCGTCCAGGAAGGCGACCGTATCGAAGGTCCCCAGCGTGCCGCCCAGGTCGGCCTTGGCGATCTGCACGTCGACCTGATCCATCCGCAGCGAGAGCGAGTTCTTCTCGGCCAGGTAGATGCACTGCTGCATGGTGATCGGCATGGTCACGGAAGGATCGGGTTCTTCGGCCGCGCCGAACAGCGCGCAACAGAGCAACGTCGTGAGGTTCATCGGTCTCTACTTCTCGAAGCGAATTCCAAGCCGGGTCAGGATCTCGCGCAAATGCCTCCGGAAGGAGGGTGATGCATCGCCCCGGTAGACTTCCACCATCCGGGCCTTTTCGCGCGGCCCGAAGAGCGCCGGATATCGGTGGACGAACGGCCCGAGTTCCGTCAGGGCATTCCACTTGATGAACAGGTTCGAATCACCCAGGTTCTTCAGCAGAATTCCACGAATCCGCAGCGCCCGCTCGTCGGCCGCGGCGATCGCATCCGCTTCGAGGAACTCCTTCAACACCTGCAGCTTGGCCGCGTAATCGCGCTCGCCGCTGGCGATCCGGTTGACCACGGTCAGCCGGCCGCTCTCCCCGCCCTCCCGGCTCTTCCCGCTCGGCCCGCTGGGCCCGCTGGGAAGGAAGCGATCCAGGAACAGCAGGTAGGTCACTCCCACGTTGAACTGGCCGGGCGCCGCGAGTACGACCAGCTCCTTCCCGGCGGTCTTGCCGCGCAGCTTCTCGAGCACCTCGAAATGCGCCACCGAGACTCCGCGACCGGCCGGAATCACCGAGGTCGCCCGCCCCTCGGCCACCACCTGGGACCGCTTCAGCGTATCCTCCCCGAAGGTCCGGAACTCGAACGGCGGCCGGCGGGGCGCCTGTTCGGCCGCGCCCGCGTCCCGCGGATCGCGAGCCTGGAGGAGCGGGATCAAGAGCAGCAGCGTGAACCAACCGGCCGGCATGGCGGGATTGTACCGTCTGGATCCAGCGGGTTCCCCAGAAACAACGCGGCCCCGAGCAGCCGCCCGCCCGGGGTGGCTACCGCGCGATCCGCTCCTCCACCGACAAGACCATCACCGCCAGCGCGGTCTCATAGAGGTCCCCGCCCATGTTGCCCACCGGATCCCACTCGTACTCCTGGCTCCACGAACCATCGTCATTCTGCGACGCAAGCAGCACTTCACCGGCCGCCGACCGGAATCGCTGCCATTCGATCCCGCCCCGCTGGAGGGCGTCCAGGGCAGCAAAGAAGATCTTGGTCGGTTCCCGGAGCGAGGGTTCCTTCAAATGCTGGAGCAGCAGATTGATCGGCGGCTGATAGCGGTCATAGTCGCGCACGTCGTCATACAGCGAGTCGAGCGCGGAGGCGCAGGCCATGGCGCAGAGCTGTTCGCCCGGCAACACCGCCAGCCCGCTGCGCGGGTCGAGATCGACGAGCTTGGCGACGAACGACTGGGCCTCCTCGGCCGCCCGGGCCACGTCGATCACCGCCGGCACGCCGGCCGCCCGCGCGGTCTCGAGCGCCAGCGCGACCCACGGCGCGGTGATGTTGTCGGCCTCCTGGCGCTCGCGGAACCTTCGCAGCGAGCCCAGGTCCTCCAGCCGCTCCAGGGCGTCCGAGAGCAATGCCTGGTCGGAGCCCGGCCGGAGCAGATAGTGCTCGGCGAAGGCCAGCGTCGCCACGGCATGGTTGAAGAGCACCACGTCGTCGTCTCCGCGCACGGCGCCGATCGTGCGGTTCGCGGTCACCGAGCCCCGCAGGTAATCGAGGCCGCGGTCCACGTGCTGGCGATACAGTCCGCCGGGGATGCCGCGCTCCGCGTTGACCAGGAAGGCCAGCACGCACAATCCAGTCACGCCGACCCGCGCCTCGGGTTCGCCGCCGAAGTCGGCCGGATCCCAGGAGCCGTCCGGTTCCTGCTCACCCGACAGATAACGCAGGCTCCGCAGCACGGCCCGATCCACCGGCCGGCTGCCCGGCGTCGAGAAGCGATGCCGCATCCGAAAGCGGGCCGTGGCGAGCAGGTTCTCCCGCAAGGTGAGTTCCCGGGCCTCCTGGAACGTCTCGAGCGAGAAATCCTCTTCGTGTGCCACGGGCCCTTCGGATCCCTCGGGCAAGGGCAGCGGGAAGTCCGGCGGCTCGATGATCACGTCGGCCGGCCGTGGCGGTTTCAGCCGTTCGAGCGCCAGCAGTTGATCGTCCTGCCCGGGATCGGTCTCGGATCCGGAGGGCGCGGGCGCGGGCGCCGGCCGCTCCGCCGTCTCTCGTTCCAAGGTGGCCGCCGGCCGGTCCCGGCCGCTCCAGGTCAGGTAGATCGAGAAGGCCACGAGGTAGAGCGCGGCAGCGGCCAGCACGACTTTCAAGGCCGTCCTTCGGCCGGCGCGGAAGCGCGCGTAGGCCAGCATCGAAATGACCCGGTCCGAAAAGCTCGTCGTTTCGAGCAGCTCTTCGTCCTCGAGGCGCTGCTCCTCCAGCAATCGAAGCTCGAGACGGCCGCGGAAGCGCTTGGAAGCCGGTTGCCTCGCGGACGCGCGCAACAGCCGGAACAGCGACTCGAGCTCCGCGGCCTCCCGGTCGCAGTCCCGGCACTCGGCGCGATGCCGCTGGAATTCGGCCAGCCCAGATCCCTGGCCGAGCATCAGGTGCACCGCTTCGGAGGCGTAGCGTTCACAACTCATCGGGAAGCCTCATTCTCCCGCGAGCCCATCAGGCGGCGCAGATTCGCCACCGCCGCATGCACCCGCGATTTGACCGTGCCCACCGGAATGCCCAGGATCTCGGACACCTGCTCGTACTTCAGGCCCTGCCCGGCCGCCAGACTCAGGACCGACTGCTGGATTTCCGGCAGCTGCGCGAGCGCCCGCCGCAGGCACGCCAGTTCCTCGGCCTTCGACAGACGCGCGTCCGGCGCCTCGTGCCGGCCCGCCAGCTGCGCGCCGGCGCTCCCCGTTCGATCGGAATCCTCGCCGCCCAGTTTCACGTCCAATGACAGTTCCTCCGGCCGGACCTTCCGGCTGCGGTACACATCGATCCAGTAGTTGCGCGCGATGCG
>Ga0326597_10008514_pt1 | contig 13828 bp, 10 predicted proteins | sample RVTome_12_FD_203789 | JGI IMG/M metagenome (GOLD analysis project Ga0326597, IMG submission 203789) | Soil microbial communities from uranium-contaminated site in the Upper Colorado River Basin, Wyoming, United States - RVT100D185 | ecosystem: Environmental > Terrestrial > Soil > Contaminated >... | reverse complement strand
TGGAGCTGCTGGAGGCACAGCCCGCGGATTGGGTGCTGGAGATCGGCTTCGGGCCCGGCATCGCCCTGGGCTGGCTGGCCGAGCGCACACCGCAAGGATTGGTGGTGGGCGTGGACCGCTCCGCGCTGATGCTGCGCCAAGCCGCCCAGCGCAACGCGGACACCATCCGCGCCGGGCGCGTGGCTCTGCAGCTCGCCGACGTGGAGCGCCTGCCGGACCTGGGCACGTGCTTCGACCGCATCATGGCAGTCAACGTGGCCATCTTCTGGAGCGATCCGCTGGCACAACTGCATGAGTTGCACGACCGGCTGCGCCCTGGTGGCCGCCTCGCGCTCACGGTGCAGCCGCGCTTCCGGGGTGCTACGGACGACGACGCCCTGCGCATCGGCTTGAGCCTGACGCGTCAGCTCGGGGACGCCGGCTTCACCGACGTTCGCCTCGAAACATTGCCTCTGCGACCCGTCATGGCGGTCTGCGCAATCGGTCACCGCTAGGCTCCGGGCGGGATTGCCGGCCTCCCCCTTTCCGCCCGGGCGGCGTCTCTTGCCCTGGGGCACAGCGGCGGGTAGTCTGGACGCCGTCCGGCGCAATGCCGCGCCGGGCAGGCTCTTTGCGCTCCGACCGCCGTCATGCCCCCATCGCCCGCCATCGCCCACGTCAAGGCACTCACGTTCGACGTGTTCGGCACCGTGGTGGACTGGCGCTCCAGCATCATCCGCGAGGGGCGTGCGTTGGGGGCCCGCAAGGGTCTCGACCGGGATTGGGTCGCCTTCGCGGACGACTGGCGGGGGCTCTATCAGCCGCAACTGGAGAAGGTGCGCTCCGGCCAACTGGGCTGGACCAAGCTCGACGACCTGCACCGCGGCAGCCTGAACGCGTTGCTCAAGAAGCACGACATCCGGGGCCTCAGCGAGGCAGAAATCGACGACTTCAATCGCGCCTGGCACCGGCTCGATCCCTGGCCCGACGTGGTGGCCGGCCTGACCCAGCTCAAGCGCAAGTATCCGCTGGTGACGCTCTCCAACGGCAACGTGTCGCTGATGATGCACCTGGCACGCTACGCTGGGCTGCCTTGGGACGCGATCCTGGGTGCCGAGCCCACCCGACACTACAAGCCGCAACCCGAATGCTATCGGCTCACCGCCGAGTACCTGAGCCTGCCGCCGGAGCAGTGCATGCTGGTGGCCGCGCACAACAGCGATCTGGTTGCGGCGAGCAAAGTGGGATACCGCACGGCATTCGTGCCGCGCCCGACCGAATACGGGCCGGGCCAGCGCGAGAACCTCAAGGCCGAGCACGAGTTTGACGTGGTGGCCCGCGATTTCCAGGACCTGGCCCAGCAAATGGGATGCTGAGTTGCCCCCACCTACCAGCAACGAGCCCGCGTGCCCGCGACGACCGGCATGATGCCCGACCGACCGATCGGCCCGGATATGCAGGCCACGCCCTATCGATCGGCATGGCTTACCGTTCCACTTTACCTGTTCGCCGCCTTCTCCACGTTTTCCATCGTCGGCACGACCCTGGCGCAGGCGCTGCTGCTGGTGGGGTTGCTGGTGGCGCGGCCGCCCATGCCCTGTCCACCGCGCGATCTGGCGCGCCTGCTGCTGCCGTTCTATGCGCTGGTCGCCGCGATCCTGCTCTCGACCTTCGCCAATCCGCAGCCGTTGGCGAACCTGGGTCCCGCCTGGCAATACCGGCTGATCGTGCTGCCCGTGCTGTTGTTGTGGGTATATCCGCACGTGGATCTGCGCCGCACGATGCAGGTACTGGCCGTGATGGTGATCGTGCTGAGCCTGTGGGCCCTGCCCCAGTTCCTGTTTGATCTCGACCCGCTGAGGGCCTTCCGGCCGTCGCTCGGCCCGGTGGGGCCGTTCTACCGGGCGAAAGGCACGTTCAGCCACCCGCTCACCTTCTCGGGTTACATGCTCATCGTTGCGCCTGTGCTGGGCATGCTGGCCGCGGCAGAACGCGGCCGCCCGCGCTGGCTGTGGCTGGCCGGGGGCATCGCCGCAGCACTGGCCGTCGGCTTCTCCATCTCCCGCAGCAGCATCATCGGCCTGTGCGCCGGCGCCCTGGTGCTGCTGTTCAGCCGGTATCGGCGCATGGCGCTGGCGTTGTTTGTCGCGGCCTGCCTGGCTGCCGCCGCACTGGTCAGCGGAGCGCGCGTGGCGACGTGGCTGGTGGAAAGCGACTGGGTGCAGCGTTCGCCGCTGCTGGAGCACTTCCTGGAGATGGACCCCGCCAAGAACACCAGCAAGCTGGAACGGCTGCTGATCTGGGAGGCAGGACTGCTGGGATTCAAGGATCGGCCTTTCTTTGGCTTCGGGCAGGACCAGCACGACCCGGAACTGGGTCCCTATCAGCGCCGCGTCCTCGAGGCCCACGGCATGTCGGACTACCAGTTCTCGGTGGGTTTCGGCGTGCCGTTGCACAATATCTACGTGCGCATGCTGTTCGACCTGGGCATCGTTGGGTCGGCGGCCTACCTGTTTCTGTGGGGAAGCGTGTTCGTGGCGATCGTCAAGGGACTGCGCGCGGCGCCGCCGGACGACACCTGGAGCCGGGCGCTGCTCTGGGGGGCGGCGGCGGGCCTGGTGGGGAGCATGGTGGCCGGATTCTTCGAGGACAATTTCTTCGACGGCGAGGTGCAGGCCCTCATCGTGTTTACGATGACCCTCGCGCTCCATGTGAGCCGCCGCCTGAGGCTCGCGGCGACGGCCACCGGGGAGGACGGCGAGTGAGCGCAAGGCTGCAACCGGTGGTGAGATGACGATCTGGTACGACCTGACCGACCTCATCGACTACCCGCACCGCAACGTGAGTGGAGTGCAGCGGGTGATGCTCTCCCTGCTGATCGAGCTGGTGGAGCGCAACGCCCCGACGCCTGTGCCGGTGCGCTATTGCCGCATCGATCGCCGGGACGGAGTGCGCGAGCTACCGCTGACAGATGTGCAGGCATGCATCCGGCGACTCACCGCCGGTGCGGCACCATTGGGCGAGGCCGCTTCGCGAGGGCGCCCGTCGCTATTCCGTCGGATGTTCCGGCGTCTGCCGTTCCGCGGGGCACTGGCGCGGCTCTACGATGCGCTCCCGCTCGGACTGGCCCTTGCTGCGCGCAGACTCTTCCGCCGTCTCGAATCCGGGTTCGCCCCACTAGCCGCACCGCGCAGCGCCACGGACGGCGGCACTGTTGCTCCCATGCCTCTGCAGGCGGAGGACGTGCTGCTGAACATTGGCACGAGTTGGTTCAATGACTGGTACGCGCCCCTGGTCGCCGCGCTGCAGCGCGAAGTTGGCTTTCGCTATGTCGTGATGATGTACGACCTGATCCCCTGGAAGCTGCCAGCGCTGCTGCCCCGGCAGACGCAGCAGGCGTTCCAGCGCTGGCTCCAAGTCACGCTGCCCGTGACGCAATGCGTGCTCGCGATTTCCGAGTGCACCCGGCGCGACCTGCGGGACTTCATCAACGAGGCCGGGTTGCGCAAAGTACCGGCGAACGTGGTGCGGTTGGGACAGGACCCTGTGGCTCCTGCGTCTCAAGGCTCCGCTCTGCCCTCCACACGGCTGCCGACGCCGCCCTTCGTGCTCACGGTAGGCACATTGGAGCTGCGCAAGAACCACCGCCTGCTATTCGACGTGTGGCAGCGCCTGCTGGAGCGCCATGGTCCGGAGTCCGTGCCGACAATGGTCTGGGCGGGGCGTCGCAACTGGTGGTATATGGACTCGTTGATGCGGGAGGTGGAGCGCTCCCGGCACCTGGACGGCAAGCTGATGATCCTGGGCGACGGCGACGCGCCCGGCGCGAGCGATGCGGAGCTGGACTGGCTCTACCGCAGCTGCCTGTTCACACTGTTCCCGAGCCGCTACGAGGGCTGGGGCCTGCCGGTGGCGGAAAGCCTTGCCTACGGCAAAGTCTGCATCGCATCCAATGCCGCGTCGATTCCCGAGGTGGCCGGAGACCTGATCGACTATCATGACCCGGACGACGTCGCGCAATGCTATCGTCTGGTGAAACGTGCGATCCTGCAGCCGGTATGGCTGCAGGAACAGGAGGCGCGCATCCGCAAGCGCTTCCGGCCGGACACCTGGGGCGCGTGCGCGGCAGCCGTGATCTCCGCCTGCATGCAATCAGACCGCGCTCAGGCGAAATCCGCGGAATAAACGACGCTGCGGCAAGGGTGGCCGACGCAACCCGGCCACGACGTGGCATCCACGGCGCAACCAGCGAAACGGCGTATGGTCTCGATCCTGAAGCGAACGCTGATGCTGCTGGTGCCGGGATGGCTGCGCTTCCGGCTGGCGCGCCTGCGGCACCGCCTGCGCAGGGCGGCGGCCGCCACGCCGCTGCTGAGAGCCTATTACCTGCACCGCCTGCAGTCGAAGTTCCTCGCCTACGCCGTGGCCCGGCCTTACGAGACGCGACTGGCTCAGTTCCCGCTCCCGGAGCAGCCCACGCACATAGGGCTGCGCAGCAAGCCCTGCACACAGGAGGACATCGAGAGCGAGTGGTTCCGCCACTGGTGCGGCCGCATGCACATCGCCCCGGCATTCCACCGCAAACTGTGGGAGTTCTGCTACGTGGCCCAGGCCCTCCACGAGAGGGGCATGCTGAGGGAGGGCGCGCGGGGCATCGGATTCGGCTGTGGCGAGGAGCCGCTGCCCAGCCTGTTCGCATCCTGTGGCGTGTCCGTGCTGGCCACGGACCTGCCCCCGACAGACTCACGCTCACAGACCTGGAGCCACTCCGGGCAGCACGCGCAGAGTCTGGAGCGCCTCAAGCGCCCGGAGATCTGCCCGCCCGAGCGGCTGGAGTCGATCACGCTGGAGTACGTGGACATGAACCGCATCCCGGAGCACCATGCGGGGCAGTTCGACTTCTGCTGGTCGGCCTGCGCGCTGGAACACCTGGGCAGCATCGAACACGGATTGCAGTTCATGGCGAACACGGCCGGGCTGCTGCGCCCGGGAGGCGTGCTGGTGCACACGACGGAGTTCAACTACCTGAGCGACACGAGCACCGTGGACAACTGGCCCACCGTGCTCTTCACGCGCCGGCACTTCAGGGACGCCGCCGCGCGGCTCGAGCACGCCGGCTGCACGGTGGAGGCGCTCGACTTCGATCTCGGCTCGGGCGCGTTGGATGGCGTGATCGACCTGCCGCCCTACGAACGGGACAACGACTGGCCGGTCGATATGCAGCAGGTGCACCTGCGACTGGTGGTGGAGGGCTATGCCGCCACTTCTTTCGGCATCATCGCCGCGCGAAACTCGGGGGCGTAGCCTTGCAAGGCGCGCGACACACCGCAGCCTCCTCCTGCATATGGGGCTTTGCGAGCCCATGACGACCCGCACGCTTCTGACCGGCGCGACCGGGTTTGTGGGTCCGCACGTGCGTGCGCAGATCGATTGTGTTCCGCTCGGCCCGCTCGATGACCCCGTAGACCTCCGTGACTCCGAGGCGGTGCATGCGGCCGTCGCCGAAACCAAGCCGGAGCATGTGATTCATCTGGCCGCGCAGTCCTTCGTGCCCGCTTCGTTCGACGATCCCCTCGATACGTTTCAGGTCAATTTCATCGGGACGTTCCACCTGTTGCAGGCGCTGAAGGAAACCGGCTTCGCCGGCCGCATGCTCTATGTGGGCTCGGGGGATATGTACGGGCTTGTGGCTCCAGAGCTGCTCCCGATCACGGAAACATGCCCGCTCCGGCCGCGCAATCCGTATGCGGTGAGCAAGGTCGCGGCGGAGATGCTTTGCTACCAATGGAGCCAGACCGAGCGCTTCGAAATCGTGATGGCGCGGCCACTGAACCACCTGGGTCCGGGCCAGAGCGATCGCTTCGCGGTGGCGAGTTTCGCTGCGCAGTTGGCGGCCATCAAGAAGGGACGCCAGGCGCCCGAGTTGATCGTGGGCGATCTAAACACCACCCGCGATTTCCTGGACGTGCGCGATGTCGTCCAGGCGTATGCGCTGCTGCTGGAGCGCGGACGCAGCGGGGAGGCCTACAATGTCTGCTCCGGCGTGGAGCGCTCCCTGCGCTGGATGCTCGAGCAACTGTTGGCGCTGTGCGGCGTCGATGTGGAGGTACGGGTGGACCCACGACGGCTCCGCCCCAACGAACACAATCGCGTGTGCGGCAGCCACGACAAGCTGACCCATGCCACCGGCTGGCAACCGCAGGTGCCCATCGAAACCAGCCTGCGCGACCTGTGGAACTACTGGATGGAGCAACCCATTGGCTAAACGAGCATTCATCACCGGCGTTTCGGGGCAGGACGGCGCCTACCTGGCCAAGTTTCTGCTGGAAAAAGGCTACGAGGTGGTCGGACTGCAGACCCGTCGCGGCTCGGACACACAATGGCGCCTGCGCTACCTCTCCATCCTGGAGCGAATCCAGCTTGTGGATGGCGACCTGCTGGACGTCTCCTCGCTGTGCCGCGCACTGGAACAGGCCCAGCCCGACGAGGTGTACAATCTGGCCGCCCAGAGCTTCGTGGCCACCTCCTGGCAACAACCGCTGCTCACTGCAAAGGTTACCGGCGTGGGGGCACTCAATCTGCTGGAGGCAGTGCGGCTGTCCGGCGCACCGATCCGATACTACCAGGCCTCCTCCAGCGAGATGTTCGGCAAGGTGCGGGCCACGCCACAAACGGAAGACACACCCTTCCATCCGCGCAGCCCCTATGCGGTGGCCAAGTTGTTCGCGCACTGGAGCACGATCAACTACCGGGAGAGCTTCGGCATGCACGCCTCCAGCGGCATCCTTTTCAACCACGAGTCCCCCTTGCGGGGCCTGGAGTTCGTGACGCGCAAGATCACCGACGCCGTCGCGCGCATCAAGCACGACCGCCAGCGAGAGCTGCGTCTGGGGAACCTGGACGCCCAGCGCGACTGGGGCTTCGCCGGGGACTACGTGGAAGCCATGTGGCTGATGCTGCAGCAGGAGCATCCGGACGACTACGTGATCGCCACGGGTCAGTCGACTTCCGTGCGGGAGTTCTGCCGCCTTGCATTCGAAGCAGCAAACCTCGACTACGAGCAGCACGTGGTGGTGGATCCACAGTTCTACCGGCCGGCCGAAGTGGACGTGCTGCGGGGCGATGCGAGCAAGGCGGGCAAGGTGCTGGGCTGGAAGACCCGCGTGAACCTGGAGCGCATGGTGGACATGATGGTCGAGGCGGACCTGCAGCGGGTGGCGGCGGGCGATTAGCCCGCATCACCCGCGCGGCCGGCATTCGCCACCACCGAGTTCTCCTGCAGGATCGCAGCGCGGCAGCCGCACTACGGGGAGCGGCTCTCCTCCTGTTCGACCGACCGCCACAACTCCTCCAGTTCGGTCTCGTAGCCCCCCATCAGGATGGGGAAGCGACACCACGTACGCGGGTCCAGGTTCTCGTCGTCCAGGTGGAAGGACGGCGCCAGGCGCTCCCGTTTCCACTGCGTGCGACTCCACAGGCGGAAGAACGTGGCGACGTGCGTGGCGGCTTGTCGTGCGTTCAGCTCGATTCCGGGCAGCGGCGTTGCCCGCAGCGTGTGCCACACCTCCAGCGGCGCCATGCGGTCGCGGATGGCCGCCTGCTCGATGCGGTCCAGCACGGCATACGGCATGAGGTCCTTCTCGTCCTCCTGCTGCTGCGCGATGGGTCGCAATTCGGCGGTGGGCGCCTGGCGGTTCACGACCCCCAGAGCGGGCAGCGCTCCCAGGCCCGGCAGGCCCTCCAGTTCCATCCATTGCAGCCAGCGGCGCAGGAAGGTCTTGTTGGCGCCGGCGATGGGGGCAAGGCCACCGCTGGTATCGCCGTCCATGGTGGCGTAGCCGACGCCGATCTCACTGCGGTTGCTGGTGCTCACGAGCAGGCGGCCTTCCAGGTTGGCCAGCAGCCAGATGCCCGGCGAGCGCACGCGAGCCTGGATGTTCTGCCGCGCAATGTCGTCACCGGCCCAGGTCAGCTCACGGCCCAACGCGCTCTCGGCCAGCCGCTCATAGGCATCCACCATGGGCTGGATATCCAGCTCCAGGTGCCGCGAGCCGATGGCTTCCGCCACAGCCCGCGCGGCGCCACGCGTGGTGTCCGTCGAGTTGGCGCTCGCCTGGTACACAGTGAGCAGGAGGCGCCGCACCAGCGCCCGTGCCAGCGCAGGGTCTTGTTGCGGCAGGTCCGGCACGTGCGCCAGGCGCTCGAGAGCCCCGGCCGGCCCCAACTCGGCCAGCGCCCGGTGCACCATTGTCCAGACGAGCACCGCGATCGTCGAGGAATCCACTCCACCGCTGATGGAAAGCGCGATGCCCTGGCTGTGGCTCTTGCACAGGTAGTCCCACATGCCCAGGCTGACGGCCTCGGCGAACTCCTCGTTGCGGCTCAAGACGGGCTGCGCCGGGGCCGGGGTGGCACTGGCCGCACGCAGTTCAGCTTGCGGCGTCTCGACGGGCGCGAAAGGCACGGATACCTCAGACTTTCCGCCGGCACCGTTGCGCGTCGGGACGGGATAGGTGAGGCGACGCCGCTCCAGGCGGTTGGCGCGCAGGTCCACGATCGCCGTCAGCAGGTTGAAACGCCGATAGGAGAAGCGCCGATTCTCGTTCAGGAGCCGGCCATCCGATGCGATCAGCACCGTGCCGTCGAAGATCAGACGACCCGACTCATTTCCCAACAGGTTCGCGAACAGGTAGGCGGAATGCGCCATGCGCGAGCCTTCCAGCACGATCCCACGCACCGTCTCGTACTTGCCAAAGGCGAAGTGGCTAGCACTGGGATTGAGCAGCAGGTCTGCCTGGCCATGATGAGGATTGGCGGCGATGTTGCGGCGTGCCCAGGCATCCTCGCAGATTTCGAAGCCGATCCGCACCGAATCCAGGTCAAACACCAGGTCGCCGATGGGCACTTCCTGGCCGTCCCAGGGATGGCTTTCCGCCACACCGGCCGGCCATGCCTTGAACCAGCGCGGCTCGTAGTAGACCCCATAGCCCGCCAGCACTTTCTTGGCGGAAAAGCCCGCGAGCGAACCATCCACGGCTAGCGCAGCGCAGTTGTAAAGCTGTTGCTGGTGGATCACCGGCAATCCCACGGCCACAGCAATGCCGCGCGTCTGTGGCAAAATCTGGCGCAGGCTCTCCGCGGCCTGTTCGGCCACCCACTCCCCGTGAAAGGCGTCTTCGCAGCCGTAGCCCGATATACAGAGTTCGGGCAGACAGAGCACCTGCACCCCCTCGTCACGGGCCCGGCGGATGGCGTCTACGACGTTGTCGCGGTTGGCCTTCCAGTCCAGCGGGGTCTGGTTCAGTGAGGCCCCCGCCACCTTGAGGTATCGCATCATCGGCGTGACACGGGGAGTTCGGGTGTGCTGCGCACGAGGAGGAGTCGACGGCTCAGGCCATGCCGTACGGGCCTTGATCAAAATCTACCATGGACGCCACCCGCCGCCAAACCGGGCCGGCGTCCTGCGTTGCACGCACCTTCAATTACCGCTGCCGTCCTGATAGGATACGAGCCATGGTACCTTCAGCAGCGAGCCCGCAATCCACCCCTCATGCCCCGCCATTCGTTTCATTCTGCATCGCCACCTACCGGCGGCCCGAGCGCCTGAGCCGGACGCTGCATGCGATCCGTGCCCAGACCTGCCTGGAATTCGAGGTGATTGTCTCGGATAATGACCCGGAAGGCTCCGCAGGGCCGGTGGTTGAATCGTTCTCGGATCCGCGCTTTCGCTACTTCCGGAACGAGGAGAACGTGGGCATGGTGAAGAACTTCAACCGCGCGCTGAGCCACGCGCGGGGCGAATACGTGGTCATGATCACCGACGATGACCCCCCCTACCCCAATCTGCTGGAGACGCTGCTGGGGCTCAAACGGGATTGTCCGGGTTACGGAGCCTACTACGGTGCGTGCAACGTGTTCGAAGAAGACGCGCTCGTTGCCCATCGGTATGGCCATCGCGTCGGCATGAACTCCTGCCTTGCGCCTGTGCCCGAGGGTACTGTGCGCCAGTTCAGCGCGGAGGCGTTCCCGCAGGCCTTTTTCTCGAATCGGATATTTCCCTACGTGCTGTGGTCGACGGGAATCGTGCGCCGCGAGATCCTGCAGCAGACCGGTGGGATGCCCGACTACGGATCGGCGTTCCTCACCGACTTCGCGTTTGTGGCTGCGGTGGGGTCCCATTCCGGCATGGCCACTGTCAACGTTGCCCTGGGCCATCAGACCGTGCACCTTGGCAATTTCGGACGAGCAGAGTTCCGCGAGCTTCCCGTCGCGTTGCAGGGCTCCCATCGCTATCTCGAAACGCAACTCTCGCACCGGCCCGACTGGCCCATTGTGCGTACGCAAATGGAGATTTTCTTCGGCCACTGGATCATTGCCCACGGCCTGTTCCTGTACCGACACATGGTCGAAGACCGGGGGCAGCGCCGGGAACTGCAGGATACCATGCGCAACATCCTGCGAATTGCGTACATGCGACGTTTCCGTTCCCGATACTACGCGCGGGTCTATCTGCCAGTCGGCGTCGCAGCGCTGTTACGGCCGCTGGTGCGGTTCGCGCGCAGCGCCAAGCGGCGCCTCCGCTCGGCATCGGCGACTTAGCCGCGGTCGAGTATGGGTCGCCACAAGTACACGATTGCCCTGCCGGTGCGCAATGGCGGGCACTACCTAAAGGACTGCGTGGCCAGCATACTGGCCCAGACCCAACCCGACTTCGATCTGGTCATCCTGGACAATGCCAGCACCGACGGCACAGCCCAATGGCTGGCCTCGCTGGGCGACTCGCGCGTATCGATCGTTCCTTCCGCGTCGCCGCTCACGATCGAAGAGAACTGGGCCAGGGTGCTTGGGATTTCGAAGAATCCGTACCTGACGATCATTGGCCACGACGATCTGCTCGATCCGGACTTCCTGGCCACGATGGACAGGCTCATCGAGCAACATCCTGATGCATCGCTGTACCAAACGCATTTCCGGCTGATCGACGGGAGCGGCGGATTGGTCCGGCCCTGTCGGCCCATGCCGGCACGCGAATCGGCGGCGGAGTACCTCGCGGCAAGGCTGCTATCGCGCAGGGATTCGTTCGGCACCGGCTACGTGATGCGCTCGGTCGATTACGAGCGCGTTGGCGGCATCCCTCCCTTCCACCGGTTGCTGTTTGCAGACGATGCATTGTGGATCTCCCTGATGCTGCCGGCCTGGAAGGCCACGCACCCCGAGATGTGCTTCTCCTACCGGCTGCACGCGCGCAGCGCATCGGGCAGCGCGGCCATGATTGATCTCATTGTCTCGGCGCAGGCCTATGCCAGATTCATGGCCCACGTTCGGCAGCAGGACGCCGGCATCGACAAAGTGCTGTGCGACCTGGGCGGAGCCTATTTCACGCCGGTGCTCCGACAAGCCCACTGGGACGAATTCCTCCGCCAGGCGGCAGTAGGAGGTGCCGTGTCGGCGTCGTTCCTGGCCCAACTGGAGGAACTCGCAGCCTTCTTTGCTCCAGGGCGTCCCTTCCAACGCCGACCGCCCATGCCCTACAGACTGCTGGAGTTGGTTCCCAGAGGCCTGCCTCGGAGAGTATCGAGTCGAGCGGTCTTGAGACTTCGCTCCTGGACCCGCACTGCCTATCATGTGCTCAAGGGCATAGCGGGAGTGCGAGAGTGAAGGCCTTTACTGAGAAACGACGAGTGGCATCCGCTCGCCGCAGCGCCGGCGACGTGATGGCTTGTCGCCTCGCGCGCATTGGCTGCCCTTCCCGCTCTAGCTCGACGACTCGACGTCGCATGGGATCCTCAACTCATCACAATGCTCTGGGCAGAGTCGTTCTGCCTGCGCGCTCTCGCCGGTCGTGCTCATGAAAGTCGTCCTCAATGCCAGCAGTCTGGCCGGCATGCAAACCGGGATCAACAGGTACATTTCCCAATTGCTGCGGTTTCTCCCGGACGTGCCGGGATTGGAAGTGCACAGCTTCGATCAATTCGGGAGCTGGGACAGCCAACCTGACAGTCCGGGCAGGAACAACCTTGCCGCACGTATCAAGCCGTACGTGCCTGCGCTGTTCCGATTCCGGATTCGATCCACGGTGACAGCGCTCAGGATTGCTCCTATCATTCGACGGCTTGGGATCGACCTTTATCACGAGACGAATTACGTCCCGGTACCGGCACCCTGCCCTATAGTGATTAATGTGCATGATCTTTCGTTTATACGATATTCAGATCTACATATGCCATACATCGTGAAATTGTTGCACCGTCAGCTTCCCGGATCGATAGAACGTTCTGCGGCAGTAATCGTTCCGTCTGAATTTGTTCGACGAGAAGTGTCTGACTATTTCAACGTCGATGCAAATAAATTGCACGTAACACCCTACGCTGTTGCGCCAGAGTTTCATGTGCGATCTACAGAAGAGGTACAGCCAGTTCTTCGAAAGTACGATTTAGAGTCCGTCCAATATGTGTTAGCTGTGGGTACGCTTGAGCCGCGCAAAAACTTGATTCAGGTTCTCCGAGCCCATGAGTTACTGCCGAACGCCTTGCGGGATCGTTTACCCTTAGTGGTTGTCGGAATGAAGGGATGGGAGACGCATGAATTCTGGCGCGAGCTAGAGCGCATGCGGCGGAGTGGCCGGGTGCGTTTGCTTGGATATGTCCCCGATGACGACCTGCCGGCAATATATGCGGGCGCTGCGCTGTTCGTATATCCCTCGATCTACGAGGGCTTCGGGTTCCCCCCGCTCGAGGCGATGGCGTCCGGCGTTCCCGTGATCACGTCGGATCGCGCATCCCTGCCGGAGGTGGTCGGCGACGTGGGTCTGCAGGTGGCCCCCGACGAGCCCGAGCCGCTCGCCGGAGCCATGCGGCGCTTGCTGGAAGATCGCGAGGAGGCCAACAGGCGAAGTCAACGAGGCGTGGAACGGGCGCGCCAATTCACCTGGGCCCGCTGTGCGCGGGAGACGGCCGAAGTGTATCGGTGGGCGCTGAAGCGAGGGTGGTGACCATGACGACCGAGCAACGGCCAGCCGGCAGCATGCCCACTGCCAGAATCCGGGCCAATGTCGTCGCCAATTTCGCGGGCAACGGCTGGAACACGATTATCTCGATTGTGCTCGTGCCCGTGTATATCCGCTTCATGGGCATCGAGTCCTACGGGCTGGTCGGCCTGTTCGCGGCGCTGACGTCCATCGTCTCCCTGCTGGACCTGGGCATCAGCGCGGTCCTGTCCCGGGAGATCCCGCGCCTCACCGCCCTGCCCGGCAGGGAACAGCAGGTGCGGGACCTAGTGCGGACCCTGGAGTATCTGTACTGGCCCCTGGGCCTCACGGCCGGCGCGATCCTTCTGGGGCTGTCGCCGCTGATCGCGTTCCATTGGCTGCGCGCCGAGCAGCTCTCTCCACTGGCGGCGCAGCAGGCGCTGATGCTGATGAGCGCGGCCACTGGGGGCATCTTCATCAACGGCTTCTACGCCGCCGGCCTGTTCGCCCTGCAGCGCCAGGTGCTGGCCAACGTGGTTGGCGCCGCGTTCGGGACGGTGCGGGCGCTGGGGACTGTATTCGCACTGTGGCAGATTGCTCCCACCATCCAGGTCTTCGCGGCATGGCAGGCGATCGTGACTGTCGTGCAGCTCTCCTGTACACTGCTCGTGCTGTGGAGGCTACTGCCGGCCGGCGGGCGGCCGCGTCCTGGAGGCGCGCAACTGACTCGGGTGTGGCGCTTCGCCGCCGGCATGAGCGGAATTACCGTGCTGGCAGTGCTGCTCACCCAGTTGGACAAGATCATTCTCAGCCGCACCCTGACCCTGACGGAGTTCGGCTACTATGCCCTGGCCAATGCCATGGCGACGGGCCTTGGGCGGG
>Ga0326597_10008512_pt1 | contig 13830 bp, 9 predicted proteins | sample RVTome_12_FD_203789 | JGI IMG/M metagenome (GOLD analysis project Ga0326597, IMG submission 203789) | Soil microbial communities from uranium-contaminated site in the Upper Colorado River Basin, Wyoming, United States - RVT100D185 | ecosystem: Environmental > Terrestrial > Soil > Contaminated >... | reverse complement strand
AGCACTGGATCGAGGTGCAGGCGCAAGAGTTCCGCCGCCTCGGGGTGGAGGGCGATTTCGAAACGCCCTACACCACCATGAGCTTTGCCGCCGAGGCGCGGATCGCCGCCGAACTGATGAAGTTCGCATCCTCCGGCCAGCTCTATCGCGGCTCCAAGCCGGTGATGTGGTCGGTGGTGGAACACACCGCGCTGGCCGAGGCCGAGGTGGAGTATCACGACTACATCTCGGACACGGTGTGGGTGAAGTTTCCTCTTGACAAGGATCGGCTACCAATTGTCGGCCCAGTGGTCGACGCGAATAAGGACGATCCAATGGCCGCGCTTGACGAGTTGATGAGCGCGTTCCTGGTCATCTGGACAACGACACCTTGGACAATTCCCGGAAATCGCGCGATCAGCTATTCACCAAGAATTAGGTACGGCCTTTATGAGGTGACAGCCGCGCCTGACGGAAACTGGGCGAAGAGGGGCGACAGGTTCATACTCGCCGATGTCTTGGCCGCCGATGTGATGAAGCAGGCGCGGGTCGAGCAGTTTGTGAGGGTGAGGCGGCTAACGCCTGCAATTCTAGAGCAGCTTGTCTGTCTCCATCCGTTGAGAGGGTTAGAAGGTGGTTATCACTTCGCCATCCCCCTGCTGGCCGGCGAGCATGTCACCGATCAGGAGGGCACCGGCTTCGTCCATACCGCCCCCGGTCATGGTCGCGAGGATTTTGACATCTGGATGGAGCATCAATACGAACTGCTCAATCGTGACATCAACACCGCCATCCCCTTCACCGTCGATGAGCACGGCGCCTTCACCAGCGATGCACCGGGCTTCGAGGGCAAGCGGGTCATCACCGACAAGGGTGAAAAGGGCGAGGCCAACGGCGCCGTCATCGAGGCGCTGGTTGCCGCCGGCATGCTCATTGCCCGCGGCCGCCTGAAGCACCAGTATCCCCATTCCTGGCGCTCCAAGAAGCCGGTGATCTTCCGCAACACGCCGCAATGGTTCGTCTATATGGACCGCGATATTGCGGGCAAGGGCGATACGCTCAGGGCGCGGGCGCTCAAGGCCATCGACGAGACCCGCTTCGTGCCGGCCGCCGGCCAGAACCGCCTGCGCGGCATGATCGAGGCGCGCCCCGACTGGGTGCTGTCGCGGCAACGGGCCTGGGGGGTGCCGATCACCGTCTTCGTCAACCGCGAAACCGGCGACATCCTGCAGGATGAGGCGGTCAATGCCCGCATCATCGCGGCCTTCGAGAAAGAAGGCGCCGACGCCTGGTTCGCCGATGGCGCCAAAGAACGCTTCCTGTCGGGCATCGTCGACGATCCCGAGAACTGGGAGCAGGTCACCGACATTCTCGATGTGTGGTTCGATTCAGGCTCCACCCATGCCTTCGTGCTGGAGGGCCGGGCCGACCTCAAATGGCCGGCCGATCTTTATCTGGAAGGCTCCGACCAGCATCGCGGCTGGTTCCATTCCTCGCTGCTGGAATCCTGCGGCACCCGCGGCCGGGCGCCCTATGACGCGGTTCTGACCCACGGCTTCGTCATGGCCGAGGACGGCCGCAAGATGTCGAAGTCGCTGGGCAACCAGGTCATCCCCCAGGACGTCATCAAGCAGTCGGGCGCCGACATCCTGCGCCTGTGGGTGGTGTCTTCCGACTATAGCGACGATCTGCGCATCGGCCCCGAAATCCTCAAGACCAACATCGAGTCCTACCGCAAGATCCGCAACACCCTGCGCTGGATGCTGGGCTCGCTTGCCCATTTCCGCAAGGGCGAGGCGGTGGCCGAAGGCGACATGCCGGAACTGGAGCGCCTGATGCTGTCGCACCTGGCCCGCCTCGATGGCCTAGTGCGCAAGGCCTATGACGATTTCGACTACAAGCGCATCGAGGCGGCGCTTTCGAATTTCCTCACCGTCGATCTGTCGGCCCAGTATTTCGACATCCGCAAGGATGCCCTTTATTGCGATGCGCCCTCCAGCCTGAGACGGCGGGCGGCGCTGACCGTCATCGACCGGCTGTTCGACTGTCTCGTCAAGTGGCTCAGCCCCATGCTGTGCTTCACCATGGAGGAGGCCTGGCTGTCGCGCCATGGCGGCGAGGGCTCGGTCCATCTGGAACAGTTCCCCGACGTGCCGCAGGCCTGGCGCGACAGGGGCCTGGAGGCCAGGTGGGAAAAGATTTGGCAGGTGCGCGCCGTCATCACCGGGGCGCTGGAGATCGAGCGCCGCGACAAGCGCATCGGCTCCTCGCTGGAGGCCGCGCCCGAAGTCCATGTCGCCAACCCGGCATTGCTGGCCGCCATCGCCGGCGTCGATCTGGCCGAGATCGCCATCACCAGCGCCGCCCGGCTGATCGAGGGCGAAGGACCGGCGGCGGCCTTCCGGCTGCCCGAGGTGCCGGGCGTGGCGGTGGTGCCGGCCCTGGCGGCGGGCCGCAAATGCGCCCGGTCGTGGAAAGTGAGCCCCGAAGTGGGCAGCGACCCCGACTACCCCGATGTCACCGCGCGCGATGCCGCGGCGCTGCGCGAATGGCAAGCCGCCAGCACCCGCGCCAGCATCGGCGGCGCATGAGCGCACCCGGAACCGGCTCACGGCGACTGGCGGGCCTCGGTCTGGCCATCGCGGCGCTTTCCTTCGGCCTCGACCAGACCTTCAAATGGTGGATGCTCGGGCCTTTCGACATCGCCGCGCGCCAGCCGGTCGCGGTGACGGGCTTCCTCGATCTGGTGCTGGTGTGGAACCGCGGCATTTCCTACGGCCTGTTCGCCTCCCATGAACAGGCCGTGCGGTGGGGGCTCATCGCCCTGGCGCTGGCGGTCTCGGCGGGCCTCGCGCTATGGCTGCTGCGCGCCCGTTCGCTGCGCCTGGCGGCCGGTCTCGGCCTGGTCATCGGCGGCGCGCTGGCCAACATGGCCGACCGGGTGGTGCACGCGGCGGTGGCCGATTTCTTCCTGTTCCATGCCGCCGGGTGGAGCTGGTACGTGTTCAACTTGGCCGACTGCGCCATTGTTGCAGGCGTGGCGCTGCTTCTGTATGATTCATTCCGGGATGACGGGCAGCAGCCGGCGGTGGGCTGACGGGCCCGGGTGATGCGGCCAAGTCTTGGTTTTGCCTCAATGAAATGGCATGGAGCGGGATCAGGACCGGTAACGGGTACGGGGTAAAAGGAGCCTTGGCGGTGATGGGTGCAACGGGAAGGCTGGCCGCTGTCGTGGTGGCCGGCGTCTTGCTGACGGGATGCAGCGAGACCGGGTTTCAGGATTGGTTCGGGGCCGGCAAGTACGTGCCCGACGAGTCCCTGGTCCAGCAGGGCCAGGCGCTGTCGACGCCGCCCGACCTGGCTCTGCGACCGCCGGGCGATGCCTCCCAGCCGGTGCAGCAGGCCTATCAGCCGCCGCCGCCGCCCCAGCAGACCTATGAGGGCCAGCAGCCGATCTATCAACCCCAGCAGACCTATCAGGCCCCGCAGCCCCAGCAGCAGGTCTATCAGCAGCCCCAGCAGACCTATCAGGCCCCCCAACCCCAGCAGCAGGTCTACCAGCAGCCCCAGCCGCTGCAGCCCCAGCCCCAGGCTGCCACCGACATCTACGCCAAATGGGGCGTATCGCGCTACCGGCCTGACGGCACCGAAAAGAGCCAGCCCGAACTCAACGAGGAACTGCGCCAGAAGAAGATCGCCATGGAAAGGGCCAAGAACCCCAATTACGGCACCATCTTCAACATGGGCTCGATCTGGTCCGACGGCTGAGGCGCCGGCCCTGCGCCCGCGGCGGCAGCGCCGGTTCCTTTGGTATAAGTGAGTACGCGCCGGACCTGACCAGGAGACCACCTTTGCGCAAGTCAACGCTGATTGCCGCCCTGTGGGCCGTCGCCCTGCTGGCGGCATTGCCGCTTCACCTCCCATCGGCCATGGCCGCCGCTGTCCAGGTGTCCAACTGGACGCTTGCCAACGGCCTGCAACTGGTCGTCATCCCCGATCATCGCGCCCCCGTGGTGACCCACGTGGTGTGGTACCGCGCCGGCTCGGCCGACGAGCCCCAGGGCAAGGGCGGCATCGCCCATCTCCTCGAGCATCTGATGTTCAAGGGCACCCCGACGGTTGCCGCCGGCGAATTCTCCAGGACCGTCAGGCGCAACGGCGGCGAGGACAATGCCTTCACCTCCAAGGACTTCACCGCCTATTACCAGCGCATCGCCAGCGACCGCCTCGAACTGGTGATGACGCTGGAGGCCGACCGCATGGTCAACCTGACGCTCACCGACGCCGACGTGGTCCCCGAGCTGCAAGTGGTGCTGGAAGAGCGCCGCATGCGCACCGACAACGATCCTTCCAGCCTGTTGTCCGAGCAGGCCGACGCCGCGCTCTATGTCGCCCACCCCTATCGCAATCCCATCATCGGCTGGCTGCCGGAAGTCTCCAGGCTCACCCGCGACGACGCGGTTGCCTTCTACCGGGCCCATTACACCCCCGGCAACGCCATCGTGGTGGTGGCCGGCGATGTCGATCCCGCCGCGGTCAAGGCCATGGCCGAACGCATCTACGGCGCCGTTGCCGCCGCCTTCGTGCCGGCCCCGCGGGTCAGGACGCCCGAGCCCGAGCCCATCGCGGCGCGGCGCGTGGTGCTCGCCGATGCCCGCGCCGCCTCGCCGACGGTGTCGCGCGACTATCTCGCCCCCAGCTACACCACCGCCGCCGACAGGCAAGCCGAGGCCCTCGACCTGCTCGGCGAAATCCTCGGCGGCGGCCCCACCAGCCGCCTCTACCGCGATCTCGTGGTGGATCAGAAGATCGCCGCCCATGCCGGCGCCGGCTATGGCGGCGACAGTGCCGACAGCGGCACCTTCAGCGTCTATGTCGCGCCGGTGCCCGGCGGCGACGTGAACGCGCTGGAAGCGGCCCTCGACAAGGCGCTGGCAAGGCTCCTCAAGGACGGGGTCAGCGCCGCTGAACTGGCGCGCGCCAAAAAGGCGCTCATCGCCGACACCGTCTATGCCCTCGATAGCCAGTTCAGGCTGGCCTACAGGTATGGCCAGGCGCTCACCAACGGCCTGACGGCCGCCGACGTGGCGGACTGGCCGAACCGCATCGCGGCGGTCACGCTGGACGACGTCAAGGCCGCCGCCGCCATGGTCCTGAAGGCCGAACGCTCCGTCACCGGTATCCTGCTGCCCGACGGCGGCGCCCTGGCGACCGCCCGGAACTGATGAAGGAACACCCCCTGCCCATGACCCACGCCCCCTCCCGTCCCATCCATCGCCTTGCGGCCCTCGTCGTTGCCCTGCTGGTGCTGCTGGGCGCCCCGCTTGCGGCCCAGGCCTTCGAAATCCGCAAGGTGACCTCGCCCGGCGGCATCGCCGCCTGGCTGGTCGAGGACCACACCATTCCGCTCATCGCCATGGAATATTCCTTTGCCGGGGGCAGCGCCGGCGATTCCGCCGACCGCCAGGGTCTGGCCACTTTCCTCTCCGGCATGCTGGACGAGGGCGCCGGCGACATCGATTCGGCGGCGTTCCAGCGCCGCATCGAGGATCTGGCGGTGAAATTGTCGTTCGATGCCAATCGCGACGATTTTACCGGCTCCCTGCAGACCCTCAGCGAGAACCGCGCCGCCGCCTTCGATCTGTTGCGCCTGGCCCTCACCCAGCCGCGCTTCGATGCCGAACCCCTGGAGCGCATGCGTAGCCAGTTCGTCCTCGGCATCAATGACGATGCCGAGGACCCCGAGCAGATCGCCAGCCAGGCCTGGATGCACACGGTGTTCGGCAACCACCCCTACGGCCGCCCCTCCAAGGGCGACGTCGCCGGCATCAAGGCGGTCACTTCCGCCGACCTTCGCGCCCTCACCGCGCGGCTGTTCGCGCGCGACGGGCTGATGGTGGCGGTGGTCGGCGACATCGACGCGGCCGCCTTGTCGGGCGAACTGGACAAGGTATTCGGCGCGCTGCCCGACAAGTCGGGCATGCCCGAAGTGCAGCCCGTCACGCCGATCCTCGGCCCCATCGTGCAGATCATCGAACGCGACATTCCCCAGTCCGTCATCCGCTTCGGCTCCCAGGGCATAGCGCGCGACGATCCCGACTTCATCCCCGCCTATGTCATGAACTTCATCCTCGGCGACGGCGGCTTCGGCTCGCGGCTCACCGAGCAGGTGCGCGAAAAGCGCGGCCTGGCTTACTCGATCTATACCGCCCTTTATCCCCTCGACCATGCCGCGCTGTTCTACGGCGCCACCGCCACGGTCAACGAGCAGGCCGGCCAGACCCTGGCCATCCTGCGCGCCGAACTCAAGCGCATGGCCGAAGACGGCCCCACCGAGCAGGAACTGGCCGAGGCCAAGACCTATCTGACCGGCTCCTATGCGCTGCGCTTCGATTCCAACCGCAAGATCGCCGGCCAGCTTCTGGCCATCCAGCGCGAAAAGCTCGGCATCGACTACATCACCAGGCGCAACAGCCTCATCCAGGCGGTCAGCCTCGATGACGTCAGGCGCATGGCCAGACGCATCATCGACAGCGATGCGCTGGTGGTCACCATCGTCGGCAAGCCCAAGGACCTCAAGCCGGTGGGCAAACCGGGCTGAAGCCGGCCCCTCAGGCGGCGCGAATCGGCTAGACTGGCCGGTGTTGCGGTATCACCCTTGCAATCGCCGGAGACGCGATGCCTTACCGCCAGAGCCTCGAGCGCTGTTTTGCCGCCGCCATCGGCGATCGCGGCCTTTCGGCGCCCGCCTGGGAGGCCGCCCTGGAGCGGGCCGCGGTGGCCATGGCCACGGTGCGGCGCTGGCATGACGACGAAAGCCTGCCGTTGTTGCGTCTGCCCCGACGCCGCGACGACCTTGCGGCCTGCCGGGCCGCCGCCGAAGTGCTCACCCGCGGGGCCAGCGACATCGTCCACTTCGGCACCGGCGGATCCTCGCTCGGCGCCCAGGCGCTGGCCCAGCTTGCCGGCTACCGGGTGCCCGGCTCGCGCCTGACGCTGGGGCTGGACGAGCGCCCGGCCTTGCACTTCTTCGACAATCTCGATGCCGCCACGCTCACCGAGGCGCTGGGCAATCTCGATTTCAGGACGACGCGCTTCCTGGTGGTGTCCAAGTCCGGCGGCACGCCCGAAACCGTGGTACAGCTCATCGCCACCCTCGATGCGCTCACCGCCGAAGGTCTTGACCGAAACGCCGCCCGCCACATCGTGGTGCTGACCGAGCCGGCCGATCCCGCCCGCAACCCGGCGAGGAGCCTGGCGGCCCGCTACGGGCTCACCGTGCTCGATCACGATCCGCGCGTCGGCGGGCGGTTTTCGGTGCTGTCCAATGTCGGCATGCTGCCGGCACTGCTCTTAGGGCTCGATCCCGAGGCGATCCGCGCCGGCGCGGCCGAGGTGATGGCCGCGTTCCTGACCGGGGACGACCCGGCGGCCATCGCGCCGGTCGCCGGAGCCGCCATGGTGCAGGGCCTGACCGAGGAGCGCGGGCTTGCCGCCACCATCCTCATGCCCTACTCCGACCGCCTGCGGCTCCTGTCGGCCTGGTACCAGCAACTGTGGGCCGAAAGCCTCGGCAAGGACGGCCTGGGCACCCAGCCGGTGGCCGCCGCGGGCCCGGTCGACCAGCACAGCCAGATGCAGCTTTTCCTCGGCGGGCCGGCCGACAAGCTGCTCACCATCATCATGGGCACCACCGCCGGCAGCGGTCCGCGCGTCTCGGCTGACCTCCGAAGCGATCCGTTGCTGGGCTATCTGGCCGGGCGCACCGTCGGCGATCTGACCGATGCCCAGGCGCGCGCCAATGCCGAAACCTATGCCGGTCACGGCCGCCCGGTGCGGGTCATGACCATCGACAGGGTCGATGAGCGCACCACCGGGGCGTTGCTCATGCATTTCATGCTCGAGACCGTCGTCACCGGGCTGATGATGGGCATCGATCCTTTCGACCAGCCGGCCGTGGAAGCCGCCAAGGTGCTGACCCGCGACTATCTGGCGGCCATGTAGGGGTGAAATGGACATACGCCGTCTCAGCGAGAACACCGTCAACCGCATCGCCGCCGGCGAGGTCATCGAGCGGCCCTCGAGCGTCGTCAAGGAGCTGCTGGAAAACGCCATCGATGCCGGTGCCCGGCGCATCGCCATCGACTTTGCCGGCGGCGGGCGCAACTTCATCCGGGTGGTCGACGACGGCTCCGGCATGCCGGCCCACGACCTGCAACTGGCCGTCGAGCGCCATGCCACCTCCAAGCTCGCCGACGACGATCTGGTGAACATCGCCACCCTGGGGTTTCGCGGCGAGGCGCTGGCCTCGATCGGCGCGGTTGCCCGCCTGAGGATCGCCTCGCGCCCCCACGGCGCCGAGGCCGCCCACGAGATCCGCATCGAGGGGGGCGTAAAGGGCGCGGTGCGCCCCGCCGCCCAAGCCCCGGGCACCACGGTGGAGGTGCGCGATCTCTTCCATGCCGTGCCCGCCCGCCTCAAGTTCCTGCGTTCCGAACGCGCCGAGACCGCCGAGGTGAGCGACATCGTGCGCCGCCTGGCCATGGCCCATCCCGAAATCGCCTTTTCGCTCACCGCCGGCGAGCGCCGGCTCCTCGATCTTGCCGCCCGCCCCGGCGCCGACGGCCCGGCCCGCCGCGTCGCCGAGGTGATGGGGCGCGACTTCGCCGACAACTGCCTCGCCCTGGAGGCCGGGCGCGAGGGCATCGGGCTGACCGGCTTCATCGGCCTGCCCACCGTGTCGCGGCCGACCGCCGGGCTGCAGCATGTCTTCGTCAACGCCCGGGCGGTGCGCGACAAGCTCACCGCCGGCGCCATCCGCGGCGCCTATGGCGACGTCATGGCCCGCGGCCGCCATCCCCTGCTGGTGCTGTTCCTGCGCGTGCCGCCGGGTGAACTTGACGTCAACGTCCATCCGGCCAAGACGGAAGTGCGCTTTCGCGATCCCGGCCTGGTGCGCGGCCTCATCGTCGGGGCCATCCGCCAGCGCCTGAGCGAACCCGGCCAGAAGGCGGCCCCGGCCGCCGCGGCGGGCATGATGACGGCCCTGGCGGCCGGTTTCCAGCGCCAGGCGGGCTGGCGGCCGGCGCCGCCGCGCCCGCTGCCGCCGGCCTTTGCCGGTTTCGAGGCGCCCTCGGCCGATGCCGCGGCCCACCAGGCGCCATTGGCCGACGATCTTCTCGACAAGCCCCTGGGCGCGGCGCGGGCCCAGCTGCACGAAAACTACATCATCGCCCAGACCCGCGACGGGATCGTCATCGTCGACCAGCACGCCGCCCACGAGCGCCTCGTCTACGAGAAGATGAAGGCGGCCCGCGCCCGGGGCGAGGCCGCCACCCAGCCGCTGCTGGTGCCCGAGGTGGTCGACCTCGATGCCGCCGCCCTCGACCGCCTCGTCGATCACGCCGAAGCGCTGGGCGCGGCGGGGCTGGTGCTGGAAGGTTTCGGTCCCGGCGCCGTGGTGGTGCGCGAGGTGCCCGCCGTCCTGGCCGGTGCCGAGGTGGCCGGTCTGATCCGCGACATCGCCGGCGAGATCGCCGAGCACGGGGCGGGATCGAGCCTGGAGGAGCGCATGGACCATGTGCTCGCCACCATGGCCTGCCACGGCTCGGTGCGGTCCGGCCGCCGCCTGGCACCTCAGGAAATGAACCAACTGCTGCGCGACATGGAAGCCAACCCCAATGCCGGCCAGTGCAACCACGGCCGGCCCACCTTCATCGAACTGAAGCTGGCCGACGTGGAACGGCTGTTCGGGCGGAAGTGAGGGCAGCGCGTCATGCCACAGCACCAACGTCACCCCGACGAATGTCGGGGTCCAGGGGCAAAAGGCAAGGCCTTTGCATGAAGCTCTGGATGCCGGCCTGCGCCGGCATGACGAAGGGGCGGGCGGGCGAGCGCCAATCACCCGTTGCGATAGAGATAGCTGTAGGCGTTGATGGCCGGCACGCCGCCGAGATGGGCGTAAAGCACCTTCGATCCGGCCGCAAAAAAGCCCGTCTGTACCAGGTCGATCAGCCCTTGCATGGATTTGCCCTCGTAGACCGGATCGGTCATCATGCCTTCGCTGCGGGCGGCCAGGCGGATGGCCTCGTTGGTCGCCGCCGACGGCACGCCATAGGCGGGATAGGCATAGTCGGTCTTGAGCACCAGATCGTGTTCGGAAATATCGCGCCCCAGGCCCACCAGTTCGGCCGTGTTGCGGGCGATCGACAGCACCTGCGCCCGGGTCTTCTCGGGCGTGCCCGAGGCATCGATGCCGATGACGTTCTGGGCCCGCCCGTCGGCGGCAAAGCCGACCACCATGCCGGCATGGGTGGAGCCGGTGACGGTGCACACCACGACGTAGTCGAACTTCACCCCCATCCCGGCTTCCTGGACCCGCACCTCGTCGGCAAAGCCGGCATAACCGAGCCCGCCCAGGGGATGCACCGAGGCGCCGGCCGGAATGGCGTAGGGCTTGCCGCCCCTGGCCTTCACATCGGCCAGCGCCTTTTCCCAGCTCTCGCGGATGCCGATGTCGAAGCCTTCATCCACCAGTTCGATCTCGGCCCCCATGACCCGCGACATCAGGATATTGCCGACCCGGTCATAGACCGCGTCGTTGAACGGCACCCAGCTTTCCTGCACCAGCCGGCACTTCATGCCGATCTTGGCGGCGGCCGCCGCCACTTGCCTGGTGTGGTTGGACTGCACCCCGCCGATGGTGACCAGGGTGTCGCAGTTCTGGGCGATGGCCTCGGGGATCAGATATTCCAGCTTCCTGATCTTGTTGCCGCCGAAGGCCAACCCGGAATTGCAGTCGTCGCGCTTGGCATAGATCTCCACCGCGCCGCCCAGGCGGGCCGAGAGTCGCGGCAGCTTCTCGATGGGGGTGGGGCCGAACATGAGGGGATAGCGGGCAAACTTTTCGGCGACATTGAGCATGGGGGAGTCCTTGATCGTGAATTTTCGGATGCCTCAACTGTAGCAATCGCCGCATCTTTCTGCGAGAAAGAAAGCCATGGACCAGACCACCATCGACCGCGCCGCCATGGGGCGCCTGGCCAAGGCCCTCACCTTCATCTGCGGGGCGGACCATCCCACCACGGTTGCCCTGAAGGCCGCCGCCGAGAGCGGTTCCCAGATGGACATCAAGAAAGCCCGCGCCCTGTTCCTGCGCCTGAAACCCGGCGACCGCAAGGCCGCCATGGCGATGCTCGACGACTGAGAGGCGCGTTCAGGCTTTACGGGCTTTCGCCACCCTGCTTCAAGTGCCGACTACTTTGGGCTTAGCTAAGCTAGTGTCCTTTCGGAGGATTTCACATGGAAAGGAGGACGCCGTTCTTGAAGATCAATTTGGCAAAGTGGAAACTAAAATCGGTCACGTGCTGAGGAAAATTGATGGGGGTCAATCGCCGAACAGGTTTGATGAAATCTTATCCGATTTTGCCTGGGTCCAGGCGCTCAGAACGAAAGCATTTCGTGATCGTTTCGTTCGCACCGCCTCATCTGCGCTTGAAGAAATGTCAAACGCCGTTGATACACCAGCAGCTCGCGCATCGCTTTCGAAGCGCATGGAAAGACAGATGGAGGAAAAACTCAGTTCGGTTACACCAGATCAACTAGCTCTTGCGCGCATGCGACTTGGGGGAGCCGATCCGGAGAAATTCCTGCGTTCAGCCATAAGAGATGCCGTGAGTTCAGGGAAATTGTCCCTTTGGTTTCGAAGTGAGCTCAACGCACTCAACGATGAGTCAATCTTGTCTGAACTGGGCCAGGAAGCTCATAATGATGCTTTGTCCCGATTGCTTGATACATCGAATCCTGCGCCCGGCAATTTCCAGGCGGAATGGCGTCTGTTTGAATGCACAAAATCCTCCTTGATCCTCGGGGACAGTTGCCTTTTCACACTACGGGCCGATGGCTCGGCACACCCCATTTGCGATGCAGAGAGTTGGGCTGTCTTAGTCTTCCCGATCTCGCCATCCAAATGCTTGATTGGAGAACACTCAGGAAACAAGACGCCTATTCACGAACTGGATATTAACCGACAATCAGCCGCCTGTTCGATAGAGCAGTTTTTCGCGCTCAGTGACGATGCAGAGCTGCGTGAGTTGATATCGCTTATAGCCTCTCATGCAACTCTCTTGACGAAAAATGAGATGATGGGAGTAGTGCGATCTGTTTTTGATGAGTAGTCGGCAAATTTACTGAGACAATCCGCGCGAATTCTACAAATATGCCAGAAATACGAGTTACTGCCTTCAATTCTCGTCCATCTTCAAGGCGGCGATGAAGGCGTCCTGGGGGATGTCGACGCGGCCGAACTGGCGCATCTTCTTCTTGCCCTCCTTCTGCTTGTCGAGAAGCTTCCTCTTCCTGGTGATGTCGCCGCCATAGCACTTGGCGGTGACGTCCTTGCGCATCGCCGAGATGGTCTCGCGGGCCACCACCCGGCCGCCGATGGCGGCCTGGATGGGGATCTTGAACAGATGGCGCGGGATCAGTTCCTTCAGCTTTTCGCACATCACCCGGCCGCGCTGCTCGGCGCGGCCGCCATGGACGATGATCGACAGGGCATCGACCGGCTCGGCATTGACCAGGATCTGCATCTTGACCAGATCGCCGGTCTCGTAGTCGAGCATGTGGTAATCGAAGCTGGCATAGCCGCGCGATACCGACTTGAGGCGGTCGTAGAAGTCGAACACCACCTCGTTGAGCGGCAGTTCGTAGACCAGCATGGCGCGGCTGCCGGCATAGGTGAGCTGGCGCTGGCGGCCGCGCCGGTCCTCGCACAGCTTGAGGACGGCGCCGAGATAGTCGTCGGGCACCAGGATGGTGGCGACGATCCACGGCTCCTCGATATGGTCGATCCTGACCGGATCGGGCATGTCGACCGGGTTGTGCAGCTCCTTCATGGTGCCGTCATTGAGATGGATCCGATAGATCACCGAGGGCGCGGTGGTGATCAGGTCGATGTTGAACTCGCGCTCGAGGCGCTCGCGGATGATCTCCAGATGCAACAGGCCAAGGAAGCCGCAGCGAAAGCCGAAACCGAGCGCGGCCGAGGTTTCCATCTCGTAGACGAAACTGGCATCGTTGAGGCGCAATTTGCCCATGGCCTCGCGCAAATCCTCGAACTCGGCATTGTCGACGGGAAAGAAGCCGGCGAATACCACCGGCTGGGACGGCTTGAAACCGGCCAGCGGTTTTGCGCAAGGCCGACGCTCATCGGTCACTGTGTCGCCGACGCGGGTATCGGCGACCTCCTTGATGGCGGCGGTGAAAAAGCCGATCTCGCCCGGCCCCAGGCTGGCGACGGTTTCCTGCTTGGGCCGGAAGATGCCGACCCGGTCGACCAGATAGGCGCCCCGGGTGGCGACCAGCTTGATCCTCTGGCCCTTCTTCAGTTCGCCGTCGATGATGCGCACCAGCACCACGACGCCGAGATAGGCATCGTACCATGAATCGACCAAGAGCGCCTTCAGGGGGGCGTCCTTGTCGCCCTTGGGCGCAGGGAGGCGATGGACCACCGCCTCCAGCACCTCGCGGATGCCGATGCCGGTCTTGGCCGAGATCTCCACCGCACCCGAGGCATCCAGCCCGATCACGTCCTCGATCTGCTGGCGCACCCGGTCGGGCTCGGCGGCGGGCAGGTCGATCTTGTTGAGGACGGGGATGATCTCGTGGTTGTTGTCGATGGCCTGATAGACGTTGGCCAGCGTCTGGGCCTCGACGCCCTGGCTGGCATCGACGATAAGGAGCGAGCCCTCCACGGCGGCCAGCGAGCGGTTGACCTCGTAGGCGAAGTCCACATGGCCGGGGGTGTCGATGAGGTTGAGTTCGTAGGACTGGCCTTCCAGCGCGGTTTAG
>Ga0326597_10008511_pt1 | contig 13831 bp, 9 predicted proteins | sample RVTome_12_FD_203789 | JGI IMG/M metagenome (GOLD analysis project Ga0326597, IMG submission 203789) | Soil microbial communities from uranium-contaminated site in the Upper Colorado River Basin, Wyoming, United States - RVT100D185 | ecosystem: Environmental > Terrestrial > Soil > Contaminated >... | reverse complement strand
TCGTGCACCGTGATGCCCTCGAGGATGTCCTTGAAGCGGACCTGCCCCAGCTCCTCGGTGAGGATCGAGAAGGTGTAGGGATCCCACTCGACCAGCACCTGGCCCTGGTCGACCGCCTGGCCGTCCTTCACCTTGAGCCGCGCGCCGTAGACGACGGGGTACCGCTCGCGATCGCGACCCTTGGCGTCCTGCACGACGAGCGAGCCGTTACGGTTCATGACGACCAGGTTGCCGGCCTTCGCGGTGACGACCTGCAGCCCCTGGAACCGGACGGTGCCGGCGTTGCGCGCCTCGAGCGTCGACTGCTCGGACACGCGCGATGCGGTGCCGCCGATATGGAACGTCCGCATCGTGAGCTGCGTGCCAGGCTCGCCAATCGACTGCGCCGCGATGACGCCGACGGCCTGGCCGAGCTCGACCATCTTCCCGGTGGCGAGGTCGCGGCCGTAGCATTTCGCGCACACGCCCCGGCGCGACGCGCACGTGAGCACCGACCGGATCTTCACTTTCTCGATGCCGGCGTCCTGGATGGACGACGACGACTCTTCGTCCATCACTTCGTTCACGTCGACAATGGTCTGCCCGGTGAACGGGTCGGTGATCCGCTCGAGCGTCGCGCGGCCGATGATGCGGTCGCGCAGCGGCTCGATGATCTCGCCGCTCTCGACGATCGCCCGCGCCTCGATGCCGTCGACCGTGCCGCAGTCCTGCTCGTGGATGATGACGTCCTGCGCCACGTCCACCAGGCGCCGCGTGAGGTAGCCCGAGTCGGCGGTCTTGAGCGCGGTGTCGGCCAGCCCCTTCCGGGCACCGTGCGTCGAGATGAAGTACTGGAGCACGGTGAGGCCTTCACGGAAGTTCGACGTGATGGGCGTTTCGATGATCTCGCCCGACGGCTTCGCCATGAGGCCGCGCATGCCGGCGAGCTGCCGGATCTGCTGCTTCGACCCTCGGGCGCCCGAGTCGGCCATGATGTAGACCGGGTTGAACTGCCGGCCGTCCTTGTCGATGTCCTCCATCTCGCTGAACATCGCGTTGGCGATGTCCTCGGTCGCTTCCGACCAGATCGCGATCACCTTGTTGTAGCGCTCGCCGTTGGTGATGGCGCCCTCGAGGTACTGCGACTCGACCTTGATGACCTCGTCGCGCGCCTTCTCGACGAGCGACGCCTTCTCCTTCGGGATGATCAGGTCGTCGATGCCAATCGACAGCCCCGACTTCGTGGCGTAGAGGAAGCCGACGTTCTTGAGCGAGTCGAGCATCTCGACGGTCTTCTCGAGCCCGAACTTCAGATAGCACGACTGCACGAGCTGCTGCAGCCCCTTCTTCTTCAGAAGGCCGTTGATGTAGGGCATCTCCACCGGGATCGACTGGTTGAGGATGACGCGCCCGACCGTCGTGTTGACGATCCGGTTGACGACCGTCTGCACCTCGGTCCGGAGCACGTCCTGATCGTCCCGCGAGGCGGTCAGATCCTGGATGTCGCCCGTGTAGCGCAGCCGGATCGGCGAGAGCGTCTCGAGCTCCCCCGCCTCCAGCGCGAGCATCACATCGTCGGCGTTGCCGAACGCGCGCCCCTCGCCCTTCGCGCCCGCCTTCGCCTTGGTCAGGTAGTAGATGCCGAGCACGATGTCCTGCGAGGGAATCGCGATCGGCGAGCCGTGCGCCGGCGACAGGATGTTGTTCGACGACAGCATCAGCACCGACGCCTCGATCTGCGCCTCGGGCGACAGCGGGATGTGGACCGCCATCTGGTCGCCGTCGAAATCGGCGTTGAAAGCGGTGCAGACCAGCGGGTGGATGCGGATCGCCTTGCCTTCGACCAGCACCGGCTCGAACGCCTGGATGCCCAGCCGGTGCAGCGTCGGGGCGCGGTTCAGCAGGACCGGGTGCTCGCGAATCACCTCTTCGAGCACGTCCCACACCTCGGGCCGCTGCATCTCGACCATCTCCTTCGCCTGCTTGATGGTGGCGACCAGACCGCGCTCCTCGAGCTTGTTGTAGATGAACGGCTTGAACAGCTCGAGCGCCATCTTCTTCGGGAGCCCGCACTGATGCAGCTTCAGCTCCGGGCCGACGACGATGACGGACCGGCCGGAGTAGTCGACGCGCTTGCCGAGCAGGTTCTGGCGGAAGCGCCCCTGCTTGCCCTTGAGCGTGTCGGACAGCGACTTGAGCGGCCGGTTGTTGGCGCCGCGCAGCACGCGGCCGCGGCGGCCGTTGTCGAAGAGCGCGTCGACCGCTTCCTGCAGCATCCGCTTCTCGTTCCGGATGATGACGTCGGGCGCCTTGAGCTCGATCAGCTTCTTCAACCGGTTGTTGCGGTTGATCACGCGGCGGTAGAGATCGTTCAGGTCGGAGGTCGCGAAGCGGCCGCCGTCGAGCGGCACCAGCGGCCGCAGCTCCGGCGGAATGACGGGGATGACGTCGAGAATCATCCACTCCGGCCGGTTGCTCGACTTGCGGAACGAGTCGACGACCTTCAGGCGCTTGGCGAACTTCAGCTTCTTCTGCGCCGAGGTCTCGGTCTTCATCTTGTCGCGCAGCTCGATGGCGAGCCGCTCGACGTTGACGCGCTTCAGGAGCTCCTTGATCGCCTCGGCGCCCATCTGCGCGCGGAAGCGCGGCATCCCCGTCCGCGGGTCGGCGTGCTCCTCGCGCGCCTTCCGGTACTGCTCCTCGTTGAGCAGCTGGTTCTGCTTGAGCTCGGTCTCGGCGGGATCGACCACGACGTACGCCTCGAAGTACAGGACGCGCTCGAGGTCGCGCAGCGAGATGTCGAGCAGATGGCCGATGCGGCTCGGCAGCCCCTTGAAGAACCAGACGTGGCTCACCGGCGTGGCGAGCGTGATGTGCCCGAGCCGCTCCCGCCGCACCTTCGCCTGCGTCACCTCGACGCCGCACTTGTCGCAGATCACCCCGCGGTGCTTCATGCGCTTGTACTTGCCGCAGAGGCACTCCCAGTCGGTGATTGGGCCGAAAATCTTCGCGCAGAACAGCCCGTCGCGCTCCGGCTTGAACGTCCGGTAGTTGATCGTCTCCGGCTTGGTGACCTCGCCGTGCGACCACGACAGGATCTTCTCCGGCGACGCGAGGCTGATCCGCATCGCGTCGAAATCGCTCGTGAGAGCGGAGCGTTCGTGGAAGCTTGGTCTCATGGTTGTTTTCTTCTTCTTATGCTCGCGGGGCCCCACCCCCGCTCGCCGTCACGCCGTCTTCGCAGTGCCTCACGCTCGAGCGTAGACTCTCGCGCTCGGCCTGTCGCTCGACTCGACTTCGCGCGCTCGTCGCGCGCTCGGCCTTGTTTGTCACGCCTGCCTGCCTGGAGCAGCGACTGGGTTGTGCCGCCCGCTCCACAGGCCTCGATCCGCGGCGACTGGCGACCTACACCTCTTCCAGTTCGGGCAGCGGCGCGGCCTCGATCACCTTCTTCTTCGTCTTCATCAGCTCGACGTCCAGACAGAGCGACTGGAGCTCGCGGATGAGCACGTTGAAGGACTCGGGCAGCCCCGCGGTGAACGACGCGTCGCCCTTGACGATGGCCTCGTAGATCTTCGCGCGGCCGGTCACGTCGTCCGACTTCGCGGTCAGGAGCTCCTGGAGGATGTGCGCCGCGCCGTAGGCCTCGAGCGCCCAGACCTCCATCTCGCCGAACCGCTGGCCGCCGAACTGCGCCTTGCCGCCGAGCGGCTGTTGCGTGATGAGCGAGTACGGCCCGATCGACCGCGCGTGGATCTTGTCGTCGACCAGGTGCGACAGCTTCAGCATGTAGATGTAGCCGACCGTCACGTTCTGCTCGAAGCCGTCGCCGGTCATGCCGTCGTAGAGCTTCGTCTTGCCGCCGACCGGCAGGCCCGCCCGATCGAGCCAGTTCTTGATCTCCGTCTCGGTCGCGCCGTCGAAGACCGGCGTCGCGAAGTACAGGCCGAGCGCGTGCGCGGCCCACCCGAGGTGGGTCTCGAGAATCTGGCCGACGTTCATGCGCGAGGGCACGCCGAGCGGATTCAGCACGATCTCGACCGGCGTGCCGTCGGGCAGATACGGCATGTCCTCCTCGGGGAGGATGCGCGCGATCACGCCCTTGTTGCCGTGGCGGCCGGCCATCTTGTCGCCGACCGACAGCTTCCGCTTCATCGCGACGTAGACCTTGACGAGCTTGATGACGCCGGGGGGCAGCTCGTCGCCGCGGCGGATCTTCTCTTTCTTCTCCTCGAAGAGGTTCTTGATGACCTCGACCTGGCGCTCGGTCCGCTCCTCGAGGTCGCGCAGGTCGTCCTCGAGCCGCGTGTCGTCGGTCGCGATCTTCAGCCGCACCATGGTCTCGTACGGCATCTCCTGCAGGACGTCTGGCGTGAGATCGGCGCCCTTCTTCAGCAGGCGCTCGCGGCCGTACTCGTCGAACAGGTCCGACCGGAGCTGCTGTCCCTTCAGCATCATGATCACGCGCTTCTTCACCTCGTCGTGCAGAATGCGGATCTCGTCCTGAAGGTTCTTCTCCATCATGTCGAGCTCTTCCTGCTCGATGGCCTTCGCGCGGTCGTCCTTCTCGATGCCCTTGCGGGAGAAGATCTTGACGCCGACGATGATGCCTTCGATGCCGGGAGGACAGATGAGCGACGCGTCGCGGACGTCGCCCGCCTTCTCGCCGAAGATCGCGCGGAGCAGCTTCTCCTCCGGCGTGAGCTGCGTCTCGCCCTTCGGCGTGACCTTGCCCACGAGGATGTCGCCCGGCTTCACGTTGGCGCCGATGCGGATGATGCCGCTCTCGTCGAGGTCCTTGAGGAACCCCTCCGACACGTTCGGGATGTCGCGCGTGATCTCCTCGGGGCCGAGCTTCGTGTCGCGCGACTCGATCTCGAACTCCTCGATGTGGATCGACGTGTAGTAGTCGTCCTTCACCATGCGCTCGGAGACGAGGATCGCGTCCTCGAAGTTGTACCCGCGCCACGGCATGAAGGCGACGAGCACGTTCCGGCCGAGCGCCAGCTCGCCGAGCTCGGTGCAGGGCCCATCGCCGAGCACCTGCCCTTTCTGCACCTTCTGCCCCACCCGGACGATCGGCTTCTGGGTGATGCAGGTGTTCTGGTTCGACCGCTTGAACTTGGTCATGGGGTAGATGTCGGCCCCCATGTCCTTGCCGTCCTCGGTCTCGCTCTCCACGCGCACGACGATGCGCTGGGAGTCGACGTAGTCGATGGAGCCCGACCGCCTGGCCACGATGACGGCGCCCGAGTCGCGCGCCGTGATGTACTCCATGCCGGTGCCGACAAAGGGCGCCCGCGCGCGGAGCAGCGGCACGGCCTGGCGCTGCATGTTCGACCCCATCAGCGCGCGGTTCGCGTCGTCGTTCTCGAGGAACGGGATGAGCGAGGCCGCCACCGAGACGAGCTGCTTGGGCGACACGTCGATGAACTGCACGTTGGCGCGCGGCGACAGGATGAAGTTGCCGGCCTGGCGGGCGTTCACCCGATCGGACGTCAGCGTCCCGTTCTCGTCGACCTTCGCGTTGGCCTGCGCGATGATGTACTGGTCTTCCTCCCACGCCGAGAGATAGAAGGAGTACGGCTCGAACTCGACCCCCTTCTTCTTCGGCCGGCCGTCGTCCGACACCAACTCGTCGGCCTCAACGATGTCGCCCGCCTTGTACTTGGAGCCGCCGGCGTTGGTCACGACGACGTAGTCGGTGACGCGGCCGTCCTTCACCTTCCGGTAGGGCGACTCGATGAAGCCGAACTCGTTGATGCGCGCGTAGCACGACAGCGACGAGATGAGGCCGATGTTCGGCCCTTCCGGCGTCTCGATCGGACAGATGCGCCCGTAGTGCGTCGGATGGACGTCGCGCACCTCGAACCCGGCGCGCTCGCGCGACAGGCCGCCCGGCCCGAGCGCCGACAGCCGCCGCTTGTGCGTGATCTCCGACAGCGGGTTGGTCTGGTCCATGAACTGGCTGAGCTGCGACGACCCGAAGAACTCGCGGATGGCCGCCATGACCGGCTTCGCGTTGATCAGGTCGTGCGGCATCGCCGTCGCCATTTCCTGGTAGACCGACATCTTCTCCTTGATGGCGCGCTCCATCCGGACCAGGCCGATCCGGAACTGGTTCTCGAGGAGCTCGCCCACGGAGCGGACGCGCCGGTTGCCCAGGTGATCGATGTCGTCGACGTTGGCCGGATTCCGGCGCAGCTTGAGCAGGTACTTGAGGACCTCGTAGAAGTCCTGCGGGTGCAGGATCTTCTCGTCGAGCGGCGTGTTGAGCCCGAGCTTCGTGTTCAGCTTGAGGCGGCCGACCCGCGAGAAGTCGTACTTCTGCGAGTTGAAGAACATGTTCTCGAAGAGCGACCGGGAGCTGTCGAGCGTCGGCGGATCGCCCGGCCGCAGGCGCCGGTAGATCTCGATCAGCGCCTCTTCGTGCGTGTGGAACGGGTCCTTCTTCAGCGTCTGGCCGATGATCGGCCCGACGTCGTCCTTCTCGGGGAAGAAGATGTCGATGCGATCGAGGTTCTTCTCCTGCGCCATCGAGATGACGCGCGGCGTCAGCTCCTCGTTCGCCTCCAGGATCACCTCGCCGGTCGACGGATCGACGACGTCGGCGGCGGCGTACGCGCCCTCGAGCTCGGCGTCCGAGATCTCGACCGCCTCGACGCTGGCGCGCTTCAGCGCCTCGAGGGCGTTCTTGGTGATCTTCTTGCCCGACTGCACGGTGAAGTTCTCGCCGGGCACGACGATGTCCTTCGCCGCGCGCAGGCCGACCAGGCTGTCGGCGACGGCCCAGTAGAGCGTCCCCTGCTTCAAGTACAGCTTGTCGACGGTGTAGAAGCTCCGGATGATCTCGTCGGCGCCGCGCAGGCCGAGCGCGCGCAGGAAGACCGTCGCGAGGAACTTCCGCTTCCGGTCGATGCGGACGTACAGCAGGTTCTTCGTGTCGTACTCGAACTCGACCCACGAGCCGCGGTACGGGATGATCTGCGCGACGTACAGCGTCTTGTCTTCCGAATGGAAGAACGCGCCCGGCGACCGGTGGAGCTGGCTGACGATGACGCGCTCGGTGCCGTTGATGATGAAGGTGCCGTTCTCGGTCATCAGCGGGATGTCGCCGAAGTAGACCTCCTGCTCCTTGATGTCGCGGATGGTCTTGACGCCGGTCTCGGGGTCCTTGTTCCACACCACGAGCCGGATCGTCACCTTCAGCGGCACGGCGTAGGTCATGCCGCGCTCCTGGCACTCGTCGACGTCGTACTTCAGCTTGAGGCCGACGGTGTTGCCGCAGATGTCGCACACGTCGCCGCGGGCCTGGTTGCCCTTGCCGCAGCGCTGGCAGAGCACCTCGCGATCGCCGTAGGGATCGGCGATGAGCGTCGCGCCGCACTGGCTGCACGGCTTGCGCAGGTGGTGCAGGCCGGCCAGCTTCCCGCACTTGCATTCCCAGTTGCCGATCGAATACTCGATGAACTCGAGCGACGAGTTCTCGCGGAAGTCGCTGATCGGGAAGACCGACTTGAACACCGACTGGAGACCCGCGTCCTCGCGCTCGCTCGGCAGACGGTTCATCTGCAGGAAGCGCTCGTACGACTTCTTCTGGATCTCGATCAGGTTCGGGATCGGCACGGTCGTCCGGATTTTCGAGAAGTCAATGCGCTCGCGGTAGACGTTCTTGGGAAGGCTGTACATGCTCTAAAGACCTCGAGGAAAAAACGGAGCGCTCGTTCGGAGGCCGGAGCCGGCGGCGGATGGCGGGGGGCCAGTCCCCCGCTTCCCGTCGCCCGCCCGGGCCTCAAGCCCGGCAAGCAACGCACGCGGCCGCGCCGCCGCGTTACTTGACTTCGACCTTCGCGCCGACGTCCTCGAACTTCTTCTTGATCGCGGCGGCCTCGTCCTTCGTCACCCCTTCCTTGACCGGCTTGGGTGCCGCCTCGACGAGATCCTTCGCTTCCTTCAGACCCAGGCTGGTCACCTCGCGGACGACCTTGATCACGTTGATCTTGTTGCCGCCGATTTCCATGAGGGTCACGGTGAACTCGGTCTGCTCCTCGACGGGAGCGGCCGCGGCGCCGCCGCCGCCCCCCGGCATCGCCATCGGCATCGCGGCGGCCGCCGAGACGCCGAGCTCCGATTCCAGCGTCTTCACGAGCTGCGAGAGCTCCATGACGCTGATGCCCTTGATGTATTCGACCACCTGCTGCTGTGTCACTTCGGCCATTGTGTGCTCTCTTTTCTTCACTGGCGGCGGGGCCCCACCCCCGCCGCTCTGTCACGCCGTATTCACTCGTCCCTCGGCCTCGAGCGTAGACTCTCGGCCTCGGGCTGTCTTGCGGCTGGGGCCCCACCCCGCCGCTCTGTCATCAAACTTCCTGCTTCTTCTTCTCCGCCTGCACCAGCACGCTCAGGAGATCGCGCGGCGCCGCGCTCAGCACGCTGACGATCTGGACCATCGGCGCCTGCAGCACGAAGAGCAGCTTCGCGTACAGCTCCTTCTTGCCCGGCAGCGCGGCGAGCTCGGCGACCGCGGCGGCCTGGACGGCGCGGCCCTGCACGACCGCCGCCTTGATCTTCAGCGTCGGCGTGCTCTTCGCGAACGTCGTGAGCGTCTTGGCGAGCGCCACCGGATCGGTCGCCGTGAAGGCGACCGCCGTCGTCCCCTGGAAGTGCTCGCTCAGCGCCTCGAACGAGGTGCCTTTGAGCGCCCGCTTGGCGATCGTGTTCTTCACGACCCGGTAGCTCGCCTTCGCGGTGCGGAGCTGGCGCCGCAGCTCGGTGACCTGCGGCACGTTGATGCCCTTGTAGTCGACGAGGATCGCGCTTTCCGACCCCTTGAACGCCTTCTCCAGCTCCTGGAGCTCGGCTTCCTTGTCCAATCTGGTGACAGCCATCAGTGTTTCACCGCGACGTCAGCATGCGTCGTATCGACGCGGACGCCCGGTCCCATCGTCGACGACAGCGTGACGCTCTTCAGATACTTCCCCTTGGCGGCCGCCGGCTTCGCCTTGACGATGCTGTCGACCAGCGCGTGGGTGTTCGCCACGAGCGAGTCGCTCGCGAACGACGTCTTGCCCACCGGCGCGTGAATGATGCCCGTCTTGTCGACGCGGAACTCGACCTTGCCCGCCTTGATTTCCTTGACCGCCTTGGCGATGTCGACCGTGACCGTGCCCGTCTTCGGATTCGGCATGAGGCCGCGCGGGCCGAGCACCTTTCCGAGCTTGCCGACGGCGCGCATCATGTCGGGCGTCGCCACGACCGCCTCGAAATCGGTCCAGCCGCCCTGGATCTTCTCGACGAGCTCCTCGCCGCCGACGATATCGGCGCCCGCCTCCTTCGCCTCTTTCTGCTTCTCGCCGCCGGCAATCGCCAGCACGCGCTTGGTCTTGCCGAGGCCGTGCGGCAGCACCACCGTGCCGCGCACCATCTGGTCGGCGTGCTTGGGATCGACGCCGAGCCGGAGCGTCAACTCGACCGTCTCGTCGAACTTGGCGAACTTGGCCTTCTGCACGAGCGGGATCGCCTCTTCGATCGTGTAGCTCCGATCGGAAGCGACCAGCGACCGCGCGGCCGTGTACTTCTTGCCACGTTTGCGCATCAACAACCCTCCGTGGTCCAAGCGAGCCGCCCGAACGGCTCTCCCACTCTTGCTCGCCTTGTCGCGGGGCCCACCCCCGCGCGTTCTCTGCAACACTCGCGGGGCTTCACCCCCGCCCGCCGCGCGTCGCCGCAGCGGCGATCCGCCGGGCGCCGCGGCCTCGTCAGCCGATTACGTCGAGACCCATCGAACGGGCCGTCCCCGCCACCGTCTTGACCGCCGATTCGAGCGAATCGCAGTTGAGATCCGGCATCTTCAGCTTCGCGATCTCCTCGACCTGCTTCGCGGTCACCGTGCCGACCTTCGTCTTGTTCGGCTCGGCCGACCCCTTGGCGATATTGGCCGCGCGCTTCAACAGCACGGGCGCCGGAGGCGTCTTGGTGATGAAGCTGTACGACCGATCGGCGTACACGGTGACGACGACGGGGATGATGAGGCCTTCGTCCTTCGCCGTCTTCGCGTTGAAGTTCTTGCAGAAGTCCATGATGTTCACGCCCTGGGGGCCGAGCGCGGTCCCCACGGGCGGCGCCGGCGTCGCCTTGCCGGCCGCAATCTGGAGCTTCACCATCGCCTGTACTTTTTTCGCCATGAGGTGCTGTCTATCTTTCCTTCACTGCGCGTGGGGCCTCACCCCCACGCGGCGCTTATGCTGATGCCTCGCTTCGGCTTCTCAGGCCTCAGCTCGGCATGGCCGCAGGCGCTTCATATCTTCTCCACCTGCAGGAAGTCGAGCTCGACCGGCGTCGAGCGGCCGAAGATCGTGACCATCACCTTCAGCGTGTTCTTGTCGAGGTTCACCTCGTCGACCACGCCGTTGAAGCTCGTGAAGGGCCCTTCGTTGATCCGCACCTGCTCGCCCTTCTCGAACATGTACTTGGGCTTCGGCTTCTCCGCCGCGGTCTTGACCTGCGTCAGGATCTGCTCGACCTCGTCCTTGCTGAGCGGCGTCGGCTTCGCGCCGGCGCCGACGAAGCCGGTGACCTTGGGCGTGTTCTTCACCACGTGCCACGCGTGGTCGGACATGTTCATCTCGACCAGGATGTAGCCGGGGAAGAACCGCTTCGCCGTGACGACCTTGCGCCCGCCGCGCATCTCGACCACGTCCTCGGTCGGGATGAGGATCTCGCCGATCTCGTTCTGCAGCCCGTACGCCGCCACCCGCTGCTGAAGCGACTCGGAGACCTTCTTCTCGAACCCCGAATACGTGTGGACGATGTACCAGTTCTTGGTCGCGACGTCCGTCATGCCGCACCGAACCGGGCGAAGATCCACTGCACGAGGCGGCCGATGCCGAAGTCGAGCGAGAACAGGTAGATCCCGAAGAAAATCGACGTCAGGATGACCACCACGGTGGTCGCGTACACTTCCTTCTGGGTCGGCCAGGTCACGCGCTTGAGCTCGTTGCGCACCTCGCTGAGAAACAGGCGTGCGCGTTCGATGCGCCCGCCGGCCGCGCCCTTGACGTTCTCGAATGTCGTTGTTGTTTCAGCCATCGCCTCAACCGGCGGCCCCAACGGCCGCCCCCTGCTGGCGCCTCAGTTCTGTCGTCCACCGTCCCGAGGGGCTGGCAGGCCAGGAGGGAATCGAACCCCCAACCCCCGGTTTTGGAGACCGGTGCTCTGCCAATTGAGCTACTGGCCTATCAGGGGGCTAGGACTGGATGCCCTAGCCTCTACTTCGCTTCCTTGTGAGCCGTGTGCTTCCGGCAGAACCGGCAGAACTTGCTCATCTCCAGGCGCTCGGTCGTCTTCTTCTTGTTCTTCGTCGTGTTGTAGTTGCGCCGTTTGCACTCGGTGCACGCCAGCGCGATGATGTCTCGCATCGTTTACTCTCTCGCGGGGCCCCACCCCCGCTCGCCGACGCTCTCGCGCCGTGGCGCTCGAGCGTATCCAGAACAGGACGTCCGTCGCGGGGCCTGATCCCGCTCAAACTCAACGCCCTCCCGCCGCGGCGCTCGCGCGTATCCAGAACAGGACGTCCGTCGCGGGGCCCTGATCCCGCTCAAACTCAACGCCCTCCCGCCGTGGCGCTCGAGCGTATCCAGAACAAGACGTCCGTCGCGGGGCCTCATCCCCTTCAAACTCGACGCCCTCCCGCCGTGGCGCTCGAGCGTATCCAGAACAGGACGTCCGTCGCGGGGCCCTGATCCCGCTCAAACTCAACGCCCTCCCGCCGTGGCGCTCGCGCGTATCCAGAACAGGAGGTCCGTCGCGGGGCCTCATCCCCTTCAAACTCGACGCCCTCCCGCCGTGGCGCTCGAGCGTATCCAGGACAGGACGTCCGTCGCGGGGCCCTGATCCCGCTCACCCGACGGCCTCGCGCGGCGGGAGCGCTACTCCACGATCTCCGTGATGGTTCCGGCGCCGACCGTTCGGCCGCCCTCGCGGATGGCGAAGCGCGCGCCCTTTTCGAGCGCGACCGGCGTCATCAGCTCGCCACTGATGGTCGTGTTGTCGCCCGGCATCACCATCTCGACGCCCTCCGGCAGGTGGAGCGTTCCGGTGACGTCGGTCGTCCGGATATAGAACTGGGGCCGATAACCGTTGAAGAACGGCGTATGACGTCCGCCCTCTTCCTTCGAGAGGATGTAGACCTCGCCCTTGAACTTCGTGTGCGGCTTGATCGAGCCCGGCTTGCACAGCACCTGGCCGCGCTCGACGTCGTCTTTTTCCACGCCGCGCAGCAGCACGCCGATGTTGTCGCCGGCGACGCCCGCGTCGAGGAGCTTCCGGAACATCTCGACGCCGGTGACGACCTTCTTCTCGGTCGGCTTGAACCCGACGATCTCGATTTCCTCGCCGACCTTCACCTGGCCGCGCTCGACGCGGCCGGTCACTACGGTGCCACGGCCCGAGATCGAGAACACGTCTTCGATCGGCATCAGGAACGGCTTGTCGACCTCGCGCTGCGGGATCGGCACGTAGCTGTCGAGCGCCTCCATCAGCTTCAGGACGCCCGCCACGCCCTCGGGATCGCCCTGCAGCGCCTTGAGCGCCGACACGCGGACCACCGGCACGTCGTCGCCGGGAAACTTGTAGCTCTTGAGCAGCTCGCGCACCTCGAGCTCGACCAGGTCCAGCAGTTCCGGATCGTCGATGGCGTCCACCTTGTTCAAGGCCACCACGAGATACGGGACGTTGACCTGATAGGCGAGCAGGACGTGCTCGCGGGTCTGCGGCATCGGGCCGTCGACGGCGCTGACGACGAGAATGGCGCCGTCCATCTGGGCCGCGCCGGTGATCATGTTCTTGATGTAGTCGGCGTGGCCGGGGCAATCCACGTGCGCGTAGTGGCGCTTGTCGGTCGAGTACTCGACGTGGCTCGTCGCGATGGTGAGAATCTTGGTGTCGTCGCGGCGGCCCTGCGACTCCGATGCCTTGGCCACCTCGTCGTACGAAATGAACTTCGCCCAGCCCTTGTCGGCGGCCACCTTGGTGAGCGCCGCGGTGAGGGTGGTCTTGCCGTGATCGATGTGCCCGATGGTACCGACGTTCACGTGCGGCTTGCTTCGGTCGAATTTTTCTTTCGCCATGTCGTCTACGTCCTCTGTTCGCTATCGACGTCGTCGTCGTCCGCCTTCGCGCTTCACGCGTCGGCGGACAGCCTTCGCCTGGCTTGTCAGCCAAAGCTCAGTGGCGTGAGCCGGTGAGCGAAGGCTGGAGCCGATGACCAGGATTGAACTGGTGACCTCGTCCTTACCAAGGACGCGCTCTGCCAACTGAGCTACATCGGCGTGTCTCCACCCAGTCTGCCGGCGCCGCGCATCGCGCGGCCCCGGCGAGACAGCCTTTGCCTGTCATCTGGCGCGCCCAACCGCCGCCGGCCGGCGCCGCGCGCCGGTCCAAACCGCGCGGCTCCCCCGGCGCGGCGGAGGCTGGAGCGGGAGACGGGGATCGAACCCGCGACCAACAGCTTGGAAGGCTGTGACTCTACCACTGAGTTACTCCCGCCTTCGCGCTCGCGCGCGCGCTCGTTCGCGATCCGGCGGGCAAGCCCGCCACAGCGCTTTACCACTCAACTCGCGTCCAAACCTGCTGGCCCGCCAACCGTAGCTCGCTCGTCGACCTGGCGGGCGAAGGTGGTGGCGAGGGAAGGACTCGAACCTTCGAAGCCGCTAGGGCGACAGATTTACAGTCTGCTGCGTTTGACCGCTTCGCTACCTCGCCAACTCTGTGTGTATGTGTTGGAATCCGTGCGTTCGACACTTGCCCTGCGGACCGGATGTAGTCGTCTTTGGAGCTGGCGAAGGGATTTGAA
>Ga0326597_10008510_pt1 | contig 13831 bp, 14 predicted proteins | sample RVTome_12_FD_203789 | JGI IMG/M metagenome (GOLD analysis project Ga0326597, IMG submission 203789) | Soil microbial communities from uranium-contaminated site in the Upper Colorado River Basin, Wyoming, United States - RVT100D185 | ecosystem: Environmental > Terrestrial > Soil > Contaminated >... | reverse complement strand
GCGTGCTCACCCTGGACGTGCACAATCTCGCGGCGTTTCAGAACGCCTTCCGTTGCCATACCGACCATCTGGAAGCAACGAAACTGTTCGTGGCGCATTGGGCGCCGCTGTTGAAGAACGAGCCGCGCGTCACGGTGGTGTCGCCGGACATCGGCGGAGTCAAGCGGGCCGAACGCTTCCGTCAGGCGCTGGCGCGGACCCTGGAGCAGGAACCGACTCTGGCCTTCATGGAAAAGGCGCGCGGGGGGGGAATGGTGCGCACCGGCAGGCTCGCGGGAGACGTTGGCGAAACCGCGATTATCATCGACGACCTGATCAGCACCGGTGGAACGCTGCTGCAAGCCGCACTCGCCTGCCGGGAACGGGGCGCGACACAGGTCTTTGCCGCCGCCACCCACGGCCTTTTCACCGGCGACCCGCTCCACCTGTTGACCGGGACCGAACTCGACAGCATCGTCGTCACCGACAGCGTCCCCCCGTGGCGTCTCGACGCGGAACTGGGCCGGAAAAAACTCGTGGTGCTTCCCGCCGCGGCGTTGTTTGCCGAAGCGATCCGGCGCATTCACACTGGCGGGTCGCTGGTGGAGTTGCTGGGGGTCTGACGTTCCCGGCGCAGGCATCAGCCACGCCCTTGGCACGTAACCCGGAAAAATCATAACTGCCGGCGATGGAATTGGCGCATGAATATAATCTGTCAGCCGGTTTTTTTGCTAAACTGTGTAGGTAGGTTTTCATCGACCTGACAGGGAGAAACATGGCATCAAAATACACATCGGCGCTTGTTGCCGTGCCTATCGCCATCATCTTCACGACGCTCGCCGGTTGCGCTTCAGAGATATCCCGGACAGCCACCCAGTTCAATCCTGCCGCCGGCACTGACGCCAGATTCATCGTGGTCACCAAAGAAATCACCGTGACGCCATCCGCGGGTTACTCGCGCACACTGAAGGCCGGGTCAACCTGGAAATATGTCGGACGAATCCCCGAAGGCGCCGTTTACAAGATACAGGACGATGTTTTCATGCTTGAAGGCAAGCACATGCATGAAGCTTACTGTGTGATCGCCAACAACGAACTAGTAGGTTTCTACCTGGCGGTCGAAAATGCTTTCTCGCCGTTATCCCCGCGTGTTCCACTTCCACTCAATCAAAAATAAGGAGTTTCGATGCGCGCTTTTAAAATCATAGTTGCAGCATTTGTCTTCGCCCTTCTGACAGGTTGCGCCGCCACCGGGCCGCTTTACTCCGACATTTCGGCCTCGATCCCGCCGCTACCGGCAAACAAGGGAAGGATTTATTTCTACCGTAGCGACACCGCGTTTGGCGCGGCAGTCACGTCCGATATCAGCCTCAACGGCAAGGTGGTCGGCAAATCCGAACGCGCCAGCGTCTTCTATGTGGACCAGACTCCGGGCAATTGTGTGGTGTCTACTTCGACCGAGGTGGAGAAACAGTTGACGTTTACGCTGGCGGCCAGCGAAACAAGATACGTTCACACCAGCGTCTCCATAGGCGTTTTCGTCGGCCGCATCAATGCAAAACTGGTAAATGCCGTGGACGCAAAATCCGAAATCGCGACCCTGCACTATACTGGCGGTCAGTCACAGAAGTAGACTGGCTCACTCTGAGAGGGACGCGCCGGATCCAGCGCGTCCCTTTTTTTGCCGGGTTTCACAATGCTCGGCCTAATCCGGAAAATTCAGTACTTTCCCCGGTAACTTTCCGCGAGACGCAGATATTCTTCGGCTACGGCACGCCAGCGGGGCCAGGCGTTTTCCGCAGAATCGTGCAAGTGCCAGATCGCCAACCGCGCCCGCACACAGGCGCGATACGCCTTGTAGAAACAGACAAGTTGCGGAGGTGGATAGTCGCCGGTGATCCGGCGGTACACCGCGAAAAACTCCTCACCGATTCGCGGCGCGCCGAGGCGTTCGCACTCCATGGCGAGAAACGCGAGCTCTTCTACCGCGTCGACGATCCGGAATGCGCGATTGAATTCCAGACGATCGAATATCACCGGTGGTGACGCAAGACAGACATGCTCCGGACGCAGATCGCCATGACCTTCGACGATTCTTTCTTCCGCGGTTCGGCGGTCAAGCAAATCCGGTGTGCGTTCCAGAAATTTCTTCTGTGCCTCGTGCACGGCCTCGACCAATGCTGCGGGCAGGCCGTAAAGCGGATCAGCCAGCGCGTCACGATTGACGTGGACATTGCGCTCATACCGACCGCGGTATTCGTCGGCGCCGATCTTCAACGCCGCGCATTCCCGGTAAAAATGGGCGAGTACTTCCGCAACCGCGTGTGTTTCCACGGGCCCCAGTGACTGATGCCGGATCAGGTAATCCAGCATCCGCTCCGCCGGCAGCCGGCGCATCTTTACGAGCCAGTCAACAACCTCTCCCTGTCCTTCAATCAGCGCTGCTCCCCGCGTATCCAACCTGAGCGCAACGAGACCCCGATACACGCCCGGTGCGAGGCGCTGGTTCAACCGCACTTCCTCTTCGCAGTTCTTCCTTCTCGCCGCGAGGGTGCTGTAATCGAGATAATCGTAACGCACCGGCTTCTTGAGCTTGAAGGCATGGCGCGGCGTCAGGAAAACCCATGACATGTGGGTTTCGATGACTTCAACGCGCGCCGGTTTCTCCGGATACGTTTGCGACTGGCGGAGGAGCGCGACCTTTGACTCCTGATCCAAAACAGTTTCGGTCCTGGATGGCGGTTTCATGTTTCCGTTCTTGTTCCAGTCAGATGCCGCTCGAACCAGCGCGCCGCAACGGCGGCAACCTGCTCGAGCGTCCCAGGCTCCTCGAACAGATGCGTGGCACCGGGGATGATTTTCAATTCCTTTTCTGCGCTCAGCTCCCGGTACGCGGTACGGTTGAGTTCGATTACAGCCGTATCGTTTCCGCCCACCATCAGCAGCGTCGGCGCCTGCACGCGCGGAAGTTCATCGAGCGCCAGGTCGGGGCGGCCACCGCGCGACACCACCGCGCGAATCTGCCGACCGAGGTCGGCGGCCGCCTTGAGCGCCGCCGCCGCTCCGGTGCTGGCACCGAAATAGCCGAGCGCCAGTTCGCGCGTGGCCGCCTGATGACCGGCCCATTGCGTGGCGAGCAGCAGGCGATGCGTGAGCAGATCGATGTTGAATCGATTCTCGTATATCCGGTCTTCCTCTTCCGTCAACAGATCGAATAACAGCGTGGCGACGCCGTGCTCGCGTAATACGCCGGCGACATAGTTGTTGCGCGGGCTGAGGCGGCCGCTGCCGCTTCCGTGGGCAAACAGCACCAGACCTTTCGCGGCCGGTGGCACGGCGAGCATGCCCTCGTGTATGGCCAGATCCATCGGGATACCGACCGACGGTGCGCGCTCAAGATTTGCCATGTTGCTTCGCTTTTCCGGGCAGGGCCGCCGATCGCAACAGGGCAATGACTTCCTCATCGGTCACCTGATCGAAACGGTCGTAATAGGCGCCGATCGCGCCCAGAAAATAGCGCGCACGATCCAGTACAATGAAATCGTCCACCTCGCGCGACAGCCGCTCCACGGTATCGGGGGGCGCCACCGGTACCGCGACCACGAGATGCGCCGGCTGGCGGCGTTTGACGTCGCGGATGGCGACTTCCATGGTAAGACCCGTGGCGATGCCGTCGTCCACGACGATCGCCGTTTTGCCTTCCACCGGGGCAGGCTCGCGCCCGCCCAGATACGACTCGCGGCGGCGGCGCGCCTCGTGACGTTCGGCCGCCACTACCTGCTCGAACCAGCTTGGATCCACGCGCGCGACTTCCTGCTGGTTGCACACCAGCTCGCCGTTTTCCACGATCGCACAGATTGCGTATTCGGGTTGCAGGGGATGTCCGATTTTCCGGGGGATGAGGAGATCGAGCGGCATGTCCAAGGCGCGCGCCACGATCGCGCCCAACACCACGCCGCCACGCGGCAAGGCATACACCACGCCGTCCTGGCGCTGATATTTTTTCAGCGCCTGCGCAAGCTGCTTGCCCGCATCAGCGCGGTCCCGGAAGCGCATGGCAAAGCTCCCTCCGCCTGGATAAAAAACCAGATTATTCTTTTGTGGCGATCCGTCCTTGATAAGGATCAATATCGCGCGGCGTCACGCTCAAGGAATGGATTCGGCGGTGTAGCGCCGCACACGGATGCGGCTCGACCAGTAATCGGGGGCCAGACCGGCTTTGTGCTTGAGGGCCTGCAGGAACTCATGTGGCGTGGGCAGTTGTTCCCACACCGATGGCAGAAACGTCCCGCGGTGATAACCTTCCTCGATGATCAGCCCATCCACCCGCGGACGCAGCTGTGCCAGCAGTTCTTCCTCGGAAGAAAACTGCAACGGTTCTGGCTGGCTCAATACGGAAATGTGTATGTCGAGGCGCTCATATTCCGGCCAGGTGAGCGCCGAAAACCGCGTGTCACGGAACGCGGCGCCCCAGGCATTGCTCGCCACATCCTCCACCAGCGGTTTGCGCGCTTCGATGGTGCCGATGCAACCACGGAGTTTTTCATCGACATGCAAAGTGACGAACGTGGCGCGCAGAATACGCAACGGTTCCGGGTAATCGGTCGGACGGATGTCGAGGGTCTCGCCGCACAGGCCTTTCTTGATTGAATCCCCCGCCAATTCCAGAAGCTGCTGTTTGTGCGGCGGCGCGAGAATAAAGGAAATGTTACTCAAAGATGTAGGCGCCATAGCCCACCACCCGATCCGGCGTTCCGGCCGTATCACCGGAGTTGCGCAAATCGACGGTTTTGGCCTTGAGACCCCGTTTTCGCGCCATGTGCAGCAGGCCGTTCACCGGGTTGCGCCCGCAGGCATGATCGTACTGGATATCCTCCGGCCGTAATTGCTCGATCGCCTGCGAGGTTGCGCGATCCAGCTTTTGAGCGGTTTGATAGTCGTGATAGTGGCTGAGGTCCGAGCTGATGACGATCAGCGTTTCTGGCCCACCCCACAGGAGCTCCAGCACTTCGGCCACTTCGCCGGGTTCGGCATCCCCCACGACCAGCGGCACCAGGCTGAACTCTCCCAGCACTTCCTGAAGAAACGGCAGCTGCACTTCCAGGCTGTGTTCCTGCGCATGGGCGGCGTCCATCTCGCGCACCTGGGGGAGACGGGATATTTTTTTGACCGCCTCCTGGTCCACCGGAATGCGCCCTAGCGGCGTCAGGAAGTAATCGGCGCTGGAAAGCGCGAGCCCATGGAAACCGACTCGGTGCGCCGGTCCGAGCAGCACCACGCGCGTCACGCGCCCGCGCGCCGGCTGGATGCGCGCATAGGCCGAGGCCGCAATCGGACCGGAGTAAATATACCCCGCATGCGGCGCAATAATGGCCTTGGGTACCGCTCCTTCCGCCTGTGCCGTACGGAGGTACTCCCCCACCATCGCGTGCAAATCACGCGGATCACGGGGGTAAAACAGACCGGCGACCGCCGGATTTCGCACGCTGGTCATCTTGTTTTCCGCCGGAGAACTATCATTACAATGTATCCGAATGAAACACATTTCAAGCGAAACATCATCGGCGTAGGATGAATATTTATTTGAACCTTTTGCAGCCGCTTATATCGACCGGTCTATGGCAGCGGAAAACCTCGATACGGGATCGCTAACCCCGACGAAATACTGGCACCGGCTGGAAGACGGACGGGTGCAATGCGACGTGTGCCCGCGTTATTGCAAGCTGCACGAGGGCCAGCGCGGTCTGTGCTTCGTGCGCGCCAACCATCACGGTCGGATCGTGTTGACCACTTATGGGCGTTCGAGCGGTTACTGCGTCGATCCGATCGAGAAAAAACCGCTCAATCATTTCCTCCCCGGCACACCGATCCTTTCCTTCGGCACGGCCGGGTGCAATCTCGCCTGCAAGTTCTGCCAGAACTGGGACATCAGCAAATCGCGCGAACTCGACACGCTGATGGATCAGGCCTCACCCCAAACCATCGCGCGTGCGGCCAAGGAACTCGATTGCCGCAGCGTGGCCTATACCTACAATGATCCGGTAATTTTCATGGAATACGCGATCGATGTGGCGATCGCCTGTCGCGAACTGGGAATAAAGTCCGTGGCGGTCACGGCGGGTTACATCTGCGATGAGCCACGACGCGAATTCTATCAGTACATGGACGCCGCCAACGTGGATTTGAAGGCGTTTACGGAGGAATTCTATTGGAAAGTCACCGGTGCACACCTGCAACCCGTGCTCGATACGCTCAAATATCTCAAACACGAAACCAGCGTATGGTTTGAAATCACGACTTTGCTCATTCCCGGTCTCAATGACTCGGAGAAGGAGATCGAGGAAATGACGCAATGGGTGGTGGAAAACCTCGGGCCCGATGTGCCGATGCATTTCACCGCGTTTCATCCGGACTGGAAAATGCGCGATAGACCGCCCACGCCCGCGGCCACGCTCATCCAGGCGCGGAGCATCGCCATGAAAAACGGCGTGCGCTACGCCTATACCGGCAACGTACATAATGAAGCAGGCGATTCGACTTATTGCCACCACTGTGGCGCCAAGATCATCGGGCGCGACTGGTACAACATGACCGCGTGGAATCTTGATACGCAAGGCCGCTGCAAGGCCTGCGGCACCCCCTGCGCCGGCGTTTTCGAGGCCAAACCCGGCCGTTGGGGGTCGCGGCGCATGCCCATACGCCTGGCCAACTTCGCCGCCTGATTTTAGCCCTGTCGCCGGATTCGCCGCGGACGGCCGTTTGACGTTCGTCATGTATCCGTGCGGGTAATGGTGTTATATCTATTTTTATGCCGGGATCCGCGAACAGGGTTTTCGATCTTCCTGACATGCGCAACCGGGGGCGGGTGTTCCGTGACCGGTCGCAGGCAGGCGCGGTGCTGGCCGGCATGCTCGGAGAATATCGTGGCGCGGACACGCTGGTACTCGCGATCCCGGCCGGCGGCGCGCCGGTAGCGGCGGAAATCGCGAAACATCTCGGGCTGCCGCTCGATCTGGCCGTGGTCAGCAAGATCACGCTGCCGTGGAACACGGAATCGGGCTATGGTGCCGTGGCCTTCGATGGCACCGTGCGGCTCAACCGGGACCTGATCGCGGCGCTGGTCCTGCCGGAGACAGTGGTACAAGAAGGCATCGCGCGAACGCAGGAAAAAGTCGCGCGACGTGTGAAGCAATTGTGCGGGGATCGCCAATTGCCCGACCTGACACGGCGCGCCGTCATTCTGGTCGACGACGGACTGGCCTCCGGTTTCACGATGCACACCGCCGTGGACGCCTTGCATCACCTGGCAGTGGCCAAGGTCATCATCGCCGTACCGACCGGGCATGCCGAAGCTGTGGCGCGAATAGCCGCCATCGTCGATTCGCTGTGCTGTCCCAACATCCGCCAGGGAATGAGTTTCGCCGTGGCGGATGCCTATGAGCACTGGACGGACGTGAACGAAGCAACGGTCGCCGGGATCATGCAATCATTTTCCGGCACGCCACACGCGGTATGAGCGGAACGCACTGGGAACATTTTCCGCACGAGGCCGACATGGGCATACGCGGCATCGGCAACACCCGCGACGAGGCCTTCGAGCAAGCGGCGCTCGCCATGACCGCGGTCATCACCGACCCGGCGCAGGTCAGCGCGGTGGAACAGGTGGAAATCACGCGTCAGGCGCCGGACGACGAATTGCTGCTGGTGGACTGGCTCAATGCCCTGGTTTACGAAATGGCGACGCGCAAACTGCTTTTCAGCCGCTTCGAGGTCCACGTGCAGGACCATGTGCTCAACGCCCGCGCCTTTGGCGAGCCGATGGATATCGCGAAACATCGCATGGCGGTCGAGATCAAGGGCGCGACCTACACCGCGCTGCGGGTCGCGCAGGAAAGTAATGGTGAATGGGTGGCGCAATGCGTGGTGGATGTTTGAGTGGGGCGGGCTTCGCCCGCAATATTTTGATCTGGGGTGCTCTGCCCCCGACCCAGGGTTACTTTCTTTGTTCGTGCAAAGAAAGTAACCAAAGAAACACGCCCCCGGATGGCGCGCTTGTCCTGCGCTTCGCGCCTTTGCCGTGCAGGTCGCGCAACGGCACGTCCCTGTGCCGTGCGCGACGCGCGGGCTTCCCGCCCGCACCCCAGCGGGCTGGCGGGCAAAGGCTAGCGATGCTCGGGCGCGCCATACGGGGTGTTGAAAACACCTCCGCGCCAAGGTTTGAGGTGGGTTGCTAACCCTCCCGTGTCGCGAGCCGAGCACCGCAGCGGAGCCGGGAGTTGTCGCGAGACTCCTGATCGAGCCCGAGGCGCGTTGTTCAGCTCCCGGCGAGTTAGGCTCGCGCCCGGCTCCGTGAGGAGCGGAGGGAACCGCGCGATGTGTGCGCGGTGAGCGACCCGGGCGGCTTTCTCTTTGGTTACTTTCTCTTGGCCGAACAAGAGAAAGTAACCCGGGGGTGCAGGGGCGGAGCCACCCGCTATTAGCTTTTATCGCCCGTGAAGCGGGCTCGATAAACTAGAGAGCGATATGGACATATCACTTTTCAGCCGTCACACCGATTACGAATGGGAGATCGCTCCTCATGGCGCCATGCGCGTGCCCGCGGTGATCTACGCCGACGAGGCGCTAATCCGCGCGATGGATAACAAGGTTTACGAACAGGTCTGCAACGTCGCCACCCTGCCCGGCATCGTAAAGGCCTCCTACGCCATGCCCGACGCCCACTGGGGCTACGGGTTTCCCATCGGCGGGGTGGCCGCCTTCGATCCGGCTGATGGCGGCGTGGTATCGGCGGGCGGGGTGGGCTTCGACATTTCCTGCGGCGTGCGCTGTCTCCATACCGGACTGAACGCCGAAGACGTCATGGCGGTCCAGAAGACCCTGGCCGACTCCTTATATAGGGAGATTCCGGCCGGCCTGGGCAGCACCGGCGCTATCCGGCTGAATCCATCCGAAATGGACGCGATGCTCGCAGGAGGCGCCGTTTGGGCCGTCAAACGGGGTTACGGCGACAGGGCCGACCTCGATCACATCGAGGAGCAGGGTCAGATGCGCGGCGCGCGGCCGGATTGCGTGTCCGAGCACGCGAAGAAACGCCAGCGCGATGAAATGGGCACGCTCGGCAGCGGGAATCATTATCTCGAGGTACAGAAGGTCGTGCAGGTCTTCGACACGAAAACAGCGAACCTGTTTGGCATTCGCGAAAACGACGTCGTCATCAGCATTCACTGCGGATCGCGCGGTCTGGGGCATCAGATCGGCACCGAGTTCCTGAAAGAAATGGCCGTCGCCGCGTCGCGCTATGGCATCGCCCTGCCCGACCGCGAACTTGCCTGCGCCCCGATCAACTCCCCACTGGGCGAGGATTACCTCGGCGCCATGCGTGCCGCCATCAATTGCGCGCTCGCCAACCGCCAGATTCTCACCCATCTCGTGCGCGATGCCTTCTCCCAAGTCGTCCCGAAATCGCGTCTGCCTCTGCTCTACGACGTGTCCCACAACACCTGCAAGGTGGAGGAACATGTCGTGGACGGCAAGTCGCGCAGCCTTTACGTGCACCGCAAGGGCGCCACGCGCGCCTTTGGACCGGGCCATCCGGAAATTCCCGAACGGCTGCGCCCGGTCGGCCAGCCGGTATTGATCGGAGGTTCGATGGGCACCAGCTCGTACATCCTCGTCGGCACGAACACGGGCGAGGCGTTGTCATTCAGCTCGGCCTGCCACGGCGCCGGCCGCGCCATGAGCCGGCACCAGGCCTACAAAACCTGGAAGGGCCGGCAGGTCATCGACGAACTGGCGGCGCGCGGCATACTGATCCGCAGTCCTTCCGGACGCGGCGTGGCCGAAGAGGCGCCGGGCGCCTACAAGGATGTGTCGGCCGTGGTCGACGCCGCCGATGCCGCCGGACTGGCGCGCAAGGTGGCGCGCCTGGAACCGTTGATTTGCATAAAAGGATAAAAAAGCAAATGGACAGGAATCACAGGATTAACAAGATTACTCATCAAAAATCGAATTGCTTGTTGTCGATTTAATCCTGTAAATCCTGTTAATCTTGTCTATTCATCCTTTATGTCAGGCCAGGCTTACATCGGCACCAGCGGGTGGAATTACGAATCCTGGCGCGACGACTTCTACCGCGGGATTCCACGCAAAAACTGGCTGCGATTCTGCGCCGAACGTTGCAACAGCATTGAAGTCAATGCCAGCTTTTACCGCCTGCAAAGCCGGGAAACATTCCGTCGCTGGCGTGACGCGACCCCGGCCGGTTTCCGTTTCGCCATCAAGGGCAACCGCTTTGTAACGCACAACAAGAAACTAATCGATCCGCTGCCAACCATTCGTATCGAGCGCGATCGCGCCAAAAGCCTGGGTGAAAAACTCGCGGCCGTGATCTGGCAACTGCCGCGACCGTTTCGCAAAAACATGGAGCGGTTGCACCTGTTCGCCGGGGCGCTGAAATCCTGGCCCCAGGCACGACACGCCATCGAATTCCGCCATGATTCCTGGTTCGACGATGAAGTCGCCGCCTGCCTGCGCGCCCACCGACTGGCCGTTTGCCAATCGGATGCCGCCGACTGGCCGCTGTGGGACGCCGTGACCACCGATATGGTGTATGTCCGGTTGCACGGACACGCCATCACCTATGCCTCGGCCTACGGTCCGCGGGAACTGGGACGGTGGGCCAAACGTATCCGCCGCTGGCTCAAGCAGAGTTGCAATGTCCACGTCTACTTCGACAACGATGCCTTGGGCGCGGCACCGCGCAATGCCCTGGAGCTGGCCGCGCTGGTCAGAAGCAACTGATCATGCCGATCCACAACGCCGACATTGCCAACATCTTCGAGGAGATCGCGGACCTCCTTGAAATTGAAAATGCCAATCCCTTCCGCGTGCGCGCCTATCGGAATGCCGCGCGCCAATTGCAAGGCATGGGCCTACCGGTCGCCGAGATGGTGTCCCGAGGCGAGGACCTGACTGAATTGCCCGGCATCGGCGATGATCTCGCGGCCAAGATCAAGGAAATCGTCGCGACCGGCAAGTGCCAGTCGCTGGAAAAGCTGCGCAAAAAAACTCCGCCCAGCATCACCGAGCTGCTCAAAATTCCGGGCCTGGGACCCAAACGCGTGCGCGCGCTCTATCATGAACTCGATGTGCATACGGTCGAGCAGCTCGCCCGCGCCGCGCGGGACGGACGCATTCGCGAACTGGCGGGCTTCGGCGCCAAAACCGAGCAGACCATTTTGCAGGCCATCGCGGCACACGTTACCGAACAGAAGCGCTTCAAGTTGGCGGTGGCGGCCCAATACGCCGAGCCGTTGAAAAAATATCTGGAAAAAATTCCCGGTGTAGATCAAGTGATGCTGGCCGGGTCCTACCGCCGTTTCATGGAGACCGTGGGCGATATCGACATTCTGGTAACAGCGACCAACGCTGAAAAGGTGATGGACCGGTTCGTCGCTTACGACGAAGTCAGGGTCGTAAACGCCAAGGGCGGCACGCGCGCCGCCGTGATCCTCAAATCCGGCCTGCAAGTGGATGTGCGCGTCGTGGACAAAGTCTGCTTTGGCGCCGCGTTGCAATACTTCACCGGCTCCAAGGCACACAACATCGAGCTCCGCCGGCTGGCGCAGGAGCGCGGGTTCAAGCTCAGCGAATACGGCGTCTTCAAAGGCGAAAGGCGCGTTGCCGGCGACACGGAGGAATCCGTGTACCGGGCGGTCGGCCTGCCATGGATTGCACCCGAATTGCGAGAGAACCGTGGCGAAATCGAGGCCGCGCGCGCCGGCAAGCTGCCCAAACTCGTGGAGCTCGCCGACCTCAAGGGCGATCTGCATGCCCATACCAAGGCCACCGACGGTCACAACACCCTGCGCGAAATGGCCGCGGCCGCGCGCGGTCAAGGCCTGGAGTATCTCGCGATCACCGAACACTCACGCCGGCTCACGGTGGCGCACGGACTCGATCCGCAGCGTTTGCGCCGGCAAATGAATGAGATCGACCGGCTGAACGGCGAACTCAAGGATATCACCCTGCTCAAGGGCGTCGAGGTGGATATTCTCGAGGATGGGCATCTCGATCTGCCGGATGACGTGCTGTCCGAGCTGGATCTAGTGGTCGGCGCGGTGCACAGCCAGTTCCATCTCACGCGCGCGAAACAGACCGAGCGCATCCTGCGTGCGATGGATCGCCCCCATTTCACCATCCTGGCTCATCCGTCGGGACGTCTCCTCGACAGTCGCGAGCCGTATGACGTGGACATGCTCAAGATCATCCGCAAGGCGCGCGAACGCGGCTGTTTCCTGGAGCTCAATGCCCACCCGGAGCGACTGGACCTGCTGGACATCTACTGCCAGATGGCGCGCGACGAAGGCGTGCTGGTCGCCATCAGTTCCGACGCCCACGGTGTCCGGGATTTCGACAATCTCCTGTATGGCGTGGGCCAGGCTCGGCGCGGCTGGCTGGAAAAAAAGGATGTGCTCAATACCCGACCGCTCGAGCTGCTGCGAACGCTGCTTCGGCGTACAATTTCCTCCTAGCCGGATTGGAGCCGACACCGCGCTGCGCGCGGCTCGATCCGGCGGCAACCCGAATCGCGCCGGCACATGGACAAGATCGTGCTTCAAAAGGGCGACACCCTGATCGTCGTGGACGTGCAGAACGATTTCCTGCCCGGCGGCAGCCTGGCAGTTCCGCAGGGGGACGAGGTCGTGCCGATATTGAACCGCTACATCGCCGCCTTCGCGGCGCGCGGATTGCCCGTTTACGCCACGCGCGACTGGCATCCGCCCAACCATTGCTCCTTCAAGGCGCAGGAAGGGCCGTGGCCGCCGCATTGCGTGGCCGAGACAAACGGCGCGCGCTTTGCCCGGGATCTGGAACTCCCGGCGGGTGCGACGATTGTCTCGAAGGCGACCGAGCCGGGGAGGGACGCCTATTCCGGGTTTGATGGAACCCGACTCGATCAATCTCTGCGTGAAAAAAATATCAAACGCGTATTCGTCGGCGGTCTCGCCACCGATTATTGCGTTCTGAACACCGTTCGGGACGCCTGTAAACTCGGCTACGATATTTTCCTGCTGTCCGATGCCATCCGCGCCGTCAACGTCAATCATGATGACGGGCGGAAGGCCGAAGCGGAAATGGTGCAACTCGGGGCGCAGCCCATCGCCTTGTCTTCGCTCGACACATGATTGAACTTTCGAAAAGCCCCCTGCTCACCGATCTCTACCAGCTGACCATGCTGCAGGGATACTTCGAGCAGGGTATGAACGACACCGCCGTTTTCGAATTCTTCGTGCGGCGGCTGCCGCCGCATCGCGGCTTTCTGCTCGCGGCCGGTCTGGAACAGGTGCTGGCATTTCTCGAAACTCTGCGTTTCAGCGGGGCAGAGCTCGAGTGGGTGCGCGAATCCGGTCGCTTCAGTCGTGATTTTCCCGATGCGCTGTCCAAGCTGCGGTTCACGGGTGACGTGCATGCCATGCCGGAGGGAACCGTATTCTTCGCCGATGAGCCGATCCTGCGCGTGACCGCCCCCCTTCCGCAGGCGCAGCTTGTCGAAAGCCGGATCATCAACCTGCTGCATTTCCAGACACTCATCGCATCCAAGGCCGCGCGCGTGGTATTGGCGGCTCCCGGCAAACTGCTTGTGGACTTCGGTATGCGGCGCGCGCACGGAGCCGAGGCGGCACTGCTCGCCGCGCGGGCCAGCTACCTCGCCGGATTTCAGAGCACCTCGAATGTGCTGGCGGGTGCTGAATTCAACATACCGGTGGCCGGCACCATGGCGCATTCCTTCATCCAGGCGCACGACAGCGAAACGCTGGCCTTCGAGCATTTTGCCCGCGCGCAACCGGAA
>Ga0326597_10008508_pt1 | contig 13835 bp, 12 predicted proteins | sample RVTome_12_FD_203789 | JGI IMG/M metagenome (GOLD analysis project Ga0326597, IMG submission 203789) | Soil microbial communities from uranium-contaminated site in the Upper Colorado River Basin, Wyoming, United States - RVT100D185 | ecosystem: Environmental > Terrestrial > Soil > Contaminated >... | reverse complement strand
CGGAGCACATCCCTTCGTGCCGCCGATTCCCGGTATCGAGCAAGTGGGCTGCCTCACATCGGATACGGTGTGGGGTCTGCGCGTGCTGCCCAAGCGCCTGGTCGTGCTCGGCGGCGGCCCGATCGGCTGCGAACTGACCCAGTGTTTCGCGCGCTTCGGCGCCGAGGTCACACAGGTCGAAATGCTCCCGCGCATCATGATTCGGGAAGATCCAGAGGTCTCTGAGCTGGTGGCCAAGCGCTTCCGTGCCGAAGGCGTACGCGTGCTTACCGCCCACAAGGCCAAGCAGTTCTCGCTGGAGAATGGCGCCAAGGTGCTGATTTGTGAGCACGAGGGCCAGGACGTACGCATCGAGTTCGACGAGCTGCTGTGTGCCGTCGGGCGCGTCGCGACCACGCAGGGCTACGGGCTCGAAGAGCTAGGCGTGCCCACGACCAAGAGCCGCACAGTTGAGGTCAACGAGTATCTGCAGACCAGATTTCCGAACATCTATGCCTGTGGCGATATCGCCGGACCCTACCAGTTCACGCATACCGCGGCGCATATGGCCTGGTACGCTGCGGTAAATGCGCTGTTCGGCGGCTTGCGCACGTTCCGCGTAGACTATTCAGTCGTACCGTGGTGCACGTTCACCGAGCCCGAAGTCGCACGGGTCGGGCTAAACGAAACCGAAGCGCAGGAGAAAGGCATCGCCTACGAAGCGACAGTCTACGGGCTCGACGAACTCGATCGTGCGATCGCTGACGAAGAAGCCCATGGTTTTGTCAAGGTGCTGACGCCACCGGGCAAAGATAAGATCCTCGGTGTGACCATCGTTGGCGAGCATGCCGGGGACTTGATCGCTGAGTTTGTGAGCGCGATGAAGAATAACCTTGGACTGAATAAGATCCTCGGCACGATACACATCTATCCAACGCTTGCCGAAGCGAACAAGTACGTCGCCGGCAACTGGAAGAAAGCCCATGCACCGCAGAATCTCCTGCGTTGGGTGGAGCGCTTCCACGCCTGGATGCGCGCATGAAACGGTTCGGCGACCACGAACGAACGTTGCGCTATAGTGCACGAGCCGAAAGGTTGCAATGATTGCCAGACTTGTCTTGTTGCTTTCGTTCGCGCTCGTCTCGCCTAGTGCCGTGGCGCAATTCGATCACAGCCATGCGCAGTGGGCGAAGCTTCTGACGAAGTATGTGGTCCTGATAGATGGTGGAAAAGCCTCGCAGGTCCGCTACGCCGGGATGCAGCAAGAACGCGCGCAGCTCAAGGCTTATTTGGCTACGCTGAGCACCGTGACGGCTGCGGAATTCAAAGCCTGGAGCAAAAGCCAGCAGCTCGCGTTTCTGATCAACGCCTACAACGCGGCCACGGTCGAGAAGGTACTCACGCGCTATCCGGATATTCGTTCCATCTGGGATTTTGGCAAATTGTTCGGCAATCCTTTTAAGGACAAGTTCGTGCGCCTTCTGGGAAGCGAGATGAGCCTGGACAACATCGAGCATGATACGATCCGCGCGCAAGGCGCCTATGACGATCCGCGCATCCATTTCGCGGTTAACTGCGCATCTATCGGCTGTCCGATGCTACGCGCGGAACCGTTCGTAGCCGAACGCCTAGACAAACAGCTCGATGAACAAGTCGTGCGTTTTCTTTCCGATCGTACACGTAACCGCTACAACGCGGCGTCGAATACCTTAGAGGTGTCCAAGATCTTCGATTGGTATGGCGACGACTTCCGCAAGGGCCTGCGCGGCATCCGCTCGCTGCCCGCGTTCCTCGCCAGTCACGCCAGCCTTCTGGCGGATAGCCCAGCGGAGCAGAAACTGATTCGCGACCAGCAGACAGCGGTGCAATTTCTCGACTACGACTGGACGCTGAACGCTGCGCGCTCCTAATCCGACTGCGAGGCTCCTTGTTGCGACTTTCGATCGTTATCCCGGCGCTGAACGAAGCCGAGAGCATTCAGGCAACCCTGCAAGCGCTTGCCAGTGCCCGCCAGCGCGCAGCCGAGGTTATCGTCGTCGATGGCGGTAGCACCGATGGGACCGTTGCGGCCGCCGCAGCGCTCGCCGATCAAGTCCTGGCCGCGCCGCAGGGGCGCGCCACGCAGCTTAACGCCGGCGCAGCCGTGGCAACGGGCGATACCTTGCTATTCTTGCATGCCGACTGTTGCGCGCCCGCCGCGGTGGATCTCATTCTTGCGGCCACAGTCGGCAGCCGGCGCCAGGCCTGGGGGCGATTTGATGTGCGCATCCAGAGTGACCGGCGCGCGCTCAGTCTGGTTGCGAGGATGATGAATCTGCGTTCCCGCTTGAGCGGAATTGCAACTGGAGATCAGGGAATTTTCGTGACGCGCGAGTTGTTCGATCGCGTCGGCGGATTTCCTGTACAGCCGCTGATGGAAGACATCGCGCTGTCGCGTGCACTCAGACGCGTGGTTGCTCCACACTGTTTGCGCGAAAAAATCGTCACGTCGGGCCGGCGCTGGGAACAACGCGGCGTTGCGCGGACGATACTGCTCATGTGGCGCATGCGGCTCGCGTACTTCTTGGGAGCGGATCCCGCTGATCTGGCGCCGCGTTATGAACACGTGCGCTGAGCTTGCAAGCGCGCTACTGATTTTCGCCCGGGCACCGGTACCAGGCGCGGCCAAAACCCGCATGATTGAGCTCCTGGGTGCGTCCGGAGCGGCACATCTGCACGAACGCCTCACCGAGCAAACGCTTGCAACGAGCATGCGCGCGAAGATCGGCCCTGTTCAGCTTTGGTGCACCCCGAGTTGCACGCATCCGTTCTTCTCAGGCTGCGCACTGCGCTATCCGATCGAACTTAGGCGCCAGTCCGGGCCGACGCTGGGAGCGCGCATGGGATTCGCCTTTCAATGTGAGCTGCCCAGACACGACGCGGTCGTACTCATCGGTACCGATTGCCCTGCCCTGACAGCGGCTCATTTGCAGGCCGCTGCGGCTGATCTCAAACACCACGACGCCGTGATCTTTCCAGCCGAGGATGGGGGATATGTGTTGCTCGGGCTCGCGCAGCCCTGTCCGGAGGTGTTTACGCACGTAAATTGGGGTAGCGACCAAGTGTTCGCTCAGACCATGGCCCAGTTCGCGGCGGCCGGCATGCACGTGGCTGTGCGGGACACCCTCTGGGACGTGGACGTCCCGGCGGACTTCCAGCGTTTGACTTCAACCTTCGGCGGCTGGGCGGACCTGGCGCCGTAGTCGCTCTTTAATCCCGAAATCAATGCCTGTCCAGGACCCGGTCCGGACGCGCCGAGCACTATTGCACTTCCGACCACCGATATTTGGCTTGCGCGTTAAGACCCATTTGGCACAATACGCAATTCCCTTCACCAGCGAGGATTTGTCTATATGTCCGACTTGGCCACTGTTAAGGCCTTGCGAGAGTCAAACGCACAACTACCGGTACACTGGTACCTCGAAGAGCGGATTGCCGCCCTTGAACGGCGCCTGCTGTTCAAGCCAGGACCTGGTTATGTCGGACATGAGCTTATGGTGCCGGAGGTCGGTGACTACTATGGCCTGGACTGGTCGGGCAATTCCCACGCGCTGGTCCGTAGCGAAACGGGCATAGAGCTGTTGAGCAATGTCTGCCGCCATCGGCAATCGACGATTCTGAAGGGCCGAGGCAATGCCAAGGTTTTGGTCTGCCCACTGCATCGCTGGACCTACGGCCTCAACGGCAAGCTGCTGGGAGCGCCGCACTTCCCCGGCAATCCCTGCCTCGATCTCGCCCGCGTCGCACCGCGCAACTGGAACGGCATGCTATTCAACGGGGGGCGGGATCCAGCCCGCGATCTCGCCAAACTCGCCTGTCGCGCTGACCTCGATTTCAGCGGTTATGTATTCGACCGCGCCGAAGTCACCGAGTACGAGTTCAACTGGAAGACCTTCATCGAGGTCTATCTCGAGGACTATCACGTCGAACCGTTTCATCCCGGGCTCAACAATTTTGTCGATTGCGACGACCTCAGTTGGGATTTCGGCGACTGGTATAGCGTGCAGACAGTTGGGATCAACCGCGGCCTACAGCGCCCTGGATCTCCGGTCTACCGCGAGTGGCAGGAACAGGTGCTCAAGTACGGCAACGGAAAGCTCCCCCGAAACGGCGCGATCTGGATGGTCTACTACCCGAATCTAATGATCGAGTGGTATCCGCATGTTCTGATCATCAGTATGCTGATCCCGCGCGGCCCGGAAGCTTGCACCAACATCGTGGAGTTCTACTTTCCAGAGGAAATCGCGCTATTCGAACGTGAATATGTGGAAGCCGAGCGCAAGGCCTATGCCGAGACCGCATACGAAGATGAAGTCATTTGCATGCGCATGACTGAAGGCCGGCGTGCGCTGTGGCGTCAGGAAATCAACGAGACCGGGCCCTATCAATCGCCGATGGAAGATGGAATGCGACACTTCCATGAGTTCCTCCACCGGCATTTGGATCCTCACGTCTGCTAGCTCGGAAAAAAAACGGCGCGGTCGCCCGCGCCTAAAGGAGGGTTTGGTTGCAGGGGCTAGGGGTCGGGGGTCAGGGGCTAGGGGCTAGGGGCTAGGGGCTAGGGGTCGGTATTAAGCGCTGGCGTGTGGCGCTGCGAGCGCGCGCTTCGCGAACGGCGGCTTCTAGCGTAATGCGCCGGCGCTTCATCCCATTGTTGCCCGACCCCGAAAGTCCTTCTTGCGACGCGATCAAGTCGACACATGCAAGCAGCATTTCGTTATCCGGCACTGTACGTGGATATCTTACGTCGTCTGGTCGCACCGTGGATCTCCTTCGTCGCTGTGTTCGCGCTGCGTACGTCGCGAGTGCCGTGGATTGAATAAGCGCAGTCCATTCTGCCCTCCGGCACCCCTAAGGCGAAATACGACGAGCGCGCTAGCCCGGATGACATCAGCCATCGGTCTATGACCAAGGTCGTATTCCATCCATCGTTACGAGGCTTATACTGAGCAGCAACTTGGAGGGACGGCCCATGAAAATTCTCGTCGTCGATGACCACCCGCTCATTCTCGAAGCGCTCAAGCAAGTTTTGCGCGATCTCGATCCGGACATCGAGGTTTTGGAAGCGCGCGATGCGCACCAAGCGCTTGGCCGAGCGGCCGAGCACCCCGAGATCTCGCTGGTGCTGCTCGATCTGGCCTTGCCGGAGCGGCACGGATTCGAGCTCTTGTCCGACCTGCGGCGCGACTATCCCGAGCTTGCTGTGGTCGTGCTCTCGGCAACCGAAGATCGCGATACCGTCATGCGGGCAATCAATGACGGCGCGATGGGCTTCATCCCCAAGACATCCAAGACCGAAGTCTTGATCGCCGCGCTGAGGCTGGTATTTTCCGGTGGTGTCTATCTTCCGCCTTCGGCCTTTTCAGCCCAAAGCGCCGCGATGCTTGCGGACTCTCGGATGCCCGCCGCAGCAACACGCTCGCCGCGCGAGGCCGGCCTTACGGAGCGCCAGGCCCAGGTACTCGCACTCCTGGTGCAAGGCAAGTCGAACAAACTTATTTGTCGTGCGCTGGATCTCGCCGAAGGTACGGTCAAGATTCACGTGACGGCGATCCTGCGCGCACTCAACGTCTCCAACCGGACCGAAGCGGTAGTGGCCGTAAGCCGTCTGGGGTTGAAGCTGGATTCACTGGTCCCAGACAAGGCCATCGCGCGCTAACTTCGCGATCCCCTAGCGAACTGGGCGACGCCAAATGGACGTCCCGACATCCACGCCAACCCCTTCCCAACCCGCCCATTCGGCGCGCGAGCTGGCAGTCCGCGCCGATCTCATCGCATCAATTTACAGCCACATCCCGCGCTCCTCGCTGGGCGTGATCGCTGGAGCGCTCACCGTCACCTGGGGAATGTGGGAACAAGTGGCACATGCTTGGCTGCTCACATGGCTTGCGGCGATAGGCGCGGTGCTGCTATGGCGTCTGAGTCTGCACCACGCCTTTAAGCGCACCGTTAACGCTGCTGAACGCGTCGGTACCTGGGAGAGAACGTGGACGCTGAGCACCGCCATCCACGGCTGCGTTTGGGGCAGTTCGGCTTTCATCATGTATATCCCAGGTTCGCCGGAATTTCAGGCACTGCTGCTGGTCGCCTTGTTTGCGCTGAGCACCGCTGCGGTGCCCTTGATCGGGCGCCACCTGCCGTCACTGTACGCGTTCGTAATCGCCGTGCTCGCACCGATCATTGCGCGCCTTGCACTTGAGGGCGGAACGATCCGGATCCTGCTCGCGACGATCAGCGCACTGGTGATGTACGGAATTTTTCTGTTCGGCAGAGAGCTCAACCGTACGATCACCGAGTCGGTGCGGCGGCGTTATGAGAATCTCGACTTGATTGATCAGCTCAGGCACCAGACGGCGCAAGCGGAGTCGGCGCGCAAGGAAGCAGATCGCGCGAATCTGATGAAGACGCGTTTCCTGGCTGCCGCCAGCCACGACCTGCGCCAGCCCATGCATGCGCTAGGACTATTTAGCGATTCGCTCAAGCGCCGCATTTCCGACCCAGACCAGCAAGCTATCGCGGAGCACATCTGTCAGTCGGTCGAGGCCCTTGAACAGACCTTCGATGCGTTGCTCGACATCTCCCGCCTGGATGCCGGAGTGATTCAGCCTAAGACCGAAGCGTTCGCGTTAAGAACGCTGTTTGAACGCGTCGCTAGCGACTGTGCACCCGAGGCCGCCGCGAAAGGCATCGAGTTTCGCGCGCTTTCGACCAAACTCGCCGCCCGTAGCGACCCGGTTTTGGTCGAACAAATCCTGCGCAACTTGGCGCATAACGCGGTCCGCTACACCGACCGGGGCAAGGTATTGATCGGCTGCCGCGCGCGTGGCCGAGTCGTCCTTGTAGAAGTCTGGGATACCGGTTTGGGTATTGCGGAAGACAAACGCGCCCGCATATTCGACGAGTTCTATCAAGGCGACGAACGTGACCGGCGCAAAGGCCTGGGCCTGGGGCTGGCAATAGTACGCCGTGTTGCGAACTTGCTCGCGATCAATCTCAGTCTGAACTCCACGCCCGGCAACGGCACCGTGTTCCGGTTCGAATTGCCGCGCTGTGAACTTGCGTCGGCCGCCGAAAATCAGCCGCTCGGAATGCCTACCCCTATGCCGGGTGCACTCGGCGACGCGGTGGCCCTGGTTATCGACGACGACGCATCCGTACTCGCAGCAATGCAGGAAGCTTTGCGTAGCTGGGGCGTTCGCGCGGTAACGGCGCGCTCGCTTGACTGCGCGTTGGCGCGGCTGCCCGAGTGCGGACGTTATCCCGATGCCATCATCTGCGATTTTCGCCTAGGCGAAGAACATAACGGCATCGACGCAATCCAGCGCATTCAGCACGAGCTCGGCGTCGCAATACCGGCCATGATCGTCACCGGAGATACTGCACCGAAGAGTCTGCGTGTCATCGAGGCGTCCGGATATCGATGCCTGCCCAAACCGGTCACGGCCACGCGCCTGCGAGCGGCGTTATCCATTCTTCTGGAAGGCGGTGCGGCACCGACTACGCCCGCCGCCGGCGCAAATCCGCGCTGATGCGCACCTACCTCGCCGATCTTGTTTTGCTGCTGCACTTCGGGTTGGCGTGTTTCATCGTCCTCGGACTGGGCCTGATCTGGCTTGGCGCTGGACTCGCGTGGCAATGGGTGCACAACTTCTGGTTTCGTCTGAGCCACCTCAGCGCCATCGTGTACGTGGCAATGGAGGCGATTGTGGGAATCGTATGTCCACTCACCCGTTGGGAGGATGCTCTGCGACAAAACACCGGGGAACGACGGAGCTTCGTTGCCCGCTGGATACAGCGCCTGCTCTATTATGACCTGCCCGAATGGGTATTCACGGCCGTGTACATCGCCGCCGCATTGGCGACGGCGATCACGTGGTTTCTGGCACCGCCACGGCGTCGCCGGCCCTAGTGTCCTGAGTCCGAAACTCGCGGCGCAACAGCGGCCGAGAATCGACACCGACCGGAGTCGCGAACCCTCGCCGGGGGCCCGCGCCCGGATGTGGTTCGCTTCACCGCAGGCGGCGCTACCGGAATTGTTGCGATTCATGGGCGGCGTGACCCGGTTGGCCACCCGGACGAATCTCCGACGCAGGACGCGACAGCGTTTGCGTCTTAGAACGGCTGGCTAATCCAGCATATCGGCCCAAATATTGCGTGCCCAGGCCATGGCATAGTGCCCCTCCAGGGCGTTCGCATGGAGCGAAACCCCACCGGCGCCCTTAATCGGCACCAGCGTCTTTTGTGCCGCATCGTAACTGTGCACCGACGCGACGTGCACCACATTGCGATCGTCGACAAAGCTGTAGCAGGTGTTCGCGATCACCGGCTGCGGGTCCGGCTGCCGGCCATGCATTAGCTCGATGATCGCGGCAGCTGCGAGTTTGCCGTGCTGGTTCGCCATGTGCCCTGACTTCGGCATCGCTGGGGCCGAAAGCGTCGCATCCCCTAGCACATGGATTCCCGACCGCACCGTCGACTCGGCGGACAGCCAGTTCACCCCGCACCAGCGATCGTTGGCGCTAACGAGTCCGGCCTGAACGGCGATATTCCCTGCCCGATGGGGTGGCACGACATTGAGCACGTCGGCACGCACGTCGCCGAACACGAGCTTGGCTGTGCGGCTCTTGACATCGACATCGGAGAGCTCGCTGTTCGGCTGATACTCCACCATGCTTTTGTACATTCCGTTCCAGGCCGCCACGAACAGGCGCTTCTTCGACACGACGTCCGGGTTGGCATCAAGGATGAGCACTTTCGACCTAGGCTTTGCTTTTTTGAAATAATTCGCCACCTGGCACGCACGCTCGTACGGCCCTGGCGGGCAGCGGTAGGGGGATCTCGGAATGCACAGCGCATAGACACCTCCGTCACGCATACTTTCCAGCTGGCGGCGCAGCTGCACGGTCTGCGGTCCGGCTTTCCACGCGTGCGGAATTGCATCCAGTGCGCCTGCAGCGCGTAACCCCGGCACTTGGTCCAACAGAAAATCGATACCTGGGGAAAGCACTAGCCGGTCGTAGCGGAGCACCTCGCCGCTAGCGAGTCGCACGCGGCGCTGGTCGACGTCAACCGCGACGGCGTCGCCACGCACAAGCTTAACCCCGTACTTCGCCAGACCGTTGTAACTCACCGTAACGTCGGCAGTTGTCTTGCTCCCGCCAAGCACCAGATTGCTGATCGGACAGGAGATGAACTGCGACTCACGCTCGACGAGGGTCACATCGATATCCGGACTCCACAGACGGATGTACTTGGCTGCTGTGGCCCCACCATATCCGCCACCGACCACCACCACTCGTCTGGATGAAGCGCGACCGGTTGTCGCGCAAGCGGCAATTCCGGCAATGGCCGCCGAAGCCGAGATCCAGCGGATAAACCTGCGCCTGGATAATGTCAGCGTCATTGGCCTGAACGCGCCACTGGCTGACGGGAAAAATAATCGCTCAACAGTTCGAATTGCGCGTCGCTATAACCTCTCGCGATCTGATGCATGATCGTGGCGGCGCGTTTGCCGTCGCGAAACGCGCGCAGCTGCGCAAGCATCCTCGCCTTGTTCTGGCCAGCCAGCGAAGCAGTACCGCCCTGGCTGTGGCCGTTGGTACCGTGGCAGTTCGCGCACGCAGCCGCCAGGTTACGTCCGGAATCGGCCGTCGCTGTAGCCGAGAATATCGCGCCAGCGATGCTCGCCACGGCAATACCGGCGCTGATTCGCATCATCGCTGCGCCGAGTATGCCAACCGCGGATTACTGCGTGCTGTCTGCGGGTGCGGGTAACGCCGGCTGAGGCAGAAGTTTCGGCGTCTCCTCGGTGAAAACGAGATGCACGTGCTCGTTCTCGTCGATATCCACCGTCACTTTACCGCCGCCCGCGAGGCGGCCAAACAGCAGTTCGTCGGCAAGCGCCTTGCGGATCGTATCCTGGATAAGGCGCGCCATTGGACGTGCTCCCATCTGCGGATCGAATCCTTTCTTGGCAAGCCAATCCTTCAACGCCTGCGTGAAAGCGGGCTCGACTTTCTTTTCGTTTAACTGTCCTTCGAGCTGCATGAGGAATTTGTCGACCACTCGCAGGATGACCTCGTCGTCGAGCGCCGCAAATGAAATCATTGCATCTATACGGTTACGGAACTCAGGCGTGAATAGACGTCGAATCTCTGCCATCTCGTCGCCCGCCTGCGTCGGCGTCATGAATCCTATTGCGACGCGATTCAGTTCCGTGGCGCCCGCGTTCGTGGTCATGACGATGATCACGTTGCGGAAATCTGCCTTACGCCCGTTGTTATCGGTAAGCGTACCGTGATCCATCACCTGCAAGAGAATATTGAAGATATCCGGATGGGCCTTCTCGATCTCGTCGAGCAGCAAGACGGAATAAGGGTGTTTGGTAATCGCCTCGGTGAGCAGCCCACCCTGATCGAAACCAACGTACCCCGGGGGCGCCCCAATCAGCCGCGAGACGGCGTGCCGCTCCATGTACTCCGACATGTCGAAGCGGATCAGCTCGACGCCCATGATATAGGCGAGCTGGCGCGCGACCTCGGTCTTGCCCACCCCGGTTGGCCCGGAGAACAGGAAGCTGCCGATCGGCTTAGCGGGATTTCCCAGTCCGCTGCGTGCCATCTTGATCGCCCCGGCCAGCGCCTCGATTGCCTTGTCCTGGCCGAACACCACGCTTTTCAGGTCTCGGTCCAGGTTTTTCAACGAACTGCGGTCATCGGCGGAAACCGACTGTGGAGGAATACGCGCGATCTTAGCGACGATGTCCTCGATCTCGCCCTTGCCGACTGTGCGCTTCTGCTTGGAGCGCGGCAGTATCCTTTGCGCCGCACCGGCCTCATCGATAACGTCGATCGCTTTGTCGGGCAGATGGCGGTCGTTGATATGACGTGCCGAAAGCTCTGCGGCCGCACTCAGCGCCGAGGCCGTGTACTTGATACCGTGATGCTGCTCGAAGCGGCTCTTCAGGCCGCGCAGAATTGCGACCGTCTCTTCGATCGAGGGCTCCGTCACGTCGATCTTCTGAAAACGCCTCGACAGCGCATGGTCCTTCTCGAACACTCCGCGAAATTCGTTATAGGTTGTCGCGCCAATGCACTTGAGCTGCCCGGTGGACAGCGCAGGCTTGAGCAGATTGCTCGCGTCGAGAGTCCCGCCAGATGCGGCGCCGGCTCCGATCAACGTATGGATCTCATCGATGAACAGGATGCCGTTGGGATTGTCGATCAGCTGCTTGAGTACGGCCTTCAGGCGCTGCTCGAAATCACCGCGATATTTCGTCCCCGCGAGCAATGCACCCATGTCCAGCGCGTAGACCTGAGCACGACGCAGCAGGTCGGGAATGTTGCCTTCGACGATACGGCGCGCAAGCCCTTCCGCGATTGCGGTCTTGCCAACACCGGCCTCGCCGACCAACAGTGGATTATTCTTACGCCGACGGCATAAGGTCTGAATCACGCGCTCTAACTCGCGCTCGCGTCCGATCAGGGGATCGATCTTTCCTGCGATCGCCAGGGCGTTCAAGTTCTGCGTATAAGTCTCGAGCGCCCCTCCCGGCTGGCTCTCCTGCTCGGGCTGCTCCTCGACATCCGGTTTTGCCGGGGAACTTTCCTGAACTTTGCGAATTCCGTGCGAGATGAAATTCACCACGTCTAAGCGCGTCACGCCTTTTTGATGAAGGAAATAGACGGCGTGCGAATCCTTCTCGCCGAATATTGCGACCAGAACGTTCGCACCGGTAACCTCTTTTTTGCCGGAGGACTGCACGTGCAAGATCGCTCTCTGAATTACGCGCTGAAACCCCAGTGTGGGCTGGGTGTCGACATCCTCGCTGGCGAGCTTGGGCGTATGTTCACCGATGAATTCGGTGAGCTGTTTGCGCAGGTCGTCGGCATCAACTGCGCACGCCCGCATTACGTCCGAGGCCGTCGGGTTGTCCAGCATGGCGAGCAACAGGTGCTCGACGGTAATAAATTCGTGCCGCTTCTGGCGGGCGTCCATAAACGCCATGTGCAAACTAACTTCAAGTTCCTGGGCAATCACGGCGCTTCCTCCATTATGCAACGTAGCGGATGCTGATGCTGATGCGCGAACGCCATGACCTGCTCGACCTTGGTCGCGGCGACATCACGCGAATAAACCCCACAAACTCCCATGCCGTCACGATGCACTTTCAGCATAATCTGCGTCGCCCGCTCTCTGCTGTAGGAAAAGAAAGTCTGAAGCACTGCCACGACAAAGTCCATCGGCGTGTAGTCGTCGTTCAATAGCATCACCTTAAACATCTGCGGCGGCTTGACTTTCGCCTTTGCCGGTTCGAGGATAGTGCCTTCACGCTGCCGTGTCGCCATGACCCGTCTACTTACCGTGTACTCATTACTCTGTGCGTACCTTGTCCATCAGGGTCTATTTTGACCGTAAATTAGAATTTTTCAAGGGTGTAGAGGCGGTCGCTGCCCCCATCTCAAAGCACTTGACTTCCGCTGCCAAATGTCCTAGAACGCGCGAAGGTGTTTGGCTTCAAGGTATGCTGCTGTACCGGTTCTCCCGATGCGCGGTCTTGAAACTCAAACAGATCGCGGGCGCCCCGCTCGATTTCTTCGTGAGGTAGATTGGCATGGCAACGGGTACTGTGAAATGGTTTAACGACGCCAAAGGTTATGGTTTTATCACTCCCGATGACGGCAGCGAAGATTTGTTCGCACACTTCTCCGCCATCCAGATGGGTGGATTCAAGAGCCTCAAGGAAGGCCAGAAAGTGACCTTCGAAGTCACGCAAGGCCCGAAGGGTAAACAAGCGTCCAATATCCAAGGCCAAGGTTGATCCCGGTCGACGCACCGCCCCAGCCCAAATGCACGACAGATTGCCCAGCGTTGGCAGAAATCGCTGGGCATTTCGTTTTTTGACCGTACCTGCGCCGAGCGCGTCGCAGTCGTGGCGGATTCCGCGGTCGCGCGATCATTAGCGAATTTACCGTACAGGCGGCGGTATGGCGTATTGGCGAGCCCGCTGATTGCTGCTTCGCACAAAACGCCAGCGATCGCTAACAAGGTAGTCGCAGCGCGCGAATGCGAACAAGGGCGGATGTCTCCCGCCCTTTTTTTGTCGTTGCCTAATCGATGACACCCCTATTAAGCCACCGTCTATGAGCCGCAAACGCATCGTCGTCGGTATGTCGGGTGGAGTCGATTCATCCGTCGCCGCACTTCTGCTCAAGCAGCAGGGCCACGACGTACTTGGGCTGTTCATGAAAAACTGGGAGGACGATGACACCGAGGAATACTGCACATCGCGCGCCGACCTCGTCGATGCGGTAGCGGTTGCCGATACGCTTGGGATCGAAATCGAGACAGTCAATTTTTCCGCCGAGTACAAAGACCGTGTCTTCGCGGAATTCCTCGCGGAGTATCGGGTTGGACGTACGCCCAATCCCGACGTGTTGTGCAATGCTGAAATCAAATTCCGTGCGTTTCTAGACCATGCCTTGGCGCTCGGCGCTGACCTGATTGGCACCGGGCATTACGCGCGCGTCGCAAGCGTCGATGGCTATTTTGACCTGCTGCGGGGCTGCGACAAGGCTAAGGATCAGAGCTACTTTCTCTATCGGCTCAACCAAACACAACTCGCACGCTCGGTTTTTCCGGTCGGCGGCCTGGAAAAGCGCGTTGTGCGGGAAATTGCCCGCGACCACGGCCTCGCAGTGCACGCCAAGCGCGACAGCATGGGGATCTGCTTCATCGGGGAACGACCGTTTCGCGAATTCCTGAATCGTTATCTGCCGACCCAACCCGGAAACATGTGTACCCCGGAGAACAAGGTC
>Ga0326597_10008507_pt1 | contig 13837 bp, 11 predicted proteins | sample RVTome_12_FD_203789 | JGI IMG/M metagenome (GOLD analysis project Ga0326597, IMG submission 203789) | Soil microbial communities from uranium-contaminated site in the Upper Colorado River Basin, Wyoming, United States - RVT100D185 | ecosystem: Environmental > Terrestrial > Soil > Contaminated >... | reverse complement strand
CTTCGGTGATGCGCACGGCGCGCGGGATGTCGGGCATGGCTGGCCTTCCTGTGTTTATCGCTTGGGCCGGCGCGCGGCGCGATGCCGCGCCGCGCGCGCTTACCTGAGCTTGATCCCGGTTTCCTTGATCAGCTTCGCCCAGCGGTTGATTTCGAACTTCAGGTAATCGCCCAGCTCCTTCGGCGTGCTGGTGCGCGGTGTCACGCCGAGCTTCCTGAAGCGCTCACGCATCTCGGGTTCCTGCAACATGCTGTTGATCTCGCCGTTCAGCTGCCGGATGACGGCGCGCGGCGTGCCGGCCGGCGCGAACATGTTGTACCAGGCGATCACCTCGAAGCCGGGAACGCCCGACTCGGAGACGGTTGGCAGCTCGGGCGCGACCTCGACGCGCTGGGCGCTGCTCACCGCCAGTGCCCGCAGCCTGCCGGCTCTCACGTGTGGCAATGGTCCGGTGATGACGTTGAAGGTCGCCTGCACCTCGCCCCCGATCACGGCGTTGACCGCCGGCGCGCCGCCCTTGTACGGCACGTGCAGCAGGTCGATTTTGGCGGCGGACTTGAACATCTCCATGGTCAGATGCGACGACGTTCCCGCTCCCGACGAAGAGAACGCGAGCTTGCCCGGCCGCGATTTCGCGAGGTTGATGAACTCCTGCGTGGTCCTGGCCGGCAGCGAGGAATTGACGGCGAGCAGATAGGGCATCTGCGCCAGCAGCGCCACGGGATCGAGGTCCTTGACCGGGTCGAACGACAGACGGTAGAGCGAGACGTTGATGGCGATTCCGCCGGATGTCACCAGCAGCGTGTAGCCGTCCGGCGTGGCGCGCGTCACGATCCCGATGCCGATCGTGGAGCCGCCGCCGGGACGGTTGTCGATCACGACCGGCTGCTTCCAGGATTCGGTGAATCGCTGTGCCAGGACGCGCGCGACGAGGTCGTTCGAGCCGCCCGGGGCGAACGGAACGACGATCCGGACTGGCTTGACCGGGTAGCGCTCGGCCGCGGTGGCGGCTACTGGCCATGCCAGGGCGGGGGCGAGCACCAGCAATGCGGCGGGCATCCATGCTTTCATGGGTTTCCTCCTGTCGTTATGAATGTAAATGTCCACGCTAGTTTCCGCCCGGCGTGCCCGGGCGCATCATGAAGCGGTTGCGACATTCGAGGCTGTCGAAGTAGACCCACTTTCCGTCATGGAATTGCCGGGTTCCCTTCGAGGGATCCACTTCCGCCGCGCCGAACGCGGTGTGGCCGGATGTCGCCCGCACCGCCGCCTCGTCCACGTCCTTGCCGCACACCGGACACTGGGCCATCGCGATACCCCCTTCAGTCTTCCGCGACAACCGGCACCGGCCGCCCCAGCACCACGCGCCCGGGATGGTCGAGCAGCGCGCGCGCGATCCGCGCCCGGTGCTCGAAGGTCGCGCCGAGCCGCATGGTCCACGCCGAGATGCGCCGGAACCACAGCTGGAGGTCGAGCTCCATCATGAAGCCGATGCCCCCGTGGATGGTCTGGGAATAGCGCGCCACCGCCGCGCACTTGTCGTTGCAGAACGCCTTCGCCTGGGACACCTCGACGCTTGCCGGCAGGCCCTGGTCCATCTTCCACAACGCCTCGTAGGTGAGGAGGCACCCGCCGTCCACCCAGATGATCATGTCGGCGCAGATGTGCTGGATCGACTGGAACGCCCCGATCGGCTGGCCGAAGGCCTCGCGGTACTTGGAGTACTCGATTGCCATTTCGGCGTCCTTGCGCGCCGCGCCTAACATCTGGGCGCACAGCAGCGCGGTCGCGCGGTCGAGCATGCGCTCGATGACCGGCCAGCCCTGGTGGAGCTCACCGACCAGGTTTGCGCGGGGCACGCGCACGTTGCGGAACACGACCTCGCTCTGGCGATCCTTCGCCAGCGTGACGAGGGGCGTGTGCGAGATCCCCGGGCTCTTCGCGTCGACCAGGAACAGCGAGAGCCCGGCATTGCCGGTCGGGGCCGGCGCCGTGCGGCACGCGACCAGGCAGCGGTCGGCGGCGGCGAAGTTGTCCACGAAGAGCTTCACGCCTTCGATGACGAAATCCCCGCCGTCGGCCTTCGCGCGCATCTTCACCGTTTCGGGCAGGAAGCGCGGGTCCTGCTCCGTGAACGCCCAGGTGAGGACGGTGTCGCCGCGCGCGACGCCCGGGAGCACCGCCTCGCGCTGCGCATCGGCCCCGTCCTTCGCGATCGTCAGCGCCGCCACAATCGTGCTGTGCAGCGGCAACGGCGCGATCGCGCGGCCCGCCTCCTCCAGGATGATCCCCAGCTGGACCAGCGGCAGGTCGAGGCCGCCGTGCCGCTCCGGCAGCGCCATGCCCTGCCAGCCCAGCCCGGCGACCTTGCGCCAGAGGTCGGGGGGATAGCCGAGCGGGTCGGATTCCATCTTGCGCGCCGTCGCGGGCGGGCACTCCGCCTCGAGAAACGCCCGCGCGGCGTCGCGCAGCATCCGCTCGTCGGCGTCGAGCAGCACGTCCATGGCGGTCAGGCCTTCCTGCCGCGCGGCAGGCCGAGGCCGCGGCGCGCCACCTGGTCGCGCATCACCTGGACGCTGCCGTGGTTGATGCCGGACTGGAAGGCGCCCATCACCTGGTGGGCGAAGATGCCTTTCTCGATCGCCCGCAGCGAGCCGTTCAGGAGCTGGCCGTACGGCCCCAGCATCTGGCTGATGGTCTCGGCGGTGCGGACGCCGTGCTCGGGCGACCACACCTTCTCGGCCGAGCCCTCGTAGGTGAAGTGGCCGCCGTGCTCGACGATGGACATGCTGCGCATGGTCATCAGGCGGCACACCTGCGCCTCGATCCAGAGCTCGGCGACCTTGTCGCGGATCGCCGGGTCGTCCGCCGGCGTGTAGCCGTCGAAACGGTTTTCCTTGATCCAGTTGACGATGTCCTCGTCGCGGTGCACGGAGATGAGGTAGCGGGCGGCGCCGACGCGGTCGAGGTTGAGCCCAATCGCCCCGATGGTCCAGCCCTTGTTCTCCTCGCCCAGCAGCGCGGTCGCGGGCACGCGCACGTCGTCGAAGAACACCTCGTTGGTCCGGCTCTGGCCGTAGGTGGTGCGGGTCGGGGCGGCGGGATTGTTCTGCATCGTCCACAGCGGGCGCACCGTGATGCCGGGCGTCGCGAGCGGGACCAGCAGCACGGAAATGCCCTTGTGCTTGGGCGCCTTGGGGTCGGTGCGCACCATGAGGTAAAGGTGCGTGCAATAGTGCGCGCCGGACGTGAACATCTTCTGGCCGTTGATCACGTACTCGTCGCCTTCGCGCACCGCGCGGCACTGCAGCGATGCAAGGTCGGCGCCGCCGCGCGGCTCGGTGAATCCCTGCGCGAAGGAGAACTCGCCGGCGAGGAGCCGCGGGATGTAGTAGCGCTTCTGCTCCTCGGTGCCCGCCGCGAGGATCGCCGGCGCGCTGCTGCCGGCAGTCGCGACGTTGACGTTCGCGCGCGCGAACTCTTCCTCGACCACGTACTGGGTAATGCGATCGCCGCCCTGGCCGCCGTATTCCTTCGGGTAGCTGATGCCGAGCCAGCCGCGCGCCTGGATCTTGTCGAACAGCTCGCGCACCGCCGGCCCGCGGCTGGTGCCGCGCGTGACGCCGATGAGGCCCTCGTTGTGGCCTTCCATCTCCGCGAGCACGGCGGGCGTCACGTGCTCCTTGATGAAGGCGCGCACCTCGCGCCTCAGCGCCTCCTGCTCCGGCGTGAATCCGAAATCCATTATGCGAATCCTCTGCCGCCGGTATTCTACGCCCACTGGCTGCCGCGTCGTTCCAAATGATGGAGCGCGGACGGTGCGGCCGGAGATGATCCGCGCGCGTCGCGCGGCGTTACCGCGCGAGCGCTCCGTGTCCGCCGCTTCCGACCGCGACGACGGGCTGCTATCCTTCGCTCCGCGCATCGAAACGGAGCAGGAACATGAAGCCGTTGGCAGGCCCGCTCGCGGGATACCGTGTCATCGACCTCGGGATGATCTTCGCCGGGCCCCTCGTCGCAACCCATCTGTCCGACCTCGGCGCCGAGGTCATCAAGATCGAGCACCCGCGCGGCGACGACGTGCGCACCACCGGGCGGTCGAAGAACGGCCGCGGGCTGTGGTGGTGCGTGAGCTCACGCAACAAGCGGCTCGTCTCGGTCAACATCGGCAAGCCGCAGGGCGCGGAGGTCGCGCGGCGGCTCGTGCGCACGGCCGACGTGTTCATCGAGAACTTTCGGCCGGGGCGGATGAAGCAATGGGGGCTCGACTACGCCACGCTGAGCGCGCAGAACCCGGGGCTCGTGATGCTCCACATCAGCGGCTACGGCCAGACCGGGCCGTACCAGGGCCGGCCGGGCATGGGGACGCTCGCCGAGGCCTTCAGCGGTTTCGCGCACATCACGGGCGAGCGCGACGGCCCGCCCACGCTGCCCTCGATTCCCCTCGCCGACGGCGTCGCCTCGCTCACCGGGACCTACGCCGTGCTCGCGGCGCTGCTCGCGCGCGAGAAGAACGGCGGCATCGGCGACGAGATCGATTTGAGCCTCTACGAACCGCTGCTCTCGCTGCTGGGCTCGATGGTGATCGATTACGATCAGCTGAAGCACGTCACGGCGCGCCGCGGCAACCGCTCGACCTGGACCGTGCCGAGGAACGCCTACCGTACCCGCGACCAGAAGTGGGTCGCGGTGTCCTCCGCCGCGAACTCGATCGCGCCGCGCCTCTTCCGCGCGATCGGGCGCGAGGATTACGCGATCGACCCGACGCTCGCCACCAACGAGCTGCGCCTGAAGCGCGTGGACGAGATCGACGGCGAGATCGCGAAGTGGGTCGCCGCGCACACGCTCGAGGAGGTGCTCGCGCGCTTCCACGAATACGACGTGGTGGCCGGCCCCATCTACGACGTGGCGCAGATCTTCACCGACCCGCAGGTCGCGCACCGGCAGACGCTGGTCGAGGTCGAGGACGCTGCCCTCGGCAAGGTGAAGATCCAGAACGTGGTGCCGCGGTTCACGCGCAACCCGGGCCGGGTGCGCTGGCTGGGGAAAGCCGAGATCGGCGCCGACACAGGGGAGGTTCTCGAGGAGCTCGGCTACAGCAGCGAGGACATCGCTCGCCTGGAGGCGGGCGGCGTGATCAAGACTGCGTCCGGGGAAACGAACCGCAGATAAATCCCGTTCCAATGATTATTTTCCAAGTGCGTCGCGGACCATTAATCATGAGGAGTAGACGGAGATCATTGGAACGGGATGAACGCAGATAAACGCCGAATAAATCAACTCAAAAGGCGACCCGAGGAAGGACAGGAAGCTCGCCATACAGCGGGACGGGATGGACCCCCACTTCCGGTTTGTGAAATAAGAATACGCGGCCTGTTCCGGAGTTCCGCATAGTCGCTAACGCTATCGCGCGAATCACGATTCAGCGTCGCGCAGATGGTGGCGGCACGGAGGGAAGCGATCGTGGGGCGTGATCGCCGGAAAAATCCACCGGCGTCGGCTCGACCCTCCAGATGGAACGGCAGTAATCTTCGACCGTCCGGTCGGACGAGAACTTGCCCATGCGCGCGGCGTTGAGGATGGACATGCGCGTCCAGCGGCGGGTGTCACGGTAGGTCTCGCTCACCTGTTCCTGGCAGGCGATGTAGGAGGCATAGTCGGCAAGCAACAGATAGGTGTCGTGCCGCATCAGGTGATCGATCAGCGGCTGGAACAGGCCGCGGTCGCCTCCGGAGAATTCCCCGCCGCCAATGAGGTCGATCACGCTCTTGAGTTCGGGATTGCCGTTGTAGATGTCCCGTGGCCGGTAGCCTGCGGAAAGCGTGCGCGTCACTTCGCTCTCCGTCAGCCCGAAGAGAAAGAAGTTTTCGGCGCCGACCTCCTCGCGGATCTCCACGTTGGCGCCGTCGAGCGTGCCGATGGTGAGCGCGCCATTCATCGAGAACTTCATGTTGCCGGTGCCGGAGGCTTCCTTGCCGGCGGTCGAAATCTGCTCCGACAGATCCGCGGCGGGATAGAGCGTCTGCCCCAGCTTGACGCTGAGGTTGGGCAGGAACGCAACCCTGAGCCGTCCGGCGACGTCGGGATCGCGATTGACCACCTCGCCGACCGCGTTGATCAGCCGGATCATCAATTTGGCCATCGCGTAGCCGGGTGCCGCCTTGCCGCCGAAGATGAAGGCGCGCGGTATGATCTCCAGCGAGGGATCGCACTTGATGCGGTGGTAGAGGGTGATGATGTGCAGCACGTTGAGGTGCTGGCGCTTGTATTCGTGGATGCGCTTGGCCTGAACATCGTACAGGCTGGATGGGTCCACGCGCACGCCGCAGCGCTCCGCGACGAGGGCGGCGAGCATTTCCTTGCGCTCGCGCTTGACGCTGCGCCATTGCTCCTGAAACGACGCGTCGTCCGCGTGGCGTTCCAGTTCCCGCAGGCGCGCAGGCTCGCGCTCCCATCCGCCGCCGAGGGTCGCAGTCAGCAGCGCGGCGAGGCCCGGATTGCTGAGCATCACGAAGCGGCGGGGTGTCACGCCGTTGGTCGTGTTATGGAATTTTTCCGGCCACAGATCGTGAAAATCGCGCAGCACGGTTTCCGCGAGCAGGCGGCTGTGCAGCTCGGCGACGCCGTTGATGGCGAAGCTGCCGACGCAGGCGAGATGCGCCATGCGCACGAAGCGCGGCGGCGTTTCATCGATGATGGAAACACGGCGCACGCGCGCTTCGTCCAGGGGATTGCGGCCACGGACTTCGTCCAGAAAGCGCGCATTGATCTCGTAGATGATCTCCAGGTGGCGCGGCAGCAGGCTCTGGAACAGCGGTATGGGCCACTTTTCGAGCGCCTCGGGAAGCAGCGTGTGGTTGGTGTAGGCAAAGGTGTGCCGCGTCACGTTCCATGCCGTGTCCCAGTCCAGCCGGGACTCGTCCACCAACAATCGCATGAGTTCCGCCACAGCGATGGCCGGGTGGGTGTCGTTCAGCTGGACGGAGAACTTCTCGTGGAAGCGCGCAAGCGGCCGGCCGGTGGTGCGGTGGACGCGCAGCATGTCCTGCAGCGAGCAGGTGACGAAGAAGTGCTGCTGCAGCAGGCGCAGCCGCTTGCCAAGATCCTGCTCGTCGTTGGGATAGAGCACCTTGCTGATGGTTTCCGAGCGCGTCTCGCGCAACACGGCGCCGTAGTAGTCGCCTCGGTTGAAGGCGTGGAAATCGAAGCCTTCGGCTGCCTTCGCGCTCCACAATCGCAGCAGGTTCACGGTGCTTACGCCATAGCCGACGATGGGCGTGTCGATCGCCACGCCGCGGAAGACATCGTGCGGCACCCAGCGGACACGCAAGTGGCCCAGGTCGTCGGTCACATGCTCGGTGTGGCCGCCCAGCTTCACGTCGTAGGCGATTTGCGGGCGCGACACTTCCCAGGGGTTGCCGAAGTGCAGCCAATTGTCGGTGATCTCGACCTGTTCGCCGTCGCGGATGAGCTGGGTGAAGATGCCGTACTCGTAGCGGATGCCGTAGCCGATGGCCGGGATCTGCAATGTCGCGAGCGAATCCATGAGGCAGGCAGCAAGCCGGCCGAGGCCGCCGTTGCCCAGCCCGGGCTCTTCCTCGTGGGCTATCAGGGTGTTCAGGTCGATGCCCAGGCCCGCAAGCGCCTTGCGCGCGGTTTCCTCGATACCGAGGTTGAGCAGGTTGCTGCCGAGGAAGGGGCCGGGCAGGTATTCGGCGGAGAGGTAACAGACGGTGCGCGGATTGATCCGCTGGTAAGTTTGCACCGTGCTCACCCAGCGATGGAGCAGACGGTCACGAATGGAGTAGGCGAGGGCCTTGTACTGGTCGTCTATCGACGCGACCTCGAGAAAGCGTCCCTGCACGTAGAACAGGTTGTCGAGGAAGGCCAGGCGAAGCGACTCTTCGCTTGAGCCGGTGCGGATGCTCTCGCGGCTGGCGGCCTGCGCGACTTCGCGGCGTTGCCTGGCCATGGTGGCTGGTCCTCCGACAGATGAATGAGGTCAGTGTAACTTTTCGAGACGCTGGCTTCCCGCCTGAAGGAAAATCTTACACTGACGCCATTTATTGCTGTTTTTTCGACTCCAGCATCGCGTCGAGCTTGCGCAGCGTGCCCGCCGCCGCGAAGTTGTTGAGCAGCGCGTACAACTTCCCGGCCTTCGCCTTGCCCAGCACCGGCTCGACCAGGCCTTCGAACTTGGTGCGGAAGTCCGCCTCGCTCATGGGATTGTCGGCGTGACCCAGCACGACGGGCGTGTCCCCGTGCAGGCGCTCTCCACCCTCGAGCCAGACGTCCAGGTGCGCCTCGTACTGGGGCTGGTCCGGCACCACCTCCAGCTCGATCAGCGGCAGGAGCGCCGTCACCGCGCGGTTCTTCAGGGTCGCCTCGGTGAAATCGGAGGCGACCAGCGGGTAGCCGCGCAGCCCGAGCGCGATGCAAAACGCCGCGCTGAACTTGCACTCGAGCGGCGTGCGCGGGTCGGTCCTGCCCGCGACGACCATCACGTTCGGGTGCACCTTCGCGTGCACGCGGGTGATTTTCCGCCCCGCGAGCTGCGGCGCGAGGCTGCGCGCAGTCTGCACCGACGCGTGCGTGGCGCGGCAGCTGGCGTAAGGCTTGAAGCCGTTGCGCAGGATCTCCCAGCGCGCGCCGAAGTCGAGCGGCGGCACTTCCACCGCGCGGTCCTGAATGAGGCAGTCGAGCAGCCCCTTCTCCGTCTCGAGGAGCTGCGTCGCGCCCTCGAAGCCCGCCGCGGCGAGCTCCACCGCGAGGATGCCGTCCATCGCCGCTTTCCCGCCATGAAACGGCTTGGCGTGCGTGCCGAACGACCCGACCAGGCCGCTCGCGGTCGTTGCGGCGATGCCCATCGCGTATTCGACCTGCCGCGGGTCGAGGCGCATCAGGACGGACGCCACCACGGCGGCGCCGATGCGGCCGAGGACCGAGGTCGGATGGAAGCCGCGGCGGTGCAGATTGCGGCCGACGCCCTTCGGGCCGCCGCCCCCCAGCCGCGCCATGACTTCGAACCCGGTGATGAAGGCCGCGAGCGTCTCCTTCTCGTCCGAGCCGAGCTGGGCCGCGAGCGCGAGCGCCGCCGACCAGCAGGGGCAGCTCACGTGGCCCGCGCCCATCTGGTGCGCGTCGTCGTAGTCCATGGCGTGCGCCATGGTCCCGTTCACCAGCGCCGCGAGCGCGGGCGTGGTGCGCGGCCCGAGGAAGATCGGCGCGTTGCCGCGCGCGCCCCAGGATTCCGCGACGCGCCGCACCGGCACCACCGGCGCGTCGTTCACCGCGCCGACCGCGACGCCAATGTAGTCAATCAGCGCGGTGACCGCGGCCCGCGTCACTTCCGGCGGAAACGTGCGGCCGCGCGCGCCGGAGACATAGTCCGAAATCTGGCGGCTGCGGGTGGTCGCGGCGCGGGCAGGCTGTTCGCGGATAGTCATGCCGGGCTCCTCGGTGAAAGCGGTGACGGGCGCTCCCGTGCCAGCAGGTCCATGAAAGACCGAAAGCGCATCGCTTCGAATGCCTTCGGCGCGGCGATGGCTTCCAGGATCTGCCCGCCGCGGCGGCCGGGAAACGCCGCCTCCACGGTGCAGTCCGCAATCTGGACGAGCAACGGATCCGTGGCGAGGGATTGCGGGGCGGGCATCGGATTCGCTCCGGCGCGATGCATGGGAAACGCCCGAGTGTTGGGTATTATAGACACCCTGCGGCGGTTACCCCCCGCCATTCCGCCGACGTCCGCCATGGCGCTGCCCCTTTCGTCCATCCGCGTTCTCGACCTGACGAACGTCATCGCCGGGCCGCTGTGCTCGCACCAGCTCGCGATGCTCGGCGCCGACGTGATCAAGATCGAGGTGCCGGGCACGGGGGACCTCGCGCGCAAGATGGGCGCCGATCCCGCGCTCGGCGAGAAGCTCATGGGCGCGTCGTTCCTCGCCATCAACGCCGGCAAGCGCTCGCTCACGCTCGACCTGAAGAAGTCGCGGGGCAAGGACGTGTTCCTGCGCCTCGCCCGCGAGGCCGACGTGGTGCTGGAGAATTTCCGGCCGGGCACGATGAAGAAGTTCGGCCTCGATTACCCCGCGCTGAAGGCGGCGAATCCCGGTATCGTCTACTGCGCGGTCTCGGGCTTCGGGCAGGCGGGACCGCTCGCGCAGCGGCCGAGCTACGACCAGATCATCCAGGGCTTCTGCGGACTGATGAGCCTGACCGGCGACGAGAAGACCGCGCCGATGCGCGCCGGCTACGTGGTGTGCGACACGATGGCGGCGATGACGGCGGCGTTCGCGGTCGCCGCCGCGCTCTTCCGCCGGCAGAAGACGGGCGAGGGCGAGATGATCGACGTCTCGATGCTCGACACCTCGCTCGCCACCATGGCGGCGTGGCCGGCCTCCAATTTCCTGAACGCCGGCAAGGCGCCGGTGCCGATGGGCAACGAGAGCCACAGCGCGAGCCCGTCCGGCACCTACCGCACCGGCGACGGCCTCCTCAACATCGTCAACAACGAGCAAAAGCAGTACGAGGCGCTGTGCAACGTGATCGGGCGCCCGGCGCTGAAGACCGACCCGCGCTTCGCCGACCGCAATGCCCGGCTGCGCCACCGCGCCGAGATGCGCGCGGTGCTCGAGGAAGCGCTGCAGGCGAAGGGCGCCGCGGAGTGGGAGCGGCTGTTCAATGACGCGGGCGTGCCCGCCGGCCCCATCCTCACGGTGCCTGAGATCCTCGCGCACCCGCAGGTCGAGGCGCGTGGCCTCATCAAGCGCTTCGGCCGGGTGGACGCGGCGGGCCGGGATGTGGCCGTGCCGCGCGTGGGCTTTCAGCTCGCGAGCGGGCAGCCCGACGTCGGCGCGCCGCCGCCGCGCCTCGGCCAACACACCGACGCTGTGCTGGAAGCGGCGGGATACACGAAGGACGAGATCGCCGCGCTGCGCGCGGAGGGCGTAGTCTAGTCACACTAAAGGAGAGCAGCATGCATTTCGGGCCGCCGCCGCGCATCATCGAGACCGAGGTGTTTGCCGCCGTGCCGGATGCGCTCCGGGCGGGGAAGAAGGCGAGCCCCTTCCTGGAAGGGCCGTCGTTCGACCGGGCCGGCAACCTGTACTGCGTGGACATCCGCCTCGGGCGCGTCTACCGCGTGTCCCCGCGCGGCGAATGGGACGTCGTCGTGGAGTACGACGGCGAGCCCAACGGCCTCAAGATCCATCGCGACGGGCGCATCTTCGTCGCCGACCATCGCAACGGCATCCTGCTGCTCGACGCTGACAAGGGCCGGTTGATGCCGTTCATCGAGGGCCCCTCGAAGCAGCGTTTCAAGGGCGTGAACGACCTCATTTTCGCGAAGAACGGCGATCTCTATTTCACCGACCAGGGGCAGACCGGCCTGCACGACCCGACCGGGTGCGTGTACCGCTTCACGGCCGCCGGGCGCCTCGAATGTCTGATCGACAACATTCCCGGCCCGAACGGGCTCGTGTTCAACGTGCGCGAGACCGAGGTGTTCGTCGCCGTGACACGCATGAATGCCGTGTGGCGCCTGCCGCTCGACGGTTCGGGCGCCGTCACGCGCGCGGGGATGTTCGTCCAACTCTTCAGCCCCGGGCCGGACGGGCTCGCCCTCGACGAGGAGGGCAGCGTCGCCGTGACGCACCCCGGCCTCGGCATGGTGTGGCTTTACAGCAAGCGCGGCGAGCCGCTCTGCCAGATCAAGTCTTGCGCGGGTGAGATGACGACGAACGTGGCCTACGGCGGCGAGGACCGCAAGATGCTCTACATCACCGAGTCGAAGACCGGCAAGATCCTGGCGGCGCGCATGCCGGTCGCGGGCAAGGCGATGTTTTCACATTCCAGCCCGGCGTGAATCGTCTCCCGCGCGATCATCCTGGCGGACGGGGGAGGGACCACTCACTGACGGGCGCGACTCGCGGCTCGCGGTTGGCGGGTGGAGCCGGGCCCGATCGCGAGCCGCGAACCGCCATCCGCGGTCGTTGAGGCCCATCCGCGAACCGCCAGCCGCGATCCACGATTCCCAGCCCCACTGTATTATCATGGCCTTCCCCCGACCGCGCGATCGCGGCGGAGGCGATTCCGGAGAAAGCCATGAGCGCAACCACCCTCGAGATTTCCCGTTTTGTCGCCGGCCTCGAGCACGACGCGCTGCCGGGCGAAGTGCGCGAGCGCGTAAAGGCGCTGATGCTCGATCTGGTCGGCATCGCGCTGCGGGCGCGCAACGAGGCCGAGTCCACGCAGCCGATGGTCGCCGCCGTGGGCCGGCTGGGCATGGCGGGCGGAACCTGCACGGTAATCGGCGACACCGCCGGCTACGCGCCGCCCGGCGCCGCGATGCTGAACGGCACGCTCGCGCACTCGCTCGACTTCGACGACACCCATGCGTCGGGGTCGCTGCATCCGAGCGCGCCGATCGCGCCCGCCGCGTTTGCCGCGGCCGAAATGAGCGGCGCCGACGGGAAAGCGCTGATTGCCGCGATCGTCGCGGGCTACGAGCTGCAGATCCGCCTCTCCCTCGCGCTCGACCCGGCCGCGCATTACGACCGGGGCTTTCACCCGACCGCGACCTGCGGCGCCTTTGGCGCGGCGGCGGCGGCAGGGCGGCTCCTCGGACTCGACGCGGACGGCTGCGCGAACGCCTTCGGGATCGTGCTCAGCATGTCGGCGGGCTCGATGCAGTTTCTCGTCAACGGCGCGTGGACCAAGCGCTCGCACGTCGGTCACGCGGCGATGTGCGGGTTGATCGCGGCGACGCTCGCGCGCGAAGGCTACAAGGGCGCATCCGACGCGTTCGAGGGCAAGTGGGGCTTTCTCCATGCCTATGCGCCGGCAGCGGACGTCGCGAAGGTCGTGGACGGGCTCGGCAGCCGGTGGGAAACCCTGAAGATCGCGGTGAAGCCGTACCCGTCGTGCCGCTACGGCCACGCGTCCATCGACGGGATACTCGAGCTCGCCCGGGCGCACGGGATCCAGGCGGACGAAGTGGAAGGGGTGACGGTCGGATTGCCGGAGCCCGGCTGGAAGCTGATCGGCGACCCGGAGGCGGCGAAGCAGTCGCCCAGGAACGTGGTGGACGGGCAGTTCTCGATGGCGTTCTGCGCCTCGGTCGCGCTCAGCAGCGGCGGCTTCGTGTGGGACGACTACGCGCGCTACCTCGGCGACGCGGGCGTGCTGGCGCTGTGCAGGAAGGTGCGCGCGCGCGTCGACGCCAAGGTGCAGGCGGACTTCCCCGCCGAAATGGGCGGGCGCGTGGAGATCAAGACGAAGCGCGGCACGTTCGAGAAGCACGTGCGCGTGCCGAAAGGGGAGCCCGCGAATTTCCTGACGGCGGCGGAATTGCGCGCCAAATTCGACGGCCTGGCGGGACCGTACCTTTCGGCGGGCCGGCGCGACGAGCTTGCGGGCGCGATTCTCGCGCTGGAGCAGGCGAAGAACGTGGGCGCCCTCTTGCAGCTGACGCGGCCGGAGCAGGCGAGCGGCCGCCGTCTTGCCGCCGGAGGCCAAAAGGCGTGAACAGTGAACAGTGAACGGTGAACGGTGAACGGTGAACAGTGAACGGTGAACAGTGAACGGTGAACCGTGAACCGATCGTGCGGCTGCGCCTGTCCAAGTAACGGGTTTGTCCATTCACCGTTCACCATTCACCATTCAGGACTTTCGAGATGACCGTCGAGCGCAAACCGGTCGGGCCGAACCGCTTCCGGGAATCCTTCGGCCGCCACCTCGAGGACTTCAAGGTGGGCGACGTCTACGAGCACCGCCCGGGCCGCACGATCTCGGAAGCCGACAATACCTGGTTCACGCTGCTCACCATGAACACGCATCC
>Ga0326597_10008506_pt1 | contig 13837 bp, 12 predicted proteins | sample RVTome_12_FD_203789 | JGI IMG/M metagenome (GOLD analysis project Ga0326597, IMG submission 203789) | Soil microbial communities from uranium-contaminated site in the Upper Colorado River Basin, Wyoming, United States - RVT100D185 | ecosystem: Environmental > Terrestrial > Soil > Contaminated >... | reverse complement strand
CGCGCACTATGATTTCGCGATCACCACGTTTCGATCCACGCCCCCGCGTAGGGGGCGACGCCCCGGTGCGCTCCGGCGCCACCGCCTCGCAGACGTTTCGATCCACGCCCCCGCGTAGGGGGCGACGCTTCGACTGGCTCCCCATCGACAGCCTCACGGTGTTTCGATCCACGCCCCCGCGTAGGGGGCGACGCTCGACACCGAACGCCTCCGGGCACGAGCCGGAGTTTCGATCCACGCCCCCGCGTAGGGGGCGACCGTTCTCAGCTAACAGTTTGCTTTGTCTTCGAAAAGAGGCGTGTTTGCGCGAACTTCGGCGAAAACGGGCGCATAGGGGGGCGCGGACGTCCGCACAGCACGATTTGATGAACAATGTCAAAGAGCTGAAAGCGGTGCGAACCCCCCGGTGATTTCGGCACGCTTGTGGTTCGCACTGCCTGAAATGACACCCAGCGAGGCTGAGGCTGTGCCCTCACACATCTCAGACAATCAGCGTTCCTCCCAGATCGACAGCCGGTTTCGCTCCGACATGCTCCACACGGCGGCGCCAGTTTGAGCCCAGGTGATAATAGCGCAAGCTGTCATGCTTGGCGTCGATGATGGCCTCGAGATTGGCCTTGAGCATTGTCCATTGCGCCGGCTCGACCTCGATTTCGAACACCGAGTACTGGACGCGTTGGCCGTAATCCTGGCATGCCCTAGCAATACGGCGAAGACGCCTTGCGCCGTTGCCCTCGGTCACATTCACATCGTAGGTCACCAGCACCATCATGACAAAAGTCTCACTTCCAGAACCAGGGCGGATAGGCGTCCAGATCGCCGCGCAGATGGCGCGCCAGCAATTGCGCTTGCAGATAAGGGACAAGGCCGAGCGGTACGGTTGCCTCGATAAAGGGATGGCGGCGTTCCTGACGTTTGCGTTCCTGCCAGGCCGTGAGCACCGTTCTGCGCGCCTCGTCCGTCAAGAAAACCGCACCGCTCTCCTGTCTTTCAAAATCTCTCACCCGTAATTGGCGGCGGTTGATGAGCGACAGCGCCAGCCGGTCGGCCATGACCGGGCGCAATTCCTCCATCAAATCGAGTGCCAGGCTCGGCCGGCCGGGCCGGTCGCGATGCAGGAAGCCGACAGCCGGATCAAGGCCGATGCTTTCCGCGGCGCTGCGGCAATCGTGGGTCAACAGCGTATAGAGAAAGGACAGAAGCGCGTTGATCGGGTCCAGAGGAGGTCGGCGGGAGCGGCTGGCGAAACGAAGCTCTTCATCAGGCGTCCGGATAAGATGGTCGAACACGGCGAAGTAAAGATTGGCGGCTTCGCCCTCGGCGCCGCGCATTTCGTCCGGTCCGAGCATCGCCTGGCCGACCCGCCGCAAAATATGCGCCATGCGTTGCGCCGCGCCGGAAATCCGCGTCGAATCCCCAGCGTCCAGCGTATCGCCATAGTCGCGCAGCGTGCGCATCAGGACGGCACGCTGGTTCGATATCTTGCCGATGACGAGGCTGCGCACGATGTCGTCAGGTGTGTCCGAGGCGCGATATTGCGCCCGTCGCAACAGGACATTGCCGGCGACCGGCCCTTCGATACGGGCCTGAAACCGCCCCGTGCGGGTGAGCAGCACAATCGTTATGCCCGCCGCAGCGCAAGCCCCGGTCAGGGCGGGAGAGATATAGACGGGACCGAAGAGAACCACGGCCGCCAGCATGTGCAGTGGCGCGCGGGCGCGTTCTTCCCCTTCGATTTCGACGACAAGATTTTCGCCGTCCTTTCTGAGCCCCGCGCCTTCGGTGGTGACGTAAATCGTGTTCAGAAGCTTTTTCATGGCGCGCCCTCGCTGTCTTTCAGAAGGTTGGCCAGCATTCTGTCCCGCCAGTGCCGCGCGCCTTTGGCGGTGGCTTTGGGACGGCACAGATCAATCAGGGAACAGGCGCGGCAGCGCCCGGGCTTGTAGATCGCGGGCGGCGTCTCGAGCGAGGCGAAAACGGCGCGCAACTGCGTGATCGTTTCCTCGGTCAGGCGGCGCAATTCCGTGTCGAAGGGCACGATGACGCGCCGCTTGGTCTCGCCATAATAAAGCGCGCCTTCGGGAACGGGGCGGCCGGTCATGTCCTCAAGGCAGAGCGCCTGGGCGCAAAGCTGCACCTCGTCGGCGCGGTGGTGCTTGGCCCTGCCGCGCTTGTACTCGACCGGATAGGGCGTTTCGCCGTCCTCGCCCGGATGAAACTCGACGAGGTCGGCGACGCCGCCGATGCCAAGCCGTCTGGAGGCGACGGATAGTGCCGTCACCCGCCGCACACCGCGCGCCTTGCGTTCCCGCGGCTTGCCGGAGGCAATGTGCATCACATGGCCCTCGGCCGTGAATCGGTTCTCCGCCCACATGCGCTCTAGATGAATGAGCGCCGCCTGACGCAGGCAATAGACGGCATGTTGGAGAGCGGAGATGGTGATGGGATCGCCATCCCGCTCGTCCGGTTGCTCCGCGGTGTCGGAAGGGACGCCCATAGCTCTGCTACAGACGCTCGATGATCTCGACGCCCTCCGGCAATCCGTCGCGATCGATGTCGATGGCGTAGTCGGAAAATTTGCGCGCCGGCCGCAGATTGTCGAGGCGGCTGTCGATGTCATGAAATTCCCCGTCGACATTGCGGCCGACCTTCACACGCTCGAACAGGGCGTGGGCGGGCGCGTTGCCAAGCGACGAGGCGTGCTTGAAGACGATCAGCTTGCGCGCCGCCATCTCCCCGCGCGCGGCGGAACGGTCATGCTCGAACATATTTTCCAGCGCCTCGAACAGAAGCGCGAGGTCGTCTTCGCCAAAGCCGGTGCGTTCCGAGAGCTTGGCCGAGATGAAACCGTGCGCGCGATAGAGGCCGTAAGGCACGATGTGCTTGCGGCCCATGGTGCGGTTGTCCGTGCGCTCATTGCTGTCGTCACCCGCCTCGCGGTCCTTTTTTTCTTTTTCATTGGTGGCGGCCATGCGCGTGATGGAAATCTCCAGAGGCACGATACGCTCGGCCGACCTGCCGAAGGAGAACTGCACGGGTCCGCGCACCTGACCGCAGTTGATGCCGGTACTCATCACCGCACCGAAGGTGCGAACGTCGAAGAAATTCCGGCACATGAAGTCGCGCAGCTTCAATGCCTCCTCGTCATTCTGTGGATTGAGCTTCGCTTCTTTGGCGATTTTCTCGTTGTCGGGACGAAGGGCCTTATAGGCTTCCCGGTGCTTTTCGTTGAGAATTGCGCCTTCCTGCACATAGATCGCGAAGCCGGGTTCGCTGCCCTTCGCAAGCTCGACATAATTGCGAATCTTGCGCTTCAGACATACATCGCTGACCAGGCCGAGATTGGTTTCGGGGTCAATGCGCGGCAGGTTGCCCGCGTCCGGATCGCCATTCGGGTTGCCATTGGCGACATCGAACAGAAGCACGAAATCGTAACGATTGCTGAGCGTGGTCATCAGGCGGCCTCCTCGCCATTGGATGCTTGTTGATCAGTTCTCGATTTGAAGAATTCGCTTCGCTGGTGGTAGTAGCCGAGTGCGAACAGCGCCTGCTCCTCGGCGGACAGGAAGGGCGGGAACGGATCCTCCCCGGGCGACATCAGCTCCATGATGCCCGCAACCGACTTTTCCAGATTCACGCGATAGCCGCGTCTCTCTTTTCCGAGTTTGGAGAGATGGTGCGCGGAATTCTTGTCGAGATACGGAAAGACGGTCCGCGGTTGGGCCGAAGCCGAGCCGTAGAACTTGTCCTTGACCGTTGCATTGACATTGCGGCCGAGCGCGGCCGACTGAATCTGTTCATAGACGGCGAACAGGCGTCCGAGCAGATAGCCCTTGTTGCGATTGTCCGGGTCGAGTGCCACGGGAACCTCCCTCTTCACGTTGAAATTGCGAACCAGTACGGCCTTCAGCATGCCGACACGCAAGGCATTGACCTCACCGTCGGCGCGGATGCGCATCAGGATGGTGGAGAGCAGCGTCAGCGGATAGTTCGTGCCGTCGAGGATGGAACGCATCCAGTCGCCGGCGAGATTGGGCGGCACGTTCTCGCGCTTCCCGAGCGTCGCCGTTTCGAGGAGATAGCGCCATAGCGGCGCTTCCCGATCGCGCTCCGACAAGGGCTCGATCTTCCTGTCCACCAGAAATCGTTGATACTTGTCGGCCAGCGTCCCGAAATCATCCTCGAGCCAGAAACGGATCGAGATGCGGGCGGCATTGGGGGCGAGCCCCAGCACATGAAAACGCACGTTTCTGGCAAGGCCGGGCTCGAAATCCTCGAGCCGCATGCCGTCACGAAGCTTGTGCAGGATGGTGCCGACCTTTTTGGCTTCCGAATGCTCGTCGACCTCGTCCTTGACCCCCTCGAACATGGCCGAGAAGATTCCCTCGGCGGCCTCGGCGCCCAATCCGTCGGCCCAGAAGACGGTCGAGGCGTCGCCGATCTGGATCCGGTGGCCGCTGTTCTTTTCCAGAAAGCGGTTGAGCACGGTCGTGTAGGCAAAGGCCGCCGCCTCGGATACGGGCGCGTTGTCCCCCTGTTTATGGCCGTAAGAGGTATAAGCTTCTTCGTTGAAGGAAACGATGGATGCGCCAGAAGGTTGCGCGTCCCAAACGCCCTTGATCGAGGGATGGAGCCGGGCGACCGGACCCTTCTCTCCCGTGACGAGGCAAATCGCGGGCTCTTTCTCCTCCTCGGATGCCAGCTTCTCCCACAATGCCTTGGCCGCTGGGCGGTCGTGGAGGTAGACATTCTGCCGTCGTTCCGCTTCAAGCGCGAAAATGAGGTTCTGGTCCTTCATCTCCGCAGGCCAGCCCCATTCGGTAAAGTTCTCTGGAGTCCAGGATTGCAAGAACAGGCGAAGCGCCTTGAGGCCGGTGTCATCTTCACCCTCGAGCACGTCCAGATGCCATTTGACAAAGGCGGCGTGTTCGTCAGCGAGGCGTCTTGGTTTTTTCTCCGCATTGCCGCTGACACCGAATAGATAGGCAGTGTTTCCCCAGAGGAAGTTTGGGGAAATATTGACGGATTTCTTTGCAGGTTGAGGCACCTGTATCATACGCGCGGTCTTTCTTTTGCCTTCGCCATCGCGCAGATCGGTGACGTTGGCAACCGTTCCGTCCTCGTTCAACGAAATAACGAAACCGACCTTTTGAGTCGAGAAGCCGAATGGCGGGGCACCGGGGAGCCGTTTATATGCCTTGGCCAAGGATGCAAGGATGCTCATCGTCTGATCTCCGGCGAGTCCGGTTGCGGCACGGTCAGGACGCCATTCTCGATCCGGGCGCGGAAGAAGAGCGAGGGGCGTCCTTCCCCTGCATGATCGATATCCCACAGCATGAAGCCGAGGTCGCGCGTTTCGTCGATCGACTCGGGCAGCGGCGCATCAGGGGGGATGAGCTCGAATCGGGCGGCAAACTCGCGGGTGCCGAGGCAGGGCTGATGAAAGCATCGTCCGCGCGCGGCGCGGCGATTGAAGATGTCGAGATGCTTGCCTTCATTGTCGTCCGTGCCGGCCTTGTCCGTCATCTCGAAATGCGCCTCGATGACATAGGCGACGTCGACGAGCACGGTAGCGGCGCGCTGTTGCCGGTCCTCGTCGACGAGCAGATAAAGCCCTTCGAGGCTTTCCCGCTTTATCGCGGTTTTGATGTTGCGTGCGGATGCCTTGTGGCCCACCTCATTGCGCCGGATAGATTGGAAGCGGACGGGTTTGAGCACATGAATGCGGTCGATGACCCAACGGATCGCTGGCTTCCAGTGAATCGCCTCCAGAATCCCGCGCGCCGCCGACGGCGTCATCACGTCATAGGAGACCCGCTCGACCTTCATCTCCGGCCGGGTGAAACAGGCATGATCGCCTGAAACGAGAAGTCTGATGCCGTAAGCCATGTGCTGTCGCCCCTCCCTAGGTAATCGAGTTTTCCAGCCCCAGATAATCCGCATCCTCCCACAAAAGCCCGGTCTCGGGCTCGTAGAGGCTGTCGGTTTGCAGGACGCAAAACTGGTCGCCGAACCTGGCCTCCAGTTCAAACCGCGCATGCCCGTTGGCGAGCAGCAGGTTGCGTGCCTTAGGCGGCACCTGCACGATGAAGGTCTGCAGTTCACGGGCGACAGCGCCGGACCGAATGTTGTCGAAGCCCAGCTTCTCGACGGCTTTTCGCGCCTTCTCGTCCCGTGCAATGATGACCGGCGCCATGCCGCTTTCGATCATGCGGAATTTTTCGGCGACCGTGCGGTAGGCGAAATCGGCTTCGGGGCCGCTCAGTCGGAAATCCGGGAGTATCGCTTTGGCATCGAGCCCATCGCCCTTGCGCCAATAGACCTCGCCGAAATAGTCCCGCATGGCGTCCGGCGAGAGCAGGTCTTCATGCTTGTGCGCCATGCGGGCGAAATCGGCGGCGAGCTGTTTGATCTCGAATGGCGGCGGGTTGTCGGGCGCCTTGAACACGGTGACGATGCTGTCGTCGAGCGCGCGCCGACCTTCCCGGTTGCAGCGACCGGCGGCTTGGGCGATCTGGTCGAGCCCTGCTTCAGCACGCCAGACGCGCGGGAAGTCCAGATCGACTCCCGCCTCGACCAGCGAGGTGGCGATCAGCCGGCAGGGTTGCCCATCCTTCAGCCGTTGCTTCACCGTATCGAGGATTTCCCGCCGGTGGGCCGCATATTGCCGGGTGGTGAGGTGGATGAGACCGTCGAGCCCGGCATCCTTGGCCGCCCGATAGAGTGCAAGCGCATGCTTGCGGCTGTTGACGATGACGAGGCCCTGGAGATGGCCGTCCAAGGCTGTGATGAGATCGTCGTCGGTGATCTCGCCGCTGCTCCTGATCTGCACCCGTTTCAGCCGCTTCGCCAAGCCGGGCGGGTCGGGCGCGAGTTCTCGCCCTTCAAGCGGCAGGCCGTCCCGGAAGTCGGGCGCGCCCAGGGCCGGCTGCGTTGCCGTGCATAACACGATGGAACAGCGGTAATTCCGAGCCAACTCCCGCATCGCTTCCATGCACGGCCGCAACAGGCCCAAGGGGATCGTCTGCGCCTCGTCGAGCACGATCACGCTGCCCGCGATGTTGTGGAGCTTGCGGCAGCGCGAGGGCCGGTTAGCGAACAAGCTTTCGAAAAGCTGCACATTGGTGGTGACGATAACGGGTGCCGCCCAGTCTTCCATGGCGAGACGCAGCTTGTCGCGCTGCTCCCGCCCCCCGATCTTCTCCTCGTCGATCGCCGAGTGATATTCAAGAATAGGATCATTTCCGAGCACCTCCTGAAATACCGATGCCGTCTGATCGATCACCGAGGTGAAGGGAATCGCGTAGATGATCCGATGAAGGCCGTGCGCCTTTGCATGGTCGAGCGCGAAACCGAGCGAGGTCAGCGTCTTGCCGCCGCCCGTTGGCACGGTAAGGGTGAACAGGCCGGCCGGCTCGCCCGCTCGGGCGCGCACATACCTCAGGACGTCATTGCGCAGGCGATTGACATCCGATTGGCTGGCCCCGGCCTGTTTCTGCGCCGTGCACGCATCGAAGGCGGCGATCAATCCATCGATAATAATATTGAGTGCAGGCCAATCACGATCTCTCCTCTCGCCACTGACCTGGCAGTAAAAGGCTTCTGTATCGCGATAATCCGCGTCGACCAGGCAGGAAAACATCATGCGTCCGAGAAAGCCGAGCTGGAATGCCGCCTTGTCTTTGCTCCAGTCGAAGGACGGCATGAGGCCGTCCGCATCGGGCGTGATCTCGCGACGCCAGACAGGATCGAGCGGCTCCAGAGATTTCTTCAGGCGCTCGCCAAGAGAGCCGTCGCCCGTGCGGTCAGCCAGACCTGCGTGATGGCCGGCAATGGCAAAAGCAATGAGTTCCGCCATCGCCTTGTCCCGGCGGTCGCTCCAGCCTCTCGCGAATTTCACGATTTCCTTCGCCCCCGCCGTCGCGTGGTCGACCTTGTCGCCGCCGGAAAGCCGTGCCTGGAAAGCCTTGGTATATTTCCCGAGATCATGCAGCAGGCCGGCAAGCTGCGCTGCTTTGGCCGTCCCAAAGCGCTCCCCGAACGCTTCGGCGAGTTGAGCAGTCGCTATCAGATGATCCCGCAGCGGATGCCAGTCGCCTCTGCTCTCATCCCCGGTGGAATGTGCGAAGAATTCATCCACGACGTTATCCCGAGACAACTTTGAGCTGCGTCCCATCCGTTCGACAGTTTCGGCTGTAATTTAAGCTACGGTCAAGGCCGGCCAAGGCTCCGAACTCAGTTTAACGACGGTCTACGGCTTGCGCGGGACCTGATTCTCGGTCCCCACTGATTCGGAGGAGTCGTCATAGGCCTGAGTACGCGCTGCTGTCTCGATCATGAGCTGGCGGTTATCAAATTTTCAACAATCGCCCTTATTAGATATTGCGGATCGATGAGCTAACTATTATTAACTCTATCCGGATAAATTAAAAACAGTCGATTGCGCGAGAAGCGCCACGACATCGACAATGTCTTACCGGGCCAGTGGCCCGAGAAACCGCCCCAAGTGCATTGCGCAAACGGGGCATTCTCGGGAACTGGCTTTTGTTCTGCCAGCCTCCCGAAAGAAGTGGGAGTTGAAAATGGCAGAAAGAGCCACTCAACCCAAAATTCAACATCGTGATCTTATCGAATCCATTCCGCCTGGCCGGCTCAAGCCCTGGCCTGGAAACGCTCGAACCCACTCCAGGAAGCAACTCCGCCAAATCGCCGAGAGCATTCGGACATTCGGATTTACCAATCCTGTCTTGATCGACGAGGACTGCCATATCCTCGCGGGCCATGGACGCGTGGTTGCCGCCAAGATGCTGGGTATGGAGACGGTACCGTGCCGTCGTTTAATCGACCTGTCTCCTTCTGAAAAGCGCGCCTATGTCCTCGCCGATAACAAGATCACGTTAAATGCCGGCTGGGACGATGAGGTTTTGGCTACCGAGCTCCAAGCCTTACTTGCTATGGAACTTGATTTCGACATCGACGTGACCGGCTTCTCAGTCCGGGAAATCGACCAATTTATCGAAGATCTCGCTTCCCAAGAGGACGGCGATCCGGCCGATGAGGTTCTCCCCGAGGACGGACCTCAGGTCTCTCGATTGGGCGACATCTGGGAGATGGGCCCACACCGTTTGATCTGCGGTGATTCCTTGAAGCAGGCAACCTTTGAAAAGCTTCTCGGAAAAGAGCGGGCCGAGATGGTATTCACCGACCCGCCATATAACGTTCCGATCTCCGGCCATGTCGGGGGATCCGGACATGTTCAGCACCGAGAATTCGTAATGGCCTCGGGCGAGATGTCGCTGGAGGAATTTGCCGGCTTCCTTGAAACGGTGTTCCAACGTCTCGCCGCGTTCTCCGTCGATGGCTCAATCCATTACGTCTGTATGGATTGGCGGCACATGCAGCAGATACTGGCCGCCGGGCAAGCCGCCTATAGGGAGCTCAAGAACCTTATCGTGTGGGTCAAAGACAACGGTGGAATGGGCAGCTTCTACCGCTCAAAGCACGAGTTGATTTTTGCCTTCAAGAACGGCTCGGCGCCTCATCTCAATAATTTCGGACTTGGCCAACACGGGCGGTACAGAACGAATGTCTGGGAATACCGCGGGGCCAATTCATTCCATGCTGACCGCATGGAGGAGCTGGCGCTGCACCCCACGGTCAAGCCGGTGGCAATGATCGCCGATGCCATCAAGGATGTCTCTCGACGGGGCGGCATTGTGCTCGACGCCTTCGGAGGCAGCGGCTCAACTTTGATCGCCGCCCATAAGACCGGGCGTCGGGCCCGGATCATCGAGCTCGACCCGGCCTACGTCGATCGCATCGTCCGCCGTTGGCAGGCCTACGCCAAGGACGATGCGCTTCTGGTCGGCACCGACAAACCTTTTGACGCCATTTCCGAGATTCGCGCGGCAAATGGAATAGAAGGGGACCGCCATGAGTAAGCCAAAGGATCAGAAACCCGAGGGACCTAAAAGGCCGGTTTCCGACTACAAAGTGGGCTATGGCCGGCCTCCCAAGCACACCCGCTTCAAGCCCGGCCAGTCCGGCAATTCCAAGGGACGGCCCAAAGGCCGCAAGAACAATCGCAACATCGTCCGTGAAATAGCAGAGCGGCAGGTCACATTTTTAGAAAATGGCCGCCGGAGAACGATGTCTGTGCGCGAGGCTCTGTTCCAGATCTTAATCCTAGGGGCACTTAAGCCCGAAGCGAAGATAAACGATCAGTATAGGGTCGTGGAGTTGCTCGAGAAATACCTTCCGGAATTGGATACTGAAGGTGCAACAACAACGCGGTTCACTTTTCGATTTGACCGGCCCAACGATACGAAGCCAGAGGATGAGGAGGACCCTTAACGGGCCTCAATGGGCACATGCTGAACCACTGGCGGGAAAACTCAGCGCCGCGTTCCCGCTACGTTGTCACTCCAAGCAGTGACCGCTGCCGGCCCGAGCGCTGAGCCCATCCGAAAGGACTGGACTTCTCGCCCCACCAGAGCGTCCATGGTGCCGAGGTGGAAGGCAGACCTTCGCTCCTCCGCCCCGACCGGCCAAGACCGGCGGGGCTCGAGGGAGTGCAAGCGCCGCGATCCGCGCGGCGCCGACACCAAGGAGGTCACCATGCCCCAACTTACCGACACCCAGCTCGTGATCCTGTCAGCCGCAGCGCAGCATGAAGACGGCCACGCCTGGCCTGTCCCGAAGTCACTTAAGACGCGGGGTGCGGCACTAACTAAGACGCTCGAGGCCCTGGCCAAAAAAGACCTGCTTGAGGAACGGCCCGCCACACCTGATACCGAGGCCTGGCGCGAGGCCGACGACGGACGGCGCTTGATGCTTGTCATTAGCAAAGCAGGACTCGCCGCCCTTGACGGGGCACCGGCAGCGCGCCCCTCCAAACGGCCCAACAAACGGCGCCCCAGCGCATCGATGGAAGAAACGCCATCGGGCAAGGCCGGGACCATTCTCACGCTTTTGAATCGACCCAAGGGCGCCAGGATCAACGAGCTTCAGAAAGCAACCGGATGGCAGGCCCACAGTATCCGCGCCGCCCTCACCGGACTGCGCAAACGCGGCATCACCATCACCCGATCCCAAGACGTCGGCGGGACGGTGTATCGCGCCGAGGCAAATTGATTATGAGCCAATCCATGACCGAGATGGCGTTCGAAGGCGAGATCGCCAAGCTCCTGAGAATGCCACGGGCAGAATTAGTGGAACGCTGGGTCGTGCTTTATCACACCCCGCCACCCAAGGGTCTGGGGCAGCGTCTCCTTGCCCAAGCGATCGGATATGAGATGCAGGCCAAGCGTTACGGCGGCCTCAAGCCAACCGTCGGTCGCCGCCTGCGCAAACTTGGCGATGCCCCGACCAATCACGAACAAGGACAAGGTGGCTCGCCGTCAAGCGTTCAGCCCGGGACACGGCTGGTCCGCGAATGGAACGGTCAAACCCATATGGTCGAAGTCGTCGATAAGGGGTTCATCTGGAAAGGTCAGCGGCACCGCTCTCTATCGGCTATCGCGCGTGCCATCACCGGGGCCCGCTGGTCCGGCCCCCGGTTCTTCGGGGTGACGTCATGAGCCGGTTCCGTTGCGCGATCTATACCCGCAAATCGACCGAGGAGGGGCTCGACCAAGACTTCAACTCTCTGGATGCCCAGCGTGAGGCCTGCGAGGCCTACATCGCAAGCCAAAGTGGCGAAGGCTGGCGTCTGATCACGACCCGGTATGATGATGGTGCTTATTCCGGCGGCACCATGGAACGCCCAGCACTCAAGCGCCTGCTTGCCGACATCGATGCCGGAAAGGTCGATACGGTCTTGGTCTATAAGGTCGATCGGCTCACACGTTCCCTCGCCGACTTCGCCAAGATCGTCGAGATCTTCGATGCCCATCAGGTCTCCTTCGTCTCGATCACCCAGCAGTTCAACACCACGACCTCAATGGGGCGTCTCACCCTCAACATGCTGCTCTCCTTCGCCCAGTTCGAGCGTGAGGTCACCGGCGAGCGCATCCGCGACAAGATCGCAGCCTCCAAGAAAAAAGGTATGTGGATGGGGGGCGTGGTGCCCTTGGGCTATGACTCCATCGATAAGAAGCTCGTCGCCAACAATGCGGAAGCCGAGACCGTCCGCACATTGTTCCAACTCTACCTCGAGCATCACAATGTCCGGCTCGTGAAGCAAGCCGCGGACCGGCTGGGCCTTACAACGAAGGCCCGCAAACCGAACAACGGCCGGCGAGATGGCGGTGAACCCTTCACCCGTGGCCATATCTACAAGCTGCTGGCCAACCCGATTTACATCGGCAACATCGTCCATAAGGGAGAAAGCTACCCCGGTGAGCAAGAACCCATCATCGATCGCGAGATCTGGGACGCCGTGCAAAAACAACTGGGTCAAAACGCCATCATTCGTCGTCATGGTTCAAACGCCAAGGCCCCGAGTTTACTGGCGGGACTCCTCATCGACGAGGACGGCGAACGGATGGCACCATCCCACGCCAACAAAGCAGGGCGCCGTTACCGCTACTACATATCCAAAGCAAAAGAAGAAGCGGATTCAGGGTCCAATACAGGGTGGCGCCTGCCGGCAACCGAGATCGAAGTGGTCGTGCTCAATGGACTCACGCTCTTCCTTGAAGACAAGCTGAAGCTGATGACCTGCCTGGACATGGACGAATGCGCGCCGGGAGACCTCAAAGGACTTTATCGCAACGCCGCAAACCTTGCCCAGCGATTACTCCATGCAGCGCCCGCAGAACAGCGCGCGATCCTTCTTGAGCTTATCGATCACATTCGAGTGGGTGACAACCTGGTCCGCATCATTCTCAAGAATCACGCTTTGCAAGCCTTGGTGGCTGACCTGATCAAGGACCAGGAACCTCGGAAGCACCGCGAGAATCTCAACGACACGGTTGCACTTGATCTCGAAGTCTCATTCAAGAGACGCGGGGCCGGGATGAAGCTCATCCTGTCCGATGATCGCCAGCAGCTGCCCGCATTCGATCCAAAGCTCGTGGCTGCTGTTGCTGCCGGGCGCCGGTGGTTTGACGAGATCAAGGACGGGAAGGCACGAACGATATCCGAATTAGCCGAGCGCCATAGAACTAATCGGACCAGCATCGGCCGCCTGATCCCCCTTGCCTTCCTCGCGCCCGACATTATTGATGCGATCCTCGACGGCCGCCAACCGATCGAGTTGACCGTGAGCCGGCTCATGCAAATTCACGATCTCCCCGTGTCGTGGCAGGAGCAGCGCAGAGTTCTCCAACTCTCGCGGTAAAACGCCGCACTGACGCCAGAAATATCTTCAAAACTGTGCTCGTCAAAAACGCCGACAGAGACGACCCGGCGATTCGGCGAGAAATCTCCCCAATTCTGCGTCTCCGAGCCACACTTATGCGCTGGATAAGCGCCCAAGCCCCCGAAACTTGGGCACTATCTGGAAACTGCCGCTGAGCAGTGGTTTCGCTCTGGAGTGAATGGTGGTCCGGAGGGGAACCAAACCGATGATCACACTTTAAAAATAACCCCCGGAAACCATTAAGCTATTTCGCCTCCGTTTTTCACCAGAGACAAATGATGCTCAAAATAGGCCAATTCCCAGAAGTGTGCTCCGGAGACTGAACTTGAAAAATGGGATTTGAGCATCGAGTTCTTTGATGACTCAATGCCCTTTTTCAAAAGAACGAATGATTTCAAAAGACTGGGTGGTGGAGCCGAGGGGAATCGAACCCCTGACCTCGACATTGCGAACGTCGCGCTCTCCCAACTGAGCTACGGCCCCACCGGCCCGGGTTTCGGGAAGGCGGATAATGTGGGCGCGCGCGGCGATCTG
>Ga0326597_10008505_pt1 | contig 13837 bp, 12 predicted proteins | sample RVTome_12_FD_203789 | JGI IMG/M metagenome (GOLD analysis project Ga0326597, IMG submission 203789) | Soil microbial communities from uranium-contaminated site in the Upper Colorado River Basin, Wyoming, United States - RVT100D185 | ecosystem: Environmental > Terrestrial > Soil > Contaminated >... | reverse complement strand
GGTCCGGCGCGTTCGAGCGCACCGCATGCTGCAGGTCGCGAACCGTGTTGGAGGTCCACACGTGGTCCTCGCCGCGGATGCGGTAGGCGTATTCGCCGCCGACGTCGAGCGCGTTCTCCAGGACCGGCGAGGCGCCGAACGCGGCCTCATGGCGGCGCATCGTCTCCTCGGCCAGCTCCTCGAGACCGATGCCGCCGATCATCGAATGGGTACCGGTGAAGTATTTCTCGACGAATCCCTGGTCGAGTCCGATGGCGTCGAAGATCTGCGCGCCGCAATAGGACTGGTAGGTGGAGATGCCCATCTTGGACATCACTTTCAGGATGCCCTTGTCGACCGCCTTGATGTAGCGCTTGATCGCCGACTTGCGGCTCACCTCCTGGTCGAGCGAGTGCCTGAGCTCGTCCAGCGTCTCGAACGCGAGATAGGGGTTGATCGCTTCGGCGCCATAGCCGGCGAGCGTGCAGAAATGGTGCACCTCGCGTGCCTCCCCGGTCTCCACCACGATTCCGACCGATGTCCGCAAGCCCGCCCGGATCAGGTGGTGATGCACCGCCGAGGTGGCGAGCAGCGCCGGCAGCGGCACCCGCTCCGGCCCGGTCAGCCGGTCCGACAGGATGATGATGTTGTAACCGTCGCGCACCGCCTTCTCCGCGCGCTCGCACAGCCGTTCGATGGCGAGCTGCAGACCGGCCTTGCGCCGCCGCACGCCGAACGTGATGTCGAGCGTGATGGTCTGGAAGTGGTTGTCTGAAATCTCGCCGATGGCGCGAATCTTCTCCAGGTCCTCGTTCGACAGGATCGGCTGGCGCACCTCGAGGCGCTTGAGGCTTGCCGTCTTCTCGGGGTCGAGCAGGTTCGGCCGCGGTCCGATGAACGACACCAGCGACATCACCAGCTCCTCGCGGATCGGGTCGATCGGCGGGTTCGTCACCTGCGCGAAGTTCTGCTTGAAATAGGTCGCGAGCAGCTTGGGCCGCGACGACAGGGCCGAGATCGGCGTGTCGGTCCCCATCGAGCCGACCGCCTCCTGGCCCGTCGTCGCCATCGGTGACAGCAGGAACTTGAGGTCTTCCTCGGTGTAGCCGAACGCCTGCTGCAGATCGAGCAGCCCGACATTGGAGGGCCTGGCGCGCGCCGGCACCGAGGGCAGCTCCTCCAGCACGATCTGGGTCTCGTCGAGCCACGCCTGATAGGGGTGCGCGCCGGCGAGCTGCCGTTTCAGCTCGTCATCGGAGATGATGCGGCCCTGCTCGAGGTCGATCAGCAGCATCTTGCCCGGCTGCAGCCGCCATTTCTCCTTGATCCGGCTTTCCTCGATCGGCAGCACGCCCATTTCCGACGACAGCACCACCTGGCCGTCGGTCGTCACCAGATAGCGCGCCGGCCTCAGGCCGTTGCGGTCGAGCGTCGCGCCGATCTGGCGCCCGTCGGTGAACGCGATCGCCGCCGGTCCGTCCCACGGCTCCATCAGCGCCGCGTGGTGCTCGTAGAAGGCGCGCCGCTCGTCGTCCATCAGAGGATTTCCGGTCCACGCCTCCGGGATCATGGTCACCACCGCGTGCGCCAGCGGATATCCGCACTGGGTCAGCAGCTCCAGCACATTGTCGAACGACGCCGAGTCCGACTGCCCCTCGACCACGATCGGCCAGATCTTCTTGATCTCCTCGCCGAGCACGTCCGACTGCATCGTCGCGTAGCGCGCCGTGATCCAGTTCATGTTGCCCCGGAGCGTGTTGATTTCGCCGTTGTGGCAGATCATGCGGAACGGCTGGGCGAGGCTCCAGGTCGGGAACGTGTTGGTCGAAAAGCGCTGATGCACGAGGGCGAGGCCCGAAATCATGCGCGCGTCGTTGAGGTCGCGGAAATAGGTGCCGAGCTGGCCTGCCAGCAGCATGCCCTTGTAAAGCAGCGTGCGCGACGACAGCGACGGAACGTAGAAGTCCTCGACCAGCGCCGGGTCCTCGCTCCATAGCGCGTTGAAGGCGCGCTTGCGGATCACGAACAGCTTGCGCTCGAACGTGTCGCGGTCGGCAATGTCCGGCCCGCGGCCGATGAACAGCTGGCGGTGATGCGGCTCGGTCGGCCGCACCGACGGGCCGAGATCGGAATTGTCGACCGGCAGTTCGCGCCAGCCGAGCAGCGCCTGGCCTTCCTCGCCGATCACGTTCTCGATCAGCCGCTCGGCCTTTGCGCGCCTCTTTCGGTCGCGCGGCAGGAACAGGTTGCCGACGCCGTAATGGCCGGCCTGCGGCAGGTCGAAGCCGGCCTCCTCCGCCATCGCCTGCAGGAAATCGTGCGGCATCTGGATCAGGATGCCGCATCCGTCTCCAGCCTTGGGGTCCGCGCCCACGGCGCCGCGATGCTCGAGATTCTTGAGAATTGCGAGGCCCTGCTCGATGATCTCGTGCGTCTTGTGGTTATCGATGTTGCAGATGAAGCCGATGCCGCAGGAATCGTGCTCGTGCGACGGGCGATACAGCCCCTCGGCACACGCGCGCTGCTTGGCGTCGGCCTGCGCTGCCGGTACCTGCCTCGCTCTTTCGGATCGTCGCGTGCTGTTCATCGCGTCGCGGTTCCTGTGCTTTACGGGGCCGGAGCGAAAGTCCGCCGAACGCGCAACCGACCTCGGACGGAGGCCGGGCAAGGCTGCTCCCGTCGGCATTATCGCAAGCGGATAGATGTGTGGCAAAGGCGATTGCCGCCGATTCTGCGTCCGCCCGTCGTCACACGACCGCCGCTCTCCTCCCGGGCCCGGTTTCGTGCACCACCTGATTTAGGTCAGTGATACTGACCTTCGCCACAGTGGCAGAAAATCGTTCCCACTACAAGGTGGTCCGCATCGGCGAAAATTTCACCCCCGCGGTGCCGGCGGCAGCACGCCCGCTCGCTTGCGCAACAGGCCGCCATCGCGCATCCTCGATCCGACCATGGCGAGAACGACGAAACCGCTGTCGGGCGCGCGCGAGACGCGCGATTACGGCAGCTGGCCGTCGCCGATCTCCGCCGCCGATCTTGCCGCCGCCCACATCGCCTATTCGCTGCCGCGCGCCGACGGCGCGGACATGCTCTGGTGTGAGCGTCGCCCGCATGAGAAGGCGCGGGTGGCGATCGTCAGGCGCCGGGCGGATGGCGCCGTGCGCGATGTCATCGCGCCGCCCTTCAGCGCCCGCTCCCGGGTGCACGAATATGGCGGCGGCCAGTTCGCCGCAGCGGGCGGTCGCGTGTGCTTTGTCAACGAAGAAGACCAGGATCTTTATATGGTTCGTGCAGGCGCGCCCGAGCGGCTGACCGACATGGCGGGCATGCGCTTCGCCGACATGGCCTTCGATCCCGCGGCGCCGCGCGTCTATGTGGTGTGCGAGAGTCACGATGCGCCGGCGCGGCCGCAGAATTTGATCGCCGCCGTCGGGCTCGAGGGCGAGGGCAGGGGGCGCATCGACGGGCTGCTCGCAGGCCGCGACTTCTACGCCAGTCCCCGCCCGGACCCGGACGGCGGAAAGCTCGCCTGGCTCGCCTGGGACCTGCCGGCGATGCCGTGGCAGGCAGCCGAGCTCTGGGTCGGCGACGTCGCGCCGGATGGCGGCATCGTGCGGGCGCAGCGGATCGCCGGCGGAGAGGGTTGCGCAGGCGGCGTCTTTCAACCCGAATGGGCGGCCGACGGTGCGCTCTATTTCGTCGCCGACCACGAGGGCTGGGGCAATCTCCATGTCTGGCGCGACGGTGAAATTCGGCTGGTCGCCGCCGTCGCGGCTGAGTTCTCCCGGCCGCTTTGGTCGTTCGGCATCACGAGCTACGCCGTGCTCGTGCCGGGGCGTCTCCTGGCTGCCTGCTGGCGCGACGGCGCCGTCGAAATCGGCCTCGCTGAGGAGAGGGAGGCGCGCTGGACGCCGCTCCCCGGCGCCTTCACCCGCATCGACGATGTCGCGGCGGGTGAGGCCTGGATCGCGCTCAATGGGGGCGGCGACGACGGCCCGCCGCGCGTTCACGTGGTGCCGCGCGACGCCACTGAATTCCGGCCTTCCACCGGGGAAAGCCCGGTAAAGCTGTCACCGTGCGATGTTTCCCGCCCCCGCGTCCTGTCGTTCGCCGCCGGGTCCGGGTCCGCCCACGCCCTCTACCTGCCGCCTGCCAGCGGCCGCTTCGCCGGTCCGCAAGGCGCGCTGCCGCCGATGATCGTCTCCGCCCATGGCGGCCCGACCGGCATGGCCCGGCGTGGTTTCGTGCTCGAGCGCCAGTACTGGACGGCGCGCGGTTTCGCCTATCTCGACGTCGACTATCGCGGCTCGACCGGCTATGGCCGCGCATTCCGCGAGGCTCTCGACGGCCTGTGGGGCGAGGCCGACAGCGCCGACGCCATCGCCGCCGTCGAGCATGCCATCGCGTCCGGCCTGTGCGATCCCGCCCGCATCGTCATCCGCGGCTCGAGCGCCGGCGGTCTCTCGGTGCTGAACGCGCTGATCGGCTCCGATCTGTTCGCCGCCGGCGCGAGCTATTACGGCGTCACCGATCTGACCCGCCTGGCCTCTGACACTCACAAATTCGAATCCGGGTATCTGGTGAGCCTGCTCGGCGGACTGCCCGACCAGGTACCCGAAATCTACGCCGCGCGCTCGCCGGTCAACCACGCCGATCGCATCACCGCGCCGGTGATCTTCTTTCAGGGGCTCGACGACAAGGTGGTGCCGCCGGCGCAGTCGCGCGCCATGGTGCGCTCCCTTGACGGGCGCGGCATCGCGGTGGCGAGCTACGAGTTCGCCGGCGAAGGCCATGGCTTCAGGAAGCCCGCCACCGTGATCGCGGCGCTCGAAGCCGAACATGCCTTCTACGCGCGCATTCTCGGCATCGAGCCCGCCGACCGGCTGCCCGCGGTGGAGATCGCCAACTACGGAGGTGCGCGTTGAATTTCTCCAGCGACAACAGCTACGGCGTGGCCGACGAGATCATGGCCGCCGTCGTGGCCGCCAATCGCGGCGCCGCCGTCTCCTATGGCGGCGACGACTGGTCGATGCGCGTCAGCGCCCGCTTCGCCGACCTGTTCGAGCACGAGGTCGAGGTCTTTCTGGTGCCCACCGGCACCGCCGCCAACGCGCTCTCGGTGGCGACGCTGACGCCCGCGCACGGCGCGGTGTTGTGCCACGCCGAAGGCCACATTCACCTCGAGGAATGCGGCGCCTGCGAGTTCTACGCGCTGGGCGCGCGGCTGGTGCCGGTCGAGGGTTTTGCCGGGCGCATGACGGTGCCCGGCCTGAAAGCCGCGCTGGCGCGCTATCCGGGCATCCGCCACGACCTCGTTCCCTCGGCCCTGAGCCTCACCCAGTCGACCGAATGCGGCACCGTCTACCCCATCGACGAGATCGCCGCGCTGGCCGGTCTGGCGCATGAAAACGGTCTCGGCGTGCACATGGACGGCGCCCGCTTTGCCAATGCCGCGGCCGCGCTCGGCTGTGCCCCGGCCGACATCACGTGGCGCGCCGGAATCGACATACTCTCCTTCGGCGCCACCAAGAACGGCGCCATCGCTGCCGAAGCGGTGATCGTGTTCGACCGCACGCGCGGTCGCGATCTGTTTCATCGCCGCAAGCGCGGCGGCCTTCTGGTCTCCAAGACGCGCTTTCTCGCCGCCCAGCTCGAGGCTTATCTGGTCGACGATCTGTGGCTGCGTCTTGCCTCCCGCGCCAATGCCATGGCAGCGCGGCTGGCGGCCGGGCTGGCCAGTCTCCCTGCGGTACGGCTGCCCTGGCCTGTCGAGGCGAATGAGGTGTTCCCGGTCCTGCCGCGCGCGCTCGCCGTGAAGCTGCGTGAGAGCGGCGCTGTCTTCCACGACTGGACCGCGACCGGGCTTGCCGGCACCGGCCATGCGCCGTCGCCGGACGAATGCCTCGTGCGCCTGGTGACGTCGTTCCGCACCGAAGCGGGCGACATCGACGCATTCATCGCTGCGGCGCGTGGGCTGGCTGAACGCACTTAGAGCATAATCCGACCGGAGCGAAGCGAGGATCGATAAGATTATGCGGCCAAAACAAACAGATAAAGCCTATCCGATTCAATTAGATCGGATTGCGCTCATGGGGCGCCCCCTCGCGGGGACGCCCCATGAAACACGCAGCCGTGCGGACTGAGGTGCCTGCCTTAGGCGGCCTTCGCCTTCGACTCGATCACCTTGCCGCTCGTAACCTGGATACGGCGCGGCTTCATCGATTCGGGGATCTCCCGCACGAGATCGATGTGCAGCAGGCCGTTCTCAAGCCGGGCGCCCTTGACCTGGACATGGTCGGCGAGGCGGAAGCGCCGCTCGAAGGCGCGCGCTGCGATACCCTGATACAGGTAGTCGCGCTCCTTCTGCTCCTCGGCCTGCTTGCCGTGCACGGCCAGCGTCTCTTCCTTGACCTCGATTTCGATGTCGCTCTCGCCGAAGCCCGACACCGCCATGCTGATGCGGTAGTCGTTCTCGCCGAGCCGCTCGATGTTGTAGGGCGGATAGCCGTTTGTGCTCTCGACGCCCATCTGGTCCATGAGCTGGCCGAGCCGGTCGAAGCCGACGGTGGTCTTGTAAAGGGGGGTAAGGTCGAAAGTTCGCATCACACATCCTCCTGTTGAGCGACATGTACTCTGCCCCGCGAAAGCCGGGGCGTGATCGAGGACCCACGACTGGCGTCCTCGTGTTGCTAGATGGTGGCCGCCGGTGCGATGTCAAGGGCCGCGCGCCTGCCCCGCCTGTCCCCGCCGGTCCGATGGGTCAAGGGATTGCTGAAGGCCCGATGAACGGCGCTTTCCGTCCGCATTCACGCCGGGCGCGCCAGACTCCTCGCATCATCGCTCGAAGAGGAGACAACACGATGAAGACCTCGACCCTCGCCGCCGGTGCCGTCGCGCTCGCCATTGCCGCGCTCGGCGTCATTCAGCCCGCCAGCGCGTCCCCCGGCCTCGTCGCGCCGGCGCTCGGCCACTATGGCGATCAGGTCACCAAAGTGACCTACGGCTACAACAACCGCGTGCCGCTGCCGCGCGTGTTCTGGAGCCTGAAGCAGAAAGGCTTCTCGAACTTCCGCAACGTCAAGTGGCTGCCCTGGGCCTACGTGATCACCGCCAGCGGCTATCGCGGCTACCCCGTGCGCGTCACCGTCAACGCCTATAACGGGCACATCATTGACGTTGACCGCATCGGCCCGCCGAGCTTCTATTATGGCGGCTCCAAGGGCTACGGCTGGAAGTACTGAGCTTTCGTTTTCTGTCCGCGTACCGTTTGCCGTGGCGCCCCGCGTTCTCCAGCCCGGCGGGGCGCCAATTCTCCGCTTTTGCGGGGTCGCGACTCTCACCGCCGGCCGGACCGGGCGAGCGGAGGCTCGACTTGCGCGCCGCCGGGCGATAACGGTGATCGCGCCTTCGCACGGGCCGCGCCGGGAGAGATGACGATCGAGGCCAGCGCCGTATCCCTGTCGCCGCGCCGCGCCGCGCCATCCGAGGCCGACGCGCCGCGGGCCGATGCCGATCCGCCCGCCCAGCCGCGGCTTTCGGCCGGCGGCGTGCTGTTCGTGACCGACGACAGTCCGCTGCCCGCCGGTACGGCATCGGGTTATTTCGACGGCCAGGACCTGACACGCCTGCGCTATGCCCGCTGGGAGGCGACGGCGGGCGGCCATCGCGGCACCGTGTGCCTGTTCACCGGCCGCGCCGAGTTCATCGAAAAGTATTTCGAGACCGTGGCCGAGCTGCGCGCGCGCGGCTTCGAGGTGGCGATGATGGACTGGCGCGGGCAGGGCGGTTCCGCGCGCATGCTGGGCAACCCCTACAAGGGCCACGTCACCACCTTCGACCAGTATCTCGCCGACATCGACTACTTCATGCGCGACGTCGTTCTCCCCGACTGCCGCGGGCCGTATTTCGCGCTCGCCCATTCCATGGGCGGCAACATCGTGATGCAGGTGCTGGCGCGTCGCACCCACTGGTTCGACCGCGCCGTGCTCGTCTCGCCGATGCTGCACCTTGCCGGCTTGCCGCTTTCGCTGGGCTCGACGCGCCGCCTCGCCGAAATCCTCTGCTACGCCGGGTTCGCCGCGGCCTATGTGCCCGGCGGCGGCCGCGCGCCGCGCGCCATGCAGGAGTTCGACGACAATCCGTTTACCTCCGACCGTCGCCGCTTCGAGCGCAATCTGGCGGTGATGCGCGCCGCCCCCGAGATCATGCTCGGCGCCCCGACCATCGGCTGGTTCCACGCTGCCGCGCGCGCCATGGAGGTGGTGCTCGAGCCGGAGTTCACGCCGCTGATCCGCGTGCCGCTGCTGCTGGTCGGTGCCGGCCGCGACAGCGTCGTGTCGACCGCGACCATCGAGGAGATCGGTTCGGGCCTGCGTGGCGGCGGCTTCGTCGTCGTCGACGGCGCCCGCCATGAGATCCTGCAGGAGCGCGACTGGCTGCGTGAGCAGTTCTGGGCCGCGTTCGACGCGTTTATCCCCGGCTCGCGCTAGCCCCTGCGCGGGGTCCGGCCAGGAGCGCGACTGGCTGCGTGAGCAGTTCTGGGCCGCGTTCAACGCGGTTATCCCCGGCTCGCTCTAGCCCACGCGCGGGCGTCCGGCCAGGAGCGCCATCGCCTCGGCATGAAGCTCGGCCGTGGCGGCCGCCAGTATGCGCCCGCCGTGGCGCGCGTCCGACCCGTCCCAGCCGGTCACCACGCCGCCCGCCGCTTCGATGATCGGGATCAGCGCGACGATGTCGTGCGGCCGGAGGCCGGCTTCGATCACCAGGTCGACATGGCCCGCCGCCAGCATTGCGTAAAAATAGCAGTCGCCGCCGTAGCGCGACATCCGCACCCGCGATTCGACCGCGCCGAAGCGTTTCGTCTCGATCCCCGGGCCGAACAGGCGCGGCGAGGTGGTGCCGAGATGCGCCTCGCCAAGCCGCGTGCATTTGCTGGTCGAAAGTGCTGAGCGGCCATTGCGCCCGATCAGCGCCGCGCCGTCCGGCGAACCGATGAAGCGCTCGCCGATATGCGGCTGGTCGAGCAGGCCGATGAGCGGCTTTCCGGCGCGCTCGAGCCCGATCAGCGTTCCCCACAGCGGCACGCCGATGATGTAGGAGCGGGTGCCGTCGATCGGGTCGATGTACCAGACGAACCCGCTCCCGCCGGATTTTTCCGCCTGTTCCTCGCCGCGGATGCCGTGATCGGGGTAGTTTTCCTCGATCATCGCGCGGATCACCGTCTCCGCCTCGCGGTCGGCCTCGGTCACCGGATCGAAGCCGTTCCTGCCGGCCGCCTTGTCGTCGACCTCGGCGCCGGTGCGAAACAGCTTGAGCGTCACGCGCGCCGCGGCGTCGGCGAGCCGGTTGGCGAAACCGAGGAATTCGGCCGCTTCGGCGGCCTCGAGCGCGCTCATCCGGTGGATGCCTCACACGCCCGCGCAACGGCGCACGCGCCAGTGGGGCCCCCGGCGGCGGCGTTGCCGGCATGCCGCAGGTGAGGCGCTGCCGTGCTCCGGTGTTGATAAATCGACTTGATATTTGTGCACTGCACCGTCATATTATTGCGGTGCGGCACGGCGTGACACCTCATGTCGGGTCGCAGCCCTGATGGGCATTTCCTCCCTAGACTTGGGCCGTTCTTCGGGACGGCCCCTTTTTTGGCTGTTACTCCGCCGCGCACTGGGTGGCGCTGAAGGCGGCGCCGGCGGCATCCATCATGACGGCGGCGAACCGCAGCAGATTATCGGCGAGCTCGTCGAATCCGGGCGATTTCTCCAGCGTCTGCTCGTTGACGTAGAGCGCGCGGTTGATCTCGATCTGCAGCGCGTGAAAGCCGCTGCGCGGTGCGCCGTAGCGCTGGGTGATGTAGCCGCCGGCATAGGGCCTGTTGCAGGTCACCGAGTAGCCGAGCGATCTCAGGCTGCGTTCCGCGGCATCCACGATTTCCGGCGCGCAGGCGATCGAGAAGCGGTCGCCGAGCACGAAATCGGGGCGCACCGGGCGCCGGTCGCGCGCGAGCGACGGCATCGAGTGGCAGTCGATCAGCAGTGCCGCGCCGAACACCTGCCGGATCTCGCCGAGCAGCGCGCTGAGCCCGGCGTGGTACGGCTTGTAAAGCTCCTCGATGCGGCGCTGCGCCTCCGCCAGCGTCAGCGGCGCGGCATAGATCTCGGCAGCCTCGGACACCACGCGCGGGATCGTGCCGAGCCCGCCCGCGACGCGCAGCGAGCGCGTGTTGGCGACTGCCGGCAGCGGCTCGCAGAACATCTCCGGATCGAGTTCGTAGGGCTCGCGGTTGACGTCGACATAGGCGCGCGGGAAATGCGCCAGCATCAGCGGCGCGCCGCGCTCGACCACGCCCGCGAACAGCTCGTCGACGTAGCAGTCCTCGGAGCGGCGCAGCGTCAGCGCGTCGAGCTTGGAGGCGGCAAGGAACGATGCGGGATAGACGCTGCCGCTGTGCGGCGAGTTGAACAGGATCGGCGCCGTCAGCCGCGCCGGCATCGAGATTTCGAACGGCGGGTCGAAATGCTGGACGACCTTGCTACCGGCCATGACGATTGTCCTGATCGAAGTAAGCGACGGGTCTCGCCGGGCGCAGAGAGTGCCAGCACGGGGGGGGTATGTCCATTGCTTCGGCCGCGTTTGCGCGCCCGTTCCGCACGTGTTGCGCCGGCCCGCGGCGCCCGGCCGCCGGCGATGCTGATTCTCGCCTGACCGGCCGGCCGATGGCGGGCGCCGGCGCGCGCTGCCCGGCCGCCGACTCGCGCATCGTCACGTCCCGTGCTTTGATCGGGCACGGGCGCGGTTCACCACTTTTTGGTAATTGCCGCGTTTCATGACGGGGGCCCCGGCCGCAGCCAAGAGACGCGCGATGATCAGGATACTTCTCGCCGAGGATGACGACGACATGCGCGGGTTTCTCCTGCGCGCCCTGCAGCGTGCCGGCCACGACGTGGTGGCCTGTCCTGACGGCGCCGATGCCTACGACCGCCTGCGCGAGGAGCCGTTCGACCTGCTGCTCACCGACATCGTGATGCCGCGCATGGACGGCATCGAGCTCGCCCGCCGCGCCGCCGATCTCGATCCCGACCTCAAGGTCATGTTCATCACCGGCTTCGCCGCGGTGGCCTTGGCGCCCGACAGCAATGCTCCCAAGGACGCCAAGGTCCTGTCCAAGCCCTTCCATCTGCGCGAGCTGGTGGCCGAGGTCGAGAAGATGATGGCCGCCTGACGGGCCGCCCCGTCCATCCTGCGGCCGCTTCGCAGCGCGCCCCGCCGCGCCCTTGCGCATGGCCCGCGCCGGGGCTAGTTAAGAAACCGGCCGCGCCCGGCGCGGCCGCCAGGGGCGCGTAGCTCAGCGGGAGAGCACTACGTTGACATCGTAGGGGTCGCTGGTTCAATCCCAGCCGCGCCCACCATAAAATTCCAAATAAAAACAATGCGTTACACAAAATCGCCGCCGCACATGAGGCGGCGTTTTTGTTGCTGTGGTAACGGATATGGTAACGGCGGATGGATTTCGGCGTCCTGGGTGGCAGTCTGGGACAGAAGGACCAGCCATCATTAATCCGATACATCAAGTAGTGCTTGAAAGCGGCGGGGTCACCACATATAGTATCTGGCATGGCTAGATGCACAGCGCCAGTACAGGGTCATCGCACAGCGAGCGGCGCGGCCGCGTGCCCTGCATGCGGTGGCCGCCATGGCCGCCGCTACAGCGGCTTCGGGTCGTCGTACTATTCCCCGTCCTACTACTCCCCGTCGGGAAGCAGCGGGGGCGGCCGGCGCAGCGTCGGCCGGTCTGGCGGCCGCCGCCCGAGGTGGTCGCCAGCAGGATCGTCCGTGACGTACACGGATGCCCAGGTGCAGGCGCTCACGCCGATCCGCCGCAGCGTCGAGACGCGTACGCCTCCGCCTGACTCACGGGACGTCTTTCTCTGCCACGCGTGGGACGACCGGGGCAGGGCCGCTAAGGACCTGCACGATCTACTCGAGTCGCGCGGTGTCTCGGTCTGGTTCAGCGAAAAGGACATCCTCCTCGGCGCGCCGTTGCTCCGCGAAATCGACAAGGGACTGGCGAGGTCGCGAATCGGGATCGTGCTAGTAACCCCTGCGTTTCTGAGCCGCATTCGTGGAGAGGGCATCGCCGAAAAAGAGCTTTCGGCACTCCTCGCGCGCGACCTGCTCGTTCCCGTTGTGCACAACACGACGTATGAAGCACTGCGCGATGTCAGCCCCCTGCTCGGCTCGCGAAGCGGCCTGAGTACTGCAGAAAACCCGATGGCAGACGTCGCGGCCAAGCTCGCCGAGCTAGTCGCCCTCTAGCCCGGCAAAGCTCAGTGCGCCCATCAGGTTCCGCCTCTCAGTTGCGTCCACCAGAGATACAGGAAGCACAGCGCAGCGACGCTCGCGCAAGCTGCGCCATACGCATTGAGGCGCCCGATCCGCTGAAGCACGCTGATGAACGTGTCGAGGTTGTCGGGCGTCGTGATCAGTGATGCCCAAAGCCAAAAAACGGCGGCGAGGAATGTGAAGAGGGCACCAGCACCGCCGACGATCAGATTCCAGCTCATCTTTGCCCCCTACGTACAGCGTTCCGTCGTAGCACGAATTAAAAGCCTCGCTGGCGCTCCTACAGCCGGCCGCAGCGAGTTCACCCGAGATCGCCAGAACTGTTGCCATGGCAGGGCGGCGGGTTCGCAGGAATCCCCCCATGCCGACACCGGCACCTCACGCGAGCGCGCCCAGCATCCGGGTCAGCCGCTCGTCGCCGCGGCGCGCCAGCTGGCCGAGCAGCAGGCCGAGCTCTTCGTCGTCGACCAGCGCCGCCGCTTCGCCGATCTCGTACCAGGCAAGGCGGCGCTCGGATTTCTCCGGCCATTCGAGCCTGTGCTCCAGCACCAGCAGCGGATAGACGAGCACGCTGCACGCGATGTCCCGCGCGCCGTCGAGCTGCTTGACGTAGTTGAACTGCCCGATCGGGTCGGGATGCACCGGCCCGTCGACGCCGGCCTCCTCGAACGCTTCGATCGCGGCCGACTGGGCAAGCGAGCGCCCGCCATGCGGCCAGCCCTTGGGGATGATCCAGCGTGCGCGCCGGCGCGAGCTGATCAGCAGCACTTCGATGGCGCCGCGCGTGCGCACGCAGGCCAGCGCCGCCACCTGCCGCGCGCCTTCGCCGCGCGGTGTGCCCGCCGGCTTATCCCCGCCAGCGGCCTGCCGCTCGAGGCGGCGTCGCCGCCGGCGCGCGCTGCGTCCTGAGCTCGAGCGGGCTATCGCGTTCATGGGTCCGGTTTCCGACCGTGTGCCTTTGCTCCACGTGTCATCGCGAACTGTAGCCGAAGCGTTGGCGAATCGGGAATTGCTCGCTTGGCGTGGCGTCCGGCCGGGCGGCATCGCGCCGGCTCAGGCCTGCCGCACCTCGTCGGCCCAGGCGAGCACCCGCCGCGCGTTCGCGGCCATCGCCTTGTCGAGCATGCGCTGCTGGTTGCCGGGCACGCTGAGAAGGCTGCGACGCATGTTCATGCCGTCTCTCCCGCCCGTATCCCCGGCTGTCGGCCGGGCGTCGCCGCTCCGCCGCCTTTAGCGCACGAGCTTCGCCCGCCTTTCGAGATAGAAGCCGTAGGCCGCCGGCAGCACGCTCCAGGGGTCGGGATGGCCGAGCGCCAGCGCTGCGCGGTACACCCAGTTGGGATCGGCCATCAGCTCGCGGCCGATCGCCACGAGATCGGCCTGGCCGGTCTTCACGATGGCCTCGGCCTGCTCCGGCTGGGTGATGAAGCCGACCGCCATGGTGGCGATGCCCGCGCCCTCGCGCACCGCCTCGGCATAGGGCACCTGAAAGCCCGCGCCCGGATAGTTGCGCCTCAGCGAC